>VFSW01015138.1_pt1 | contig 10628 bp, 7 predicted proteins | sample 5358111 | NCBI WGS metagenome assembly VFSW01 (sample SAMN11554181, study PRJNA540505) | mine drainage metagenome | isolation source: sediment from site ElyBrook_90M | place: USA: Ely Copper Mine, Vershire, VT | collected 2017
GTGCGTGGTTCTCCAAGGCGCCCCTCCACGGCGGTGAGTCCGAGGGCAACGATGACCTTGGGCTGGATGAGGTCAATCTGCCGGGTAAGCCATGGCAGACAGGTGGCCATTTCGGCTGGCTTGGGCTTGCGATTTCCTGATTCTCCGGCGGGCATGTCGGGACGGCATTTCAGAATATTGGCGATGAAAATCTCCTCGCGGGTATATTCCATGGCTCCAATGATCTTAGTCAGGAGCTGTCCAGCCTTACCGATGAAGGGTTCTCCCTTGAGATCCTCTTCCTCGCCAGGAGCCTCACCAATAAAGAGGAGTTCGGCAAAGGGATTCCCGACGCCATAGACGACCTGAGTACGACTGGCTACAAGGTTGGGACAACGGGTGCAGGAGAGGATATTTTTTTTGAGTTCCTCCAACTTGGAGAGTTTCTCCTGACGAGCCTCATTGCTGAGGGGGATTGGCTCACGATCACTGGAGGTTGTTGTCATGGAGGGAGAAGGCGCAGGCCGGGCAATTGCGGCAGTGGATGGAGCAAGTTTTTTGGAAGAGGGAGGCAGGGTCGTGAGGAGGCGTTCCATGCTGGCGCGTGAGGCCTTGGGAGCACCGCGAAGGTTTTTTTTCATGTCTTTAAGAATTGGAAGTGCTGTTGCCAAGGCCTCTTCAAAGGTGACTCCTTGTTTCTCACTCTCTGCCGTGGGAGAATTCATTACTTGGATAGTGGCTTTGGGATGGGGAGAGAAACGAGACCAAAATCAGCAGGTAGGGGGGCCATGCAGCGCAAGATTTCTCCGGTGCTGGGATGAGTGAATTCGAGCTTCCATGCATGAAGGAGATGGCGTTCAAAATGGTCGCGCTTCCCGTAAAGAGGATCACCGACAATCGGATGACCGAGATGCTGGAGATGGACGCGGATCTGATGGGTTCGTCCAGTGTGTGGCATGCAGGCAATCAGACTGTATCCTTCGCTTGAGGAGAGGAGCTCGTAATCGGTGACCGCATCGCGCCCTGACGGAGGGCGGCGTAGGGTCATTTTCTGGCGGTTCACAGGATGGCGACCGATGGCGAGATCAATGGTTCCCTTGACATGGCGTGGACGTCCCCGGACAACGGCGAGGTAGGTTTTTTTGACCTGACGATCAGCGAACAGCCTGGAAAGAGCACCATGAGTCTGGTCATTTTTGGCGATGACGATGCAACCGCTCGTCTCTTTGTCGAGGCGATGGACGATGCCAGGGCGGTGTTCCTCCGATCCTGAGGAGAGGTTCGCTTCATGGTAGAGCAGGGCGTTGACCAAGGTTCCTTCCTCATGTCCTGCTCCGATATGCACCACCATGCCGGCTGGTTTATTGACGACCAGAAGATCGTCATCCTCGTGGAGAATTTCTAGAGGAATATCCTCAGGGCGTGCGCCGACGAGAGGTTTAGGAGAATCTTCCTCCACCCGAAAAAGGTCACCCTCATGGACTTCGTCATTATTGCGAACGGGTTCTCCTCGCAGGGTGACACGGCCTGCCTTGACGAGCGCCTGAATTTTGGAACGGGAGAGGTCTGGGAGATGGCGGACAAGAACCATATCAAGACGCAGATGACGATCCTCTTCAGAGGCCGTGATTGCATGGGTGCGTGGATGGGTCATGGTCTTTTACTGGTCGGTTGGATTGCTGCTTCTTGTAGAATGTGCGTTCCCTGCGCTATGGTCAACCGATGTCGCAATCCCTTTCGCCCAGCCATGAGGAAATATGTCCCTCATGCGGACTCTTGCTGAATATGGAAGAGACTCCCATTTTTTCCCTCGTGAAGTGCCCATGTTGTCTTTCAGAAGTGCATGTCAGACGCTCCTCTGGTTCCTATGAATTACTCGAACTTTTTGGCCAGGGAGGAATGAGTCGGGTCTTCCGTGCCCGTCTTCACAAGGAGAAAGAGTGGAGCACCGGAGAGGGGCTTGAGGCATCCCAGGAGGTTGCTCTCAAAATTCTTGAGAAAAAAGATGCGAATTATGCAGAAACTCTTCGGCTTCTGAAAAATGAGGCAATGTTTGCCAAGCTCGTGGCACATCCGAGAGTGGTAAAGATTTTTGCCCTTGAAGAGGATGCAAGCGAGGCACGCCTGATTATGGAATTCATGAAGGGGGGGTCCCTTCATGATATGATTGTTTCGGATGAGAAGCGGAGTGAGCAAGCTCTGCTAGAAACGGGTCTTGAAATTCTGAAAGCTCTTGCCGCTGCCTATGACAAGGGGGTCATCCACTGTGATCTTAAGCCTGCCAATATCCTCTTCAGCGCCTCGGGTGGAGCGAAACTTGGTGACTTCGGTCTGGCGCGAAACCTTACTCAGGTGAGGGTGCTCGAACCGCATCTGATGGCGACGCCCGATTACGTTGCTCCCGAAATTCTTGCCGGAGAACAGGGAAATTTCCGTAGCGATATCTATGGCCTTGGAGGTTCACTCTATCATGCCTTCACGGGGCAACCACCTCACCGAACCGAGGGGAAGAGCCTGGAGGAACTTCGCATTCTCAAAAGGCAACCTGTGAAACTTTCCTCTGTGCAATGGAATCTGCGTCCTGAGACTGGTGCACTTATCACTCGAATGCTGGAGCATGATCAGCAAAAACGGTTTTTTTCTTACGCCGATCTGGAATCAGCCTTCCGCACCGCTCTCGATCAGCTGGACCAATCCCCAAGGAAAGCCTCTCAAGGAGGGAGGAGAGGAAGTCGCCTAAGACGATTTCTATCCCTGTTTCACAAAGGGAGATCTTTTTTCATAGAGCTCCTTCTCCCTGCACTTTTGATTCTCGCCTCTCTTGGTAAAAATGTTTCTACTCAGTGATCTTGCATTCCCCATATTTTCGAGCCTTTGCTGTGACTTTCCCCCATTTTTTATGAAGCAGATTAAATCTTTCTTACTGCTGACCACTGTTGTTGTAATGCCCTTGCTGGCTCTGCTTTTCTTTACAGGAAGCCTTGAGGGGATTGGTCTGCTCTGGAAAAACTGGATTCAGGCAACCGCCTTCACGCCATCTAGCCCGCCCGTGGTTTTTGCGATATCCCTGCTTCTGGGCATGGGGACAATCTGGCTTGCCCTTCAGGCAACCCGCCGTGAGATTTTCTTCCTTTCGCTGGCTGGAATTCTTCTTGTTTGGAGCGGCTCACTGGTCGCCTCTCTCTATGGCACTTTTCTGAATCCTGCTCCCAGCACAACCGCCATACTCATTGCGCTGATTGCGGTTTTTGTCTTTGAACGAACGGATCTTGGTTCACGCGAGCCGATACTGCGCCGTCTTTTTGGACAGCGTCTCTGCGCAAGAAGTTTCAGGCGCTTGGTAGATGGCAATCTCTCAGTTGATTTTCCAGGAGCTCTCCATGAAGCCTCCATCCTTGTCTGCACCGTGCATAACCATGTTGATCTCCTGGATGCACTAAAACCCACCGACTATGTGGCACTCATGAACCTCTATCTCCGCACGGCATCTGACTTCCTTGTCGATCTAGGAGGGTATCTGGATGAATGCTCAGGAGAGAGCATCCGAGTGGTTTTTGGCGCACCCCTCCCAGTTGATGGGGCTATCAACCATGCGGCCAAAGCGGCCCGTGCAGCCATTGATCTTCTCTCCCGTCTTGAAGAGTTCAACCGCGAATGCGATACGCGCTGGCAGAAGCGGCTTGATTTTCGGATCGGTCTGAATTCCGGTTCGATGATCGCCGCAGCCTACGGAGGAGCCCGCGCTGGGCGCTATAGCGTTTCTGGCCCTGTCGTAGAATTCACCCGACACCTCTCCGCTGCCTGTGCGCAGTACGGATGCCGTATCCTTGCTGGCTCAACCTCCTATGAAATGGCTTCAGAGACCATCGAAGGGAGGCCCATTGATCTCCTCCAAAGAGCTGGCAGTCGGAGACGCGTAGAACTCTATGAATTCCTTGCTCCGAAAAACGCCCTCTCCATAGAGCGCGAACGGAGCCGCGATCAGTTCTGGAAAGGGGTCATCCTCTTCCGTGAACGCAAATGGGAAGAATCTATTACAGCTCTCTCCTCAGCCAGAATTCCCGGTATTCCTGACAAGGTGCTCGATTATTATCTCGAACGCGTCGAACGCGCACGGCGCGGCGAGGATGAACAAACGCCCGAACAAGCCCTCCTGTCTGAAGCGATCTAATTGTTAGGTTTTTGGACTGCTAGTCTGAAAAAACTCCTACTCTCTGAATCCCCCTTTCTCACAGCCTAAAATCTCAACCGCTAACAGCCCGGCTCGTGTCCTTCCTCGATTACCCTGATTCCTTCCGTGACCTTGTGCGTCAGTTTCGGCGTCTGCCAGGAATTGGCCCCCGAAGTGCTGAACGGATTGCTCTCTGGTTACTTCGCTCTGCAAATTCCAAGCCAGATCAACTCCTCTCTGCTATCATCAAGGCGCGGGAGAATCTTAAAATTTGCCATCTCTGCGGTTTTTTTACCGAAACTGAGACATGCGTGCTCTGTCGTGATGAGGAGCGTAGCGGTCGTGAACTCTGCATCGTCGAAGCAGCTACCGACATCCTGCCACTGGAACGCACAGGAGTTTTTCGCGGACGTTATCATGCTCTCGGTGGAAAACTTTCCCCCCTTGATGGCATTGGTCCAGAGCAACTCCGCATTGCAGAGCTCCTCGAGCGTATCGGAACAGAGCCTCCCTCGGAGGTGATTCTTGCCCTTGGAGCTGATGTCGAGGGCGAGGCAACCGCTCATTATCTTGCCGAATTACTCGCTCCCACAGGAGTCCATGTCACCCGCATCGCCCAGGGTCTTCCCGCTGGAGGAGGTGTCGAGCAAGCCGACCAGATTACTCTCCATCGAGCCCTGTCTAACCGAGGTGCTTACGGAAGGCACTAGATCTTCCAAAGTCCCTCCACCGGAAATTCCGGTAATCTTTAAAAAATACTCTCACTGCTACTGAGAAGTGGGCTTCTGTTGCAAAAGAGCAATCTCCTCCGGGCGAAGTTTGGAACGATCAATGGAAGCAACCATTTCATTCGCTCCAATCACATCTCCCGTAGCTCTCAGAAGAGCCGATCGCACGACCCGCCAAGGGGCGGGAGCTGCATTCCAATCAATCACTTTTCCCTCATAGAGTGCTGAGGCTCCCCGGAGATCTCCTTGCTGTAGATGCCCTAGCGCTGCGGTACTGATCCTCGCCAGAGAATTCGGTTGCGCCTGAAGCTGTTTCTCTGCATCAGTGGTGGACTGGTAAATTTCCGTGCCAGTCAAAAGCTTCAGGTAGTCCAGATCGCCTGCGGCATCGGAAAAATCAGGTGCAGCAGCAATGAGTTCTTCATAGAGCGGGATTAATGTTGTTGCGGGCGTGGAGGGAGATTGCATTCTGATCAATGCCATGAGACCGGCGACTCGAGTCGTCTCCCGTCTCGCCATTTCCCTATACGTTTTTGCCGCTTGATCCCAAGCCCCAAGCTGCTCCTCATAACCGGCAATGTAGGCAAGAGTCTCTGGTTTTTCGAGAGGGAGAGAAGTGCTCACGCTGCTCCATGCGGATTCAGCCGCAGCATCATCGCCCATCATGGTAGCACTTCTTGCCAAAAAGAGATATCTCACCGCATCCGGTATTCCCATGCCAGCAGGGGAGTCCAGCATTGAGGGAATCTCGCTCCACGCACCCTGAGCACTTTTTGCATCCAGAATCACCAGCAACCACGCCGTATCGCTCCGAGGTCGCTCCTTGCCGGCCAACGTGGTGGTTTGAGCATATAACCCCTGTGTATTCAGCCAGCGGGCCAATGCCAGCATGCTGGAGCGATCACCCTGTTGATACTGGCCGATCAACCTTGTGAGCACAGCATCCCTTTGGGAAGGATCGGCATGCAACTCCATTTCTGCGGCGAGCAAATGATCCTCCATGAGTGTCTTGGAAAGCAGAGGAAGCAGGTGGAGTAGTTTTCTAGTCTCCTGAGCAGTTTTGGGATCGTGACTCTGAGGGGAAGATCCAGGTGAAGAGAGCACGAGATGAGCAGCAATCCTCCACGCCACGAGGGAAGCCTCCGTGCATTCTCCCGCAACAGTTTGGAGAATTTCTGATGCCGTACGCCTCGATGGCTCATCGTGAAGGGCGAGAAGGTACAAGGCTCCCTGTATTCTTAGCAACCCGGATTCCAGCGCACTTTGCAAAGAAGCCTTAGAAAGACAGGTTGAGACCGCTTGGGAAATTTTTCCTTGGTTTGCCAGAAGTCGTGACTCCACAATCGTGCGTTGGAGATCTCCCCATTTCCCTAGTTTTTTCGGAAGAGAGGAAAGTGCCTCCCTAGCTTCCTTCCCCCGTCCAGCACTGGCTTCAATCTCTGCAATTCCAAGAAGTTCTCCAGACTCCAAGGAATTGGAGCGCATTTGCTTCAACAGGGATTGAAGCGCATGAGGGTCCCACATTCTGGCGTTATAAAGTTCGATGCCTCGTTGTGCGGAAGGGCTCCCGGGGGCGAGGGCTTGAGCCTGCCTGAGCAACTCCACGCCTCGAGGAGAATCAGCGACAGCAAACGCCACCCATGATTTGGAAACGAGATCGTGAGCACGCCAGTTTTTGACGAATCGATAAGCTGTTGGCAGCAGGAGTAGAAGCAGGAGAAATATCCCACTGATCAAAAGAGTCCTTAGGTTTTTTGAATGCACCGGATGTTGCACAACACTCATGGGCTCTTCCCTGTCTCCTTAGGAATCGCACCGTGCGGAACGATGATCATGGATTTCCTGATATACCGGGCAAGTTCTTCCTTGGCTGCACCTTCATCAGGAAGATTCCAAAAAGCGATTTCAACCATACGCTGCCCTCTGTTACGCCGTCCGGAGAGAAGGCTCTTGAGACGCCCCAGAGGAGAATCATCTAACTTTTTCAGGAAATCTTCCGGCAGTTGCATATTGAGAGGCATCGCGTTAAAAACGTAGATTGAGGATCCGTTTTGCTCAAAGAGTCGCGCCTCGAAGGGAATTGCCACTCCCTTATTTTGAACCGTTATAGGATCGAGTTGTTTTTTAAGTCTCATGCCAATACTGGAGAGGCAGACTTCAGGGGTGTGCATGGCAAGAATGGACTGCACTGCCATACGACCTTGTGGCCATCGGAAGTAGAATACCTGCTCCTGCCCCCCTCCTGCTCCCTGCCATTTTTCCGAAAAACCGACAGGGTTAAAAAGTTCCCGGAGTGTTTCCCTTGGAATGGAGACCCTCATCACTCCCGGATCTGATTGCGGAGAAAGATCCCATTCCAAAGCCTCCGGAACCTGCCTCTCATGAGCACGGAACCAAGACTCGGTTCCCAAAGTGAAAAAAAGAAGGAGAACCAAGGAGGCAGAAAAACTCAGGAGGGTGGACGTTTTCAGCAAAAGGAAAGTTTTCCCCGCCATCCAGAAACTGGAGCGGTGATTCGCCAGGTTCCTCTTCCAAAGAAGAGAACAACCGACAATCGAAACAATGGTAATCAGGAGAACCAGAGCACCGGCAAAATCATGCCATGCTGAGACCGCAGACATACCTCGCAATGAGGCAACCATGACGAGCAAAGAACTCCGTGCGATATTTCCGATCATGGCCCCTGAGAGCGCAACGAAGAGCAACAGGAGACGACGCAAGAGGGTTAGCTGGAAATACTCCCCAAAAAAGAGTGCGAGCATCAATCCTCCCTGAAGCGATCTGATACCGCTACAACCCTCCTCCATCCCCAGAATTCCAGCAGGAATAATAATCAGATTGCCTTGTCTCATGGCTTCCTCTCCCAGCCAGTGCATGATCTCAATGGTCACGTCGGTATTCCATGAGACCAGAGTGGTCATGATTCCCTTCTCGGCATTACGTGGCCAAGGAACCGCTATCAGAAAAAAACCTAAGGGAAAGGCAAGCCGCTGAAGCCAAATCCACCCTCCCAGCAGAAAGATGCTGGCACAAGACATGCCCAAAACCGCACAGGAAGCAATAATCCCCAGAATTCTCCAGTCGGGATTGGCCTCCGCCAGTGGAATCATGCAAGAGAGTATTACGGCGCTGGACAAGATGATCCCGTTTGCCCAGAAAACTCCGAGATTCGTTGGAGTGATCGGAGGAGGAAGATCCTTCCAACGTTTCCACAAAAGCCCTAACACAAGCAGAGGGACAAAAATTCCATATTCATATTGCGCATCCACCATCCAATCACTCCCAAGGATTCGGAAGACCATAAACCACGCCGCCAGCAGTGCCATCAGCGGCATGAGCCACCTCGCAATACCAATAATAGGAGCCAAACGATGCTGAAAAACTTTCCTCATGAAGAGTCTCAAGTCTGGGAGGAATGCCTTCTGAAAGCACTCATGCTCTATCGCCCTTTTCCGAAAACAATCACATAGATTGTTTTCAGCAAAACGGAAGCGTCCAGTTTGAATGAATAGTTTCGTATGTAGTAGAGATCGTAGGAGAGTTTTTGAAGGGTGTCGTCGAGCGAACTTCCGTAAGGATACTTGACCTGAGCCCATCCCGTAATCCCTGGGCGTATCAAATGCCTTAAATGATAATGAGGGATGACTTGTTCGTAGGATTGCACAAGTTTTGTCCATTCTGCACGAGGCCCAATGAGACTCATCTCTCCTCGGATCACATTCCAAAGTTGAGGGAGTTCATCCAGGCGCGTCTTACGAAGCAGTGAGCCAAGGCGCGATACTCTCTGATCCCCCTCCTGAGTATAAAGATTTTCACAATCACTTCCGATCATCATGGTTCGGAACTTATAGAGTGTAAACGGGATCTGATGGAGTCCCACGCGCTGTTGTGAGAAAATCACGGGACGGCCATCAATAAAAAAAATTGCTACTGCTACCAGGAGCATGAACGGAGCCAGCAGCAGCAGCAAACAGAGAGCAATAAGGAGGTCAAAAAATCGCTTCAATAAAGACGGAAAAGAATGCCTTACCAGATTGAGGTTTGCCTCGATAATCCAATCCGGCCCCACAAATTCCAGCGGCAAACGGTTCCAGTAAACTTCATAAAAATTCCCCATGGAATATACCGGAATTCCATTAAAGTGGATCAGTAGCAATTTTTGCGCAATCTCTTGATCAAGCTCAGAGAATCGCGCGGCAATCACAACGGCGGTGAATGTTGCGATACTCTCCTTTTCAAAGAGAGCTGGCAGTTGAGCCAGACCCTCGTGAATGATGAGAGAATTCTTTCCGGCCACTGCTTTCTCCCTCTGCGATTCGTGCACCGCCACAAAGTGCATCCATTGATACTGACCGCTGCTCAGGTAATCATCATAAAAAATGGCCCCCAGGTCTTCATCTGCAATCACGAGAAACTTGCTTTCCTGTCGTATTTTCAAGGAGGAAAAGTAAAAAAAACGCCGACACAGCAGTGAGGCTCCAGCAAAAAGAACCGACGAGAGCAGGAGAATCACTCTACTGGAAGCCGGGCCATTTCCAAAGGAGGCAACCACATAAAGAAAGAACGCCACGAGGGGAAAGCTCCCACCACATGCGATAAAATGCTCACTAGCATATTGCAGTGAGGCAAAATCGGTGGTGGAGCGATACCCGCCGATGAGCCCTACAGCGGTCATCATAATAGCAGCAGGCACCAAAAACGCACCGATGGTGATGTGATTATACGATCCAGTAATCTTGGAAAGAGCGTAATAAATCAGCATCCAAAGACATAGATCGAGGCATCCGAGAATAAATCCCATAACCCACGGAATTTTCTGAAAAAAAAAGGGAGTCTGTGCCGTTTTCTGGAAAGGCTTTATTGAGGGGGGCACTTGCCCAGAAAGCATGGAAGACCCGGTTTCTCGGGAATCCAAGGAGTCTCTTGAATCAAATTCAGACATAGGGAAACGCTGATTTAATCGCAGTGAGACTGTTGCGGTAAGAAACCTCCAGCAGGAGGTCGGAGGAGTGGAGGCATTGTTGATTGTTGATTCGGGGTTCTTGGTTCGGAGTTCGGGAATAAGCAATGAGGAATGAACAATTTTCTGATCTCTGATCTCTGGCTTCTGATTTCTCTTCGCTTCACGCCTTGAAAAACATTCCATTGATCTTCAGCAGTCGTCATGGGATGAAATCAGCGGTTCCATAGGGGGTAATGCCACACTAGCATTCGTTCTCAGGATGGCAAAAACTGATTATCCTCAGAAACTTCACACTGCATATTTATTCCGATACGACTTCCGATGCCACTGCGAGAAATTGCTTCAAGGAATCCTTGGCTCTCACCCAGGCTGCCCCCTTCGCTCCAGACTCTTCCCTCATGGAGGGAAAATTACGGTATTCCAGAATTTTCTCTACAAGGTAGGAAGCATCATGAGGGGCAATGACAAGACCGCCTCCTGATTCAAGAATTTCGTGTGCTACTTCTGAATCCTCAGGGCCGATAAAGAGGCAGGGCCGTGATGATGCCATCACACCGTAGAGCTTGCTCGGCACCACCAGCCCAGACATCCCCTCTCTCATGGTCACAAGATGGAGATCTCCAGCACCAAGACTTTCTGAGAGACAGCTCTCTGGTTGCGAGGGGAAAAAGCGCACATTTTTAAGCCCCTTTCTCTTCACTTCATCGCGCACGGAGGTTTCTCTTGGGCCACTCCCGATAAAAAGAAAGAGAATCTCATCTTCTCCGTTTTGCTGGAGGAGATGAGC
>VFSW01015139.1_pt1 | contig 10628 bp, 14 predicted proteins | sample 5358111 | NCBI WGS metagenome assembly VFSW01 (sample SAMN11554181, study PRJNA540505) | mine drainage metagenome | isolation source: sediment from site ElyBrook_90M | place: USA: Ely Copper Mine, Vershire, VT | collected 2017
GGTTAAGTAGCAATATTGGTAATCAAGGATATTTTCAATACAGATGATAGAGCAGAGTTACTGATGCGTCTAGAGGATGGCGAAACTTTAGAGAATGCTTGTTGGCTTTGTGGCATATCATTCCCGCAGGTTCAGCGATTGATGATAAATGGGAAGTACAACATACAGGATGCGTTGGAGAATGGTAGTCCGTTAAGTCGTGAGGGTGAGATATACATGATGATACGTTCTAGTATCGCTGTATGGAAGAGTGAATTCAGGAAGAAGTTGTTGGAGTGTGGTGACTGGCGGGCTGGCATGGCATTTTATGAGAGGCAGAACGCGGAGGACTTTGGTAAGAAGCAAGTCATTCAGATGGAGCATGAGAACAGGCTTGTCATAGAGATACAGAGTGCTACGGGTGAGGGTTGGCAGAAGGTGCGGGGTGGTACTACGCAGGAGATTATCGAGACTACCTTTAATGATAAGGCAATAGAGTCCGGTGATGAGTAGGATATATGGCTAAGTTCGCAAGAGTAACATTACCAGAATGGCATAGCGGTCAACACCACGTCTTTAATAACCAGAAGAGACGTAATTTTATTTGTGCGCACCGTGGATGGTATAAGACATCGTTTTGCATGTCGCTTGCAGTGAATGCAATGTTACGTGGTACCAGTTCGAGATGGTGGGCACCCACAATGATACCAATCAACGATGCCATAAACGAACACTTCATGAAGGCACTCCCGCGTGAACTGCTTAATCAGCACAAGACCGAACAGTACATTGAGATGAACGGTAACCGTGTGCAGTTCTATTCTCTTATGTCGGACGAGAATAGCCGTGGTCCTTCTGCTACATTGGGGTTTGGTGATGAATGGGGGTTAGTTAGAGAGGATGTGTACGAGTCCGTTGTAGACCCTATTCTTATGAAAAGCAATGGAACCGGGTGGTTCTTTGGCACCTATAACGATACCGACCCGTTTAACCATTTCTATAAGATGATTAACGAGATAGCCCCAACTAGGCCCGATTATATACAGGCGCTCACTATCCCAGTATCTGCAAAAGTTAATAGTCAGGGTGATTTAGAGCCTATGGAAAGTCCGCTTGCTAACCCTGCGCTGAAATACCCAGATTTAGAAAATAGTTTTTATACTGCGCCTAATAAAACCAAGTGGAGAATTGAGTGGTTGTGTGAAGCGCTTTCACTGGATGGTGCAGTTTTTACCAATATTCACAAAGCGTGTTGCCTCCAAGCAATTACACCCGAACCAATAGAAAGCCATGAATATATTATATGCGCCGATATTGGCAAGGTAAGAGACTACACCGTTATTATAGCATTTGATATGACTACCAAGCATATGGTCTACATGGATAGGTTCACTGATTGTTCATGGGAACAGATTTATAGCAGGTTGTCAAAGGCTTCTGCAAGGTACGGGGGTAGGCCAATCAAGGTAGATGCAACTGGGGCAGGTAGCCATATAGCCGAGGAGATGCTTAGACGTGGCGTGTACGTGATTGAGCACAAATGGAACATAACCAACAAGCCAAAACTCATAGACCACCTAGCCTCGCTCATTGAAAGTGGGCAGTTGTATCTATGGCAAAACAGGGATATTATACAAGAGCTTAAAGAGTATAGGCAGAAGACTATGGAAGGCAAGATTAAGTATCTTAGTAACATCCATGATGATATAGTGACAACACTCGCTATGTGTGCGGAACCCATGCAAATAAAACAAGGGGACTCGGATGATGGTAGTGCTATTTTGGATAGAATTTTGGACAGTAAAATAAATAAATCGGATAATCTTGCTACAGTACAGTGGTAATATAACTGTGAGGAGGTTGCTATGAAACTTGCATCTATGGAATTCGGCACTCGCGCACTCATGACCACTACAGAAGCAGAGATACTTCATTTCCTGTATGAGGAGGGTAAGCCTGTAAGTTCTGGTGATATTATGTTCTATATCATAAACCTATACCAGAACAACAGACGCAACATGCCGTCCCCCGGCGGGATAACTACTATGCTCAACAGGATGACGGCAAGAGGTATCCTGAAAAAAACACGCCGTGATAGAGGCTATGTGTATAAGCCATCTGGTACTAAGGTTGAGCTACTAACGCGGATAGCATTTGAGACCGGAATTACATTAGGTATCATAAGACGTAATGATGCTGATATACACACCCTACTTAAAAAGTACGTGAAAGAGAATTTCGAAGCCATGGAGAACGGGGAAGATACAGTTGAAGAAGAGGAGTTTCCAGTAGGCTATGATATGGAAGAGGATTAGTTTATAGCCCCGTGCGCCTATAACAGGTAGACATGGGGCTGTTTTGTGTATTAGAGAATTAGGGGTTAAACATGAGCGACGACACACAGCCTGAAACAGAAGAACAACAATTTGCCAAGAATGTAAAGTTCCCGGTAGGGGTTGATAGAGACGGCGGTGTGCTATCTATCGGTATAGGCGCAGTAACGCCCGCAATGGGCAAGATAATCCCGCCCCCGTTCCCTAATAACCTTGTGCCAGACCCGGTACCAGAAGCTCCAAATCTGGAGTCCATGGTATCAACTCTAACAGTATCGCAAGATGCATGGCTAAGAGCGGCATACAGACTACCAGAATATAACCCGGATGATTTGTTTAGGCAAGAAGGATATAAGGGCATTAACAAAATGCTCAATATGTCTGCCTACTCACATGCCATAAGGCTTAAAAAGTACGCGGCACTATATAGGAAGCAGACTATATCCCCTGCTATGAATGGGAAACTCGTTGTTCCTAAAAACACAGGTTACAAAAAAGCAAAAGAAGTATCGGATTTTTGCGAATATGTTCTGGATAATATAGAGGACGAGGAAACTGGGGAGTGTACCGATTTCAGAGCAACACTATGGTACCTGTTAGATGCAATTCATACAGGGTTCTCCGTTTTGGAGAAACAATACAGGTACATACGAACAGGCAAGTACAAGGGTAAAGTTGGTATAGCTAGATTAATACCACGATATCCTACACAGATTACATTTAATATAGACCCGTTCAGTAACCGAGTTAGTTCGGTCAACAACTATACTCCACTTGGTGGATGGCAAAGTGTTATCCCAAGACAAAAGATGCTGTTGTATACCTATCAACCAGCGGGAGGTTTGCCTTATGGCAATGGTGACTGGAGACAGTGTTTCAAGCACATCTTGTCTATTGATGTACTCATGCGGTCACTGTCTATATCCATGCAGAAACTTGGTACAGGTTTAATCCATGCTACTGTTGATAGCCCAAATGATGCGTACCTGAAAAAGGTACAAGCTATGTTGGATAGTGCTAAGGATGGTTCTTCGCTAGTTACACCTAGAGGTATTGATGTTGAGATTATATCGCTCAATGGTACTAATCTTGATATATTCACAGAGGCGCTTAGGTGGCATGAAGACCAGGTTGTGAAGAATATATTGGGGCAGGTATTAACTACAACGCAAGGCGATGGCAGTTCATCATTCGCGCTTGGCAATGTACATCAAGATACACAGAACTTTTTTCTTGCATACCCAAGAAATGATATAGAGTTTGTAGTGAGGCATCAATTACTGCGTCCACTTATACGCGACAACTTCGGGGAAGATGCTCTGCAGTACCTGCCTATATATTCGCTGGGACAATTTGATGCGGCAGAAATGAACCTTTTGGCGACAGCCTATAGTTCATTTATAAAATCTGGAGTTCTTTCACCAGATGAGGCATTTATCAGAGAGAGTGCAGGAATGCCTCCACAACTACATGCACCAACTATAGCCATCGATAAAGGGAAGGAGCAACCTGATGGGCAACAGCCAGCAAATGGTAATACTGCAACCACCAGTCCGGGTAAAAACGTCGTCACAAAGAACGTCGCTCGGTAAGTTTGCAAATGCAGAAAATGGTATGGTTGTGTACCCGAATTCATTGTGTTTCAAGGCGGGGAAATATGATGATAAGGGCGTGACCATCACCGACAATGATTTGATGCTATTAGTGAGAAGTACCAAGTTACCTATACAACTGAATTTAGAACATATCAGTACAGAAGATAACAACTTTGCTACTAGTATTCTTGCAGGTGAATTGGGGCTTATTCGCAGTATGTGGATTGACCCCAATGATAAAAGCGTGGTTCGCGGTGAGATAGTTATGCCGAAGAGGATAGCCGACAAACTATCCAAGCGCGGGCTATCTATGGAGTTCTATTCTACTGACGGAAAACCCGATGTAGATACCGGCTTCGTAGGGGCCGCAATAACTTATTGCCCTCGTATTGCACAAGCACAAATGATGAGTACTCAACCATTATTGCTGGACTTTGCAAACAAGGGATACAAGGTTCCCGAAACAGTCAAAAAATCTGCTAAGGAAGGGTTACATCTTTATAGCGTATATCGACGCGGGAATAAAAGCGCAGTTAAAATAGCTAAATTGCTATCAACTAACGAATATGTACCTGAATGGGTAATAAAGAAACTAGAAGGATGGCTGACAACCTACCGACCGGCTAATTTCGATAACAAGACATCTGGTGCATATATAACACTAATGCTAATGGGCGGGTTGGCTGGTCGTAAGTGGGCGAAACGGACACTAAATGTCAAGGAGCAAGATATGAGTGAACAGGAGTTTGCGACTATTGCGGCTAAATTTGGGCTAGGTGTTGATGGCTCCGCAATGTCCAAGGAGCAGGTTCAGGCCATGTTTCAAGAGATGGCTAAAAAGAAACCGGCTAAATCAGATGATGATGGCGACGATGACGATGACAAAGATGATGACAAAGATAGCAAAGACGATGAGGATGAAGAGCAGGATACTAAGCAGTATGCGAAAGGCAAAAAGATGTCTGACCCTCTAGCCGCTATTAAGTCACAGATACATGAACTAGGCAAACTAGTTGGGTTACATAAGGAGTCAACACCCGTGATTTTTGAAGAGACCAAAAGGTTGGTAGAAGCACCCGACAATTCACAGGCTATCAATGAGATGAAAGAAAAGCTTGAAAATCTTCTCAAAGAGAAAGAGACACGCTTCTCCGTTGAGAATGCCAATGCTGTCGATTCCCTTATCGCGTCATTTGTCATACCACCTGCCAACAGGGAGACTGCGATTGCGCTTAGGGCTAAAGACCCCGAGACGTTCGACAGGATGTTTTTTTCGAAAGATGAAAAACAACCTAACAAGAGTGTCGTAGCAGACCCAAATAGGCAGGGCGACGCTACAAAGGGTTTGGATGTCAACACTAACGATGCAGACGCCAGAGTAGTTCGAAATAAAATAGGTGGATTTCTGCGGTTCTAAGGAGACCATAAATGGCTGATATTTTACGATTAGGTAAGAAGTTGACCGGTTCCCGTTACGACGAGGCCGGAAACTCATATACTTATACATCTTGGGTTGGTCAACCTGCAATGGCGACAATGGTTCCTCCATTTAATGCGCAGATTTCAGGTTTGTTTGCAGGGGCAGTACTCGCACCCGGAGACGCTTGCTACATCAATACTGATGGTAAGGTGTACCCTTCTATCGGTACTACAGCAGGTACACTAGCCGCGAAGGTTGTTGGGTACGCTTCCGCAATGGCACAAATCGGAGGCCCAGTAACGCTCTATAAAGACGTTGTATGGAACTACAGTACCGGGATGACACCGGGGCCAGTGTACCTTAGTTCAACAGTTGCTGGTAATATCGGCACTGCAGCTACTACTGGCGGGACTGCCCCTATCGGGTATGTCATGAATTCGACACTGGTATTACTCGAAGCCAGTAACTACTAAGGAGGACGTATGTCAACAAGTGTACTGGAGCTATTCAACAACGCTACCAATTACGGGGCACTTCCGAAACTTCAAACTTCGGCAAGGTCTTCATATAGGAACCTTATCCAAGACGGACGCGCTAATACAAACGCTTTAATTAAAGCAGATGGCACAGCAGGTACCGGGCAGGGTAAACAGACATTCGCTTTTGGCTCCGCGAATGGTTCCGATACTCTTGCTACACTTAAGGTAGCAGATATGGTTATTTCGCAGTATGGCCTTGACTTGGTTGACCAAGCCATCCGCCAGTTGCTAGAAGCCTATAACCGTATTGTAGCAGAGATGATTGCACAGTTCTGTGACGTAACCGGTGACAAAACTCGCCGATACGGTACATCTGCGCTTATGAGCATGACTGAGTCTGAGAACTACGGTATCCCGTTTGCGCAGACCGTTACAAGCGGCTATACCGTCCAGTTCCCACTTCAGCGAGCAATTATAGGTTTGCAGTGGAACAGACACTATGCAAATACTGCAACCACGCAAGAAATTGCCATGCAGTTGGAGGCACTCCTTGTAGGTGATGCACGGTGGATACAGGCCAAAATCCTTAATGCGCTGTTCTCCCCTACAAGTTATGGTTTCCAAGACTTCATGACTGATGGCGAATATCTGCTTATTAAAGCTCTTGCGAATGCAGAGTCCGGTTTGCAGTTGCCGGTAGGTCCGCAAGGTGAGATATTCGGGGCTACCCATAATCACTTTATGTATCCCGGTTCTGGTAATGGGGATACACTTGCTACCTATACATCAAATGCATGGAATGCCACTCCTACTACTGCTTCTATGATTCTCGATGTGCAGAATGTTATTAATAACCTGCTTGAGCATACTAATAGTCCTACATCTACAATCAAGCTTCTTATTAACCGACAGCAGGAAGTCCAGTTCAGGCAGTTAACACCAACGTTCACACCACTGTATGACCCGAATGTAATTCACAGTATTACAATCGACGTAGCGCGTGGTGCTTTGGATGTTGCATCTATTGCAGACCGTGCTATTGGTCTGTTCGATGGTGCTGAAGTTTGGGTTAAACCTTACATACCTGCAGGTTATATGCTTGCATATCTCGAAGGTGATGTAGAGCCAGCACTCGCAGTGCGTGTACCTAACTTCATCAAGGACAAGGGTTCCTCTATTGCCTGGCAGGTTACATTGTCTGGAGGAGACCTACGGGTTCTTTCCGAGTTCGAGATGGCTCCATTCTATGCACAGGCCGCAGAGCGTAACTTGGGTATCGGAGTATGGAACCGTGTTAATGGAGTAGCGGTGTACCTGAACTCCACAAGCGCATATACTAACCCTGCACCATTTAGTTTCTAAAAGGGGGGCTGAATGGCACGACCTAAACTTGGAGATAACAATATGAGTACCAATGGACTACCTGTAGTTGCAGAGCCAGTGACGGTAAAGCACACAGTAAACATTCCCGGTGGGATGTATAAGATGAAAGACGGTTCATGGGTAGACGGGCAGGGCAAAAGTCTTGACCCTGTAGACCGTGCAAATGAACTGTCTGCACAAATCGCGGAGCTTCAGAGTAAGATGACAGCTCTTCTTGAGCAGGGAAAACCCGTAGTAGAGGAGTAATAGCAAGGGGATTAATTGTGATTGACCATGTGATGTGGATGGGTACATTCACCATAACTATCATATCTACGCTTATTGCGACGGTATCCAAGATTGTAGGTGAATTCAGTAAGGTCAAGACGACCCTTGAGCTATATATGTTAAGTCAGGACAAAGTTAATGGCGCGATGCCTTCCTTTGAGCGAAGAATTCAAACTCTTGAGGATAAACTTCGGGAGACTGATACTTCGCTCATTCGGGAGGTTGGCAAAAACGATAACCAGAACCAATTACTTGGGCGGTTAGATGAACGCTTGGACTCACTTGACAAAAACCTTGTCAATCTTTCTCAAAAGGTAGACAACATAGGGAAACAAAATGGGACAGTACACTAACCTGTTTGCAAGTTTCTTCGGTGGCGCTATACTCAGTTGGCTAGGCCATGCACTGTATATCCGCCCAAGGCAATTGACTATAAAAAGCAAACTGCCCACAGTAGTCAAAAGCGCACTTCAGCGAACGATTGATAATGTTGTGCCGCAGTTAACCACTATGGCAGATGCAGAGGCAGTAAAACTGGTAAATGGACTTATAACAAAAGTTGCACCAACCGGTAAATAAATAGTGAGTGAAAGTTCCTTCATCTCCTCTATCTATGCCTCACCATCTGGGCAAGACGAGGGTACCTTTAACCGGGTGCCCTCGTTTTTTTTGGGGGTACTGTTATGAAACTGAAAGATTATGTAGCCGCTAGTAAACCACCTGTGTCTCGTTCTATCGAATTTTACCTTGCACCACAGCATGATATAAAGACCCCGCTCATAGCCTTGGTCAATAATGCAACAAAAACAATCTATATAGAAATATATGGATTTGCATTGCCGGAACTAACAGAGGCTCTCATAGATGCTTCCAAGCGCGGTGTGCAGGTTGTTATACTGTTTGACAGTGTACAGGCAGGTGGTGTTGGTGAACGCCCGCAGGTAGAAGCTATTCAGAATGCAGGGATTGAACATTACATCGGGCGTAGTCCTGGTCACCAGATACGGCATAGTAAATTTATGGTCGTAGATGGCGTATACTGTGAAGTAGGAAGCCTCAATTATAGTGCGTCTGCTTTCCTCCAGAACAACACTGTTACTATCATGAAGGATGAAGCTATCGCGCAATTATTGATAGAAGACTTCAATGAAAACCTGAAGGTATTAGAGGAGGCTGAAAGTGGCCATTGATGTATCCCACTGGGATGGTATTTTAACTGTAGATGATTGGAAGAAGATAAGTGAGGCTGGGCACAGTATCGCTTATATTAAAGCAACCGAAGGGCTTTGGGAAGACGGGCAGTTTGAAACAAATGTCAAGAATGCACATGCCGCAGGATTGAATGTCGGGGCATATGTTTACCTATCAGGAGCTACCCCACCTGTAAAGACAATAGAATTTTTTCATAAGGTAGTGGTGCGTGGATTTGGTAATATAACCATGAAACTCCCGCCTGTACTTGATATAGAGGAACAATCATTAACACCAACACAGGTGATACTTTCGATGAACACGGCAGATGAGTTATTCAAACGTCATTCAATGCTATATGGTTCACGGGATTTTATACAAAGCCATGTATCAGTTCACGAATTAAAAGAACACGATATGTGGATAGCGGAGTATACATCTAATGACAAACCGATACTCCCTAATGGTTGTAATGGATATGCAATGTGGCAGTATACAAACGATGGGGTTATCCCCGGTGTGTCTGGTAAGTTCGATTTGAATAAGGTATCTCCTTCGTTTGCTTCATTATATGCAGTGCATGAAAAAGAATAATGGACTCGCCCCGAATTGAAATGGATGAGCAATGTGAACGTGCCTGTAGATTAGCTGTCTGCAAGTATGAAGCATTCTTCCGTAATATCAATTCGGTGGACTTTGATGATTTGATGCAAGAAGCTAGGATGTCCGGTTTTATTGCGCTCCAAGGGTTCGACAAGAACTTAGGGCATAATAAAGCCGGGCTTGTTTATATCGCCGCTATATATAGGATGAATAAATTAACAGCACACTATAAAACTATTAAGCGATGTGGTATAAAGTTAGAGGTTGAATTCCTTACTGAGACAAGTGAAGTGATACAAGAGGACTCCTATGAAGAACTATTCATGGATACGATTGACACTATCATACTCGAAGTGTATAGGGCTGGCGGTATCGCGGCATATAGCAGAGCATCAGGTCTATCTAGGAACCGTGTATCTAAGATGTATCATGATGCCATTAGAAAATGTTCAGAGGCGTGGGGGCTTTAATGGAAAATAGAACACTTTTTAGGTGGGTAGGAGGTAAGAACCGGAGACAGATGAAGAACTGGATACTACCTTTAATCCCTGACGGGGGTTTGCCTTATTGCGAACCATTCGTAGGTTCTGGTGCTATCATATTAGCGCGAGACCCTGCACCTGTTGAAGTCGTAAATGATTTAGATGGTGGCATAGTCGCAATATTCAGAGTTCTGCAAGACCCTGAAAAGTTTGCGCGATTTCAGCATAGGATAAAATACACACTATTTAGCTATGATGAATATAAACGCGCCATAGAAAATGTGAACTCTGATGATGAAGAAGAGCGAGCATGGGCGCATTACGTGAGGTTTAATCAAGCATTTGGTGCGCAAATAAGGAGTGAAACCGGATGGGGAAGATGTGTGAAGGACGCTTCTTACGGTATGTCATCTATTGTCAGTGGATGGCAAAACCGGAAGCTAAGCCTAGATTTCTTTAGTGAAAGGATGATGAGGATACAAGTCGAGAATAGGGATGCGATTGATGTAATCAAGTTCTATGATAATCCAGAAGCTGTCTTTTATGTAGACCCTCCCTATCTTCCTACAACACGCAATATGACCAAAGTTACATATCGCCATGATTGCGATAGTGAGTTCCATGAGCATTTGGTAGAAGTATTGGCCTCGGTAGAAGGTTCTGTTGTTTTAAGCGGGTATTCTGATGGGGTATACAAATCACTTGAGGATGCAGGATGGAAGAGGAGTGATAAAGATGTCCAACTATTATGTGCAGAGCGTAGTCATGAACACAAACGGGTGGAGTCTATATGGCAGAACCCCATGTGTTTAGATAAATTAGGTATAGGGTGTGCAAAATGCACAAACAATATTCAAACCGAATTGTCATTTAAATTTTAAAAACAATGCCTATAT
>VFSW01015140.1_pt1 | contig 10627 bp, 15 predicted proteins | sample 5358111 | NCBI WGS metagenome assembly VFSW01 (sample SAMN11554181, study PRJNA540505) | mine drainage metagenome | isolation source: sediment from site ElyBrook_90M | place: USA: Ely Copper Mine, Vershire, VT | collected 2017
AATCCCTGTGGGATCGGCAACCATCACGAAGCATCGGCAGAACTTGCCTGGGAACGCACGCTGGCGTTCTTTCATCGCATGCTGCGCTAAGCGCCGCGTGATTTAGTGCTCGAAGAGCGTCCCTGCGTGGACTGGGGCGCTCCGTAGCGCGCCTTGCGCGAGATGCCATTTCGCGAGCAGTGCATCGTACGTGCCATCGGCGATGACGGATTTGAGTGCGCTCTGCAACTGCGCGAGTAACGCGGTGTTGCCTTTGCGGACGGCGATGCCATAGGGGACGGCGGCGAATTGGCGGCCAGCGACTTCATATTTTTTGCCGCCGTCGAGGGTGAGCGCGAGGTACGAGGCCACCGGATAATCGGTGATGTGCGCGTAGGATTTTCCGGCGAGAAAAAATTTGAGCGCTGCATCATCGGTGGGCGCGGTGAGCAACGTGATCGGACCGAGGCCGAGAGACGTGCAGGTTTTGGATGCGGCGGTTGCGGCATCGAATTGCGATGTGCCGGCTTGGAGATCGACCGTCATCCCGCAGAGTCCGGCGAGAAAAAAGATGCGACGAGGATTACCGTGCGGCACTAAGATGCCACTTCCGGCGATGAAATAATCGAGGAAATTGACTTGCTTTTCGCGATCTCGCGTATCGGACATGGCCGACATCGCGACATCGATCTTGCGCGCCTGCACATCTTTAATGAGACTGTTGAAATCGGTGTTTTCAAAAAGCACCGGACGGCCTAAGGCTTTGCCAAGTGCTTGCGCGAGATCGTAATCAAAGCCGGCGACTTGTTTGCTTGCGCCTTTGTAGAACTCCAGCGGCGCATACGAAATATCGGATCCGATGCGTAGCGGAGTGGCGGCCGAGGTGACGGCTGGTGCCGCCGACAGGACAAAGCCGCAGATGAGCGCGGCCGAAATGAGGCGGGCACAAAACGTCGATCGCATGGAGTCCGGTTTCACCAAAGAGCAAAGGCCCGCCTGCGGCGAGCCTTTGGGGACTCCGTGGTGCCAAGGGCCGGGATCGAACCGGCGACACCGCACTTTTCAGGCGCGTGCTCTACCGACTGAGCTACCTTGGCATAGGTTCATTCCCAACTGCGTTTCGGGAATGCCCTTTGCGGCGTCGGATGCCGCTCGGGGGACCGCGCATGATTCTAGGGCTCGGACTGACTCCCTTCGGATATTTGTCGCTTACGGTGCACTTTATGAAGGAACGCAAGTTGCTGGCACTAAGCTCCGCGAGAATCGCAATCTATAAGGAGATAGTAACGTGATTCGACAGCGCTTTTCGGCGTTTTTCCGCCAGGCGACACTCGTTGGCCTCGCCATCATTATGCTTGCTACTGTGGCACAAGCCGATGGCCCAAAGAAGCTTCCGAAGGCTTCAGCCATGGTCGTAACCGTGAAGGTGGCGAATTACTCGGGAACGTGTGCGTGGGTGACGATCTATTGGTCGCGTCCGCTGTATCCCTGGACGATCGAAGGTAGTACGAACGGCCGCCCGCGATTCGTACATCCGGGGGGCTACTTCGATTTCAAAGTTCTGTTTACGAACCCGCTGGAAGTTCCGATTCCCGCGGAGATCAAAGTCCGCTCCGAGTTTACCCGGAACAAGGATTGCTCTGGCGGCACCATCGCCGACCGCGAAGCGTACAACAAGATGATTCTGGCGGATTCCGGATCGTTGGGATTCTTTGCGAACGTGAGCTCAACGCTCACGAACAATCCATGGGCGGTCAGTACGCCCAAAAAGTGAGGTCGCTTTCGGGGACATGGCGACGCTGGTGGGGCTCGAACCCATGACCTCTACTTGTCGTGGGGCGATGGTGTTTGCTCGGCCATCGCCTCAACAGGCGCCATGTGGCGGAACCAAACGTGACTGAACGAAGGCCTAGTGGAACCACAAATTAAAGCGGCCGTTGTTATTCACGAGATGGGAGTTAAACGGACCTGAGTGTTCATTGGCGTTCTTGTAGATGTCGTAGGTATCCGCAATGTTCGGAGTGTTCGTGCACGCGGCTCCGCCCTTGACTTCAGCACGAACCTTTAGCTCATGCCACGACTCGACATGGAACGTCTCTGTTGCCCCAGGCGCGACAAAACCTCGGCCGACAATCGAATACGCCGTATAGATTCCGTGCGAGTGGTACAGCGTGATCCAAGCGCAGTGCGACGTCTCATTTTTCACGTTGACGTTCCAGGTGCCGGCAGGCGCCGCCGACGGATAAACAGCGACGGCCAGGAGCATCGCGAGCACAAACAATTTCCGTATCATCTCGACTCCAACATAGCAAGCGGGGTCCAAAAGACCGTACGACGTGCCTCGGTTCATTCCATGTATTGCCTGAGGGGAAACGCGGGGGGAAATCCCGCTGGAAAATCTGGCCTGGGGAGTAGAGAAAAGCCCCGAGAGCTTACGCTCTCGGGGGAAATGGCGACGCTGGTGGGGCTCGAACCCATGACCTCCGCCGTGACAGGGCGGCGCTCTAACCAACTGAGCTACAGCGCCATCAGACCGAAGCCGACTATTAGCAGTCTCTGCGGCCGGCACCTCCAAGGTGCCAGTGGTGGGCACGGTTGGGATTGAACCAACGACCCCCCGCGTGTGAAGCGGATGCTCTCCCACTGAGCTACGCGCCCGTAGAGGGCCCACCATTGGACGAGTCGTCATAGTATCCTACGAGCGGTCCGTCTGTAAAGCGACCTCTCTCGCTCTTGAAGCATTCTCTTTCGGGGGCCGCGAAGGGGCCGTACTATGCTTACAGACTTTCCGCTGGTGTGGCGCTTCTCGGTGCCGTTCGCCGATATCGACATGATGCAGCACGTGAACAACGTGGCGTACATCCGTTGGGCCGAAACCATGCGCGCCGAATATTTTTCGCAGGTGATGCGATCGGATATCAATGGCGTGCTCGGCATGATTCAGGCGACGATCGATTTTTCATACGAACGGCAATTGAGTTATCGCGAACAGATCGCCGTCGGCTGCCGCATCTCGCGGATCGGCAACAAATCGTTCGATTTCGACTACGAGATTTGGTCGGCCAGCCAAGAACACGTCGCCGCTCGCGGGCGCACCACCATGGTGGCGTTCGATTTCGTGACCAATTCCACCGTCGCCGTCCCCGATGAATGGCGCGACGCTATCGCCGCCTACCAACGAGGCCCGCAACAAACGTTTTCGTGACGGCAGGGGGCTGCGGGACGGTGTCATCCTGAGCGAGCGAAGCGAGTCGAAGGGCTCAGGGTGACGCGGCGCTAGAGCTCGATAGGCGAAGGCCGGCGCGGTAAGAACCGATTCGAATACCACTGGCGGCGCTGTATCGTGAAATTTCGTGCGAGAGCGCGGTATCGTTGGTGATCCGGGAGAGACTCGTTGCGGAGTAACTCGTGACCGCTTGAAAACTCCATTACCGCGTATCTCGACATCGATCTGAACATGAGGAACACACGATGACGAAATTATCGAGAAGCGGTTTGCTTGCCGCAGTCCTTTTGTTGACCGCCTGCAATGGAACACATGGTCCTTCAACGGTAGCTACGTCGCCCTCCGGACGCGGATTTATTTCGGAACGGAAAGCAACCCCAGGCCCAAGTGGAACAGCTCAGCAGGCTAGCGATAAGACCACTCCCCTGCATAAAGCAAACGTTGGTCAGCGCCTCGTTTTTATCTCTCCAGTGAAGATTGGCTCACTAATCGGCCTAGACACCGCGCGTAACCGCGCTCTTCGCATTCAGGGCGTCCACCTATCATCGTGGGCCGCTACCAAAATGGCCCATCGTCGAATAATTAACCCCCAAATCGACCAAAATCGAGAAGTCTACGAGGTAACGACGACTTTTAACTCGCCGTATTGGGTTCAGGGCAACGAGTGGTTGTCTGGAACTCGAGTATACATTGTCGATGCGGTCACTGGGCAAGTTTATTTTAGCCTCACGTCTGGTAACCAGATTAGGCGTAGCCGCCCGTCAACGCACTCCAGGAGTTCTCTCGTGTTGAAGTCGAGGTGATGTGCCGCTCGCTCGAAGAGGGCATAGTGACGAGGGGATAGGAGATAAGAGCCGTGGAAACGAGGCCCCGGTACCGGGTTACAGCTTGTAAAGGACTTGTGAAAATTCTGCCGTGTGGCACAATCTACCAATGTTGCAGCAAAGTGAGCTTCATCATTTGCGATTTATCTGCGCGGTTTCGCATTCGGCGGGACCTAACGAGCTGGGCTTGTGGTTTCGTAATTCATGACCCCTTTTCTGCCAAGAGGGCACGGACCCCAGTTATCATTCGCCTTGCGTCGTCAGCAGAAAATTTGTCGAAATTCCCGTGCGCCGCATAGTTTCGAATGCCAATGTAGTAATGGACTTCCTTCTGACGTAACGCATTATAAATGCCCTTCTGAGCAAGCCGATTGTTGAGTGCAACAAGATCGCCTGAGGCACCAAGCGCCACATCATTTGAATCGGCGATGCTTCGCAGACCGCGTTCTAGCACGCCCCCCATTAGCGAGGCGGCTGCAACGAAATAATCATTATCCAAGATATGCTCAGCCATATCAATAAAATCGGAGAAGATTTCGGCCTCCACCACGTTTCGGAATGAACGAAGTCTTCCGCTCAAAAAATCAGTGAGTACCGCCTCCATAATCGCTATACATGACTCGACTAATGGCGCGTAAGCATTCCTGTCTTTTCTGGAAGCTTCGACGAATCGTTCGTAGTACGGATTTTTCTTGCCCACGATCTCGACCAAAAGATATTCAGCGCCCGAACGCCAGGCCGCCACTTGGGCGACGTTATAGTGCCCTTCGGATTCGCGCGGCAGTTTTTTCGCGCTCGCGAGGACATCTGTTAGCCAATTTTCGAAATAACTTGTATCTTTCAAGTGTTTCCCTCTGCCATCGTCATGACTCTCATCGAGGTGGTTTTAAAGAACAAGGATGCGAGTTGCGAATAACAACAGTTGCGATCGGGCCATCGACGAAATTTAGCGTGGTATCCATCTCGATCCCTCGTTGTAAAAAATTGTACGCGGAAATTTGACCGATCCCATAATTTCCTGTTGTGCCATCCGTATAGTACAGCCAACCCTCAATGGATTGCATATATAATGGCGTCGGGTGTTTCGCACACCAACTCGGGACGGCAACGCAGTCACTAGGGTGACGCGGTCCAAGCAAGACATATATTCTCTTGACAACCAGTGAGTTATAAATCGAGTCCCCCGGGGGGCCAAGGCGCGTCAACTTATCTCCGACCTTATACGGCGAGGCTGCGCATGCCCGCGTAACTTCATCGGCCCATGCAGTTGAAGGGATTATTACTGCAATGAATCCGAAAACGATCCCGATATATAGCCATCGAGCTAGCATCATCGTCCATTCTCCAGTTCCCGGTGCCCCGGCAAAGCCTTCACGGCGGCAGACATATTGTTTAGTCCGTCGGTTGCAACGCATATTTTTTTCCCTTGAGTCGCATCACGTTCGCGCGCGAACGTATAATTTTGCGGCAATGCCTTATCTCTTTTCGAGTGCGCTTCGCGGGCATTCGCTATGGGCCACAAAGACCGTGTAGTCAAATCCAACTTGCACTCCCTGCTCATTGACTACGTGCAACATAAGAAAGTTGTCTGAGTTCCCAAGGCAAATGCGTCCTTGATGGTATTTGCGATAAACCCGATCGGTTTCTTTAAATAGGCTTCCGCCCGGCGACACGGACGCCAACCTTCGGGCCTCGGTTACAGCGTTCCATTTGTCCTGACTTACTATGTAATTGAACTGTGGAAGTCCATCCACAGTTGTCGCAGTGACCGAGGTCAAAACTCCGCTGGCGAGCGCGTTATTTAATGTTCGAAGGTCGCGCAAGACCTCCGTCGCCTCGCGAGTTTCGGCGTTGCTTTCGTTCGAAAACAGAGGATATACGTGTTTAGTGTGCTTGACGATCGGCGACGCAATGCGGGGCGAGTCTCGTTTTCCCGAGGACTTCATGTTTCCGGAGGCCGCTTGCGATTGTTTGGTGGATGTGGTCCCATTGCAGCCCACAAGAAACGCAAAAGCGATTATGACGCTCCCAATTCGCAAAGACACTCGCATCATTGTCCATCCTCCTAATCGCGATACCCGGCAGCGGCGGCTTCCTTGCGGCATACGTACGCACCGTAGCTTGTCTGGCCGTGCCATCGCGTACCCTTCTCATGCCAAATTCCGGTTTTTGTGATTTTATAAGCCATATGCGGGAGTTATCTAAACCCGAATACTCGTCAGTTTATGGGGCCGGGGTGCGCTATCTGCTCGCAACTTATTTTTGCGTGGTCCGCCAAACATGGTATTATCTCAGCTACCGTCAGCTTACTTGCTCCAGGGTGTATCGTATAGAAACTGGTTATTGCACTTTGATAGTAGCCAAAAGACCTCGAAAATACCGGGGCATTTTTTTTGAGGGACGCGAAGACCTTGTCACGCTTGGTCACGTCAAGAGTAATCCCTTCGTGAAAAAAACCATCTCCGTAGCCGAATAAGTAGCCATCGATCTCGGCCTCGACAGCGACGACCTGCTGATCGCTCGACAGATTACTCCACCAGGATCCGTCTTGGCTTATAGTGATCGTTGCAAGTGCCATACCGCCTTGAAGGTATGCAACCAAAAGGCCCGCCGTGAAGAACTTCCTAAAGCTACGAATCACTGCCCATTCTCCGTATCTCGATACCTAGCAGCGGCGGCTTCCTTGCGGCACACGTACGCGCCGTATCGTGTCCGACCGTACCACCGCATACCCTTCTCATGCCAAATTCCTGTTTTCGTATTCAGCCAAACGACAACGTCACTTGGACAGTGAGCCTGCGCTACGGCCTCGGTCCTGAACATGGCAATTCGGTGTGCAACTGCAATCTGATACGTTCTCGCCGCAAAAGCCGCTTGGCCTACGGCAAAGGAACCCATGGCTATCAATAGGGCAAGCCCGAGGGCCCGAGCGCGATTTTTCATAGCATGTTCTCCCCTCCGTGCGGGTTTTCGATCGGCTCTTCGAAGCGACTATCGCGGGACGACCATATTCTCCTTTGCCAGGACTCCCCTAGTAATGGGCTCGGCTCATATCCCCGAAACATGTCCGTTCGAAAATTATGGCCGGGTCGCTAGTTCCATCGGACTAACCACTCGTAAATACCCCTACTATAAAGCGTCCAATCATCAAGCTCATGCTTAAAAATTGGCGGACCTTCGTCACTAAAGAGATCGGCACGGTGCGTTTCGGAATGGTATTCCATGAGCATAATAATTCCCTAACTATGTTCACGTCGGACATTTTGGGAAAAATGATCTCTCCGCTCGCTGCGTTTTGAATCTCCAAACTTTGCTATTTCATCTTGAAACGGTTATTCGCAAGATCCCGAAGCGCTCTCCAATGGCGTTTGTGAGGAACGAGTTTTCCACCTCGAACCTTAGAGCCGTGTGAGCCCGACGCGTTCATTGCTGCTGCAATAACCTTCACGGGGATGTCTTGGAGACCGGGTAAAATCTCTCGCCGAAAGTCCACGCCTTTAAGCGAACCATCGTCTTTCCACGCTACTACTGCACGACGTTGTTTCATGGCTGATTGCGATCGGCGGTTACGAGATTCGGTCGTTTGCGTTGGATCAAATCCTTGTGCGCGCATCTCGGCTATTTTTGCGGGGCCAGCGGCCTTGAATGCCTTTTCAACGGTACGTAATTGTTCTTCTCGGTGCCTTGGCAAGCACTCGTCGCAATAGACGCGTTTGCGTACATTCACGGTTGCGCCACAATCGCGGCAGGCGTTGTGCATCACAGACATTGGAACCGAGGCCTTTCGCTTCGGCATGGTCGTATCGGCGATCGGCCTGACTCGGACCTTGACGCGTGCGCGCTGCGCCGTCGTTATCGGATGGATAGCACCAAGGCCAGACTTCGCCAACTGCGCTACCTGCCGCGCCACGCTTTCTGCAAAGGGCGCCACAAGCTTTCCCCATGCGGGCATTGTGCTTGCAAGGTCGTTCGTAAGCGCTTTGCTTAGCCGGCAAGCGCCATCTCGAAGTTCGCAAAAATCTTTTGCTGAGAATGTGCGGGTACGAACGAGATTGAGAACATACGCGTCGACATGCGGTCGGATTGGCTCCATCACATCGGCCGCAAACGACTGGCGATTTGCAGTGTCCGCGTGAAAGAGGCCGAGTCCAGGATCCAATCCACGACCGATCAAGGCAAGCCGCGTTTCTACTTCCAAAAGTGTATAAAGGTAATTTAAAAGTGCATTCATGGGATTCGAGGCATTACGAGGAGTAAGCGTGAGGAGTGATCTGCGGGTTCCAAACGTGCGCCAATGCGCTGGAACATGATCACGCCGAGCGTATTGCATCGGCACAACTCGCCATGCACCCCAATAGGCCTCAGCAGCCTGAAGTTCTGCACGAAGAGCCCCTTCAAGGGATGTAGCCTTCTCCGCGTCGGTAATCGATCGCACGATCAATGCGGACGAAGCGAGGCCAAACGAATCGAGCGTAGCGGATTGATTTCGAATTTTTGCAGCGAGCAATTCCTTAGCGATCGTAACGCTGTGCTCACTCGATGGGATCAGCGCCTGCGCCCGGCGCAAGCGCGGATCGTCAAGGCCCGCGACGGATGCGGCGACGATCGTGGCATCATAATCGAGCTGGATAAACGCTGCGCCGGTATCGATAAGCCAACGCATCGCATCGAACGTTACAAAGCCTGTTTGCGCGGTAACCAGTAATCGTTTCAGCCGACTAGGGGCCTTTGCGAAGCGTGCCTCACGGCGTTGTGTTCCTACGCCGTCTTCCACGCAGAGGTGGCGATGGTCAACGGTGACCTTAACGCCATAGCCATTGAGGCTTACGACGCCATTACGGATGGGCACGGCGTTCGGCCGTGTGGTATGGTCCTTTTGCATCCTGGGGTCCTATCTCCGGGTGCGACGCCCTCGGTCCGTTAGCGCGGATCGGGGGGCACCTAGTTGTTTATTATGTGAGGCTGGTCAATTGCGCCAAATCTGGCGGCTTTGCAATGCGTATTTGCGGCATTTGCGTGTACGGCGTTCTTGTTGAGACTGAGGATCCCGCCTCGCCCCAGTACGCAAACATTGCGAGTCGCGCATAATAAGTATATGCTCGGCAAAGCGAGTCAGCCCAGCTTGTTATAAATTCAGCCGCAATGATTCTTCCCATGTCAAGCGAAATTTGCTTATCCTTTAGCGCATCTAGAACTTTCTGTAGTAGCGGCGGCAAACTTGAGCGCCTTGATCTTTTTGCAATGGCCAAATCAATGAGCGGAGCAGCACTCGCAATAATGTTTGCTGCATAAATGGATTGGCCATCTTTATAAATGTCACCCCGTCGTGCGAACCCCGCAACCGCGATAAAGATCGCAACAGCCATGGGCTTTGGCACAACGCAGCATACGGGCCGTGGGTTTGCGGCTTGCTCTTTGAAAAAGGCTGCCTGCTCCAACGGCAGTGCTTCATCAGGGTGGATTTCATGCGGCGCTTCCTGGTAGCATCCTAAATGATATCGCCCGCGATACTTGGGCTGGTTTAATGCATCAATAACGGAAATTCCGTTGATTTTGATAACGCCCACAGATCTAAATTGTCGATCGTCGGTCGGATACACGCAGTCTTCCGATTTCCATGAAACCGCCAAGCGCTCTAAGTCGGCTAGGATGCTCAACACCTCGCCATAGTAACCAGCGCGTATAAAGGCGCCTAACCACGATACATCCATCGCCTCGCAAAGCTTTTTTAGGGTCTCGGGCATTGGTAGCATTCCGCGCAAAAATCTATTGATTTGTTGCGTCGTATCGTGGCCAAGGGCGCGCGCGAGACGCGTTTTTGAAACGGCGCTCTTATTTACCGTGTCCTTGAGCCATTCAAAAAACGCCGCTTGTTGAGGCCCATCTGCGTAGCTAGGTGGGATTGGCATAAGCACCGCCGAGTTTTGATGGGAGTAATCTAAAATATTGTTTCGACCTCTTAGGCAAACGTATCCTGCCGGGTAATACTAGTTTGTAAGACGGATTCTTTACCGCTAAAAGGGAGTAATCAATGTTACGACTTCGACTCTGGAGGCTTTGCGAAAGGCTTACCCAGGCAAAAGCTGCTCGACGGCTCGGAATGAGCCACTTGACGCTGAGTTATCTAGAAAGCGGCCGACTAAAACCCGCTGATCGCGATCTTCAGCGACTCCGGAACTACTTTGGAGTCCACGCGGAGTCGCTTTTCGAGGACGTCCGTCCGGAGGGCCCGTCATGCTAGCAGGAGTAGCGACGTGCGACATTCCGATCACGAAAATCTACGCAGATAACCTTTTTCAACCAAGGCTTGACGGGCTCGACGAAGATCTCGTTCAAGCACTTTTAGAGACGCCTGACGCGTGGCCCCCGATAGTCGTTGTGCCTCGGGAAGATCGGCTAATTCTTATCGACGGCTTCCATCGCCATGAGGCCGCGCGGCGACTTGGGCATTCATCGATCCGAGCAAAAATCGCAGAAGTTCCATCGGATGCAGATCTCTTCCGACTAGCATTCGAGCTGAACGCAGCTCACGGAAAACCCTTGACCCTGAATGATCGTAAGGCTTATGCCGCTGCGATCATCTCTGACAATCCGGAGC
>VFSW01015141.1_pt1 | contig 10625 bp, 10 predicted proteins | sample 5358111 | NCBI WGS metagenome assembly VFSW01 (sample SAMN11554181, study PRJNA540505) | mine drainage metagenome | isolation source: sediment from site ElyBrook_90M | place: USA: Ely Copper Mine, Vershire, VT | collected 2017
TTCGTGCATACCGTGAACGGAGCGGCCCTCGCGGGGGCGCGGATTTGGGCCGCGCTCGTCGAGACCTATCGTCAAGTGGATGGCACGGTGCGACTGCCCGATGTCCTGGCGCCGTACTTTGGCGACGTGACTATTCGCCCGAAGCCGTAGTCACTTCGAGCCGGTAGCCCACGCCGCGGACCGTGGTGATGATTCTCGGGTTCTTCGGGTCGTCCTCGATCAGCGTACGTAGTCGTTTGATATGAACGTCGAGGGTCTTGGTGTCGCCGACGTAGTCGCTTCCCCATACGCGGTCGATGAGGATGTCGCGAGTGAGAACGCGGCCGGGATTCTCGAGCAAGAGGAGCATCAACGCAAACTCCTTCTTGCGCAATTTGATCTCGTGACCGTTCAGGAAGCATCTACGCGCGTCCACGTCCAAACGCAGGGGCCCGTGCTCGACGACGGACTCCGAGACGAGTGGCACGGCGGCGCTCTCGTGGCGGCGCATCACTGCGCGGATGCGCGCGACGAGCTCGCGCAGGCGATAGGGCTTCGTCACGTAGTCGTCCGCTCCAATTTCGAGCATGAGGACCATGTCGACCTCCTCACCCTTGGCGCTGACGATGATGATGGGCACCGGACTCCGCGAGCGAATCGTGCGGCAGACGTCGAGGCCCGAGACCTTGGGCAGCATCAGGTCCAGCAGTACCACGTCGAAGGTATGTGCGCCGAACACCTCGATCGCTTCCTGGCCATCCCTCGCGACGCTGACGTCGAAGCCCTCACGGGCGAGACCCACGCTGAGCGCGTCGATGAAGGACTCCTCATCCTCGACGACGAGGATTCGCACCTCGCCCCCGGATCCGTCTCTGGTCACTGCTGGTTCACCGGCAATTCGAGGATGAACGTCGAACCTTCTCCTTCGCGAGACTCCACGACCACTCGCCCTCCGTGATTTTGTGCCACGTGTCGAACAATACTCAGACCGAGTCCAGTACCACCGGTGGCCCGAGCCCGACCCGGATCCACACGATAGAAGCGCTCGAAGATCCGGTCGAGGTCCTTGGTAGGGATACCCGGTCCATCGTCATCGATCGAAATCCTCACGAGGGGCCCCGTGGGTGCGTCTTCGTCGAAGGGGGAGGACTCCACGCGTTCGATCGTGATGGCGACTTTGCCGTCATCGGGTGAATATTCGACGGCGTTCTCGAGGAGGGCCTGCACCGCTGAGACGAGTTGGCGACGGTCACCGCCGACCACGTAGCCGATCTCGGGTTCATGGAAGTCCACTCGCACGTTCTGTTGTTCGGCCACGATTCGTATGCGTTCGATGGCGTCAGCCACGATGAGCGATACCGACACAGGTTCGCGAGTCGGCGACCCTTCCCCCTCGATGCGCGAGAGGTCGAGCAGATCCTCGATGATCCGGTTGACGCGAAAGGCTTCGGAGTTGATGCGCTCGGCGAGCCGATTGGCCACCACCGGGTCGCGTTCGAATTGCAACGTCTCCGCCAACAGACCCATCGCTCCCATGGGGGTCTTAAGTTCGTGCGAGACGTTCGCGATGAAGTCGCGTCGGATGTCCTCGAGTCGTCGACGCTCTGAGACGTCCTCGATGAAGGCCACCACCCCCAAGGGACGTCGTCCGTCGTCGATCACCGCGGCGCGTATCGTGAGAGTCCGACGCGGTGGTCCGTAGATGTCGATGGTGCGATCGGCGACGCCATTGGTCCAACCATCGGCGAGAGTATCGGTTACTGCCTGGGCGGCGATCGCGTCACCGTAGCGCGACACCATGAGTCGTTCCGCCTGAGCGTTGCGGTAGAGCACGGCACCGCCCTCGTCACACAGGACCAGTCCTAAGGGTAAGACATCGAGCGATCGGCGAAGTCGGACCGCGTCGGCACCCGCCTCCGTAACGACCGTCGTGGCGACGCCGGCGACCTCTTCGAGGTGCGCCAGTGCGGCCTCGACCTTGCCCTTGTCGTCCTGGGGCTCGACGCCGAGTCGTCCGCCGAGGGCGGCGAGACGTTGGGCAATCGCCCGATGTCCACGTCGGCGGTAGATCAAGACGCCCACCCCGACGCCCAAGAGGACGAGGACCACACCCACTGCGTACAACAGGGCGGGCGGCCACGACGAGACCACGTTGTGGCTAATGGTGATGAGCACGGGTCCATTCTCGCAGAAGTTCAGCGAAGGGTGGTAACAGCGACCGTTGCGAGTCCCAACAGAAAGTGAGAAGCAATGTTGCTCGCCGGTGTCACCCTCAACCCCTCGACCAGTGCACTACCGGGGGCGTCGGTCCTTCAACAGCTAGCCAACGGGCTGGGCGCCTGGGCTCTGATCGGATCGCTCATCGCATTACTGCTCGGCGCATTGATGTGGGCAATTGGTTCACACACGCAGAACATGCATCAATCCTCCGCCGGTCGTCGAGCGGTGGCCACGTCGCTCGCGGCGGCTGTCCTGGTCGGGGCCGCCCCCTCGCTGATTAACTTCTTCTTCTCCGCCGGACTGACCGTTCACTAATGCACTCGCTCCTGTGTCTGGTAAATCCGGTGGGGTGCGCGACGCAGTCTGTGGCGAAGGCGACGCTCGGCGATCTCTTCGGTGCCTTGACGAGCTGGGTCCTGTCTAGCGTGGCCTGGCTATTGCACGCCACGGGACTGGTTCTCAATTCCGCTGGGGAGCCCGTCGCCATCGTTCGTGCCGCTTCACCGGAGTTCTTGACATTGGCGACGGTGTCGCCGATCCTTCTCCTGATCGGACTACTTGTGTCGACCTTGCACTCCCTGCGTCACGGTGATCCACTCGCCTTATGGCGCTCCTTTCTCGGCGTCGCACCGGCCTGCGTTGTCGCGATCTTCGTCGCCCGTCCGCTCGCCACCTTGTTGCTGGAGGCGGTGAATCAACTTTGCACGACCGCGGGGAGTTCACTCTCCCAGGGCGAAGTGTCGGTAGGTCGGGCGTTGACCGCACTCTCTGTGGCGTCGACGCCGGGCTTCGGGCTCTTCGTGCTCGCACTGCTCGTCGTCGTGGGTGCAGTGCTGCTGTGGTGCGAACTCATCATTCGTGCTGTCATACTCACGTTGTTGATCGTGCTCGTACCGGTGGTGATGCCGATGGTGGCAATCCCGGTCATGCGTCGAGTGGGGTGGCGCCTCGTCGAGACTTTCCTCGCTGTCGCGTTGAGCAAATTCTTGATCGTGGTGACGCTCGCGCTGGGATTGAGTGAACTCTCGGGGTCGAGTGCGACCACCGTGATCACCGGCGCAGTGACGCTGGTGTTGGCCTCGGCGACACCTTTCGTGGTCCTTCGACTCATTCCTCTCATTGAAACCTCGGCCCTGCACGGTGTCGAGGGACTTCGCCAACGCGCCACGCGAGTGGTGGCGGGCGCACCCAGCTCGCCCGCGGGCATGGCGTTAGCGGCGATGGCGCCGACGGTGGCACCCCCATCGGCGCCCGAACGACCAGAGGATTGGGGTATTCCCATGTGGGAACCGGGTCCGGATTTCGAGATGCCCGACTTCAATGGACCGTCACCCGCCGCGCCCGTAGGAGAACCACTTCTGCGCGGCGGCCACGCCGCCTATTACAGCGACGAAGGGGGACCGGTGGTCGGCTGGCATTTCGATGAATAGTCCGCGAAGATCGACACTGGGTGAGAGCGACGCGTGGCCACGGTGGTGGGGTCTGGCTCGCCACCGGGTGGTGCTGGTGACAGTGGCGCCGGTACTCGGGGCTGACGCGCTTCTCCGGCCGGGATCACGGTGGTGGGAGTGGCTCCTCGTCGCGTTGGCCCTTGCCGGTGCCGCACCGGGGCCCGGGTCGTCATCCTGGGGACAGTGGTGCGCGACCCACCTCCGCTTCCTCGCGCGTCGCCGCGTGCGGTGGATCTCACTCGAGTGCGACGGCGACGCTCTCATCGTGGGAGCGCGTGGGCGCCAGCGAGTGTGGTGCTACGAGTTCGCTCACCGTGGGCGCCTGGACCTCAGTCGGGGCGACGTCGTTCTGGCGTCACGCCTCGCGCGCATGGTCGAGTCCTTCGCCGCCGGGGGCGACCACGCGCACGTCGCTCTGCACGTCGATACGGGAGAGAAGTCGGGTGCTGGAGCGCGCACGAGCATGAGTGTGAACGTCGCGGCGCCGACGCCGAGCGAGTGGCGTCTGCGACGTGAGGTGGGAATTCCGCGATGTCTGTCGATCGGTCGAACCGCCGTGCTCGAGCGTCGATGCTACGTGCGCACCCTCGGGTGCGTGGTGCGCACCCTACGGGTGGCCGATTTCGTCGCCGGTCGGACGCAAGCCGCGCTGGAGGTGTTCGGCGAATACGGGTCCGGAGTGACACTTTCCTTGCACGCCGGGGTCGTTCCCTTACCTCGGGCTGCACGCCTCACCGCACGCGCCGTGCATCGCGTGGGCACGGATGCGGAGTTCGCGCGCGGCGCCGGCTTTCGTTGGTCGGCGCGCGATCAGCAGGGGCTCGACGCGCTGCGCGAACGCGAAGAATCCGTCGCCCTTGGGGCCGCGTTGTGCCAGTGGGCCCTGTACGTGGTGGTAAGCGCCGAGACCGTGCGCGAGCTTGGCCGTAGGGTGCACGAGACATGTGACCTGGCTCGGGCGGCCGGGTTGCGGCTCGACCTCGGGGTGGGCGTTCAGGCGGAGTGGTTCACGTGGCAACTCCCAGGAGGTCCGCACTGGTGACGAAAGCGTGGACGCACTGGGGCACGTCGCACGACTTCTCGGCGCTACGCTTGCCGACTCACGACGGTGGGAGTCTTCTGGCCGGCCGGGTCCTCGGGCGTGCGCTGCGCGGTGGGGATTTCGTGTTCGACCCCTTTGACGCTTACCAGAGTGGTGTTGTGACCAATCCCAATGTGGTCATAGCCGGATCCATCGGTACGGGCAAGAGCACTCTGGTCAAGATGATGGTCGATCGAGCGCTAGAACGTGGGCGCCGAGTGGTGGTGGTGGATCCCAAGGGTGAGTACGAAGATCTGGCTCGCGCGCACGGCGTACGCCCGCTGGTGGTGGGGCGCGACGGCTGGTGCTGGCCCCGCGCGCTCGACGAACGCAGTGACCGTGACTTCGTCACCACGCTCCTTTCCAACGCGAAAGGTTGCCCCCTCAGCGACGACGAACACTATGTCCTGGATCAAGCTTGGGCCGAACTGTCGGAACCACGGCCGCTGCGAATCTTGGCGGCCTTGTCGTCGCGACTGACGCGGCACCTCGCGGATCCCGCGGGAGGGTCCGGGCGTTCCCTCGCGCTCGCCCTGAGGAGATTCTTGGACGGCGACCTTGCAGGTCTCTACGACGGAGCGGGTAGCGCAGTGAGTTTCGACACGCCGCTCGTCGTATTGGACGTGTCGCGGTTCTGGGGAACCGAAGAGATCGCGGTGGCGGCGCTGAGCGCCGTGGCGGCGGCTCAACATTTGGCCGCTGACCGCGAACTGGGATATCTCGTCCTGGACGAAGCCTGGGCTTTGTTGGGTGATGACGCGTCGCTGCGTTGGCTGCAGGGTTCGTGGAAACTCGCGAGGGCCAGAGGTATTTCTCACATCCTCGTTCTCCACCGTTGGAGCGATGTCGCATCTGTGGGGGCGTCGGGCAGTGCCCAGCGCGCCCGGGCCCGCGGACTATTGCGCGAAAGTGAGACCGTGTGGCTCTTTCGTCAACCGCCCGACGAGTCCGCCGAGATGGCGTCGGTCCTGGGCCTTGGGGCGCTCGAGACACGATGTCTGGTCAAGTTGACGCGCGGTGTCGCGCTCGTGCGTTATGGGCACGCGCGCTCAATTGTTCAACTGACTCCTAATGAGCGTGACGCCCGATTCGTCGACAGCGATCAGGCCATGAGGTCGAACTATGAGTGATGGGCGCTTGGTCCTCGGACGCCGGTATTACCAGGGCCTACCCCGGGGTCCACGCGTGAAATTGGACCGAGGGCACTCGTTGTTGGTCGTGGGGCCGACTCAGTCAGGCAAAACCTCGTCGCTCGTGATCCCCGCGATTCTCGCCTGGAACGGACCCGTGGTCGTGACCAGCGTCAAAAATGACATTGTCCACGCGACCCAGGATTGGCGAGCGACGCTGGGCGACGTCCAGCGACTCGAGCCGGGCCTCGACGCAGGGTTGACGTGGGATCCGCTCGAGGGGATCGCGGGACTGCGTCATGCCCTTCGCGTGGCCCAATCGCTGACGAGTTCCTCCGTCCGCGGTGACGCCGAGTTCTGGAACTCGCTGGCGGTCAAACTAGTGGCCGGGCTCTTCGTCGTCGCCCGACATCGTGGCCTCTCCATCTTCGACGTGACCGAAGTGGTGGAGAGCCGTCGTTGGTCCGACTGGATTCCCCATGACACCACGTCTTCGCACGGAGCCATGTTGCGTTCGTTCCTCGAGTACGACCCTAAGACACTCGACGGTGTGGTGACGACAGCCGAAACGATGTTGTTGTCGTGGCGATTTCGTCAACCCATCGCCCGCATTCGCGACGTCAGCCAAGGGAACCATACGCTCTACCTGTGTAGTGCGCGCGGTGAACAGCACACGTACGAGGCTCTCTTTCGTGGTGCGCTTCGCAGCGTGTTGGAACAACAACAGGCGTGTCACGATGCTCGACGGGCCGCTCCACTCCTCCTCGTCCTTGACGAGGCGGCGACGGTGGCGTCACTCGATGATCTCGATCAATTGGCGGCGACCTTGTCAGGTCTGGACGTCACCTTGGTGACGGTTGTTCGGGACTTCGCGCAACTGGTAGCGCGGTGGGGTCCACGCGCGGCGACCATCGTCAACAATCACGCCACCCGGATGGTCCTGGCGGGCCTCGCTGATCCGACCGTCGCCTCGTACCTTCCCGAAGTTCTCGAGTCGCGAACGCAGCGACCGGTTGTGCCCCTGCGCATGCGCGCGCCACACACCGCCGTGGTCGTGGCGGGTCGCCGGGCGGTCCACACAGTGTACCTGCGACCTTGGTGGCGCCAACGAAGCCTGCGCTCACGTGGCGGGCGGTTTTCGTCGTTACTGTAGTGCAATGGAGGCATCCCCCGTCACCCCTGACGATGTCCTCGCCATCGACATCGGGGCGACGAATATCAAGTTCGCTCGCGTGGACTAACACGGGCGACTGCGCGGGTCGATCAAGCGTCGTCCCACGCCCTACCCGAGCCACCCCGATCGGCTCGTCGAGTGGATAGTGCAACGAACGCGAAATTTCGTCATCGATCGCGTCGGCGTGGGTTTCCCGGGTGAATTCGAAGATGGCGTAGTGGTGCGGCCAGGCAATCTCTCGCGAGTAGCGGGGGTGGGCAGCGAGATCGATGTTGACATCGATCAACTCTGGCAAGGACACCCCTTCGAAGAGACGCTGCGGCGAGAGACCGGCCGTGACGTACGCGTGGTGAATGACGCTACCCTCGCCGCGCTGGGTTGTTGCCGTGGCGTGGGAACAGAATTGGTGGTGACCCTAGGCACGGGGTGTGGGCTCGCGCTGCGTGTGCAGGGCGAACGTCGCCGCGTACGCGACTTGGGCCGCACCGAGTTCGACGCGGGTCGCAATTTTGATCAGGCCCTAGGAGAGAGGGCCCGGGCCCACGATGGCGAAAGGTGGCGTCGCGACGTGGTTGCCGTGGTCAATGGATTGGCCCAAGAATTTGGGGCTTCGCAGGTGTATTTGGCCGGGGGAAACGCCCGTCGGATCTCGAGCGCTTTGTTCACTGGCCAACCTTTTGACGTCGCTATTGCCGGTAACGAGGCATCACTTCGCGGCGCCGCGCACCTCTTCGGTGCTAGCGCAATGCCGCGATCGACTTCTCCGGCTCCCGGTGCCGTCGGCTAGGATGGTATGCCTGTACCAACGCGGCTGTAGCTCAGCGGATTAGAGCATCGGTCTACGGAACCGAGGGTCGGGGGTTCGAATCCCTCCAGCCGCACCATGGTGATGTGTCGCGACACTGTCGCGGCTCGAGAACATCCGTGTTCTATTCGACGGACCTGCGATCGGCGGCCCATTACCTGTTCCGTTCGATAATTCGGGGTCGAAGCCCACTCTCGGTGACAATTGCCTACCCTCACAACTTCGTCACAACTTATCCAGTAATGAGATTGCTCTAAAGAGAATCACAAAGTCTGCCGTCAGACTGGAGATAGTTCGAGAGCCTCTTGGACGAACCCATTGAAGGGATCAACATGAACAAGATCACCGCGAAGATTGCGAGTCGGTCAACTCTGGCGGTCGCCTTGAGCCTCGGCCTGACCGCGGGTGTTGTCGGCGTCGCTTCCGCATCTCCCGTTAGCCACCACCAGAGACACGGTGGCCACGAGAACAAGCAGTTTCAGAATGTTGTCATGGGTGTCGTTTCGGCCTACACTGCCGGCACGTCGATCTCCATCACTCTTCCTGGCGCGACGTCACCTACCACCTACAACCTCACTTCAACGACCCCAGTGCTCGGTCTCGCGAGTGGCGCGTCGCTGATTACTGGGACACCGGTCTTTGTGCTCTTGTCGGGCACCACGGCCCCGGTCACCGTGATTGCCATCAGGGTCGAGGCTCCGCGGCCCGTTCGCGTTGAGGGTGTCGTTTCGGCATACACTGCCGGCACGTCGATCTCCATCACCCCTCGGGGAGCGACGACACCGGTTCTTTACAACCTGACGTCCAGCACCACGATCGTCGGAACTACGCCGACGGTGGGCGCTCAAGTGGACCTGCTCTTGTCGGGCACCACGGCCCCGGTCACCGTGACCGCCATCAGGGTGGGCACGAAGGGTGAAGGCGAAGATGAAGGTGAAGGACATGGCAATTTCGGCTCGAACAAGCCGGTAATGAATCTCGGTGGTATGAATTCTGTCGGTGGACCGGATTTTGGTTCACCCCAGCACGGCGAAGGGCGTCGATAACGAAGTAACTTCGTTTTGAGCGACCCCTCCGGCTGTCGCAGAGTTCCTCTCCCCCGGGCTCCGCGACAGCCGGATCGCTACGTGGTGGCAGTGTCCCCACGAACCGCATTCGCTGTTCCGGCAGGAACCGCCGCGAGGTGAGTAGTGGCGGCCATTGCTACGGTGGCACGTATGGTGTCCACCACTCGAATTCGCCGGTTGGGCCGACTATGCGTGCCGGCGCTAGTAACGCTGGTGCTCTTGACGCCCCTAGCTAGCATCTCTGCGGCCACGTCGAGTGTCGTGCGTCCGATTTTGCCACCCCATGAGCCAGCAAAGAATTTCCGACTGTCATCGGTGGACCAGGTGCTGTCGTCCATTGACGCAGCGCGCGCCGCTCTGGAGGGACTCGCCCCCTTGCGATTCGACGTCGCAAAGTTCGATCGCTTGAGTGTCGCTGAGCAGGTATTTGTGTTGAGCAATCTTGAGCGGACCACTCGTGGTCTCTACCCGGCGATGGCAATGATCCCCCGACTGGACTCGATCGCTACGCGGGCGGCGAGTCGCGATGCAGATCCGACCGATGAGGGTAAAGGTTTTTCTTCGATCTGGTCAAGTGCGCCGTCGGGGTTGGGCCAGTACGCCTTCTTCGCGGATTTCGGCTGGATGTATGACGACGGACCGCCGCCGCAGTACATCTTTCGCAACGTCGACTGCACCGAAGCGGGCCAGCATGGTTGTTGGGGACACCGCGACAACATCTTGTCCAACCCGCTGATGGGTTGGTCGGGCTGTCCCCACGGGGTGCTGGTCACCGGTACCGGCTTCGCAGCTCGCACCAAGTACGGGCCCTCGTTGACACAAATATTCGAAGTGGCGTGTTCGAGTCAGGTATCGGTGACGACGTTCACTTGGCGCCACGCGGTGTCGATCTTGAATATCCCCCCCTCGCAATCTGGTCTGGTCGACACGTAGGACGCGATGGGTTACGTCGGCTCGTGCGCGGCACACCAGGGCGACGCCACGCGGGGTGGTCCGCGACGCTTGGAGTTACTGGTGGGTACGACGTCTGGGTAGCAGGACCGGGTCGAAGCCTCACAAGGAGTGCTACTCTGCGCGTATGCCGCATCGGCGCCGGCGCGTTCAGAGGACTCTCAGGGGTCTCGCGGTGGCCGGATGCGAGTTGGGCTCGGTGGTGGCTGTGGACTCGGCTGCGGCCACCACCCGAGCGCCCTTCGCACCCGTCTAGGGTGTGCGCTCCCGCGGCCAAAATATGTCACCAGCTGTGGTCGCGCAGCGCACGCGCTATTCCTGAATGACATCCGGTCACACACGGACACAAAGTTGTTCCCGCCATCGGAATCCGAATCGACTTCGCCCTCGAGCCTTCATCTCCATTGGCCGTTCGCGACGGCACCATGTCGAACTTTGATGGCCCGAGTGCCACTCCCCACGATGACCGTGCCGCTTCTTCAAGATGAGCTCTACTCCAGCACCGGGGCCGAAGGAGGCTGTGCAACAGGCGCCGCTGTGAAGTGAACGTGTCGGTACCCCCCCACCGTCGAAGACTTGGATCCTTCGTCGCCACGCCGCACGATCGAGCTGGAATGGATGGGCGACTGGTGTTAAGAATGTCCGAGTACATCGACGCTGAAAGGTTCCCATGGCTGAGCACATCGAAGAAGGACTTCCCGATTTCTCCGACGCCGAAAGTGCCGGCGTTGCGCATCGCGTGTTGGGAACCACAATGCCGGTGCTCG
>VFSW01015142.1_pt1 | contig 10625 bp, 10 predicted proteins | sample 5358111 | NCBI WGS metagenome assembly VFSW01 (sample SAMN11554181, study PRJNA540505) | mine drainage metagenome | isolation source: sediment from site ElyBrook_90M | place: USA: Ely Copper Mine, Vershire, VT | collected 2017
AGCATTCCCCGCGGCAGCGTACGTTGCGGATCGCGCAATTCCCCCGTCATAAACTACGATGTTTGCCAGCCGCTATAGGCAAAAAGAACGGGAACGAGAGCCAGACCCATTGCGGCAAGCGCGTTCGGTGGCGGAGCTGCCTGAATGAGACTCGACGCACTCGCGTGCATCGGAGCAAATAGCCCGATGCCGATGAAACCGACAATAGCGAGAATTTTTGCCACCATGAACGCGTTCTGCGTTCGCGATCCCGCTTTGACGCCGAGGCAATTCACGATAACGAACACGGCAACCGTCACCGCGGCAAGAAGATTTTTGTCCACATGCAAGCCCGTGAGCGGCTCGAAGTATCCGGCAAACGTTTGCGCGGCGGCCGCGGCTCCACCGGATTGCGAGACGAGTAAGAGCGTCCATCCGTAGGCGAATGCAAGCGACGGATGAAAGGCGTCGCGCATGTAGGCGTAGAGTCCACCGTCTGCGGGGCGACGCGATGCAAGCTCGGCAAAAAGAAATGCACCGAGTAACGCAATGATGCCACCAAGAACCCACGCGAGCATCACTAGCGGTCCGGTATGGACGAGTTTTGCAACGACCGACGGATTGCGGAAAATTCCGGAACCGATAATGCCGCCCATGACAATAAGGGCGGCATCGCGCGTCCCTAAGCGGCGAAGGAGCGTAGCCATCGTCTGCGCGTTAGCGCGGAGTAGGCGTACGCCCTGCTAAAGAGCGGCCGCGAAACGCCCGACTGCCCTGGCGAAGGCTTGTGGCTCACGAAGCGGAGCGACATGATCGAATCCGGGAATGGGAATGTAGCGTGAGCGTTTGCTACTCCGCAGAAAACGTTCTTCATCCATGCGAAAGACATAATCGAGAGCGGCATTTGCGATGGCAACCGGGCCAGGATAGGACGCAAGCAGATCGCTAAAACGTGGGCGTTCGGTGATGTATCGCGCAAGTTCCACCAGCACGCCGGAGTTAAAGGGAATTGCCGCCACCATCTGCGCTGTCGCAAAGGGGAGCGTCGCATAGATGATCGGCAATGCGAGCGTGTGCAGTGCGTTGCTTGGCAACGTATTTGCCAACGTTGCCGCTAATGGGTAGGGCCACGCTTTCCAGCCTTCAGGATCGAGGGCGCACGCATCGAGAAAGAGCGCGTTAACGCGCTCCGGGCGCGAATGTGCGTAATCGATTGCGACGTAGCCGCCGAGCGAGTATCCCACAACGGTTGCTTGCGAAATGCCGTGCGCGTCTAATGCCGCATCGATGTGTTTGATGAGGTAATCGTGCGTGAACGGAATTTCGGTTGCCGCGCCATGCCCGGGAAGATCGAGGGCAAGGATGCAAAAAGCGTCTTGGAGTGCGCGTGCTTGTTCGGCCCACATTGCGCGACCGAGGCGAATGCCATGGAGGAACAGGATCGCCGGCTTTGCCGGATCACCATGTCGTTCGCAATATGCAGGCGTCAATTTGGACGCAACAGCACTTTGATCGCGCGTCGTTCATCCATCGCGGCGTAGCCTTTCGGCGTGTCATTAATCGTGAGTTCCAGATCGAAAACGCGTCCGGGCGTAATGCGTTTGGCCGACGTCGCAGCGATAAGATCTTCAAGGTACGCGCGTACCGGAGCTAAGCCCCCACGCAACGAGACATTCTTGAGAAAGATGCCACGAAGATCGGGCTTTTCAACGTTATGCGGAACGCCGACAAAGGTGAGCGTTCCACCGGGCCGCGCAACGGCGACTGCGAGATCTAAACTTTCTTGATTCCCCACGGCCTCGACAACACTAGGACTGCCACCCTTGGTGAGTTCAAGAATTGTCTCCGCGACGCCCTCATCGTGTGAGTTCAAGGTTTTTGTTGCGCCGAATTCCCGCGCCAAGTCAAGGCGGTGCGCGTTATGCCCAACGGCGATGACATGTTCGGCATCGAGCAGTTTTGCCGCAGAATGAACGGCGCATAAGCCGACGGCTCCATCTCCGATAACGACGACGGTTCCTCCGCGTTTGGTTCCGGCGGTAACCGCACCGTGATGTCCCGTGCCCATGACATCCGATAACGTCGCAGCATGGGCGAGCATGGTGTCGTCATGGGCCATGATTTCACTCATTTTCACCAAGGTTCCATCCGCATAGGGAACGCGAACCATCTCCGCTTGTCCGCCATTTTTTTCGCTTCCCCAGAAATCGCCGTGAAGGCATGACGTTTGCAAGCCGAGATGACAGAATTCGCAGGTACCGTCGCTGATGGCAAATGGTGCGATCACCGCGTCGCCGATCTTGACCGATCGCACGTCGGAACCGATCGCTTCGATCAGGCCGACGAATTCGTGGCCGGTCCGCTCGCCCGGTTCCCATGGCGTAATGCCGCGATAGAACCATAAATCGGAGCCACAGATTGCCGCTCGCGTGACGCGAACGATGGCATCGGTTGGAGCAAGAATGCTCGGGTCGGGGACGGTCTCGACGCGAACGTCGCGCGTGCCGTGATAAACGGTAGCTTTCATCGTTTCATGCCAACCGCTTCGGATTGCGCTGCGGTTGCATGAATGGCTTCCTTCGTGCGCGAAGCGGTCTGCCCATGAGAAAACTCGTGGCTTTTTTCGTTATGACGATGCTTGCGTCGGTTTCGTCCGTAAGCGCAGCTCAGCAGGTGTCCCCGTTGCCGACACTTCCGCCGGCTCCGGTTACGACGCCGATTCCGCTGGACTCAACCTCGCAATGCCTGCCGTCGGCAAGCTTGGATGCAGCGCCATTAAATGGCGGCCCGTGTTTGGACTCATCGCGGGGAGTGCCGCAGGTGCTGCAACCTCCAGCAAAATCGGCCATGCAGATCGTTCGCATCGATAAAGTGGTCGCCGAAACCACGATGATCCAGGGAAACGTCGTCGGATTTCTCTATACGCTGCATGATGGCACGACCTGGCTTGCCCAGCGCCACCAAGATTATATGTCCGCCGCCGATGCCCGCCTGAGCAACCTGGTGCTTGGGGTTGCCCACATGCCTGCGGATACGGTCACCCAATTCCCTCCGGTGAAACGCTTTGGGGTGAGAACCAACTATCAGGAGTTCTTTCGGGTCTCGATCCCGGCCGGGGCGCTCGATCCGCTGCGGGTCAAGCTTGTCCCGTGCGTGGTCTGGCCCGCTGGACGCGATCTGCCCGACCCCTCCGGCCAGTAGGCGAAGCGTTAGCACTCAGCGAAACCGAGTGCTAACTTTGCGGGTTGGGAAGGGGATATATGGATTTCGTGCTGCGCTCGCATCTCGGCCAATTTGAGCCGAACGCCGATGTCCTCGTCGATGAGGGCGGGCGGCGCGTTTTCGTGTATGTCGAGCTTGCGGCGATCGATCCCGAATCGTTGCGTCTTTCCCTTGATGGGCATCGTTTGGTGATCTCCGGCCAACGCCAAGATCGGCGAACGCTTCCGCCCACTCGTTTTGCCCAAAAAGAAATCGGATTTGGAACCTTCGTCAAGGAGGTCGCTCTGCCGGCGCCCGTTCGTTACGATGAACTCGTTGCCGAATACGGCGATGGCATGCTCGTCATCACGCTGCCGATCGCCGAGATCCATTACCGTCCGACATCTCGCACTGAACTCCACATCATCGTTACAAGGACTCGCCCGTAATTATGGCTGCGCGTAAATCACAAACCAAAACAACATCCGCCGGAATCATCGGTATTTTGCCGCTGCAAGATGCCGTGCTCTTTCCGCACACGGTCATGCCGCTTGCCGTCGTGAAACGCAATGGCATCGCACTCGTTGAAGAGGCCTTGCGCGAAGGCAAGCCGATCGGCTTAGTCGCGCTTAAGGATCGCGATACGGAAAATCCCGGCACCGGCGACGTCGTCCGAGTCGGAACGATTGGCATCGTGCAGAAAATGCTCAAGGTTCCCGATGGAACGTTACGCTGCATCATCGCCGGCCAAGAAGTGTTTCGTATCGATGAGTTCGTGCAGAGCGAACCGTATATGATGGCGTCCTACTCGGAATTGCCGGATATTACGGTTGAATCCGACCAGTTGCTCGCCATGCATCGTAATCTTTCCACCCTGTTTGGCAAATTGATTTCGTACATGCCTTCGGCTCCACGTGAGATGGAGATGGAAGTGCATAACATTTCCGATCCGAATTTGCTCACCTATTTCATTACGCAGACGATGCGTTTGGAAACGGCCGAGCGGCAGGCGATTCTTGAAGAGCGTAATACGGCCAAGCGCATGCGCAAGCTGACGATGTTGCTCACGAAAGAATTGGAAGTCGTCGAGCTCGGGCATAAGATTCAGACCGATATTCAGCGCGAAATGGAGAAAAATCAGCGCGAATTCTATCTGCGCCAGCAGCTCCGCGCGATTCAAGAAGAACTCGGTGAGATCGATCCCCAGCAATCGGAAATGAACGAATTGCGTGAAAAGATCGATGCGGCGAAGTTGCCGGAAGATGCAAAGACGGCTGCCGACCGTGAATTAGATCGGCTCTCGAAAGTCCCGCAAGCATCACCCGAGTATTCGGTCATTCGAACTTATCTTGATTGGATCACGACGCTTCCGTGGTCGGTGACGACGGACGATCATCTCGATCTCAATGTCGCGCGCAAAGTCCTCGATGAAGATCATTACGATCTTGAGAAAATCAAGGATCGTATCGTCGAATATCTCGCCGTCGGCAAACTCAAAAAACAAATCACCGGCCCTATCCTCTGCTTCGTCGGTCCTCCGGGCGTCGGTAAGACCTCGCTTGGGCAATCGATCGCCAAAGCCATGGGCCGCAAATTCGTACGACTTTCCGTTGGAGGCGTACGGGATGAAGCCGAAATTCGCGGGCATCGGCGTACGTATATCGGCGCAATGCCGGGGACAATCATTCGTGCCCTACGCGATGCGGGGACGCGTAATCCCGTCGTGATGATCGACGAAATCGATAAAGTTGGCGCCGATTATCGCGGGGATCCGCAATCGGCACTGCTCGAAGTTCTCGATCCGGAGCAAAATAAGGGGTTCCGCGATCATTATCTCGATCTGCCCTTCGATCTTTCCGGCGTCCTCTTCGTATGTACTGCAAACTCGTTGGATACGATTTCTCCGCCGTTGCGCGATCGTATGGAGATCATTCAACTATCCGGATACACCGAGATGGAAAAACTGCAGATCGCAAAGCGTTATCTGGTCAAGAAACAGCGCCTTGCAAACGGGCTCAAAGAGCAGCACGTTCAAATTGCCGACCCCGCGCTGCGTGCGATTATCAACGATTACACGCGCGAGGCCGGTGTGCGTAATTTGGAACGCGAAATCGGGACGGTCTTTCGTAAGGTTGCTCGCCAGGCCGCGGACAATCCGCGTCTCAAGGCGCGAATCAAAGCGGATAACCTCGCGGAATTTCTCAAAAAGCCGCGCTTCTTTAACGAAGTCAAAAAGCGTGTCGCATCGGTCGGTGTAGCGACGGGAATGGCGTGGACGCCGGTTGGCGGCGATATTCTCTTCATTGAGACGCAAGCGATGCCGGGAACCGGAAAACTCGTTCTCACCGGCCAGCTTGGCGATGTCATGAAAGAGTCCGCGCAGGCCGCCGTCTCATTTCTACGTTCGCGTAGCAGTGAGTTAGGTCTGGCCGATGATTACTTCGCGAAACACGATTTGCATATTCACGTCCCAGCCGGGGCAACGCCGAAGGATGGGCCGTCCGCCGGCATTTCGATTGCGACATCGATTACCTCGATGCTCACCGGAATGAAAGTCGATCCGAATCTTGCGATGACAGGAGAGATCACGCTCACGGGTCAAGTGCTCCCCATCGGCGGCCTCAAGGAAAAAGTTCTTGGAGCGAAACGAGCGGGCATCAGCAAGATTCTCTTTCCGATTCGCAACGAGATGGATCTCGACGATATTCCCAAAGAGATCCGCGATTCGATGACCTTCGTTCCGGTGGAAGAACTTTCACAAGTCTTCTATCACGCTCTCGGAAAGCGTATCATTGCGCCGGTTGCCTTGGGCGACACAATTAAGCGCAGTGAGGGTAAGGTTGTCTCGATAACCAAGCGGCGTCCGGCAGCAAAACGATCGACGCGACGCGTTAGTCGCGCCTAAACGAAACGATCGCAACGACGACCATAAGGAGCGCAACGGCAACAAAGATGCCGTGCGCTCCTACTGCATAGTAGAGCCCGCCGGCAAGTGCCGTTCCGAGCAGTTGTCCCGCCGTGCGCGCCGTGGCTAACGTCCCGGCGGCGACGCCGCGTCGGTGTGCGGGTGCAGCGCTCATAATGGCATTGTTGTTCGGCTGGCTAAAAATCGTCGTTCCGATGCCGGCAAACACCATCGCTAGAATCGTTGCGTGCTGCAGTGGGTGAAAGCCGATGTAGGCTAACGTGCCGATTCCGATGGCGAAGATACTCGCTCCAATGGTGGCAAGGATGCGAATGGGGATTCTATCCGAGAGCGCGCCGGCCGTCGGCGCGAGCACGATATTGAAAAGAAAAATGGGAAGCAAGGTGAGGGCGGCCTGAAGACCGCTGTAACCGTCGGCAAGTTGCGCGTCGAGCGGTATGGTGAAAACCACTGCGGACAACGCAATAAAAAACATGGTAGCGGCGATCGTCGACATGCCGAAAAGACGGATTCGAAAGAGCGCAAGATCGAGCGTCGGTGCAACGGCACGAGCTTCGATGGCGAGAAAAATGCAACTCGCGATGATTGCAGCGATAAAAACGCCGATCGTCAGCGGTGAAGTCCATCCCCAAAGCGGCGCTTGGCTAAAGGCAAGGGCCACGGAAAAGAGCGCAATCGCGAGAACGCTCGCACCGAGAAAATCGATCGCTTCCTTACGACCGGGGGTGCGGTGGAGGACGAACGCAGCGAATGCAAATGCAATCACAGAGATCGGTAGGTTGATGGCAAAAATCCAGCGCCAACTCGCGACATGTAAAATCAAACCGCCGAGGAGCGGCCCCGCAAGCAGCCCAACGGCGACGGCTGCACCATTGAGGCCGATAGCACGTCCGCGAATCGACGCCTGGAAGGTGTGGACGATAATAGCCGGAGACGATGACGTCAACATTGCGGCCCCGATGCCCTGGAGCGCGCGCGCAGCAATCAGCGTAGAAAGTGACGGCGCAATCGTACATGCGAGCGACCCTACAGCGAAGATGGCAAATCCGCCGAGGTAGATGCGCCTCTGCCCGAAAATGTCGCCGAGCCGACCGAAGATAACGAGCGTCGATGCCATCACGAGCATGTACGCGAGTAAAACCCATTCGGTGTGGGCGATACTTTGGTGATAACTCGTCGCAATCGTGGGGAGCGCGATATTCGCAATCGAGCCGTCGAGCGGGCCCATGATCGTGCCCAACATCACGGCACCGAGCGTAAACCATGGATGCCGTTCCGACGAACGTAGCCGGTCGGCATGGCCTCGAATGCTTGTTATCATCGCGTTCACTCGCTAAGAAACCGCACAACAATGTCGAAACGATGCGCCATGAGTGCAGAATCGTTGCTTTTTCTCCCCGGTCCCGTCATGGTCGCGCCGGAGGTTCTTGCGGCACAACATCGGCCGCTGATCGATCACCGAGGCCCCGCGTTTGCGGAGATCTTGCATCGCTGCTCGACGCGACTCGCGCCTATTTTTGGGACGACGAGCGATGTCGTGTTGCTCGGTTCCTCGGGGACCGGCGGATTGGAAGCTGCCGTTGCAAATCTCGTTTCGCCGGGTGAACGGTGGCTCGCCGCTCCCGTCGGCGTCTTTGGAAAACGTTTAGCCGCGATCGCGCAACGCTATGGCGCAATCGTTGAGGAGCTTCCGACGGAACCCGGAGCATGCATGAATCCGGCGGCGTTCGCACAGCGCCTTACCGACGATACACATCATGAAATTTGCGGCGTACTGCTCACGCATAACGAGACGTCGACGGGCGTGCAAAATGATCTCGCCGCACTCGTACCCGCACTACGCGCTCATGGCGCGTTGGTGATCGTCGATTCGGTCAGTGGCTTGGCGGCGAGTCCCATGCAGATGGATGCATGGGGCTTCGATGTTGTCGTGAGTGCGTCGCAGAAGGCGTTAGCTGCACCGCCGGGCGTTGCCATGCTCGCAGTGAGTCAACGCGCGTGGGAGACGATGGAACGATCGACTGCGCCACGATTTTATTTCGATCTGCGTATGGCGCGGGAGTTTTCGCGCAAGGGGCAGACTCCGTGGACGCCACCGATTTCCATCGTGTACGCTCTCGATGCAGCACTCGAACGCTATGTGAACGAAGGATCGGACGCGTTTATGTTGCGTCACGTGCAGCGAGCGGCGTTGGTGCGCGATCGCTTAGAAGCCTTAGGGTTCACGATATTCTCGCGCGAGGATGCACATTCGGTAACGGTCGTTGCCGCTCGTCCACCCCATGGTGTCTCGGCAACGGAACTCGTCACCATTCTCCGGGAGGATCATGGGGTCGTTATTTCCGGCGGACAAGGGGATCTCGTCGGTAAAATCGTGCGCATCGGGACGATCGGGGCCTTTAATGATAATCAGTTAGATCGGGCCCTACACGCTGTTGCCGCTGTCGTCAAGCAGCTTAGTTATGGTGATTCAAAAATAAAGGCGTAAGGTACGCGCGGACAAACCACGGCGCCGTTGCGAGCATCGTGCGATCGATATTTTTATCGGGTTGTGTCAGATAGCTTGCTAACTGCGAGCGATGAAGATCGCTGCGAATATCGCGCGTGAGGGGAAAGAAGAGCGCAATATAGAGCACGAGCCAGCATAAGAGCGCGCCTTTGATGAATCCTACGCAGGCTCCGAGGATGCCATTGCCGATGTTGAGCCCGGGAAATTTTGCGATACCGTTGAGAATGGCGGCAAGTGCCAGCACCACGAGATACGTCAGCAGGCCGGTAAGAAACATGCCGACGACATGCGCCGATCCCGACCCCAGGTGAAGCAACGATTCTAATGTGTGATCGGCAGCGCCGTTGTAAAACCATGGCGTGATGAGGGCCGCAAAAAACGCCACGGCTCCGCTCAATTCCGCGATGAAGCCGCGTCGGAATCCTTTGTAGACGGCCAATGCGATGACCGCCAATATCAGCAGATCGGGCCAAACCATTAGATACGCAACGTCGCCCCGAGATCGCGAGTAAGGATTTCGGTCGCAATTTTCACCGCCGCATCGGCTTCCTCATCGGTAATTGTCGCGTCGGTTTTCTGCAGCACGATGCGGACGGCGAGGGATTTGCGCCCTTCGCCAACTTGCGCTCCGCGATACTCGTCAAACACGCGAGCCGAGGTGCAAAGTGCACCGATGCTGTGCGATACGACTTCTTCAATTCGGGCCGCCGATGCGTCGAGTGAAACCACGAGTGCAAGATCGCGATAGGTCGATGGAAACTTCGAGGGTGGAACGTACTGCGATATCCGACGATCCGGTAGCCGATCGAGATACACATGCGCGAGGTAGGTCGGACGCGCTAATTCGTAGGCAAATTGCAAACGCGGATCGACGCGGCCGAACGTTGCAACCTCGGCACCGTCAATGAGAAGCGTTGCGGATTTCCCCGGGTGCAGGCCATTGCGTTGATCGGCTGCCGTCGTTCCTTTTCGGCCGGTCACTTCGAGGATCAGGGCTTCGACATCGCTTTTGAGCATGAGAACCCCCTGGTCTTTCCAGGCTGGCTCTGACGTCGCGTCAATCGTCATCCCGAAGGTGAGGACGTTGTTTTCGATGATCGAAGCTCCGAACGGGTAGAAAACGTGTCCGATTTCAAAAACGCGTGTCGGCGTCGTGCGACGGGCGAGATGCGAAAGCATCGCGGGCGCTAGCGTGTAACGAAGATATCGTTGCTCTTCCGAGAGTGGATTGCGGACTTCAACGGAGGAATGGCTTGCTTGCATTCCCGCCGTCTCCGCTCGTTTGCGATCGTCGCTCCCGTGCAGACTGTAGGTGAGTAACTCGTCGTATCCTAGCGCTACCAGCGTTTGTGCAAGGTGCTCCTCGAGACGATATTGCGCGCTGGACACGGAGTGAACCGGAACGTTAGGCAACACGGCAACAATGCCATCATAGCCTTCGATTCGAGCGATCTCTTCAATCAAGTCGACCGGAATTGCGATGTCTCTACGCCACAATGGTGGCGCAACGGATAACGATGAGGCGGTTTCTGTGCGGATCTCGCAGCCGAGTGAACGTAAGTGTGTGGCAATACGAGCCAGCGGGACGTGCATCCCAAGGGTGCGTTCAACGGCATGTTCGGTGATCTCGATGACCGGCGGTTGCGTTGGTGCGGTCCCAAACCGATGGGCTGCGTACGCGTGTGCGCCCGAGGCTACGAGCAGTTGCGCCGCTCGCGCAGCACCCCATTGTGCCAGAAGCGGCGGCAGCGATTTCTCATGGCGCGACGATGCATCGGTTCGTAAGCCGAGGATGCGCGACATCGTGCGGATACGCGCACCATTGAAAGTGGCGCTTTCCAGGATGAGCGAGGTGCTTTGCTGTGATATCGCGCTGGATTTCCCGCCCTTCAGGCCCGCCAGGCCAAGCGCATGCTGTTCGTCGGCAATGACAAGCGTTTGCGGAGTTAATGTGTACTCCGCATCATCGAGGGCCGTGAAGGCTTCGCCTTAGCCCGCATTGGGAATGAT
>VFSW01015143.1_pt1 | contig 10624 bp, 6 predicted proteins | sample 5358111 | NCBI WGS metagenome assembly VFSW01 (sample SAMN11554181, study PRJNA540505) | mine drainage metagenome | isolation source: sediment from site ElyBrook_90M | place: USA: Ely Copper Mine, Vershire, VT | collected 2017
CGTGTAGATCCCACGAATCTTGCCGCTGCCGTTATCCACGTTGAAATACGCGGAGATGAACTTCTGTTCCGGCTTCACCTCGAGCGGCCCTGCGGCCCGGCGCATGAACTCCGGCAGTGCCATCTGGTCGGGGGCCGTCGACAGCTTCGCTGACCCGAAGTGCTGCGTCACGTAGCCCTTCGATCCGAACAGGCCCTGTTCCTCGCCCGTCCACAGCGCGATCCGAATCGTCCGCCGCGGCTTCACATCCAGAGCCTTTAGAATGCGCACCGCTTCCATTGCCACCACCGTGCCGGCGCCGTTGTCCGTGGCGCCCGTACCCGCGATCCAGCTATCCAGGTGTCCTCCCACCATCACCACCTGTTCTTTCAGTTTCGGATCGGTCCCCGGAATCTCCGCGACCGTGTCAAAACCATGCTCGTGTTCACCGCTGAACTTGGTCTCCACGTCCAGTTCCACACTCACCGGCACATGCGCTTGCGTCAGTCTGTAGAGACGCCCATAGCTCTCGATCGCCGCTACCACAACAGGAATCTTTACCCGCTTATCCGCCACATAGGGGGTGCGCCCCAGAGTCGCCCCGTTATCGTCAAACAACGTGCCACCCGATCCGCCGCCGTTCTTCCCATCCCGGCTTGGCTCAATCACCGCCGCCACCTTTTCGTCGCTGAAAAACTGGGCCACTTTGTCGATCAGCCGCATGCGCTCCATGTAGGCTTTGAGGCGGGCCTGCATCTCCGGTGGAATGCCCCCGGCATTCGCGCTCACCGGGAACGCCGCAATCTCTTCCAGTTCCTTCTCCGTGTAGCGATCAAACAGGGCTTTATCCACCGGCGGAACATCCCGCATCGCCCCATACAGCACCACCTTCCCTGCCAGCTTGCCCCTGTACTGCTCAAAGTCCTTTTCTTCGTGGATGTTCACGAAGACCACATCGCCCGTGACCGGGCCCTGGGTCGACGGGGACCACGGCGTAGCCTGCACGATCAGAATCGCCGTGTCCGGTGTCACCATGCGCGCCCAGGTGTTGAGTTGCTGCCAGCCCAGGCCGAACTCGCCCCAGTCCTCGAGGTGCGCATTCTCCAGCCCGATTTTCGTCAGCGTGTCGCGGGTCCATTCGTTGGCCTTCTTGGCGTTGGGCGACCCCGTCAGCCGAGGACCAATGCCATCCATCAGCGCGGAGGCAAACTCCATTACATGCGAGTGATTCAACCCCTCGTCGCGAATGCGCTGGTACATGTTCAGGTCCAGCGTCTCGGTGGCCGGTTGAACTTCAGTGTAAGGATCGGTACCCGCAGGTGCCGCGGCGGGCTTCGGCTTCTGGGCCGCATACAGGGTCACCGCCGCAATCAGAACGATCGCAGGGAAAAGGCGAGGGGACTTCGCGCGCATCAAAGTAGGCTCCGGGAAAAGGGGTGTGTTCCGCTTGTGGAATTGTAGGCTATATTCGTTCAGCCGCCACGGCCTATAACACTCAACGCATCCCTTTACTTGTTGGAAGCTTGCGGATCAAACAAGTGAGGCAAGCATTCGAAAGGGCGGCGAACTGTACGTCAGGCACGCGGCGGGACCACATGAAGGAGGATGGCAAAGTAATGCGCTGCGCTTCCGGCCAGGACAAAAAGGTGCCAGGCAGCGTGAAAGTAGCGGCGGCGGTCGAGGGCAAAGAAGACGATGCCGAGGGTGTAGGCCACGCCTCCAGCGGCAAGCCATAAAATGCCGTGCCAACCAATTGCGCGAAGGAGCGGGCGTGCCGCGAACACGACGAACCACCCCTGGAACAGGTAGACGAGGGCCGACCCGACCGGGAATTTGCCCATCGCCACGCTTTTGAAGACGACTCCCGCGGCGGCGAGGGTCCAGACCACGCCGAATAGAACCCATCCGACCGGCCCCCTCAGTGAAACCAGTGTAAAGGGCGTGTAAGTACCCGCGATCAGCAGGTAAATGGCCGAGTGATCCAACACCTGAAGAGCGTGACGTGCTCGTGTCCGCACCAGCGAGTGGTACAGCGTTGAGCAGATGTAGACAAACACCAGCGTGATGGCGAAGACGGTGCAACCGACGACAAGCCGGACCGTTCCCCGCGTGGAGGCGGCGATGAGATAGACCGCTCCGGCCACCGCAAATAACGCGCCGACGCCGTGCGTGATGGCGTTAGCGAGGATATCGCCGAGGCTGGGATGGGTCTGCACAGGTCGAGAATGGCTGTTCAGGGTCTCCCTGCCGAGGCGGAGGCTCCCTCCTCCACGATGGCCAGATCCCAGGGAGCAAGGGTCAATTCTCCTGAAGAAGCTACAGCCTTACCATTCAGAAGATTGGTGCCGGCGCCATAAGTGTAGCTCGCCTTCACCTCATCGGCGGAGTAGTTGAAGTAGTAATGGAGGCGCTTTCCCATCCGATTCACTCCATGCTGCACGTGGATTGCTGGAGGCAACTGCTGATCGGGGCCGGAGAGGTTGGCCCTTTGAAGCACATCGCGCAAGACGGCCATCTGCAGGCCGTCAGACAGGTAGGTTCCTTCATAAAGCAGCGTCCCGGAACCGAAGTTGTTTTCCGTGATGGCCGGCCATTTGCCAAAGAACGGGTGATCGTAAAAGGCAAGAGGCCTGGCGTGCTCCGGCATGAGGAACTCCGCCCAATACGAAACCTTGTTTGCCTCGCCCGTATGGAACGGGTCGTCCTTGAGGGCCAGCGGCTTTTCGAGACTCGAGAACTCCTGATAGCTGAAGCCGGCCGCCTCGCGCAGTGGGCCGGGAGCGCGTACCCAGCGGACAGCCGAGTTCTCGTTAGCGAATCCGCTCTTGAACGTCATCACAACGTGGCCACCGTTCTTCACATAATCGGAGATGCGCTGAAGCAGGGCGTCATCCGCGATGTAAAGCGCGGGAACAATAAGCAGCTTGTACGCCGAAAAGTCCTGCGTCTCCGGAAAAACGAAATCCGTTGGAACATTCAAGCCGTAGAGGGTGTTATGGATCTGCTGCACCAGCGAGTCGTAGCCCTCGGGCTGATGCGTCCAGCTGAATGCCGGGGTGGGCCCGCCATAGGGCATGAAATTGATGGCGTTTGCCGAGTCGCGGCTCCACAGAATTGCCACCTGGGGCTTGATCCTTAGCCCAACCAGGTGAGGGCCGATCTTTTCCAGCTCGTGGGCCGTCCTGGCCATCTCCGCATAGGCGCGGTTGGGCTCCAGATCGTGCGAGAGGATGCCCTTCCAGTATGTCTCCTGGCCGCCGGCAATGGATGCCCAATGCCAGTACTCCACCATGTTGGCGCCGTTGGAGAGGTGGGTATAGACGTCTTCGCGCAACTGCCCGTCGTAGGGCGGAAACTGGCCCTCCGAACTCCAGCCGATGGTCTGCGCATTGGTCTCGGTCACGAGGAAGTTGCTGTGCTTGAGTGAGCGCGTGAAGTCGCCCTGGATGGACTGGACGGCGCCGTTGTAATGGTCCTGAGTGCCGTGATAGATGTTGTCGGCGGGAATGTCGAGGGCGGTTGCGACGGCCTCCTCGTTTACGTCATGGCGCATCATGCCGCCGAAATCCGTGGTGACAAACTGGCGCGGAGAGACGCACTCGCGCACCAGTGCCGCCTGCCAATGCAGGAAGTCGGTCACCCGCATCTGGCTCCAGCGCGTCCACTCCAGCTTATAGCCGGTGGAGATGGTGCCATCGCGCCTGGGAAGGTCTTCCCACGTGTGGATGTTTTCGCCCCAGTAGTTGAGGAACCACGCCTTGCTCAGCTCTTCGGGCGTGCCGAATTTCTTTTCGAGATAGTGCTGGAACCCGATGAAGACATCGCGATTAGCGGCTTCGTAGCTGGAAGTTTCGTTATCGAGCTGCCAGCCAATTACGGTGGGGTTGTCTTTGTAATGCGCCACGATATGGCGGATGAGGCGTTCGGCGTAGAAACGATAGGCGGGGGAATCCGTATCCATGTTTTGCCGGATGCCGTAGGCGCTGCGGATCGGTTGCCCGCCGAACTGGCCCGGAGGAATGCGATCGGCCAGAATCTCGGGGTGCTGATGAGCCATCCATGCGGGGATAGAGTACGTCGGCGTACCGAGAATCACCTTGATGCCGGCCTTACCCATCGCATCGACAATGTGGTCCATCCACGCGTACTCGAAGCGGCCGTCTTCAGGCTCCCACAGGCTCCAGGTGGACTCGCCCATGCGGACCACGTTGAGGCCCGCGGCTTTCATCAGGGCGATATCTCTGTCGAGCCGGGCGGCCTGGGCATTCGGAGTGTCCTGGGGCATGTACTCGTTGTAGTAAGCGGCTCCATAGAGGACGGTTGGGAAGTCGAGCTGCTCGGCAGCCGACCTGGCCCCAGCGCCGGTCTGAGCATGAACCGTGGTGAACGCGAGAAGGCACAAGGCCGCCGATCCAACTGGAAATCGTTTTCTAGATGAGGTCACACTACACTCCGTATCCATCTCGTTTACCGCTTTTGAATCAGTGGCAACCATGGTAAGGAAGCCGGATGGGTTTCGCAACCGGCGCGAGGCGACTCGGCTGTCAAAGGAAAACGACGCGCACCGGGCAAGCCCTGCGCGCGTCGTTGCGGCGTTGCAATCGGACTCGAAGTTATAAGACCGTGTTGCGTGCGATCACTTCCTTGTACCACTCCGCGCTGAGCTTGGGCGTGCGCTTGAGCGTTTTGAAGTCCACGTAATGAATGCCGAAACGCTTGCTGTAGCCGTCGGCCCATTCGAAGTTGTCGAGCAGGCTCCACAGGAAGTAGCCCTTGACGGGGTACCCCTCGGCGACGGCGCGGTGCAACTGGGTAAGGTGGTTGCGGAGATACATGATGCGATCGGTATCGTCCACCCGGCCGGCGGGGGTGAGCACGTCGTCGGAGGAGGTGCCGTTCTCCGTGATGTAGATGGCGGGTACCTTCCACAAATCGACCACATTGCGGACGCCCCAGTAGATGCACTCGGGTCCAATGGTGAGCCACGGCGAAGCCATGTGCGGGTAGGAGGCGGGCTGCTTCTCGACCACGTACCCGGCCTTGGAGTCGTCGGCGCGCACGTACTGCGGCGTGTAGATGTTCAGGCCTACAAAGTCCAGCTTGCTGCCGATGGCTTGCATGTCGCCCGGCTCGATCTTGGGCGCGTTGGCGCCCTCGCGCTGGAGATAGTTGTCGGTGTACTTGCCTTCCATGACCGCGGTGAGGAAGGGCGCGTTGTCTTCGCGCGTGGCGCGTTGCGTGGCCTGTATGTGCTCCGGGGTCTCGATCACGGGCACGTAGACGACGGCGTTCTCGGCCAGGCCGACCTGTGTGCCGCTGGGCGTGTTGGCGCGAATGGCTTGCACCGCCAGACCGTGCGCCAGGATGCCGTGATGGCGGACCTGGTTGACGGCGGCAGCAGGCAGCTTGAGGCCGGGGGCAAACTGGCCGATGCTGTAGCCGATATCGGTGAAGCAGACGAACTCGTTGGTGGTCATGAAGTGGTGCACGCGATCGCCGAGGCGCCTGGTCACATACGCCGCGTAATCGGCGAAGGCCTTCGCGGTGTCGCGCGATTGCCAGCCGCCTTGCAGGGCCGCGGGCGTGTCCCAGTGGAAGAGGGTAATGTACGGCGTGATGTTGTTGGCCAGCAGCTCGTCCACCACACGGTTGTAGTAGTCCATGCCCTTGGCATTCGGCTCACCCTTGCCTTTGGGAAAGACGCGCGACCAGGACATCGACATCCGATAGCCCTTCACGCCGAGAGCCTTGAGGAGCTTCACATCCTCCTTGTAGAGGTGGTAGGAATCGTCGGCGACGTCGCCGGTCTCGCCCTCATGGGTCTTGCCGGGCGTGTGCGAGAAGGTATCCCAGAGGGATGGGCCGCGGCCATCGTCCTTGACGCCGCCTTCAATCTGGTAGGCGGCTGTCGCGCAGCCCCAGACGAAGTTGGAGGGATACTGGCGGCTGGAGGTGGGGGCTTGCGGCTCCGGCTGACCGAAGGCGAGTTCAGGGAGCGAGATTCCGGCGAATGCGGTAGCGGCCGCAGCGGCCGCGGACTGGCCAAAAAGCCGGCGAGTGATGCCTTTCATCGAGTACCTCTCTTTTCGCGGATAGAAACCGTCCATCCTGAGCAAAAACGTTTTAGCAAACGTTTTAGCAGAGGATGGGCTGGATGATCAACCGCCAATAGTAGCAGAAGGAAAGGCCGACTCGTTGTGAGGTGGAGATGGCGCTGCGCGTGCGCGAAGCAGGAGGGCTCGCGGGAAAATGGATGCTCCTGCGAGTTCCCGATTGTTGGGTTGGAGGATCGCGGCCTGCAGTCTCCTTTTCGGAAGCGGCTTTCAGGGTTCGCTGAGCCTCATAAAGCGAACAAAGGGAGAATGACCCCCCGGGGGGGCACATTCAAATTCCAAGTGCTTGCGCGCACCCAGGGGTTTTTGGCCCGATCTGCTTCCATTCTCCCACTTCCTCGCTTAATTCCCGGCAACCTTGGTGGAGGACGGACCGGTCAGGCGGCGCGGGAAAACCTGGGTATTCTGGGGCGCTTGCGGCGGGTGGCCTGCCAAAGGTCGTATTGCTGTTGCAGGTCAAGCCACATTCCCAACTCAGTACCGAAAGCATCGGACTGCCTGAGCGCTGGGCTCCTAAGCAGCTTTCTTGACGCGCATGGTTACGCGGAGGCCGGCGGCGGTTGCCATCTTGACCAGCGTGTCCAAACCGAAGAGGTCGATTTTGCCGTGGATGAGGTTGGAGATGCGCGGTTGAGTGACGCCGAGCGCCTTCGCCGCTTGAGCCTGCGTCAGTCGTTCGCGTTCGATATGTCGGATGATGGCAGACATGAGAAAAGAACGCAGCTTGAGGTTCTCTCTCCTGGCTGGGTCCGGTTCGAGGGCGTCCCAGACATTTTGGTAGACCTTTTCCTTCGTCATCTTCCACGCTCCTTCAGCAAGTCTTTGTAGCGTTGAGTGGCTAACTCTATGTCTCCGGTGCTGGTCTTCTGCGACTTCTTCTGAAAGCAATGCAGGACATGAACGGCATCCGCAAATGTCGCGACGTAGATTACGCGGAACGCGCCATCCTTTTCGCGAATTCTGATTTCCCGAACGCCGGGTCCGATGGTGTTCATCGGCTTCCAGTCGTCGGGGTCATCACCTTCTTGCACCCGGAAGAGCTCATACCCGGTCTTTCGCCGGGCTGCCGCTGGAAACCGGGACAGATCCTCTAAAGCGCGTCCGCGAAATGCAATCGGCTTAAGGGGTCGATCCACGGGGTAAGTATACAATATTTTGCATAATCGTGGCGTGAGTAAGGTATTTCGTCAATCATCTGCGAATCGATACGGAGGCCACAAGAATCGGGGCTCGTAGTTTCTCCCCGGCCCTCACCTCACGTGCGATTCGATTCCGGTCGGGAATTTGTCTGCAGGCGGGAAGGGTTTGTCACTTTCCCAGAATCCGCGCGCTTTGCGCATGATGGTGATCCACTCCTTTCCGTTCCAGTGATAACGGGTGTATGTCACGTAAAACACGCTCGCGTCCGCGTTCGGCCTGCAGGCAATTTCAAGGAAGTCCTTTTGTGCACCCAAATCGCCGGGCACGGGCGAAATCTTCCACGCGGTCTTAAGAGTGCTCGCGAGATGAATCGTCTCTGATGGCCCCGACTTTGCGTCGCGGGCGCTCACAATGTCTATTCGGCCGTAGCTCACATCGAGCAACTCGGTCAACGGGCCTGAGTAGGACCCGAAGCCGGATGACATATCTGTTGTGACGAGGATTGTGCGATGGCCGGGATGGAGCGATTCAGCGCTGATACGCGCCTGCTCGCGTTCGAGTTTTATCTCCTGAATTTCATTTCCATTTTGGTCTTTGAGGCGGAGTAGGGCATTGTGCAGCGGTACCGTTGTCAATTGCTTGTAACGCGGGTCTTTTTCATCGAGCGCCACCTCCGGTCCACCGGAAGCCCACAGTAGCTTGTCCAGATCGTCAGTGAGTCGCGTGTCTTCGAGTAGTTCCAGCCGTCCGGCGAAGCCGTCCGAAGTCGAGGTCAATTCGACACTCAGCTTTACTGCGAGATTCGGTTGTTGCGCAATTGCAGGATTCATCGCCAACACAACGATCAACAAACGTAAACAAGCGCGTGCGCGATTCATTCAGGTAAGTATAGTTCCGTGTGGTTCTTCACGCCCAACGCACGAACGCGGACCCTGCGGTCCGCGTTCGTGCGTTGGGCGTGAATTTTGTTCGCTTTGCGGCACGACTGGAAGTCGTGTCCTGATACAAAGCGGCTTACGAGCCCCGCTTACGCTTTCGCTAACACGGCGCCGGTGAGTTTCTCGGCCATGAGTTCGTGGGCGTGGGCGAAGAACTCTTCGTGGCTGAGCTTTCCGCTGTCGACGTCGGCGAGGATGGCCTTTTGGGCGAGGTACTCGCGGTTGACGATGCCGGCCTTGGATTGCAGCATGCGCCACGCCTTTCGCCGCTCGACGCAGAACATGACCAGCTGGCGGGAGAGGGCGCGGTACTCTGTTTTGCCGTTCTCTTCAAACTGGATGTAGACGCCGAAGTCGGGGATGAAGGAGCGGTGGCCGGGCGTGAGATAGCGGCGATAGACCACGTCCTGCTGGGTGATGCGAACCAGCATGTTGTCCAGGTGGACGAGCTTGGCAGCCGCCTCGGGCTTGATCTTCTTGAGGTGGTTGCGGAAGCGGGCTTCCGTGGTGCACCAGTGGGCCACGGTGTAGCGCGTGGTTTCGCCGGTGGTCTTGGACTTGGTCTCGTACCAGTCCAGATCGATGCTGGGGTTGCCCTTGACATCGAGCGCTTCCTGATAGGTTTCGCCGAGGCGGGGGTTGAAGACGAACTCGGGCACGCCGCGGGAGTCGCGCACGCGCTGGGCCTGGAACAGCGCCATGTCGTCGGCCACGCCGTGCTCCGGCTGGCAGGTGGTGAAGCACTGCAGGAACATGGTGCCGCGGTATTCAAGGCCGTCGAGAATGGCCCTGTAGAGCTTGGGCGCGTTGGCCATGGAGACCTGGGCGACGAACGGGGAACCGTGACCGGCGAGGAAGGTTTCAGCCACCGTCTTCTTCTCGGTGTTCTTGCCCTGGGTGGCGGAGCCGAAGGTGTTCATGTCGCCGCCGCCAAGCATGGGGGTTGAGTCGCTGTTCTGTCCGCCGGTGTTGGAATAGACCTGGGTATCGAGCATGAGGGCCTTGACGTTGGGCCGGTTCTGCAGGATGACCTTGGACATGTTCTGGTAGCCGATGTCGCCCATGCCGCCGTCGCCGCCGACGACCCATACCTTGGGCAGTTCGACGATTTCCTTGTCGGTCATGAGGGCGTCAGTGAAGTGAGAGAAGTGGTAATACTCCTCAGGGCTGATGCCACCGTCGCGGGTGAGCAGCACGTCTGCGAGGCGCTCGGGGAGAACCGAACGGCGGGCATGATCGACGATGAAGCTTTCACCCATGAGCCAGCCGACGGTAATGCCGTCCTGGAAGAGCGAGTTCATCCACGGGTAAGGGTGCGGGTTGTTGGGCGAGGTGGAGCCGTACACCGTGTTGCAGCCGGTGTGGGCGGCCATGGCCATGACGCTCATGCCGTTGGCGAGGCGACCGTCGACGGGCTGCAGCGACTTGTGGTTGAAGGCCTCGGTGAGCAGGACCGCGGCGATGGCCTCGACGAGCTGGGCATCGGTGATGACGCCGTGCTCGGCTTCATAAGCTGCGATGCGCGAGCGGGTGTCGTCTTCGTCTTCGCCGCCCAGGGCCATGACGAGGTGTGCGATGGCCTGGCGAAGCAGAGCATACTCGGCGGGATTCTTCTCCTTGAGCGCGGTGAGCTTGGCAGCGCCGGTTTTTTCCAGTTCGCCGGCCTTGGCGACAAGACGGTCGCTCTTGGCGTGGAAGACGGGGCGCATGTATGCCTCGGTAACGGCGGCGATGGAGCGGAGGACGGACTTCTCACCGCAGCCGGCGCAGGCGCCGTCGCCGGAGACAAGGGCGTCGTAGTTGGTGCGCACCATGAGCATGTTGCGCAGCGTGGCGGTCTTGGAGTCGGCCGGGTTGGCTGCGTTGTAAAGGCCCAGGTACTTCTGCGAAGTGTCGGGCAGGAGGTTGAGGAAGGCGGTGCCGGTCTCGTGCTCGGCGTTTACTTCCAGGGTCTCCGCCACCATCTTGAGCGCGTTGTGATCGCCGCAGGCAGTGACGCAGGCGGCGCAACCCTTGCAGAGATCGGAGACAAAGATGGAGAAGATGCCGCCTGAGCCGGGGCTCTTGCGCTCCGGCGAGGAGAAGATGGCGTTCACCTTCTGGTAGGCCATGGGAACCTTGGCCATGATGTCAAAGAACTGCTGTTTGGCCTGCGCGGAGAACCCGTCGACGGAGTCGGTGACTTCGCGGAGGATGGTCTGCAGCGGGGTGCCGTTTTTCATTTCGGCAACCATGCGCTTGCGGGTCTGCGCCTCGATCTCGGGGAGTTTGCTGAGCATCTTGCCGCGCTCGGCGGGGTCGGCGACGTAGCGGGTGATGGCGGTGGAGAGGACGGTGCGCAGGTCCTGCGAGGTGTTGGGCAGGGCGGTGTCAGGACATACCGAAATGCACTCCATGCACTGGGTGCAGTTTTCGGGGATGTAGAGCGGGGTTTCGCGGCGGGCGACGTACTTG
>VFSW01015144.1_pt1 | contig 10624 bp, 7 predicted proteins | sample 5358111 | NCBI WGS metagenome assembly VFSW01 (sample SAMN11554181, study PRJNA540505) | mine drainage metagenome | isolation source: sediment from site ElyBrook_90M | place: USA: Ely Copper Mine, Vershire, VT | collected 2017
ACCCCAACGGGGCGCGCCCCTTCACTCGTCCCCAGTACGTCGAGAAGTTCCGACGCCTGGCCGACGGCGTGCTCGAGTACAGGGAGATCGACCGGTTCCTCGAGGTCGCCCAGCACCTGGCCGAGTTGGACGGCGCGCAGCTCGGTAACCTCACCGTTACGGCGCCGGGTCGCGTCCTCGAGGCGGCGCCACGAACGAGAGGGATCTTCTGATGCTCCACGCCGCCGCGCCCGCGGCCGAGAAGCGTGCGCGGCTCCGCCAGCGCCTCGCCCAGCCGGGGATCGCCGTCCTGCCCGGCGCCTTCAACCCGCTCTCCGCGATGCTGATCGAACGTCACGGCTTCGACGGCGTCTACGTCTCGGGAGCCGCCATTGCGGCCGACCTGGGGCTGCCCGACGTCGGACTCACCACCCTCACCGAGGTGGCCGGTCGCAGTGCGCAGATCGCCCGGGTGACCGCGCTACCCACCATCGTCGACGCCGACACCGGATTCGGCGAACCGATGAACGCCGCGCGCACGGTCCAGGTACTCGAGGACGCCGGGGCCGCGGGTCTGCACCTCGAGGACCAGGTCAACCCGAAGCGGTGCGGCCACCTCGACGGCAAGCAGGTCGTCGAGGTCGACGTCGCCGTGCGCCGGCTGCGCGCCGCGGTCTCGGCGCGACGCGACCCCAACCTCCTCATCGTCGCGCGCACCGACGCGCGGGCCGTGGAGGGTCTGGACGCCGCCGTCGAGCGGGCGCGGGCCTACGTGGACGCCGGCGCCGACGCGATCTTCCCCGAGGCGTTGCTCGACGGTGGCGAGTTCGCCCGGCTGCGGGCCGCGGTCTCCGTGCCGATCCTCGCGAACATGACCGAGTTCGGCAAGGGAGTCGCGCTGCGCGTCGACCAGCTGCGGGACCTCGGCGTCGACCTCGTGATCTTCCCCGTCTCGCTGTTGCGTCTCGCGATGGGGGCGGTCGACCGTGCCCTCACGACGCTGGGCCGAGACGGCTCGTTCGCCTCCGTGCTCGGCGAGATGCAGACCCGCGACGAGCTCTACGACCTGATCGACTACGCCTCGTTCACCGAGTTCGACCGGTCGGTCTTCGACTTCCGGCCCGCCGAGTAGCCGGCGGCGTCGGCTACGGGTCGAGCCGGTCCTCGATCTCCCAGGCGTGGTCGAGGACGTGCCAGGCCATCCGGCGCACGGCGTAGGCCGGTGGCCACGCGCCCGCCGTCTCGACCTCCATCGCCTCGCTCAGCGCCGCGCGTTGGTCAGCCCACGGCGTGCGCGGCGCGACGGACACGCCGACTCGACGGCCGTAGGTCCGCTCGGCCTCGCGCACGTGGTCGACGACGCCGTCGCGGTTGCGTCCACCACCGCGCGGTCCTCGTCTCAGTGGCCTCGACGCAGCGGTCGCGACGTCGTCGAAGTACCGCCAGCAGGCGGCGAGCACGTCGATGTCGCGGCGGGCCCGCGTCGCCGACCATCGGGCATCGTCCCACGGCCCCCTGGCCCCCGGGGCTCCGGCGTCCGTGGTCGCGTCGCCCGCCAGTGTGCCGACGATCCGAACCCGGTCCACCCCGGCCGCCTGCGGGACGACCGCCGCGTAGCGGTCCCGGTAGCGTTCGAGCTCCCCGAGGGCCATCGCGCCGTCGCGTCCCCGACGGGCCCAGCCCGGCCAGTCGAGCGAGACGGCGAAGGTCCAACGGGCGCCGATCTCGAGGTACACGTCGTGACGGGTCACCGACCCAAACTACGGGCTGGGCCGGTCGCGGTCGTGCAGAATGGTCGGGTGCACGCGGACCGCGACGAACGAGGTGGCGACCAACTCGGTGGCGACCGCGCGATCCGCGAGCTCGGCCGTCGGGGCTTCGAGAACGGACCGCTCTACGACGCGGCCCGCCCCACGTACCCCGACGAGGCGCTGGCGCGACTGGTCGCGACCTTCGACCTGGGGGCGGCCACGCGGGCCGTCGACCTCGGGGCGGGCACGGGGATCTTCACGCGCCAGCTCCTCTCGCGCGTCGGGTCGCTGACCGCGGTGGAGCCGTCGGCCTCGATGCGCGAGGTCCTCGAGGCGTCGACCCCGGGCGTGACCGTGCTCGACGGGCGCGACGTCGCCATCCCCCTCGCGGACGACTCGGCCGATCTGGTGGTCGTCGCCCAGGCCTTCCACTGGTTCGACGCTCCGCGGGCGCTCGCCGAGATCCACCGGGTCCTCGCGCCCGGCGGCGGGCTCGCGCTGATCTGGAACGAACGCGACGAATCGGTCGACTGGATGCGCGACCTGAGTGCCGCGATGCGGTGGAACGAGCATCGGCCGTACTCGAGCAACACCGACTTCGCCGCTATCGTGCGCCGCGGCCCCTTCGGCGACGTCGAGCACCACCGCTTCACCCATGCGCCACGCCTGAGCCACGAGCAGATCTATCAGCGGGTCCTGACGACGAGCTACATCTCGATCATGGACGACGCGGCGCGCCACGAGCTCATGGCGGCGGTGCGCGACGTCGTCGAGCCCCTCGACGAGCCCGTCGCCTTCCCGTACGTCACCGACCTGTACACCGCGCACGCCGTCGCGGTGGACCGCTCGGTCATTCGCCCTCGGTAGCCTGGCGCCCTCGGTAGCCTGGTCGGGTGAGCCCGGACCGTTACACCCACGGCCATCACGAGTCGGTGCTGCGCAGCCATCGGTGGCGCACGGCCGAGAACTCCGCCGCCTTCCTGCTCGACCACCTGCGCCCCGGGTTCAGCATCCTCGACGTGGGGTGCGGTCCCGGTACGATCACGGCCGACCTCGCCGACCGGGTCGGTGATGGTGAGGTCGTCGGCCTCGACCGCGCCGGCGAGGTCGTCGCCGCTGCGACGGCGGACTTTCCCGCGACCGGCCATCCGAATCTGCGCTTCACGACGGGCGACGTCTACGAACTGGGCTTCGCCGACGAGTCCTTCGACGTGGTCTACGCCCACCAGGTCCTCCAGCACCTGACCGATCCGGTGGCCGCGCTCGTCGAGATGGCTCGTGTGGTGCGCCCCGGGGGGATCGTGGCGGTGCGCGACGCCGACTACGGCGCCTTCACCTGGTTCCCCGCCGACCCCGCACTCGACCGCTGGCTCGCGATGTACCACGAGGTGACCCGACGCAACGGCGCGCAGGCCGACGGCGGTCGCCACCTCCCGTCGTGGGTGCTGGCCGCCGGCCTCACCGAGATCACGGTGTCGTCCTCCAGCTGGACCTACGCCACGGCCGATGAGCGGACCTGGTGGGGGGGACTCTGGGCCGAGCGGCTCGAGCGGAGCGACCTCGCTCAACAGGCCGTGGATGACGGCGTCGCCTCGCGTGAGGACCTCGACGAGTTCGCCGCGGCCTTTCGCCGGTGGTCACTCGCGCCCGACGGGGTGTTCCTCGTGCCTAACGTCGAGGTGATCGCCCGCCGGGGGTAGTGACGAAACTGGTCGCCGGCGCCGGTCGGCCGAAGAGGAAGCCCTGGCCGTAGTCGACCCCGAGCGAACGGAGCGTCTCGGCCTCCTCCACCGTCTCGACCCCTTCGCCGAGCAGGAGCGTCCCGGTGAGGTCCGCGAAGTGGCGCATCCCCGAGACCAGCGCCTGGCGGGCCGGGTCGTGGTCGATGTCGCGCACGAGCGAGATGTCGAGCTTCACGACGTCCGGAAGCAGCTCGAGGATGTGGTGTAAGCCGGCGTAGCCGGCGCCGGCGTCGTCGACGAAGAGGCGACACTGCTGGTTGGTGGCGATCGTCCGGCGGATCTCGTCGTAGTCATCGATCCGGGCGTGCTCGGTGATCTCGACGGCGATCGGGCGGGTCGTGGTCGAGATCAGGGCGGTCACGTCAGATCGGGTCACCACGGACGGAGAGAAGTTGAGGCTCACCCACGCCTCGGGCGGCAGGTGGACCGCCGCAGAGAGGGCGCCCCTGGCGCAGGCGATCTCGAGGTCGGCCCCCATGTCCACCTCGGCGGCGGCGGCGAAGTGGTGATCGGGTCGCTCCCCGTCGTCGAAGCGGGTGAGCGCCTCGAAGCCGACCACGAGTCCCGACGAGAACTCGACGATCGGCTGGAAGACGGCGTGGAAGCGCCGGTCCTCGATGGTCGATCGGATCGAGGCGCGCACCGCGTCACGGCGGTGGGTCGCGTCGGCCTGGGCGCCGAAGAGGCCACCCGCGAAGGACCCGAGCTCTTCGTGGATCGCCAGTCGCGACGGCGCCGCCGCGACGCTGGAGCGGTCGCGTGACCCGGTGGCGAGAATACCGATCACGTCGCCGTTCCAGTGCACGGGGGCGAAGGTCGCCGCCTCGACACCCACGTCTCGAACGCCCCGCACCAGCGGCTCATCGACGAAGCCACCGGGGTCGGCGAGGTCGATCCACCAGGCGCCGGTGGCGCTGCGCGCGAGGAACATCGAGGGGTCCAGCACGTCGACGGCGCGTCCCGGTTGCAGCGACGCGAGGGAGATGCCCGCCGCACCGGCCACCGTGAACACATCGCCCGGTTGGCGCAGGAAGACGACGGCCGCGTCGACGAAATCGAGCTTGAGCAGCGCTGCGGTGAACGACGACAACGTCTCGAACAAGGAGTCGCCGGGGCGGATCTCGCGCATCAGGTTCACGACGTCCTGGGAGTCGCGCTCGCCTCGGATGACGTCGGCTTCCAGCCGGCGCTCGACACTGAGGTCACGCTTCACCGCCACGTAGGCGATCACGGCCCCGTCGCTGCCCACGACGGGCGAGATGGTCGTGTCCTCGTCGTAGTCGTCGCCGTTCTTTCGCCGGTTCGAGATCACGCCGTGCCACGAGCGGCCCTCGTTGAGCTCGCCCCACATCTCCTGGTAGAAAGCACGGTCGTGGAGCCCGCTGGAGAAGATCGCGGGTGTCTCGCCGACTAGCTCGTCGATCGCGTAGCCACTGGTCACGGTGGTGGCGGGGTTGGCGTAGAGGATACGGGTCGACGGGTCGGTGATCAACACCGACTCCATCGCCTGGTCGATCGCCGTGTTGAGCAGGTTGCTCTCGCGCAACGCCAGAGCGAGTCGGTCGCGCTCGTGGAGGCGCTGCAGGCCGATGCCGACCTGGAGCGCGAGGTCCTCGAGGGTGGCGATCGTGGTGACGTCGAACGCGTTCTCGTCGGGGGCGTAGACGCTGAATGCGCCGTCGAGGAAGCCGTCGACGAAGACGGGGAGTCCGATGGCCGACCGGAAGCCGTGGCTCGCCGCCGACGTTGCCCACGGGGCGAAGTTCACCGAGGACGTGAGGTGGTTGACGAAGAATGTCTCGCCCGTTCGCAGTGACCGGCCCGTCGGTCCCTGTCCGAGCACGTTGTCGCCCCACGAGATGGTGATCGGGTCGACGTAGGAGCGGTGCTCTTTGGCGGAGGCGACCACGGTCACCGACTGGGTCGCGTCGTTGACCGGACGGCCGTACCACGCGAAGAGGTAGCCGCCCTCGTCGACCAGGTTCTGGCAGAGCTGGGTCAACAGGTCGGCCTCATTCGCGGCGCGCACGACGATGGCGTTGCCGGCGGCCAGGGCGTTGAGGGCCCGTCTCCCGTGGACGAGCGCGGTGACGTCGTGCAGGGCCGTCACGATCGCGTCCACTCGACCGGACGAGTCGAGCAGCGTCTTGAAGTGCGTTCCCATCCAGCGGAATCCACCGTCCGCTCGCCGATAGCGGCACTCGAACGGGGCGACCGTGTCGCCACGCAGCAGTCGGACGCGCGTCTCGTTACGGTTCGCCACGTCGTCCTCGGCGTTGAGGTCGGTGATAGGCCGGCCGATCAGCTCGTCGGGACGCCAGCCGAGCAGGTCGTGCACCGAAGGTGACACCCACTCGACGAGACCGTCGCGGTCGGTGCGCCAGACGATATCCGAGGCGTTCTCCGCGAGGAGTCGGAACTGGGCTTCCGATTCGGCCATGGCGTTGCGATGGGCGACCGCACCCTCGGCGTCGCGCCACGAGACGACTCGCGTCGTGTAGACGCCGGTCTCGTCGGGGACGTCGCGACCGGTGATCGCGAGCCAGCGGTAGTTCCCGTCGGCCTGGCGGATCCGGACCTCGGTGGTGATGCGTTCGCCGGCGAGCATCAACTCCCGCTTCGCCCGGGCTTCGGCCACGTCGTCGGGGTGCATGAGCTCGTCGGTGCGGCGCCCGACGAGCTGGTCCGGGCGCCACCCGAGGAGTTGGTACACGGTGTCGAAGACCCACCTGATCCGCCCATCGAGGTCACCGACTACGACGACGTCGAGGGAGTTCTCGGCGATCAGTCGGTACCTTGAGCTGAGCAGGTTCAGCGACGCGCGGTTCGTTACGTCGTCATCCACGTTGCGGATGCTCCCGATGAGCTCGACCTCGTCACCGTCGACGGCGACTGCGCGCAGCGAGATCGCGAAGTACGAGTAACGACCCGACTTCGTTCGTAGGCGCGCCTCGACGCCGATGGCGTTCTCGCGCTCGACGGCGATGGTCCACTCGGCGACCTTCGAGCGATCGTCGGGGTGCAGTAGCTCGAGCGCGTCGACGCCGATCAGCTCGTCGGGGGCCCAACCGAGCACGGTCGCGCTCGACGGCGACGCCCACGTGATGTGCAGGTCCTCGTCCAACTGGAAGACCGCGTCCGACGCGTTCTCGGCCAGCAGACGGTAGTGGGTGAGAAGCCGCGACTGGTCGGTGACGTCACGCCACGAGACGGCGAGCACCGCGCCAGCGCAGCCGACCCGGAGGTCGAGCACGTGCTCCTCGGACCGTCGCTCGTCGACGTAGTGGAAGCGGTGCCTCACCAGTGTCTCACCGGTCTGGGCGACCCGTACCAGGAGTGGCCACCACGGCGAGTCGGCGACGCCGGGGATGACGTCGCGGCAGCGTCGTCCTATCAGCTCGGAGGCGCTGACGCCGAGGTACTGTGCGGCCGCCGCGTTGACGGAGACGTACTCGAAGTCCTCCACCGCGCCAGCGTCGTTGTAGAGCGTCGTAGCGACGATGCGAGGGTCCAATTCGGTGTCGATGTCGATGTCGAGGTGACGTGATGAAGGTGGCGCAGTGCGCGCCACCACGTTCTCAGGCACGACCACACCCAGAGCAGGCGCGACCATAGCGTAGGAGCGAGCACCACTGCATCGTCACCATGACTACTACAGTTCGCAGCGAACTCGGCAAGATATTCCTGTGTAAATCTTGTGAGACGGCGTTGACCCGAAGACCGAGGTACCGGATGTCGTCGCGTGGGATCGGGTGTCGGCCATCGTCAGATGAGCTCGGGAACCATCTCGATGGCCCCGCACGGGCACTCGCGAGCGCAGATGCCGCAGCCCTTGCAGAAGTCGTAGTTGAACTCGTACCGGCTGCCGGCGCCGAGCTTCACCACCGCGTTGTCGGGACAGACGCCGAAGCAGTTGTCGCACTCGAAGCAGTTGCCGCACGAGAGGCAGCGGCGGGCCTCGAAGAGGGCGTTCTCCTCGGTCAGCCCGCCGATCACCTCCTCGAAGTTCGTCTGTCGACGGATCCTCTCGAGTTCGGGTCGTTCGGTGCGCGGTGCGTCGGCGTAGTACCACGTGTTGAGCCGATCGGCCGTGGCGAGCTCGTGGCGCTCGCCGGGCGCGTACTCGAGCCCACGCACGTAGGCGTCGATCCCGCGTGCGGCGCGCTTGCCGTGGCCGACCGCGACCGTCGCCGTCCGATCCGACGGTGCGGCGTCACCGGCGGCGAAGACGCCGTTCTCGTTGGTCATCATGGTCGCGGCGACCTGGACGACCCCGTCGCGGACCTCGACGTCGCTCGCCCCCTCGAGGAGCGAGAGGTCGGTGTCCTGGCCGAGCGCGAGCACCAACGCGTCGGCGTCGAGCTCCTCGAACTCGCCGGTCGGCTCAGGGAAGCCGTCGGCGTTGAGCCGCATCTTCTCGATGACGAGCCGCTCGCCCTCGAATCGGTCGACCGTCGAGAGCCAGCGGACGCTGACCCCTTCGCCGAGGGCCTGCTCGACCTCCTCGGCGTGGGCCGGCATGCGGTCGCGGTTGCGTCGGTAGACGATCACCGCCTCGGTGGCCCCCAGCCGACGCGCGGTTCGCGCGGCGTCGAGCGCGGTGTCGCCGCCGCCGTAGACGACGACGCGCCGGCCGAGCATCGGCGGGTCGTCGTCGGCGACCTGGTGGAGGAAGGACACGGCGTCGATCACCTTCGATGAGTCGCCGGCCGGGATGTCGACCCTCTTGCCGATCTGGGCGCCGACGGCGAGCAGGACCGCGTCGAAGCCGCCATCACGCCGTTCGGCCTCGATGTCGAGCACCGTGTGCCCGACGACGACCTCGACGCCCAGCTCCACGATGCGGGCGATCTCCGCGTCGAGCACGGCCCGGGGGAGCCGGTAGGCGGGGATCCCGTAGCGCAGCATGCCGCCGAGCTTCGGAGCGGCGTCGACGAGGCGAACGGCGTGGCCGAGACGGCGCAGGTGGTACGCGGCGCTCAGTCCCGCCGGCCCGGCGCCGACGACGAGGACCCGCTTGCCGCTGTCGGGGCCCGCCTCCGGCAGTGCCCATCCGTGTTCGATCGCCGTATCGCCGAGGAAGCGCTCGACGGCGTTGATGCCCACGGCCTCGTCGACCTCGGCTCGGTTGCAGGCCGTCTCACAGGGGTGGAAGCAGACCCGCCCCATGATGGCCGGCAACGGGTTGTCCTCGACCAGCACTCGCCAGGCGGCCTCGTAGCCGCCGGACTCGGCCTCGTAGAGCCAGCCCTGGATGTTCTCGCCGGCCGGGCAGGCGTTGTTGCACGGTGGCAGGCGGTCGACGTACACCGGTCGCTCGACCCGCCACGAGCCCGTGTGGTTCGCGCGGCTGCTGCCGACGTCGAGGGTGATCGCGAAGGGCCGTTCCATCAGGCGTCCTCTCCATGGTCGAGCTGGTCGGGCACCAGTCCGTAGCGCACGACGTTGGCGTCGGCCATGGCTTGCAGTCGTGCGACGACGTCCGGACGGCCGTGGGGGCCGAAGAGGTGGGCGTAGCGCCGCTGGAGCTTGAGGTACTCCTCGACGGGTACGCGCCGCCGGATCGTCGAGACGTTCGTCACCACCCCGTGCTCGGCCTCGAAGACCGGGAAGAGGCCGGTCTCTTGGACCAGTCGGGCGAGGTGGATCGTCTCGTTCGAGTCGGCGCCCCAGCCGAGCGGGCACGGTACGAAGACGTGGAGGTACCGCGCCCCGTGGAAGCTCATCGCCCGCTCGACCTTGCGCTCGAGATCGTGGAGGTCGGCGACGGTCGCGGTGGCCACGTAGGGGATGTCGTGGGCCATCGCGATGCGGGGCAGGTCCTTGCCCTGGCCGAAGAGATTCCCCGGCTCGTCACCGACGGCGTCCGTCGTCGCGGTGCGTGCCGCGGGCGGCGTCGCCGCCGAGCGCTGGACGCCGGTGTTCATGTAGCCCTCGTTGTCGTAGCAGATGAAGAGGACGTCGTCGTTGCGCTCGAACATCCCCGACAGGGTTCCGAAGCCGATGTCGACGGTGCCGCCGTCGCCGGCCTGGCCGACCACGCGCACGTCGGAGCGGCCCTTCACGCGCATCGCGGCGGCCACGCCGGTGGCGACCGCGGGCGCGTTGCCGAAGAGCGAGTGGAGCCACGGGATGCGCCACGACGTCTCCGGGTACGGCGTCGAGAAGACCTCGAGACACCCGGTGGCGTTCACCGCGAGGAGGCGACCGTTGGTCGCGCGCATCGCGGCGTCGAGCGCGTAGCGCGCGCCGAGCGCCTCGCCGCAACCCTGGCAGGCTCGGTGGCCCGAGTCGATCGAGTTCGTCCGCTGGGGGCTCGACTGGACCGTGCGGTCATCGGCACTGAGCAGGCGGTTGCCGACGGCGAAGCTGCCGACCTGGTAGAAGTGGACGCGCTGTTCGCTCACGACCGGTCCGCCTTCACCTGGCTGAGGTCGCGCAGCACGTTCTCGGCGAAGGGCCCGGACCGTCGGGTGAGCGCCATGCGGGCCCGCTCTCGTTCGATGACGCCCTCGTCGAGGTCGAGGAAGGTGAGCGGGGCCAGCTCGTCGCGCAGGGCCCGCTCGATCGTCTCCTCGATCGAGCGTCGCGGGAGCGGCCGACCCCCCAAGCCGGCGACGACGGTGGACAGGACGGCCGACGAGCCGCGGGGGGCCAGCGCGACGTGGGGCGCGAGGACGCCACCCATGCCGAGGCTGAACGCCTTCTCGACCCCCACGACGCGCCGGGCGCCCGCGAGCGCCCGGCGAACGGCGTCGATGGGGAACGGCCGGAACGAGGTGATCCCGAGCACGCCGACGCGCTCACCGGCCTCGCGCCGACGGTCGACGGCGTCCTTGATCGTCCCGAGCACCGAGCCCAGGGCCACGACGACGGTGTCGGCGTCCTCGGTGCGGTAGGGGTGCACGAGGCCGCCGCTGGGGCGCCCGGTCATCTCGGCGAAGGCGTCGGCGATGACCGGGATCTGGTCGAGGGCGTCGAGCTGGCGCAGGTGGGCGAGGTAGCGGACCTCCTCGAAGGCCTCCGGTCCGACCATCGCTCCGATCGAGACGGGGTCGTCGGGGTCGAGCACCTGACGCGGCTCGTAGGGCGCCAGGAAGCGGTCGACCGACGCCTGGTCGAGCAGGTCGACGCCCTCGCCGGCGTGGGTCA
>VFSW01015146.1_pt1 | contig 10623 bp, 9 predicted proteins | sample 5358111 | NCBI WGS metagenome assembly VFSW01 (sample SAMN11554181, study PRJNA540505) | mine drainage metagenome | isolation source: sediment from site ElyBrook_90M | place: USA: Ely Copper Mine, Vershire, VT | collected 2017
ATGAGCCGCGCCAAGTGGCCGACGCATTACGTAGGCTTCTGCTCCATGTCCGGCAAGGCGCGCTGCGTCTACTTGACCTGGTACGACAGCTTTGCGGCGTGGGAAGCCGATCAAAAGGCGGTGAGTAAAAACGCAACGCTCTCCGCCGAGTTAGAACATGCCGGAGTGGCCGATGGCGAGCTGCTCGACAGCGTGAATCAGACGGTTTACACCTACGACAAGGATCTGAGCTACCATTCGCGCCCGCCAAACGGCCAGATTCGTTATCTGGAGGCCTCGGTCTATCACGTGAAGCCTGGCCACACCAAGGACTGGAATGACCTGATGAAGATGGTGAAAGATGGCTACGACAAGGCCGGCACCAGCGCGCACTGGGGAATGTATGACATTTCCTATGGCGCAGAGGATGGCACTTACCTTCTCCTGACAGCCGACAAGTCGATGGCCAACATTGACAATAGCCTTGACGAAGGCAAGAAGTGGATGGCTGCGATGGGCGGTCCAGAAGGCTTGAAGAAGTTCGATGCACTCGTGGCCGCAACAGTGGATCATGGTGACAGCGAGCTGTTTGCCGTCAACCCGAAGCAGAGCTATCCGGAGGATGCATGGGTAAAGGCCGATCCGGACTTCTGGAAGCCCAAGGCCGCAGCCGAGCCCGCAGCCAAGGCGGCAGCAGAGGCAAAAAAGGCTAAGCCCTAGTTGCTCATTAGGTTATCAAATGGATTGATGAAGCGGTCCCGGCAGTGCCGGGGCCGCTTCTCGCCTGCGCTGTTTTCCGGAGTGGGCGGGGTCAACAGGCATTTTTCCGGCTTCCAATGGGCTGCCGATATCATCCAATCAGTAAACGAGGCAAGCTTCCCCATGACGATTTACATCCCAACCCCTTTGCGTCCCTATGTGGGCGGCAAGAATGCGGTGGAGGTAGAAGCGGGCACCATTGCCGCGGCACTGGCGCAACTGACTGAGGCCAATCCCGAGCTGCAAACGCACCTGTTCACCGGCGAAGGGAAACTTCGCGCCTTTGTTAACCTGTATCTGAACGATGAGGATGTGCGCTATCTTCCCGCGAAGGAAGCCACGGCTGTGAGCGCTACGGATACTCTTTCGATCATCCCGTCGATTGCTGGTGGCTGCTAGCCCGGGCAGGCTGCCCTGACCACGGTGCCTTTGGCGCTCGGCTCTCTGGATCAAAGAGCTCGACCAACAACCTGAGAATTGGACTTATGGCAACCACAACTGAACCCGCTGTCCTACCCCAGCTGACCGCCGACGATCTTTCGCGCTACTCGCGGCACATCATCCTGCCCGAAGTGGGCCTTGAGGGCCAGCGCAAGCTGAAGGCTGCGCGGGTGTTGTGCGTGGGCACGGGCGGGCTTGGGTCGCCTCTGGCCTTCTACCTGGCTGCGGCAGGGGTGGGCACGCTGGGCCTGGTGGATTTTGATGTAGTGGATGCGAGCAATCTGCAGCGCCAGATCATCCACTCGACCAAGGACATTGGCCGCAAAAAGTTGGACTCGGCGGAAGAGAAGCTGAAGGCTCTCAATCCTGCGCTGAACGTTGTGAAGCACGAAACGATGCTGACCAGCGCCAACGCGCTGGAGATTCTGCAGGACTACGACATCGTAGCCGATGGGACGGACAACTTTCCCACGCGTTACCTGGTGAACGACGCGTGCGTCCTGCTGGGTAAGCCCAACGTGTATGGGTCCATCTTCCGTTTTGAAGGGCAGGCGAGCGTTTTTGCTACAAAAACAGGCCCCTGCTATCGCTGCCTCTATCCAGAGCCGCCGCCGCCGGGACTGGTGCCGAGCTGCGCCGAGGGTGGAGTGCTGGGCATCCTGCCGGGGCTGGTGGGCGTGATGCAGGCCACCGAGGTCATCAAGCTGATCCTGGGCAAAGGGAACTCGCTGGTTGGGCGTTTGCTGCTGGTCGATGCGCTGGACATGAAGTTCCGCGAGTTGAAGCTGCGCAGGAATCCGGAGTGCCCGGTGTGCGGCGAGAATCCCACCGTGACGAAGCTGATTGATTATCAGCAATTCTGCGGCATTATGCCGGAGACCAAGGAGGAGAAGAGTTTGAAAAACGGAATTCCGCAAATGACGGTGAAAGAGCTGAAGCGGCGGATGGATGCGGGTGAAGACGTGCAGCTGATCGACGTACGCGAGCCTTACGAATACCAGATTGCGCAGATCGGCGGAAAGCTGATTCCGCAGAACGATGTGCCGCAACGGCTGAGCGAGATCGATCGCGAACGCGAGGTGGTGGTGCATTGTCGCTCGGGCGCGCGCTCCCAGAGGATTGCGGAACTCCTGAAGCAGTCGGGCTATCCCAATGTGGTCAATGTCGCAGGCGGCATACTGGCGTGGGCGGATGAAATTGACCCGTCGGTGCAAAAGTATTGATCGGAAGACTTTCCCGCAATCGAGAATGCCGCGAAGGTTATCGCAAGATCTCAACCGGCGCAGGCCGCGGAGGTTCGCCGTTCTTCCCGTTCTCGTCCATCTTGCCGAAGATCATCTTGCCGCTGGCGGTTTGCAGCACGCTGGTGACGGAGATATCGACAGACTTCCCAATCACCTTGCGGGCATGATCGACGACCACCATGGTGCCGTCGTCCAGATAGCCGACGCCTTGGTTGTATTCTTTGCCTTCCTTGAGGATGAGGACAGTCATGCGTTCGCCGGGCAGCACAACCGGCTTGAGTGCATTGGCGAGGTCGTTGATGTTGAGCACCTCCACGTGATGGAGGTGAGCCACCTTGTTGAGGTTGAAGTCGTTGGTCACGACCTTGGCTTCCCACTTTTTGGCCAGCTCCAGCAGTTTCAGGTCCACTTCGCGGATGGAGGGGAAGTCGTCCGGAACGATCTGGACCTGGACGGTTGGGCTGGACTGCATACGCTGGAGCATATCCAGACCGCGGCGCCCGCGCTGCCGCTTTGAGCCGTCCGTGGAGTCGGCGACGATCTGAAGCTCGCGCAGTACGAACTCGGGAACGACCATGATGCCGTCGACGAAGCCTGCTTCGGCGATATCGGCGATGCGGCCATCGATGATGACGCTGGTATCCAGCACCTTGGCGGTGCGGCGGGTGGGCCGCTCACCGCTGAAGAGCATACCAAGAGCCGCCGGGTTTAACAGGTCGCCCTTGCTGGCGCCCACCAGAAGCCCCACGTAGGTCATGAGGAGCAGCACGAAGATCTGCAGGACAGCGGAGGTGGCTCCTGCCAACGGAGCTGAACGCAGCACAAGGCAAAAGAGCGCTGCGCCAAAGATTCCCAGGACGCTGCCGGCTACTGCGCCGATGAGCCTGCGGAGGCTGAGAGCGCGGACGCGCAGCTCAAAGACAATGACTGCTCCAGCCGCAGCCGCACCCGCGATGGCGGCCACCGCGCCCGTCAGTCCGAATGGATGTAGAAAATAACAGACCCCGGACAGGAGGGCAACAAAGAGAAGACGAATCAGAACGATATCCATAAAAGCCCGCTTCCGCCGATGCGGGAGAATTCACACCGGCCGGCCATAGTTGGCGAGTATGCCTATTCGTGCGCTGAGTCGTCAAGGGGCGTGGGCGGGAATTGCGCCTACACTGCGGGCGACGTGGTTTCCAGGGGGAGGGTCCGCGTCGGCGCGAACTCTACGAAGCGACGGCGAGCTCCGGGCTTGGAGCGAGCCGCTGCATGCCCTTGCGGGGGCCGCGCTTGCGGGCACTCATGATCTTGACCCGCTCCAGCAACTCCAGCGGGGAGCAGGCCTTCTTGGCGAGCAGTGCGTCGGCTGCGTGGATCTGCCCATTCATTTTCTGCGGATCGCCAAGCAGAATCATTGGGACGTGGGACGCGATCTGCTTAAGCTGCCCGACCAACTGGTCCCCGCTCATCTGCGGCATGGTGACATCAGCCAAGACCAGATCTACGGGGTGTTCCGTGAAGAGGCCCAATGCGTCCCGGCCGTTGCAGGCGGACAATACGCGGTAGCCATGAGTGGAGAGCATGAAAGCGAGAACAGAGAGTTCTTGTTCGTTGTCATCAACACAGAGAATTACCTTTTTTGGCCTCATGGTATGGAAAACCTACTCCTAATCAAATTTTTCTGTCCTGCCGCGCAGACACAACTCTCCTGTAGCCGCTCTTTGGCGGTCTGGAGGGATGCACCTGTAGTGCCGACGGACGCTGAGGGCGCTCTCAGCCTGGTTGATTTAGTGCCATATTGTGGGTGCGAGACGTGCAGCTCTGGCGAGCGCGACGTCCGCTACGGACACAACAGGGAATCATTCCATGGGAGATGAGCCTTTGTTCGCGACCGATTGATACCGATGCCGTGGGGCAAGACCGGTAATACTTCCGGCTGAAATGTTTCAATGCTTCGCAAGAGTACGAATCTCGAAGGCGAAAGAAAAGAGGGAAGGAGAGGCGAAGACCGGATTGAAAAACCGCATGAAACAAGTGGAAATCGAGTAGAGCAAACAGAAAGCAACACTTGCAATGATGAAAGTCTGTTGAAAGCATGTGCATTACGGCAGGAAAAGCTGTCCTCTTGCAACAGGAACGGTGCTACCCGCCACGCGAACATCGGCGACCTTACCCGAATTCAAGGTTGCCGTGAGAAGTAAATCGCTGGGGCGGCCAATCTCTATGCCTTGCCGCAGCGCGATACGCTCACCGGAAGCGACGGCGCCACGGGCCACGAGATAGCTGATGGCGCATCCGGCTGCTGATCCAGTGGCCGGGTCCTCACCGCCGTAGAACTGCATACGAGCGCGATAAGCGGGTTGCTGGCCGCCGGTGGGGCCCAGCACATAAAACCATCGCGCACCGCGCTCACGGAGCCATGGCGTAGCCTCCTGCTGGTTCACATTGAGACTTGCCAAAGCCTCGGACGAGCGCAATGCAACAATGGCAAAAGCTGTGCCGGTGGAGACAATCTGCGGTGGCAGCGCAGGCTCCAGGTCTTCTGTGGCAAGCCCGATCAGGTGCGCAATTGTGTCGGGATCCAGCTCCTGTCCGAACCTGGGACTCGGTTGCGTCATCTCACCGAAAAGTGTATCGCCGGAGAAGCGTACCCGCACCGGTCCCACATTCAATGCAAGTGTGACGATGGATTGTTGCACAGCCTTTGGCGCGCAGAGCTTGAGCACGCTGGCCGTGCCCAGCGTGGGATGACCGGCGAAGTTGAGCTCTTCCTGCGTGGTGAAGATGCGCACGCGCACGCCCTCAGCCTGCTCCACCGCTGCGGGTCTGCGCTGTATAAAGGCGGTTTCTGACAGATTAAACTCGCGGGCAATGGCCTGCATGCGCTCGGTGGGGAGGCTCACCGAGTCAAAGATGACGGCCAGCGGATTGCCCGCCAGAGCCGTCCCTGTGAAGACGTCTACTACGTAGTAGTCCAACTGCGAATGGCCGATGGGCGCGAAGTTCGACATGCGGTTATTATCGGCCACTCCCGGTTATGTTGCGAACCGGTGAATCCCGTTGCGCGCTAAAGGAACAGGACCTGCTTGGACTCACCAATCATCTGAATGAACGAGCCCACACCCACGTAGTCGATGCCGGGATAGTCGATCATCTCTTCTTCCTTGAAGCCCATGACGCCCATCGACATCTCGCAGACGTGGATGCGCACGCCAAACTCGGCGGCTTCCTTCATCAACTGCTCGAGCGACTTTACGCCGTGCGCCTTCATCACGGAGCGAATCATCTTTGGCCCGATGCCGGCCATCTGCATCTTCGAGAGCGGCAGTGCGTGGGAACTGCGCGGAAGCATCCATCCGAACATCTTGTCGAGGAATCCTTTGCGCACAGACTTCTTTGGATCGCGCAGCGCAGCAGTGGCCCAGAAGGTGAAGAACATATCCACCTCCATGTCATAGGCGACGGCGCCGAGCGCAATGATGAAAGCGGCGATCGTAGTGTCGAGGTTGCCGCTCATCACGCCGATGGAGAGCCTGTCATTGCCCGCGGACTTTTCCAGTGCGTCTACGCGCTCTGTCAACTGCTTGATGGTTTCCTGGAGTTCAAGTTCCGCCGTTGATGTCGTCATGGCTAGATATCCTTTCGAGAACGTAGTTGTCCTGCTAGATCTCTGCCCCGACGGACGCAGTGACCTTGGCAGGGGCATGACGCCAGGCAAACAGTACCAGCGCCAGCGTCCGGTAGAGCACATGGGCAAATTTTGTGAGGGGCAGCATCGCGACCAGGTCCATAGCCAGCACCACGTGCGTAAAGAACACGGCATGACCGATGCTGGACGGTGAAGGAAGGTAAACGACTACCTCGCAGATAATGCCAGTGACCACTGTGAGCGTGAGCAGAACCGGGAAGAACCAGTCGGCGAAGCTGCTCGTTGTATAGGGTGTTTGCCTGGCCTGTGCGCGACGCAGCAGAACGATGCTGAGGCCATAGAGACTGACGAGTCCGCCGACCAGGCCAAGGATGCGCATGGGATACCAGGGCGGGACCGGAGAGCCAATGGGCTTGAGCATGTAGTCGAGCGTGGTGGACAGCAACATAGCAAGGAAGCCACCCATCACAGTGGCATGCACGAACCAGGGGCGCTGATGCCAGGGCAGGTCCAGTTGCGCGCTCTGCGGGTCGTCGTCGCACTCACGAAAGCGGCGATGCAGCAAGGCGTCAGTGAGCGCTGTGTAAACCGCGCCGGGCAAAGCTGCAAAGGGGAGTACGGTACCCTCGCCGCGACGCTGGTTCCAGAAGCGCACGCCCATGGATGCGACTCCAAAGAATGCGCTGAGACCGACAACGGCGAAGAGGATTACGCCGATGTCATGAATCCACTCGCCGGGAAGAAATGTAAAGAGTGCCAGATGTCCTCCGCCAGGATTCATCCTGCTGAGAAGCAACGCCGAAAAGAAGGTAGAGAACGCTGCGAAGACAAGCAGATTGCCGATCACAGAGCGGTTGGCAAGTCCTGCCAGGCCGGTGAAATCGTAGCGGGCAATGGCATAGCTCCGTGCTGCGGCCATGAATCCTGCGGGATCCGCCTTGCGCGGGCAGGTCTGCGTACACTCGCCACATGCGTAGCAGCGCCAGAGATCTTCGCTAGCCAGAAGTTCCTGCTCCATGCCCACCTGCGCCATGCGGATCATGCGCCGCGGAAATCCGGCTGAGTCCTTGGCAAGTGGACAGACGGCGGTACAGTTGCCGCAGTTGAAGCAGGCGCTCACGTCCAGCGTGCAGCCGGCTCCGTGTCTCTTGATTTTTCGCAACAGGCCTAAATCCACAATACGTGCCATAACAGTACCTCTCCAGTCGCTAGTGACCGGCTTCCACTTTTTCATCGTAGGCGGCGAGTGCATAAAGCGGATAATCACCGTCCTCGCCCGCTTCAATGACCTTGCCGTATTTGCGCAGGCCCGTGACGTGCCAGAGCGCTTCGTCGGAAGGCATGTCCAGCGCAGCCGCGATCTGAGGAATGGTGGCTGGCTGCGACTCGAGATGCTTTTGAATTGCCTTGCGTGCAGCCACAAGGTGCTTCTGTGTTTGCCGCTTCTGCTCGCTGATGCCGCCGAGGCTTGTGCGCAGCGTGGCCAGCGCCTGTTTCTGCTCGGGTGTGAGTGCCTTCAACGTCATGGTCTACTCCCTCTCTGCCGCCGCGGGCTTTGCTAGTGAATGCTGACCAGCTCGGAGGCGCATTCGTGGCCTGGAATATCTGCCGTGATCCCATCGACCATGGCCTCGAACTGGTCAATGCGCCAGCCATTCAGGTCGATGGCGCGGTGCGGGCAAACCGCAACGCAGGCGCCGCAGCCAACGCAGAGACCCGCGTTGACCTGCGCACGCTCGACTATTTCGCCGTCAACTTCCATTTGCACGATGTGCAGCGCGCCCTCGTAATCGCACTGGGTTACGCACTGTGCTTCTCCGGTGCAAAGCGTGAGATCGACTGCGGCTACATATGGATTGAGCTCCACGCTCTCGGTCGCAAACATGGACGCAGCCTTCACGGCGGCGGCCCCGGCGGCGGCGAGCGTCTCTTGAATGTTCATGGGGCCCTGCGCGGTGCCTGCCAGCAGCACGCCATTTACTGCGACCTCAACGGGACGGAGCTTGGGATGCACTTCCTGCAGGAAGCCATCTTCGCCGGTGGCGAGTTTCATCTGCTCGATCAGGTCCTGGATCTGGCCGGGAATAATGCCCGTACCGAGTACGACCATGTCAACGCCAACCGTAAGTTCCTCGCCCCAGGTGAGAGCATCCCTGACGGTGAGGGAGAGGGCACCACCTTTTGCGCGGCTGGGTGGAGCGACTTCTAAGCGTGGAGGCTCTTCACCGTTGTAGCGAAAGAAGACGATGCCCGCCCTGCTGGCTTGTGCATAGTAGTCCTCTTCGCCGCGCCCGTAGGTGCGGATGTCCTGATTGAAGTCGAATACACCCACCTGCGGGAAGCGTGTGCGTACCGCGAGGGCCTGTTGAAGGATGGTGGTGCAGCAGGTGCGCGAGCAGTAGGTATTGAGTTGACCACCCTCCGGAACCTTGTGGACACCGTCAAGCTGGCGGCTGCCGACGCAGTGCAGGAATGCGATGTTGCGTACACTCTTTCCTTTGTAGACCAGGCGCTTTGCGTCCAGGCTTACGCTGCGCATCAGTTGAATGAACTCCGGCATCGTAAGGACACTAGGCTCGATGCCATACAGGAACTCGCCATTCTGTGGCACATAAGGGCGGAAGCCGGTGGCCATGATGATGGCGCCAACTGTGGCCTCAACCCTCGCAGGCGTTTTCTCGACCGGCTGCGCAGGCTCAATGGTTACTTTGAAGTTGCCGATGAAGCCGCTGACAGATGCGACCTTACTGGAGAGCAATATCTCGATATTGGGGTTGTGAGCTACTTGATCGACCAGGTCGGCGACCAGTTCTTGCGCCGGACGCTCGCTGGGATAGACCCGGCCCCACTGATTCAGATGACCGCCTAGCTTATTCGAGATTTCGACGAGGAGCACTTTGATCCCCCGCCCGGCGAGGTCGGATGCGGCTTTCAATCCGGCAATACCGCCACCGATGACTAACGCACGGCGATGATTCGGGAGCTTGATCTGCTCCAGCGGAACCGCGTGGCGGAGCTTGCCTACTGCGGCGGAGATCATGCGAATCGCTTTGGAAGTTGCCCCCACTGGATCATGCTTGTGCGCCCAGGAGACCTGCTCGCGGATGTTCACGTGCTCGTAGAGATAGGGGTTCATGCCGCCGCGCGCCACGGCGCCGCGAAAGGTCTGCTCGTGCAGAAATGGCGTACAGGAAGCGACAACCACGCGGTCCAGATTCTCGTGGAGTATGTCTTCGCTGATGGTGTGCTGCCCAGGATCGGAGCAGACAAAGGTGTGCACCTTCGCGGTGGCCACTCCCGGAATCAGGCGAACCGTCTCCGCCACGCGCTCCACATCGACCACATCGGAGATGTTGCCCCCGCAGCGACAGATATAGACGCCGATCTTGAGCGACGCGGGATCGTCCCCTTGCGATTGCGCGGCGGCTGCACTGTGTGTCGCGTCAGCCTGGCGCCTGGCAAGTTCAACCTGCTTTTGCACGTGCGCCTCTTCGTCGCGCCCCGGCTCACCGCATTCAAGCTCAACCTGTTCGACTTCGTGCTGTCCCTGATTTTTGTCTTGATAGTTCATGACTTCCCTCGTGAAAGTCGTTGCATCCTTGTGTCCCTATACAGTGACAAGCGCGGCTCGTTTCTGGTGAAGGTACTGGCTGGCCTGCATGGCCGCCGCGCCAGCCTCAGCAATGGTGTCGACAATATCTTTGGGACCAGCCGCGGTGCCGGCTACAAAGATGCCCGGCGCGGTGGTTGCCGTGGGAGCAGTCAGCGCAGGCGTGGCAACAAAGCCGTCGCTTGCGCAGGCCACAGGTGTGGAATCCGCCGGCACCCATCCAGGAATCATGCCCTGGGCGAGCACAACGAGATCGTGACGACGCTCTTCGATTGGAGTCTCAGCATTCTCAGTGCTCTCGACATGCACAGCGAGATCGCCGCCATCGATGGGGTCGATGCGCGCCACCTTGCCGCGCACGAAGCCGATGCCCATGGCCTTGGCATTCTGGTAGAACTGCTCGTAGCCCTTGCCGAAGGCGCGAATATCCATGTAGTAAATGGTGATGTCGGCCAGCGGCAGAGCGCCGGAGAGAAGCATGGCCTGCTTGATCGAGTACATGCAGCAGACGCGCGAGCAATAGGACACGCCGATGGATTCATCGCGCGAGCCGGCGCACTGCACAAACGCAATGGAGGAGGGCATCTTGCCGTCAGAGGGACGGAGCACTCGGCCGTAGGGTCCGTGCGGAGCCAGCAGGCGCTCCAGCGTGAGCGGCGAGATAATGTTCCGGCTGTGCTGCGCGTTGTATTGCGGTTTCACGGTCACTGCATTGAGTTCGAAGCCGGATGCAACGATAACGGCCTCGGTGAGGATCGTGAGATGGCGCGGCTGCTGATCGAATTCGATCGCGCCGGTGGGGCATACGCGAGCGCAGGTTCCGCAGGTTCCGCAATGCTCGGCGTTGAGCACGGCCTTTTGCGGGATGGCGTTCGTGAACGGCACGGCGATGGCGCGTACGGCGCCGAGGCCCTCTTCAAAGGGATCAGGGTATTCGGTGTCGCAGGCGTACTCGC
>VFSW01015147.1_pt1 | contig 10623 bp, 8 predicted proteins | sample 5358111 | NCBI WGS metagenome assembly VFSW01 (sample SAMN11554181, study PRJNA540505) | mine drainage metagenome | isolation source: sediment from site ElyBrook_90M | place: USA: Ely Copper Mine, Vershire, VT | collected 2017
TGGGGATGGCCGAGCACCTGGATCTTCTGACCGTACTGGTCGGACCAGAAGTACGGGATCAATCGGGGCGAGGACTCGCCACTCATCCAGTGCCGCACCAGGGCTCCGGCGTGGTCGGTCGCCACCTGCCAGTGTTCGATACGCACGTGCGTGCCATCGGACCAGGGAAAACTGGCGACGTCACCCACGGCCCCGACGCGTGGCGCGCCGAGTTGGTTCGAATCCACCACCACGCCGTTGTCGAGGCGCAGGCCCGAATCGGCCAGCCACTCGACATTGGCCTGCGCGCCGACTCCGGCCACGAGGGCGCGCGCGCGCAGGGTCGTTCCGTCGTCGAAGAGGACGTCGACGTCACCCGCGTCGTCGTAGTGCGCACCCGCCAGTCGTTGACGCGCGCGCAGTTCCACTCCGGAGCGCTCGGGCAGATCGCCCAACCACTGCGCGACCGTCGATCCCAGGACCCTCGACAGAGGCAGGTCGTCCGCCTCGAGGACAACGGGGCGAAGTCCTCGCCGCTGCAGCGCAGTGGCGACCTCGGCACCGATGAAGCCCCCGCCGACCACGGCCACCACGTCACCCGCGGAGAGTTCATCGAGGCGCGCGATGAGTCGTCGCACGTCGCGAAGGCTCCGCACCTCGAAGAAGGAGTCCTGATGCCAGGGCAGGCGTCGCGCGCGCGCGCCGGTGGCGATGATCACGTGCGTGCCCTCGATCGTGTCCTCGTTCTCGAGGGTGACGGTGAGGTTAGCCACGTCGAGGTGGCGCGCTCCCACGCCCAGTCGCAGTTCGAGCCGGGCGACATCGATCTTCTCCGGAGTGGCGAGGAGGGTATGGGTAAGGGGCCACGCACCGGCCAGCACCTGCTTGGAGAGTGGTGGTCGATCATAGGGGGGATCGACTTCGTCTCCCACGAGAGTGATGCGACCCTCGAATCCGTGGCGGCGCAACTCTTCGACGCTGCGCCAACCCGCCAGCCCCGCCCCGACGATGACGACGTGATCGTGGGCGAGCAGCGTCATCAGGAGAAGTACGCCAACCACTCGTCGAGCTCGCGCGGGGCGAGGACCGCATTATGCGCACGTAGGTCACCGAGGGTGGCGAAGGACTCAGGTGAGTAGAGGTGCCCGGGGTACACCAACGTCTCATCGCTCAAGTACGAGAGTCGTTCCTGGAGCGACACGTACATCTCGCGCGGGTCCGAGCCCGGGAGGTCGGTACGTCCGCAACCCGCGAGAAAGAGCGTGTCACCACTGATGAGATGATTCTCGACGGCGAGGCACTGGCTGCCCGGGGTGTGACCGGGGGTGTGCACGAGGGTGACCTCGATGGCACCCACGTGCAGAACGTCACCCGGCTCGTGGGGAATGATCGGCGGCACCCCGACGCCGGTACCCTGGCTCACCCAGGTGGTTTCGCTCATCTGCACGTGAATGGGCACGTCGACCAGAGCGGCGAGCTCGGCGATGCCCGAGACGACGTGGCCCATGAGGTTCCCGCCGATGTGGTCGGCGTGGTAGTGCGTAGCGACGACGCCCACCAGCGTCAACTCCTCGGCCGCGAGAAACGACAGGTGTTCTTCGGGCGCGTACGCGGGATCGACCAGCAGGACCTCACGCGTGAGGACGTCACCCACGACGTAGGTGAAATTGGCCATCTGGCGCGCCAGGAGATTGCCGGTGGCGAAGTCGCGCCCCGAGAGGCGTTGGCGAAAGTACAGTCGCTCACTCACCCGTGGCGACCCTCGCGATCCGGGGCGCGAGCTCCTCGACCTTGGCCTTGGTGGCGCCCAGGCGCTCCTCCAAGTCTTCGATGATGGCCGTGGCGCGCTCGAGCTTGACGAAGAGGTCGTCCACCGACACCTCGCCCTGGTCAAACGAGGCCACGATGGCGTTGAGCTCCTCGGCTGCATCGTTCCAGTCAGTACTCATGTGCTCTCTCCATTCTTCGTTGTGATCGTTGCGCTCAGTCGCCCGTCGCTCACGCGCGCGTACACTTCGCTACCCAGCGCGACGTCCTCGATGCGAGTCACCACGGTGCCGTCGGTCCTCGTCAGAATCGACCACCCTTGGGCGAGGCGCCGGGTGGGGTCGTAGGCACCGAGCAGCAGGCGCGTGCTCGCCAGCGACGTCGTCGCCGCCTCCAACACGTGGTGACTCTGCAAGACCAGACGTTCGCGCACCGCGCCCAAATGGCGTTGCTCGGACCTCAGTCGGTCGCGCACCGCGAAGATCATGGTGCGGCGGCGTTCGCGCAGGAATTCCGTGGCCTCGTCGAGCACCGCGTCGAGAGCGACTCCGAGGCGCTGGGCTGGCAGTCGCAGGTTGTGCTCGTCCCAGGCGCTCACTCGCGACACCAGTTCCTCGCCGAGTTTGGTCGGGGTGATCGCCCGAGTGTGGGCGACCAGGTCAGCGACCGACTCGTCGCCGGTGTGTCCGATTCCCGTCCAGACGGGGGTGGCGGCGGCGGCGATGGCGCGCGCGACACGCTCGTCGTCGAAACAGGCCAGGTCACCCTTGGAGCCGCCCCCGCGCACGAGGGCGATCACGTCGAGCGACTGTTCGTCCAGGGCCTCGACCGCCGCGACGATCTGCGCGGGAGCCTGGTCCCCCTGCACGAGAGTGCTCACGAGCACCACGTCGAAGGAGTAGCCGCTGTGCAGTAGCTGCCCCGTGAAATCACTGAAGCCCTCGGTGCCCGGACTCGCCACGAGTCCCACCCGCAACGGCACCGGCGAGAGTGTCAGTCGTTTGTTGGTCTCGAGCAGGCCCTCTGAACCGAGTCGGGCGACGAGTTCGGCGCGCCGACGTGCCACGTCGCCCAGCAGTCCCTGCACGTCGATGGCGGTCACGGTGAAGCCGATCTTGCCCTGGGGGGCGTAGACGTCGACGTAGCCGAAGAGGTTCACGATCGCGCCCGGCGTGATGGTCACTCCGTCGAGGGCTAGTTTGCGCTTGAGCGGACCCCAGACTGAGGTCCAGCAGTGCGCATTGAGAACGGGACGTTTGGCGTCCGACGACGAGGTCCCCGCGTCGACCAGGTCCACGTAGAGGTGGCCCTTCTCGAAGACTTTGGCGATCTCGCCGCGCACCCACCGGGGCTGACGCCGACCGAAGGCGGCCTCGAGTTGCGAAGTGATCAGTTCGTAGAACTGCCCCACTTCGAGGATCGGTTCGTCACGCGCGACGTCATCGGTAACCACGTTGCGAGGCTAGTAGCCCCCCGTCACGCGACGCGCCAGTTGTGGGGGGAAATGCGCTGTGTCAGACTGGAGACGGATAGTGAGTTGGCCGGGTGGCCGCACTACTCGGAGACGAGGAGTGAGGAAAGTCGGGGCTCCACAGGGCAGGGTGCTCGCGAAACGTGAGTCGCGGTGACGTGCAGGAAAGTGCCACAGAGAATAGACCGCCGATGGCCCCACGGGGATCAGGTGAGGGTGAAACGGTGCGGTAAGAGCGCACCAGCGCCTCGGGTGACCGGGGCGGCTCGGCAAACCCCACCCGGAGCAAGATCAAACCTGGGAACGCGGCCCGCAGGCCTCGTCAGAGGCATCCCAAGGTAGGTCGCTGAGATGGATGGCCACCCAGCCTCGCACGAGGTGGACAGAACCCCGCTTATAGGCCAACTCACTATCCGCCACCACGGGAACGACCCACCCGCACGGCTGCGGTAATGAGAGCATCGACCCACCTGAGGTGACGTCGGGTACACGTAGTTGCCCCGAGCCGGTTCGCCAACTGTGGACGGGCGGGCAACCTCACGGGTCGTCCCTGCGCGCGACGTCACTCCAACGTGAGGGAACTTAAGGGATCAAGCGAAGTTCTCGAGCTGTGAGAGGTGACGATTCAGCGCGTTCAACGTCGCCTTGGCCGAGGCCACCAACTCGCTCTCCGCCTGGGCGACGCCGTGACGATCGGCTTCGTTGGCGCGGGGACGCAGCGTCACGATCACTGGCCAGCCGCGCACGGTCGCCACGTTGACCGAACCCACGAGGTAGAAGGGGATGTCGAAGTCCAGTTGACGCAGGGCGTCCAGTGTCGCCTCGGCACCACCGATGAGTGGTCCGTTCTGCGAACGCCCGACGCCCACTCGACCATTGATGTTGAGGTGCACCTCGCAGTAGCCCTCGTGGGAATTGAATTCCGCGCGCACCAGGGCCACGCGACCCGCGTCGGAGACCGTGCCGGCGCGCGCGTTCTCGGGCGCGGGTTGCATCTCCTCCACGCTCACGGTGGCGTTGGGGTAGTAGAGGCTCACGATCTGCTTAGCCACCACCCGCACGGGTCCGGCGTCGTCGCTGTGTACCACCAGGGAGACGGCGTCGACGTCGCCCTTCTCGCCGTAGCGAAAACCCACGTTCATCACGCCCGGCAGGGCTCGCAGTTCGAGTTCGAAATCTTCTTCGGTCGGAGAAATCATCGGTGAATAATACCCCTCTTCGCGTAGAGACGCGCGTCGGCGATCCTGGTGAGCTCCGCCGGATCGGTGGAGTCACGAGGCGACGTCGCGGTCCCCGTGGTGAATTCAATGGTCTCGCCCGCTTTGGCGAGATTCTCGCGCAGGCGTTCGACGAATCCCATGGCCTCGTGGCCCTCGGCGTTGTTCAAGATCACCGCGAACTCGTCGCCGCCGATGCGCGCGACGAGGTCGCCCTGACGCACGGATTGGCGCAGGGCGAATCCGAAGTGACGAAGGAGGCGGTCCCCCCCCTCGTGTCCCGAGCGATCGTTGACGACCTTGAAGTCTTTCAGATCGATCAGGACGAGGGTGAAGGCCCAGCCGTAACGCGCCGAGCGCACCGTGGAGTTCGCGAGGGCGATGTCGAAGGTTCGTCGGTTGGCGATCGTCGTGAGGGCGTCGTGCGCGGCGGTGAAGCGGGCCAGGTGCAGGGCGAGGGCGAGTTGACAGGCCGTGCGCACCGCGTCGAGCTCACTCTGGGGGACGACGTCGGGTTCGCAGTAGACACCCGGGACCCTCGAAAGGACTCTGGCTCGTTCGGCACCGACGCCGTTGCCACCGAGGCGGAACTCCTGGGTCGCGAGTGACTCGTGATCGAGCACCACGATCGCGTCGCTCAATTCGTAGCGCTTGGCCAATTGCTCGAGCACCGAGTAGATGAAGCCGATCCCGAGCTCATTCGTGGCCAACTCCTCGATCATGGTCTGGAACAGCCAGGGTTCGTACGTGGGGTCGGGCGACTCCGGTTGCAACTCGGCCAGGCTGAGGTCGGAATTGATCATCAGCCGTGAACCACGTGTTTGTTCAGACTCTGTTGACTGCGCAGGGAATCGAGCGGCACGCAGCCGGCGCGCAAGATGGGCTCGAGGTCCTTGGGGGGTACGGGCCGCGATATCAGGTACCCCTGACCGCGCTGACAACCGAGGTCCACCAGCTTGTCGGCGATCTCCGTGGTCTCGATACCCTCGGCCACCACCTTGAGGCTCAGCGCACTGCCCAGTCGGATGATGGATTCGACAATGGCGCGGTCGTAGAGGTCGTGGGTGATGCCCTGGACGAAACTCAAGTCGAGCTTCAATACGTTGACGGGCAGATTCTTGAGTTCGGTCATCGACGCGAAACCGGTGCCGAAGTCATCCAGGGCCACTTCCACCCCGAGCGACTGAAAGCCGAGGAGGATCTTGGCGGTCTTCTCGGGCTTGTCGAGCACGGTGTACTCGGTGATCTCGATGCACACCCGCGATCCCGGTATGCCGTTAAGCACCAGGCACTCCTCGACGAATTCGACGATGTCGTCCATCAAGAACTCCGCGGGTGACATGTTGATGCGCAGGACGAAATCGCTCTGGGGGTAGATCTGCAGCCAGGTGGCCATGGTGCGACAGGCCTCGGCGAAAACCCAGCGCCCGATGTTGACGATCAGTCCCGTCTCCTCGGCCACGGTGATGAACTCCGCGGCGGGGATCATGCCGCGCGTGGGGTGCTCCCAACGCACCAGTGCCTCCAGGGCCAACAGGTTCCCCGTGCGTAGGTCTACTTCGGGCTGGAAGTGCAGGCGCAATCCGCCCTCGTCGATCGCGTCGCGCAAGTTGAGTTCAAGTTCGCTGCGATTCGTGGCCACGGTACGCAGTTGGGCGTCGAAGACCACCGCCTGATTGCGACCCCGGCTCTTGGCGCTGTAGAGCGCGACGTCGGCCCACCCGAGCATCTCGACGGCGTCGGGCTTCTCGTTCGGGGCTAGGGCGATACCGATGCTCGCGGTATGGCTGAACATCTGCCCGTGGATGTCCACGGGCTCCGAGATCACCTCGAGCAGGCGATAGGACGTCGCGAGGACCTCCATCTCACTGGTGATCTGATCCACCAGGAACACGAACTCGTCGCCGCCGAGGCGCGCGGCGAAGTCGTTGGACCGGATACTCGTGCGCAATCGGTCAGCAATGGTCACCAGCAGTCGGTCACCGCTGGCGTGACCCAAGAAGTCGTTCATGACCTTGAAGCGGTCGAGGTCGATGATCATCACCGCGGTATCGCGACCCGCGTCGAGACGACGCACCAGTTCCTGGATGAGCGCGCGGCGGTTGGGCAGTCCGGTCAAGTCGTCGTGGGTCGCGTTAAAGATCGTCTGCTCTTCGGCGTCGATACGTCCCTGCAACTGCACCAACATCGAGGCCACCGCTTGGAGCGCGTTGAGCTCGGCCTGGACCCACGTGTGCTTGGTGAAGTGCAAGAAACCGAGGATCCCCCACGTCCTATCGTGCATCAACAGGGGAACGGCGGCGCCGTAGGTCACGCCGAGTCCGGTCGCCTCCTCGAGGTGAGCGAGATACTTCTCGAGTCCCTCCGACGCCTCCACGTTGGCGAGGTACTCCTCGTAGTTGTCGACGCCCGGCAAATAGGGCTGGCGCAGATCACGCGTGGCGGCGAAGACGGGGTCCGAATCAAAGGGCACCTCGCCCAACGGGTCGGGGACCGGCACGTTCTCACGATGCGGCCACTCGGCCTCCATGATGGATAGACCGCGCGCGTGGTCGTTGCGACGAATGAAGGCCACGTCGGTCTCGAGGAACTGACAGAGCTCCCTCACCGTCCAGTCGAGCACTTCTTGGCGAGTGTTCGCCGTGGCCGACATCAATCGCTCGGCCACCCCGGCGACCAGTTCGTCGAGTCGCTGCTGGTGCAACAACTTGTGCTCGCGGAGGAATTGCGCGGCCACGTGGCTCAGAAGTCCACTGAAGCCTCGACCGAGGGACCGCTCCCTCCCCGACCAGACCCGACCCTCGCGAGCCACGATGAGCGCTCCGACCACGACGCCCGGGCGGGCCTCGATGGGACAGACCAGTATTCCCCACTCCACGCCATTGATCACGCTGGTGATGTCGTCAATGGTGCCGGGGCTGGCCAGCGAGTGTTGGACGAGTTCGCTGATACGCTCGAACGATTCCTGGAGGCCCGCACTGATCAACGGTTCCATCTCGAGTCCCTCGAAGGGTTCGCCATTGGCAGTGACAATGGCGACAATCTGGGTGCCCGGAATCACCTCGAGCAGCGTCTCGACGACGAGCCTGGTCTCCTCACCTGATTTCATCGACTCACCACCTCTTCGGTACGCGTCCGACAGCGAACCGAACCCTCACAGTGACCAGGGCCGACGGCCACTCGAGGGTGCTCATCTCTAAATACTAGGACCCGGTACCGCACGGGTCGCATAAACATTTACCCAATTCCCAGAATTGTCTCAGTTTCCGTAGGCCCGCAGACCGGTCTCGACGTCACTGGTGTCGAATTGACGACTCAGCGAGTGCTCCAGCGGCAGTCGGATGCTGTGGACACTGGGCGCCTCGGCGTGAAACACCCGAAAGACCATCGCGAGTGCCTCGGTGTCGTCGATGCCGAAAACCTCGCGAAAACGCTCGGCGTGCTCGGTCAACTCGTTGACCCGTCGCTCGCCACCAAGGTCCGCCATCTCCTCGTCAGTGGTGGCAAAGAGGTAGAGCGGCGAGACCGGCTGCATCGCGAGACCGAACCGTTCAGCTAAGAGCCAGAGCCGCTCCATCGCCGCGCCGGCTCGCACGTACCACTGCGGTTCGGCGCGCGGCGCGGTCACCACCATCACCGCCGAACTCGACGTGACCGCCATCTGGGTACGCAAGCCGAGCACGCGCCCCACTCGCCACTCACTGAGGTTGTCCATGACGTCCGCGCGTCCCAAGAGTTGCATCAGACCGATCGAAGCCGGGTCCATCTCGAGGGTGCGCACGTCGAGACCCTCCTCGAGCGAATGTACTCCCGGCCAACGGACCTCGCGCATCATCTCCTCATGAATCTCGGGGATCAGGAAACGCATGCGGTCGGCTTCGCCGAGCATCGCACCCAGGGTCACCAACCGTTCGCGATCACTCACGACACGAAGTTGCGCGCCCTCTTGGGCGACCGCGCGCGACATCAACTCCAATTGCGAAGTATCAATCGCCGACGTCAGACCAATGCGACGATTCGACGATCGACCCAGCAGGTGCGGCTCGAGGAGCTCGAGCTCGGGGTCCATACCCTGGCCGAGTTGCAACGTCGCCACGTGCAGGGACGACCTCGACTCCGGGAAGAGTTGGACTCGCCCCACGAGGTGTAGGGCCGCCGCGGCCACGCGGGCGTTGAAGATCGCGGCCCCGATCGAGAGGTAGCTCGCGCGGTGGTGCACGTCCATGCGCGAGGTGCGCTCGGGCACTAGGTAGAAGCGGATCTCGGCATCATCGGCCTCGAAGCGCCAGGGTTGGACGTTACCGCCCGAGGGCGCGCGCCGGGCGGCGTCGACAATTCGGTCGATGGGATCGAGACTGGAAGTCGGCGGATCCTGCGGCGGCGCGGTGCGCAGCGCCTGCTGCAAGGAGTGATCGATGGTCACGGGTTCGATCCCCGACAAGATCTCCTCGATGTCGAAACGCACCCGGCCCGAGGGCAGTTCACCTAAACCGAAGCGCCGGACCGCCGCCGCCACGGTGGCCGCGCCCAGGGTCACCTCACTGGCGAGTTGCGGCCACCCGCTGATGGTGTGGCCCAACTCCAGCGCGGACGCGGCCGCGCGGGCCGACACGTCGGCCGCCCCCAGCAATTGCAGGACGAATGGACCCTTCTGCTCAGTCGAGAGACCCGAGAGCTTCTCGTAGGACATATCGCCGAGTAGGCCGTGAAAGATCGGGCGATGCGCCTCGAGGTCGTAGCGCTCGACGTCGAGCACCCCACGGTCGCTCGTCTCCATGAGTACCGCGATTCCGCCGTCGCGGGCCGCCTCGCGCACGAGGAACTTGATGTCGAGCGAGTCGCACTCCTCGATGATCAGGTCGAGTCCGTCGATGAAGCGTGACAGGTTCTCCGGCGTGATCCCCTCGCTGAACGTCGTCACCTTGAGGTACGGATCGATCTCGGCGATTCGCCGCGCTAACACCACGGCCTTGTTGACACCCAGGTCCATCACGCCCGCGGGGATGCGATTGAGATTCGTCAACTCGATATCGTCGAAGTCCGCGAGGCGCAGTTCGCCCACGATGCCCTCCATCGCCAGGACGTGGGCGATGGAGTGGCCCGCACTCGCACCAATCACGCCGACGCGCAGCCCGCGCAACTTTGACTGCTCCTTCTTGGTGAGCTTGTTGCGGTTGCGGTTGAGTCGCAGTAACTCGAAACTCCGCGGTCCGAGCAGGCGAACCACGGCCCGACGCCAGGGGTAGTACACCCAGCGCTGGCCGTCACCGGCCAAGTCGGCGGGTTTGAGACCGACGAGGGCGTCGAGTTGGGAGCGCTGCTCCTCGAATCGGTCCAGGATCTGCAGCGACGAGTCCTCGCGCAGAACGCGCAGCACTTCGCGCGGCGCTCGAGTGGTCACGTCGAGGACCAGAGGTTTCCACGCGTGGTACTGCGCCGTGTCGGCGTCGAGCGCGGCGGCGGCGACCCCGGGACCGCGCGACAACTGTTCGGCCTCGCGCCGATAGGCCAATTGGTTGTCGGGCGTGCTGAGCTCGTAGCTATGAGAGCGCCGGTACATCCCCGCCACCGTGCGGTAGCGCTCGTCGGGAAAGGCCACCGACGTCGTGCCGATTCGAACGGCGCCCGTCAATTCGCCCAGGGGCTGCAATCGGTCCGCGACCGCTACCACGGCGAATTCCGCGCCCAGCCAGTTGAGGGCGTGCACCGAACAACGTGAGATCGCCAGGAGCAGGCGGTGCCCGATGGCGCTCTCACCCTGGGACCACGCACCCTTGACCTCAATCGCGCCCAGGGCCACGTGGCGATCGATCAGTTCGCCAATCTCCTCGATCTCGCTCGACGCGGCCATCTCGCCCATGATCGCGGCGTGGTGACGGTTCTCGAGTGGTCCGTGCACCCGCACGCCACCGACCACGTTGTTGTTGGTGTCGAAGGCCAGGAAGAAGAGCGAGACCCCGTTACCCGTCTCGAGGTCGCGACGGTGCAGGGTCTCTTCGAAGCCGTAACTGCGGTACTTGCCTTCGGCGCCGTCGAGGTACATCTTCCACAGGTCGGGTCGCTCCGAAGGGTGATGACCCTCGAATCGAACTCCCGATTCCTGGTCCACGAAACTCGAACCGTACCGGTAGCGGCGATTGATTGAATGTGCCACGTTGAGCTCTCCACTTCACGGCATTGAGTCGGGAC
>VFSW01015148.1_pt1 | contig 10623 bp, 7 predicted proteins | sample 5358111 | NCBI WGS metagenome assembly VFSW01 (sample SAMN11554181, study PRJNA540505) | mine drainage metagenome | isolation source: sediment from site ElyBrook_90M | place: USA: Ely Copper Mine, Vershire, VT | collected 2017
CCGTGAGTTTAAGGCCCGCCGTGTCGAATCTCGCAATCTCGGAAAGCGTTTGCGCCGTTGTGCCCGTCACGCCTGCTACCGCGCTTTCGAAAATGATTGGCCCGCTTGCCGCGTTGCCTGTTGCGAGACCGCCGGCGAGACCGAGAGTCGCTCCCGCGATATTCGTTCCGTTGCCGCCTGTGGCGTGGATGGTAAATGAATGTGGCGCGACTCCCGAAGCACTAACATCACTCTGGCCGCCAAATAAATCGTAAATCGCACCATTGCTATTGTAATTTCCACCAAGTAGCATGGCGTTCGCAACAGAAGCTGAAGAAGAGAGTCCGGCGTCGTAACCGATGATGATATTGCTTGATCCCGTGGTCTGAGGCGGAAAGGCATCGAACATCTGCCCAATCACGGTGTTATACTGACCCGAACTAATCGAGTGGCCGGCAAGATAGCCTACTCCGATGTTCGAAGCGTGCAACGCTGAATATAATGCGCCACTTCCAATAGCGACGATCCCGCTCTCGTTATTAACTGTATGAGCAGCATCATATCCAAAAACGGCAGATTGGCCGTTGTTTGTACCCGCCGCCATTGCACCGGCACCAATCGCAATATCATTCGAAGCGATTGTGGCGCTATTACCAGCACCGGCACCGAAGAAGCAGCCCGCATCTCCGTAATTCGTCACAAATGTACTCCACACCGGAGCCGCACTCACACTTCCCGTTCCCGTTTGCGCGAGGAACTCAATCGCCGAAGTGGTTTGTCCCGTCAACCGCGCCGGAGCCGGTGTCGCGTTCTCATAGATAATATCGCCGAGGGTTGTCATGGGGTTTGTCATGCCACCGCCGCTACTCGGCGCAATCCATCGCAACCGGCCAGAAGAGTCCACGAGAATATATCCCGCTCCGCCCGCCGGGGAGTTTTGCATTTTCAAAACCACCTGACCGGATGAACCCGTGTCGGCTTGCAATGAAAAATAATTCGTGAGATCGGTCTTACCGCCCGCGATATTAACCGTCGTTGAATTGATCGGCGCACTCATTTGAGAGTACGCCGGAAAAGCGATAAGTAAGGATGCGAAAATGAGCCATTTCATATTAGTTGTGCGAAATCTCTCTCCAGCCTTTTGTTGCCGAGGTTCCATCGTAAATAAGAGTGATAATTGCATTCGGAGCTAAGATTTGATTGCCAGAATAAAAGAGGAATACGTTCCCGGCGGTTGACGAACCGGACTGGTCGACCAGCGTGATCGCATACGTCGCGCCGTTGTTTATCAGCGTGTATTCTTGTCCATCGGAACCTGCAACCATGCCCGTAAGATTCACTGCCGCCGTTGCGGTCAAATAAATCATAGTATTCGTTGTGGGAACCGCCCAGTTATTCGTGCTCGATGCAAGCGCGGCGGGAGTGTTTTCGTTGAGTCGTAAATTCGATAACGTGAATCCCGTTGCGGCAGAACCAGTCGCAAGTGCGCCCACCGACGTGAGCGACGAAGCAGTCACACCGGAAGCAAGCGTAGTGCCCGTGATGCCGGATGCAGGAACCGCCGTTGCCGTAATCGTCCCCGTGCCGGAGGCTCCAAGTGAGCCGCCTGTTCCGATTAGCAGTGCATTCGTATTCGTCGCAGCGGTGACACCACTGAACGCCACACTACCTGCCGAACCAGTCGTATTTTGATTCAGCGTCGGAAAGTCACCGGCCACTGCAATCGTCAACGCTCCGGTCGAGGTCGTTGACTTTAGAATGCCGGTTCCCAAGGCAGAAGTACCCGCCGAATAATCCGTGCCGGAAGTAGCTGCGGAGATCGCCGTCCCGTTGCCTTTCAACATCCCCGTGACGGATGTTGCAATCGTAAGTGACGGCGCCGAGCCGCCGGACGACGTGCCCGAAAATCCGTTCGCAGAAGCCACGGAAATTGCCGTGACAGAACCGGCTCCCGGAGCCGTCCAGCTTAGATTGCCAGAACCGTCCGTTGTGAGTACATACGTGTTCGTTCCCGCCGTGGCAGGCCATACGATATTGTATGCTCCCGTCGCCGCAGAAGTCATTGTGGTCACGTTGGTGGTCGAAGAGCTTGCGCCCATCAGAACCACCTTTGTCGCTTGCGTAGGTGCCCACGATTGCGCTCGCGCCAAAAGCGGAACGAATAAAAACAGAATGAGTAGTGTAAGTTTTTTCATGTTATGATTTCCTTTTCAGTTTGTGCAATGATATTGAGCCTCGCAAACTCGCCGCAATGTTCGCATTTTTTTTTTCATCATTTGAGTTCCTAATTACTGTATAAAAAGACACGGGTGCAATTCACGTTCGTTTGGAGCGTGCCCTTTGCCGTTGTGACGCGGTTCATCGAAGAACCCAATTCCGCATACCGTGACTGGGATGGGTTTGATTGCTTTCACGCCACGCCATAAGGAACGACCGACAAGAGAATCCACGACGGTACGTGCTTTAGCGTATAGTGCCGCGTGTGAGTTGCCTTCCGGTACGCAATTCGGCGACGGTATCTCGCAAATCATGGTTCGCCGTCCGTCGGAAATCACTAAATGATAATCGTTGTCCGATTCAACGCCTGCGTCTATGAGCATCGCTGAAATGCGAAGATATTGTCTCTCCGAACGTTGACGGGGCATGTGGAGCCACTTGCCCGTGGGTTCCGGCAACGATACCTGAGCAAGAATCGTAGTGCTCGTGGGCGTGAGCGGCAACACCACTCCATCGAGCAGATTCTTAATTTCCACGCGTGCTTTGCCACACTGCCCGAATGCGGGCGCGGCAAAAAGCAAAAAGATTGCTATACTCTTCATGTCGATTTATCCTTCCCTCCAATAAGTACCGTCGTAAAAAAGAGCAATCGTATTATTCTCGGCCAGCAATACATCGCCCGCCGGGAATAAAAATCGGTTGCCACTCGCAGAAAGAGAATCGTTATTCCGAAGCCAGAAATTCTCCGCGCTAAGATTGATTAGCTTACATATCATTCCCGCCGTACCACCCGCGATTCCCGTCACGTCGATGGTTCCGCTTGCTAAATTCGTTACGGAGAATATCGTAGGCGTTGAGCTTACGCCCAAAGCCCAATCATTCGTGTTCGCGGAAAGCGTAACCGGTGCGGTTGTAAACGCCGCGCCGGTTGCTCCCGCTGGGCCTTGCGGAGCACCCCAAAAAATTACATTGCGAGGCGTGAGGTTTGACCAATCTATAATGCTTCGTTGAGGCGCAACCCATACTGCGACCGTTGACGGAGCTGGATTTGTCCAATTCGTCACTCCGCGCTGCGGTGGACTCCATACAGTTACGCTCATTGAATTGTAAAGCTCCCCCTAAATTGCTCCGTTGGAACGAAACCGGAATCCACGTAAAAAATGCGATAGTAAAATGTTCCTGATCCAAGTTCGGTCATTTGCGCCGCCGTGAGCGAGATCGTGAACACGCCGGAGAGTTGCCCGTTCGCCGCGCTAATCACTTGCCCGGTTCCCAATGTGCCGCCCCACGTGAAGGTAAATTGTTCGATTGCCGTAATCGCCGTGCTGAGATTAGCGGAGGCCGCAAGAATGGAATTGCCGGTTGTCCACGTGGAACCTTTAGCGGTGAACGTGATCGAGCCGCCCGTGCAATCTAAGCCATTCGAAATCGCCGCATTCGTTCCTACGGTTGTAACTTCGCCCGTTGTCCCCGTGAGCGCGAATGTCGTCGCTGTCGCGCTCGCCACAATCCATACGCCGTCCGCTTCTTCGTTGCAATTCGTTACCGCAACCCATTCGCCATTCGTGAAATCATTATCGGCAACCGTGAGGACGATGGGACTTGCCGCCGTCGCGCCGGTTATCGCAACACCGCTCGGCGTGTCATTCAACTGCAATATCGCGCTGAACGCGGAGCCAATCTGACCGATAAGGTTAATTTGATTCATCAAACAGATCTTTTATGTGTAACTACGAAGCATGGAAAATCATTCGTTGCCGTCACTTGGAACGAATTTTGGGCAAGCCAGAACGGCATGTTCCAAGTTTCACCGATTCGAATTGTTAGCGGAGTCATGATAATTACAACGATTTAATTCCTAAATAATTCTATGGAACGTAATATCCGGTTAATGCCACAACGACACCGAGCGTCGCGGCGACGGCGGATGCTGTTATTTGAGCTTGTATCGTAGCTCCGCCGCTCGTAATTAAGGTCGCTGAACCGCCCTGTGCTACGATGGCCGGGTCGAGATATGTTGCCGTTGTGTTGGCCGGAGCCGTTGCCGCAAGAATAAATGCCGGGGATGCCGTTCCGCCCACCTCCACGCCGCCGGTGGAGGTTATCGCTGTGGCCGTTGTTGTCAAAATTTGAACTGCCGTTGGAACGAAATATGTGTAACCCGTAGCTGGGAATATGTGGATTATCGTCGTCGTACCTATCGGCGAGAGCATGTTTAGCGTCCCGGAATAATACGTGACCTGTCCCGCCTGCCATGTGGGAATGGCTCCGGTTCCGTTGCACATAGGAATCCATCCCAAGTTCGCTCCCGTCGTTGACATGCTTTGCAAGGTTCCGGTGGAGGTTGTACCGCCTAAGACGGGCATGTAGGCTGTGAAAGACCCATCGCCCGTGCCGCCGTTGGGGACAGTGAGCGGTGAGCCGAGGGTGAGGGCACCGCCCGAAGTAAGGTCGGCGTCTTCCACAACCGCACCCGAACCGTTGCGCGATTCAAACACCCAGTCGTTGACAGCCGCGCCCGTTAGTGCGAGGCGAATATCCGCCTGATTCAGCGTGGTTGCGGAACCATCCCAGTATTGTCCATCGAATTGCAGAACGGGAGGCTGTTGCACTGGAATCGCGGACGTTGCCGACGTGGAATTAGTTAACTCCATCCCCTGAGTCCTCGTTACACCCGTTGCATTTAATGCGATGTGCTGCGCCGCTGTCCATGTATTAGAGTGCGTCAAGTCAATATCGTAATTCGCCGTGCCGCCGAGCGCAATACTTCCCGGAGCGGTGAGCGTCGCGCCCGAAGAGGTGAAATTTATCGCTCCGCTTCCGGGCAGGTCTGCGTTCGCAATCGTTCCCCATGCCGGAGCCGCGCTCACGGAACCCGTTCCGGTTTGCACCAGAAAATTCTTCGTTGCCGTGGTATTGCCCGCGAGTCGCGCCGCCGCCGGTGTTGCGTTCTCGTATATTATATCCCCAAGCGTTGTCATGGGATTTGTCATGCCGCCGCCCGTGCTCGCTATCGTAGTCGCGCCCGCGCTGTTGGTAATTGTGATATTCGTTCCCGCCGTGAGAACGCCGCCGGTGCTGGAGCCGCCATCGTTGTAAAGCAATACGCTCCCGCTCGCGTCCGGCATCCGCCATGTGCGGTCAGATCCGAGCGTGCCATACGCCGTTTCCAATAGTCCGTAAATTGTGTTCCCGGCGTCGAACAGCGAAATTCCACCGTCGGAATGTACGGCTTCGCCATTCACGTCCCAGACCCCCGAAGTAGTTAAATCGGACTTGAGAACGCCATTCGCTTTCCAGGCCTGCAAATAACTTGTATAGGTTGCGTTCCCGTTATCAATCGTAAGTGGCACAATGTCCGCGCTTGGCTTAATTATTTGCGTTGGACTTGCGATGGATGGATTATATTCCACGTACTGAGCGGTCGGGAGAGAAGTCCAAAGTGGCGGCAAGGTCGCCGAACCCTGCGATTCCCACACCTGGCCCGCCGAACCATGCGAACCGCTACCGTCAATCATGCCGGAAGTTGGGCCGAATATAAATTCTCCATCGTCTCCGATTTCGAATTCCCGAATAGGTGAACCGCCCGAAGAATACAACGTCATGAACGGCGTTTCGCCCGTGGAATTATTTGCGTGAATCACAAGCGGAGTATCGTCCGTGGCAGGAGCGATATTTATTTTCGCAGTCCACCAATTCGAATTGCCGAGATTCAGTCCTATCGTCCCTGTCGTAGTGATCGGATTCGGGCTGAAGGTGAGTGTGGTGTTCGCGGGAGCGATAGAGGTAAGGGTTCCGGCTGCGGGCGTTGTCCACGTCAGCACATCCGGATTCGCGCCGTTCGTGGAGAGAACTTGGCCGGAGATGCCGTTGGAAGCGGGAAGGTTCCACGTCAATCCTCCCGCCGAATTCGCGGGCAGGGTGAGCGTGAGCGAGTTAACCCAATCGCCCGCTGGCAGGAATACCAACGTATCCACCTGAATCGGGAATTGCGCTCGTGCAATACCGGGAAGGAAAAACAGGAATAGAAATAGTTTTTTCATGCTGTTCTGGATTTGAATACCCAACGTGACGAAGCCCCGACGTAATGAAGCGTTATCGCTTGTGCGGGGCCAATGGTATCGGTGGAGTTATTCGGGAAATGGAAACGATTCCCGGCGATAGAAAGGGAATCTTCGCTTGGTAGTGACAAATGCCCTGTTCCGGTATTATACAGAGTGGCTTCGCAACCGTCCGCGCCACCTGAGATTCCGGTAAGATTATAGGTTCCCGTCACGTCAACGTTCACCCATGTGCTGTTTGTCACCACGAGTGTAAGATCGTTCGTATTGGCCGAGATTGTAATGCTGATCGTACTGGGAAGCGTCGCACTGCTTCCACCGCCGCCGGAGCCGCCGATTCCACCGCCGCCACCACCCGCGCCGCTCCCACCGGAACTTGCGTTCGTAACAGGATAATTTGTATCGTTAATTGGTTTTATATTTGTGGATTCTAAGAATTCCACGTCAACCTGTCCGTCCCGTTCGCCCACGGCAAGCGTTTGGGCTTTGTATGTTCTGGCAGCGCCCTGAGAATACTCCGAATATGTATCGAGCGGGCCGTAACCATTCATGCCGCCGCCCACTTTCCACGTTAATCCGGTTCCCGTTGCGAGTGTACCCGAAAGAATGATCGTTGAAGCACTCGTATAGGATTGTATCGTATAAATGGCGGTTCCGATTATAATTATATTGCCCGCCATTCCCACCGTGAAAGCACTTGCCGTTGAGTCCACGAACGTTGTGGTTCCGTTGCCTATGCCATTTGTTCCGGTAGCTAAAACATCCCCAAGAACGCCAACAAAATTACGAGCCACAACCTGAAATGCTCCGAGATTAAGCGCGGCCTGGCATTGCGCGAATGTCTTTAACGCGTTGCCGTATGTATCGTCCGGTGCCGTGCTACCATCGTACCCGGCGGTATCTTTATAGCGCATCCGGGAGATTGTATAGCATCCCTGATGGCCACCGGTGGTGCTAAGGAACATGAGAGGAGCGAAGGAGTCACCCGTCCCGGAGTCGCTGAAGTAATACGAAGCGCCGAATCGCTCATGGGTTGTATCGTAAAAATATAGATACGTACCAATGACGAACGAAGCGGGGTTCATCGTTGGGCCGCCGATTCGGAATTCTAAATTCGTAGTTGAAGCCCCCGGTGTTGTGATCGGGCGGTCTAATTGAATGACCGACGGGTTCACGCCGCGTGAACTTATGGTGCTTTTAATCGTAAATACGCCGACGGTCGGAATGATTATTTGCTGACCGACGTGTGAGTTTCCGAGCGCATCGTTATTGTAAAAATCGTAACCTACACTCTTCACGTAATCCAAGTGCGCAGGGTCATAGCATATCGTTAAATCCATCCCAAAGCCCGTATAGCCAACGACATAAGGAGTGGGATTGGCGATAGCGGTGAAATCAATTTGTCCGTTTTGTCCACCGTAGGGAAGCGCAACGCCTACTTCATTCCTGCCGTTTTTAAGATAAATTCCTCCGTAAAGGCATACCGGACTCGCTCCTCCGCCGTTCGGCCCATTCCCGCTTGTATTCTTTGTCCAAAAGCACACCGTATCGGAATTTCCGTTGGTGGTGGGGCTGAGATAGTTCACGAGATTGGTATAAATATCCCCGATCGGCCCATTCCATACGCCGTTCGTATTCTCCTGAACGATAACAAATTCATGGTAGGTATCTGTAAGGCTCACCGAATACCCACCGAAGGGCGTCCCGCCCGCCGCAATCGTCCCGCTCCATACCCACGCAGAGCCATTCCAATAGTTACCGACAATATGCCCATTGTCTATGATTCCGCCGTTCATTGGCGAGAATGTTTGCCACTGGTCTTTCGCGGGCAAATCGGAATTCTGGATTATATCCACCGTGGAATCGCCCGTTCTGGCTCCGAGCACTCCACCTTTCTTTGCCCGAAATCCAGTGGAAACAGTAAGTGCCGAACCGCGCGTGTTCGGGCAGGTAAAAGAATCTTTATATCCGATATTATTCACGTCAACATGAAGTGCCGATTGTACTCTCGGCTTTATACTTCCTTTTGCCCCAGCCTTCCAGTTTGTAGGAATTGCGTTTGTTGTGGGCGCGAGTGCATCGGCTAATATATTCTCAGCCCTGAAGTTCGTTTGATCGTAAGTGCTTTTGATATAGGTAACAAGCGACGTGGAGAGTCTTTTCAGCACGTCCGCAAGCGAAGTTCCCCAAGTGAATCCACCCGTCATGTTCATTTGTGCTCCCGTTTGCGAAGCATTTCCAGAGAGACCTAAATAACACCGTGGGTCAATGTTAAATAGATATTCATAGCAGAAACCGACATTTGTGAGGGCCACGCTAACGGAAGAAAGAACGCCCGTCGTTTGGTCGACAACGTCGCCCCAAAACGTCATGAGCGATTGTAAGTTACTGTCCGCCCACGTAAAGTTAACCAGTGCGTAAATCTTACTCAGCAGCGTCGTAAGTTTGATGAAATGCAGGTTATCGTTGACGGACGAGGTTGCAATAATAAGCGCGTTTTGTTTTTGGCCTGCATTGGGATTTGCGGGATCGAAAATATCAATCCCCTGAACGCGAGAGTTTGCGCGACTATGATAATACCTCGATGGGCCTCCATATCGCGCATACCAGTCATCGTAACTTTGCGGAAGAGAGCCGTCCCCGTTATATGTCCATCCATCAAGATAGTACCGATTTCCAATCTGAGGAAATGTCGGCGGCTGGTCAACGCCCAAAAGCACCTGCCCACCAATGAAGCAAGTAGAATTACCGGAATTATCCAAATCCTGTTGGCGAATGGTAAGGATCAAATCTTGAACCGTGAATTGATTTAACCGATTTGCAACCGCTTCCGCCGGAACTGCGCTTGCCATTTTCTGAACCGCATTTGCGGTTCCGGGCTGATAGTCTAAATCGTAGGAAGCGGAGAGTTTTCCGAAGTCTATGTCGCCGATATTAAATAACTCACGGTAAGTCGAGTAATTCGGCGGAGTATGCGTTCCGCCTCCGTCGGTGCAGCGGGCGAAGAAGATTGTGTAGAACGCATCGGGATCATCATATATAAGATTAACGAGGCTCCGCGCCGCGTTCGTGGATAAATCCGTGAGGCCTATATTCGTGGAACTATTACCCGGATGACCGGAGTAATGCGTATAGTCTATGAATTTCAGCGCACGCGCATCCGGCGTTGTTAATCCCTGTTGTCGGGAAACGCTTCGCATAAGCCTTCCCAAGCCCCCTTGCGCGATTATCTGTTGATCGAGATAGAATACCGTACTCGTATCGGATTGAATGAACTCGAAATTCGAAGCGGGTTTCCAATCATAGGAACTGGGAGAAGCCTGCCACGCGGCAAGACTTGCAGGAGGGGTGTTGTTGAGATTCGCCGTGATCGTTGTTTGCCATCCGGGATAAGAAACGCCGTTGTAATATACCACGTCCGCCACGCCGGAATTTATGTTGTACGTGGTATTCGCATTCCATATTCCAACGATATTATTCAGCCGGGGCGTGCGGGATTTCTGAATTCGGGTTTCGATTTTGAGCACGCCGGAACCATCCAATGCTGGACAGACAATCGGCGGAAGAATCCATTGCGTATATGCCATTAGAGTGCAATCAAACTCATTTGTTGCGTACCTACATTATTCGCCTGTTGAACATCGCCCGTAGTGATGGAAAGGCGTTGGCTTTTCACGGCTGAAATCAATTCCCGGAAATGTGGAACGAGCGCGTGCATTTCGTTCGTGGATTGATGAATCGGCGCGTGCGTATAGTTCGATACGTACCCGCCGGATTCGTAACCACGCGCCGAACGGTGCATTTGATCGAGCGTATTAACTCCGATCTTGTTGACGGCGTCCTGGCTGAACACGAACTCGCCTCTATGTACAATGCCCGCCGGTACTTTCTTGCCGCCCCATCCCGTATAGCCTCCGTCCGCTAATCCCGCGAATCCTAAAGCTCCTCCTGCGATACCCAGCGCACTTTGACTCAGCCCGATCAATCCTTTCGGGTCAAATAAACTATGGCTTTGACCTTCCGCGTTTACGCCGAGAGAATTCAGCACCGGGCTTAAGATTGCTCCGCTACCGGGAACAATTAAGTCCGCGGCAATCGGTGCAATCTTACCTAATAAACCTAACGCTTCGCTATGGAACGGCGGTTTCTTTTTCGAACCGTCCCAGTTATATTGATCGTTTGGTTTTTTGTAGGTTGCCGCTCCGATAATATCCGGGAGTACGGTGAGCATCGCCTTCTTCGTTGTTGCTGCATCGGGCAGCGTATCTTTGCCCTGCAATAAATTCGCAATATCGGAACCGTCGAAGAATCCAGAAGAAGCACCGGAAGCAGCACTTCCGGTTCCTACCGCCCCGCCTTCTTCGAA
>VFSW01015149.1_pt1 | contig 10622 bp, 11 predicted proteins | sample 5358111 | NCBI WGS metagenome assembly VFSW01 (sample SAMN11554181, study PRJNA540505) | mine drainage metagenome | isolation source: sediment from site ElyBrook_90M | place: USA: Ely Copper Mine, Vershire, VT | collected 2017
GGGCCTTCGCATCCCGCGGGCTTGTCCGTAAAATCCGCAGTCTCGCTTAACCCAGATACCTCTTTATTTTGAGGGCACACGACCGCAGTCTTGAGTCATGGCAGGAGCAAACTTGGATATCTCGCCTGGTTTCGCCCGTAACGCAACCGCTCCGGCGGCGCAGTCCGGTCCGTTTTCCCTGGACAATGAGGCTGGCTATCGGCGCTGGCGGGAATGGAAGCTCGATCAGTACCCCACGAGCGTTCAGGATCTCATCGTCAATATCAATGATCCGCGCAACGTCACGGATGCCGAGATGCGAAAGATGCAGGGCCTGTGTGCCAAGTGCAACATGGTGATCTATGCAAGCGCAATCGGCAGCACTGCGGACAAGACCGTTTCCCATGCTCTCGGCAAGCGCTTCGGTCTTCAGCATCTGGACGCCAACCCGCTTGCCGACGATGACGGCGTTACATCGCTGCAGGTCGTGCCAGGGAAATCCGGGCGCGGATATATACCCTATTCCAATATTCGATTGCTGTGGCACACAGATGGTTATTACAATCCGACCGCACGCGCTATCCGCGGATTTCTGATGCATTGCGTCCGTCCAGCGGCGGTCGGCGGCGAGAATGCCCTGCTCGACCACGAGATCGCCTATATACTGCTGCGCGATGCGCAGCCGGACTATGTACGAGCGCTCATGGCGCCCGATGCAATGACCATCCCGGCGAACACGGAAGGCGGCAGCGGCAGCCGCGCAGCGCAAAGCGGACCGGTATTTGCGGTTGATCCGCGCGGCGGCAACCTGCTGATGCGCTATACGGCAAGAACGCGAAGCATTGTCTGGAAGCGCGATACCGTGACACTTGCGGCGGTGGAGTTTCTGGCGCGATTACTTGATGACGGGAGTCCGTATGTTTTCCGTCATCGGCTGGTCGCAGGCGAAGGGGTCTTGTGCAACAATGTTCTGCACAACCGGACCGCATTTACGGATGATGCGGACCAGAGTAAAACCAGGCTGCTTTACCGTGCGCGTTTCCATGACCGGATCGCGGGTACTGATCTCAATACGGTCTTTTGCTAGGACGACTTCATGCTTTATCTGAGCGAGATTTTGATGCAGCACCACGATATCGAGACTTTTGAGGATCTCCTCGGCGTGGTTACGCAAAGTGCCCAGGGCGGCGAGATGTTTTTCCGGATCGATGTGAAGCCGCCGTTTTCCGATACGCCGCCGAACTGGGAAGACCGGCTGGAAGGTGCCTTCGTCGGCATTAATTCCGTCACCCGCTAGCAGCCAGTGTCGTCATTTTTAATGAATTCAGCCCCGGCCGGAGAATCGCAGCGATGAAGTATCTCAAGGAACACCTTGGCGTCATGGACGCGGACAGCGGCGAGGACACGCTCGGGTCAGTCCTGCTTATCGAACAGCGCCTGGAGGACGTACTCGCGCGCCTTGCGGCGCTGCCGGAAGGCTCTGATCCGCTCGCGCGCGCAGATATGCTGCTCGATGCCGGTCGCATGCTGGTCGATCTCGGTAAGAACGAAGAAGCCTGGAGCAAGGGACGCGCGGCCTTCGAAAGCTATGTTGCCGGCGAGTCCTGGGAAGGTGCGGTGCAGGCCTGCGATGTCATGTTTCAGGCAGACCAGCCCGAATCCCTGCCGGCCCTGGGCCAGGGTCTGTGGCTCACCATCACCTTTCCCATGGATCCCGAGCTGTCGGTCGCGATGCTGCAGCACGTGGTCGACGAGACACCGCCGGAATCCGACGGCGCTGCAGTTGCGGCCGTCGTTGCCCATTACATCGTCGACATGCGTGCGCAGAACCAGCAGCGCGAAGATCTCCTGTTCTACACCAATCAGATGCTCGCCACCGTGGCACGCCGGCACAGCGAAGTGCAGGATCAAAAGGCATTCAATGCCTGGTTCCAGCGGCTTGAGCTGCATGATCCGGCGCTGTTTCTTCCGCGCATGCGCAACGTCGTCGACGTCCTGGTGCAAGACGAGTGGTGGATAGACCGGGAAGAGCTTCAGAAAAAACTGCCTGTTCACTGAAGACATGTACTGGAGCGATCAAAATCCGACCGAGACTTTCGTCGTCCCCGACGATGTGGTGGATGCGGTATACACGATTTCCTGCCGATGCCTGCCGGTTGATCATGCCCATGCGCTGCGCCTGGCACTGCTCCAGGTGCTGCCCTGGCTTGCGGATGAAGAGGGCGCGGGTATTCACCCGATACATGTTGCCGAATCCGGCAACGGCTGGATGCGTCCGGAGCATCCGGATGATCTGCTCTATCTGTCGCGGCGCACAAAGCTCGCGCTGCGGCTTCCGAAGGATCGTATCGCGGACGCCGGGCGTCTGAGCGGTGTGACACTCGATGTGGCCGGCAATCCGCTTTCCGTCGCAGGCAGCAGCATGCGCCCGCTCAGTCCGATTACCACGATTTTCGCCCGCTATGTCATGGCCGACGGGTCTGCCGATGAAGAAGGGTTCCTGGCGGCAGCGTTGACGCAGCTTGGCAGCATGGGCATCAAACCAAAGAAAATGATGTGTGGCATGGAAAAGTCGATAGCAACGCCGGACGGCAATATCCGCACTCGCAGTCTGATGCTGGCCGATCTGACAAGAGAAGAGTCGGTGCGACTGCAGCAGCTCGGGCTTGGACCATTGCGTCAGCTTGGCTGCGGCCTGTTTATTCCGCACAAAGATATCGATGAGGTGGGCCGGGCCAGCAGTTGATCGGGCGCAGACTCGCGCTTCCGTGCAGGGCAACTTCGCAGACAATTCACTATCCAATCTCGCAAAAATGGGAGAAAACCTATGACATATGAAGTAAGTGGCAAAACTCTGGAAACCACCGCGACCGGTTACCTGGTCAACCAGGACGACTGGGACAAGTCCGTGGCCGAGGCAATCGCATCGGAAGATGGCCTTGAGCTGACCAAGGATCACTGGGACGTGATCGAATTTCTGCGCGATCAGTACTTCAATCATAACGGCGAACTGCCGAACAACCGTCACATCCTGAAGGCCATGCAGGACATCTGGTCCGGCCGCAAGATTGACCAGAAAACCCTGTACGATCTCTTTCCCGGCAATCCGTCGAAGCAGGCCGGCAAGATCGCAGGGCTGCCCGAGAGCATGAGAAAGGGCGGATATTGAACCGCACGGCAGAGCCGGTGAATCAGGCTACAGCCGCAGGGGCGACCGCTCCTGCGGCTGACTTCCGCGCTGCCTGATTCTCGCAGCCGTGCACAGAACGCTTGTCGACACGGAAACGCTGGCCGGCCATCTCGATGATCCGCAATGGATCATCGTGGACTGCCGCTTTACGCTCACCGATCCTGGTGCAGGGGTGCGGGCGTTCGCGATCGACCATATCCCCAGGGGGCGCTATGCCCATCTTGACCACGACCTGTCAACACCACTGAAGTCGGGCAGCGGACGTCATCCGCTGCCGGATCCGGCAGTGCTGGCGCAGACTCTGGGTCGCTGGGGCATCGACGCCGCAAGCCAGGTTGTGGTCTACGACGACAGCTTTGGCGCCATCGCCGCACGCCTGTGGTGGTTGCTGCGCTGGCTCGGGCATGATGCAGTGGCGCTGCTCGATGGCGGTTTGCCAAAATGGCGGCGCGAAGGGCGCCCGGTCACGAGTGCCGAGAGCGTGCCGCGTGCCGCCAGCTTTGCGGCGCACGCCGACAACAAAGCGTGGGTGAGCAGCGAGTCGCTGCGCGAAGTGCTCGCGCGTAACGAATGCAGACTGATCGACGCGCGTTCCGAGGAGCGTTTTCGCGGCGATGTCGAGCCGCTCGACCCAATCGCCGGTCACGTACCGGGCGCGGTCAATCTGCCATTTGATGAGAATCTCGATCTCGGCGGGGAGTTCCTGCCGGCAGATGTGCTGCGCGCACTGTACCTTTCGATCCTCGATGGAAGCGCACCGCAGCAGGTCATCCAGATGTGTGGTTCCGGCGTAACCGCCTGCCACAACATTCTTGCCATGGAACATGCAGGTCTTAATGGTGCGAAACTGTATGCCGGCTCGTGGAGTGAATGGATAACCGATCCGCAGCGACCGGTGGCAAAAGGCGACCCGGCCCTGTCAGCACGCAGCTGACGGCAGCACCGCGTTCGTTGTGCCGGCGCCCCCCACGGTGCATGCCGGATCAAAGTGGAGATAATTCGGCATCCACCACGAGTCTTAAGGCGGAATAGCGTCGTGCGCGACATCACCCTCCCGGAAACGCCGGGCGAGATTGATAATGCTCGCGATCGTTTCGGAGGAGCAGGCCGAATTGCAGTCCACGCAGATCATGACTGACACCGGCACATGATCCGGTGCGGTTTCCGGACTCCTTCGTTTTGCCGGCCAGCAGTTTGCCTGGCGACTCGTCAGACCTCAGGAGATTCTCATGAGAAAGTTCATGCATTTTTCTGTATGCGGCGCAGTTCTGCTTTGCTGTGCGCTGCTCGGCATGACTGTTGGTTCGGCAAATGAACGCGGAGCAGCCGGAAACACACATCAGCCCATGGCCTCAGCCCGGAAAGTACCGCACGGGCTTTATGTTGACCACCGCGGAATATTGATGCACAACGGTCATCCTTTTCGTGGCATCGGGGTGAACTACTTTGATGCCTTTTCCCGGAATAACGCATCCTACCTTAGCGGGTTTTCCTATTTACACAGCCACGGCATCCCTTATATCCGTTTCATGGCAGCGCCTGGATTCTGGCCTGACGATACAAAACAGTATCTCGCGGATCCTCACGCCTACTTTCAGCGCATGGATGCGTTCGTGCACAACGCGGAAATCAACGGCATCGGCCTGATCCCTTCGCTGTTCTGGAATTCCGTTGCGGTCTCCGATGCCATGGGAGAAGCGCGTGATCAATGGGGCAATCCGTCCAGCAAGACCATTGCTTTCGTGCGATCTTTCACGAGGAAATTTGTTACGCGTTACAGAAATTCACCTGCCATCTGGGCATGGGAATTCAGCAACGAGATGAACAGCGTTGACATGGATCTCTTGAACAAGGCCGCTGACCACAGACCGGTAGTCAGCACAGCGCAAGGTACTCCCGCGTATCGTTCCGCGCGGGATGACTTGACCACCGACCAGCTCCAGGTCGCTATTACCCAGTTCGCCAGCACAGTGCGGCTTTATGATAAAGATCGTCTCATCTTGTCGGGAAACAATATCGCCGGCAGCAACCAGTACAACCGTTACGTATTTCGGAAATGGACGCCTCAGGATACACGCGAACAGTTTGGTTCTCTGCTTGCCATGCAAAATCCTGACCCGGTTAATTCGCTCACCATGCACATTTACCCGGAAGACGCGATAAACAGGTACTTCGCCGGCTCTACCACCTATGCCGATGTGCTCAATGTTGCGATGCGAGAGGCAGCGGCCGCTCACAAGCCCCTGGATATTGAGGAATTCGGCGCTCTGGGGAATGTGGGCGGCAACGATGAGCGGACCAATTTCGAGCAACTCCTGAATGCAATCGTAAAAGCCAGGGTGCCTTTAGCTTCCTTGTGGGTTTATGACTTCAGCTTCCAGAACAACACCTGGAATATCACGCAAACGAACGCACGGGCGTATCAGTTGATTGACGTGATCAATGCCGACAAAGCCATCCGCGCGCAATCGGGTCCGGAATCAACTCTTGCCAGGCCGCAACATACTGCAGTTCAGTGATGAAACGCAGCTAAAAGGAAGCGGCGAGCCGAACTGCCATGCGCGCACACCCGGTGATAATCCTGTACAAGAACATGATATGGCAAGGATTTGGCATAGATGGTTGGTTGAACAATGCCACGCCTGAGCAGTTAGCGACTGCGCAACGAGAACTTTGGAAGATGCTTTCGCAGTGCCCGGATTTACTGCCCGTTATCGCCAGTTTTAACCTCTCTCAAATACACGAAGCAATCAATGTCGTGCGTACAGCAAAACGTCCAGGCAAAGTTCTGGTGGTTGGCTAATTCATCAACCAAGAGGGGCACGCTAAAGCGCGCCGCATGATTTAACATTAGTTACTGGATACGCGATATTGAACGGGACCCTGCCATGCGCGCCTGAGCAATCCCGGCATTGATTCGATCGCGCAGGATGTCGCATTCGAACTCGACAAAGACGGCCGGTATGCCGGCGAGTGCCCTGTCCCTGGCGTGGTCATGTCGTGTGCCTCGGTCAACCATACAAACCCAACCCGGATAACGACGACACTACATTTTGTTGATCAATTGATGAGTACCAGGCCTGATTTTCCTGGAAGCTGCACGCTATTGGAAGTTACAGGCGTGCCGTCGTTGGTTGTCGGATCTTGCGAACCGGAAATATGTTTATAACCAGGCGGGATATTAATGGTCGCAGTGGTCAAGCCAGGATTAACCAATACGAGGCCATTTTGAAATTTTCTGGAATAAATACCGTTTTGCGTGGGCGATGTTTGGGGTGGATCGATCGCCTGTCCCAATTTCGTATTATATTCATCGAACCATGGAGTATTGCTATAGGGGTGGGCTTGAGCTTGATCAGTAAACGAAAAATAGCCATTGTCCATCAGGCATGATGCATAAGCGTAGCGAAAGAAACTGTAATCGGTAATGGCTCCCCATACGTTAAAAGCAACAATTCCCGGTGCCGAGACATTGTGCGTCACTGCATGGTATCGGGTCATCATCGGACCCCAGCCAGACAAGGTTTCGATTGAATAGCTTTTTCCCATCAGTGCTTCAAGAAATGCACCCTGCAGTTTCCCTTTATACTCCGGTGAAGACAGATCGTTGTCTGCATTGCCCATCATGATCAAGTTTGGAGACAATTTGCGTGCAGCATCCCACTCGGCTGCTTCTCCCTGGCGATAGGCGGTTTGTACATCACTATCCGTGTTATTTTGATTCGTACCGTTCATTTTCCAATCGGCCAATTGATCTGGCGGCAGTAATGACACGTTGTCAAAATACTCGATATCGAATTCTGGTACGGGTTGGAAGAAATCCGCGTAGTTACGGCTGGCCAGCCATTGCGGAAAATATTGCCCATTGACTGGTGTAGTCCACGTCGTAAAGTTAATGTCCCAGATGGGGTATGCAGTGGTCCACGCCACATGTTGACCGGCGGCATTCAGCAGCCACCAGTTTGATTGAGTCAACATGGTTCTAATGTCGTCTACGGTTGAGTTCGGGACATTACTTGTTTCATCCAGAATTGTGTACTGGCCGACCTTCAGGACCGGGTTAAGGGTTTTGAGCGATGTCACAATATTGCGCATCGCTGACGTGCCGCCAGTCCAGTTATTCCAGAAGCCAAGGATGACAACATCGAATTTTGCGATGTTGGCCTGGTAGCTTGAAGACAAATAATAACTCTGCCCTCCAATCTCTTCGGCCAGCAATTGCGGAAAACTTGGGCCAATGCCGGTAGTACTGTTGTTCCCGGCACTTCCTGAACCAGTGGAACTGCCGTTGCTGCCACAGGCGGCGAGGACCAGCACAATCAGTGCGAATAGGCTGTACAACGGCTTCGTCATCCTGGAGTTCATTGTTACGATTTTCCTCTTTCTTATTGACGTAAGAAACGCGCAGCCATCATTGTCTACGCCGTATCTTTCTTCGACTTCATCGCTATAGCAGCGAAGCGCCAGGGCAGAAGTGCCTCGATATTTTCAGCGGCTTGAATGCGGGAATAGACATGCTCTAATTTAAGATCACAGTGTTACAAATATCCATATGCGCACACCTGTTCATGTGAGCCTCCGACCGCGGAATCGCATCAGCCATGGATTCGGCTTGATCCTGCGTTTTTGCGCCCGCGGCTCGATTCGTCGGGTTGCTTGCCGACTTCGGCTGTGCGATGAGCTGGAGCGAGGTCGCAGGATCAGTGTGCGGATCGAGGCGATGTAAGGTCGATTCGTGTCCGTAGCGGCACGGCATATTCGAAACTCAATTGCAGGGATGAATAACCACAGCGAGCGCCGCTTTCGCCATTGGGGTTAGCTTGATTGCAATGCCATTGCGCACGGCAAGCGATTGTAAATAGTTGAACCCTCGGACACAGGCGCGCGCCGATGCGTGTGACAAAAGCGCCGCCAACGCAGATGTGCGGCCGGCCATCAGCAGTTTTCGCGGCGCCTGCGCTGCAGCCATCCGGCTTCGCGTCGACCGTCCTCTTCGAGTTCATGCATTCTTGCGGCAAGTATATTCGGCCGGCCGAGATATCCGATGAGTTCGCGCCGAGCGTTCCGGCTTACCACCGGCAGGCGTCCGACATCAAGCCGCAGCATCCTGGCAGTGGCGCTGCCGAGCGTCTCGTCAGGATAGGCGACGGCAGGCTCGGCCGTGCCGGCCGCAAGCACTGTACTGTCGGCCGCCATTTCCATTGCGCGCAGGATGTCGCTGCGAGTGATGATGCCGGTAAGCTGCCCGTCACTATCTACGATAGGCAAAGCGTGATGGCGCACATATCCGGGCTCGCATCGCGCGATTCGCTCGGCAAGTTCGCGCACCGGCATATCCGGGTAGATTGCGGATCTGTCCGGATCCATCACGTCGCGCACACGCAGCCGTTCGAAAATATCGACGTTGTATTCATGTGTAACATGATGACCGCGGCGTGCGACTTTTTCAGTCAGGATGGAACGGCGCATGAGTTTTACAGTCAGCGCATGCGAAGCAATGCAGCCGACGAGCAGTACAGGCATTGCGTTCACGTCATGCGTCAGTTCGAGCATGAAGATGATTGCGGTAATCGGTGAACGCATGGTGCCGCCCATAATCGCGGCCATGCTGACCATCGCCCACAGGCTCGCATCACCGACCGGTAACCAGTGCGCCTCGAGTGCCCCCAGAGCGCCGCCAATCATGAGCACTGGGGCAAGCACGCCTCCTGAAGTGCCCGAACCGAGCGCAACGCTCCACACCAGCGCCTTGGCTGCGAGCAGCGTCACGAGTGCGGACCCCGCGATCCTTCCGGCAAGCAGCATGTGAATCGTGTCGTATCCAACCCCGAGGACACGCGGATCCACCGCCCCGCCAATGCCGACGACGAGTGCGCCGATCGCAGGCCACCACATCCAGTGAAGCGGAAGACGCCTGAACAGATCCTCAAAACCATATACGAGAAAGGTCAGAACGTTCGATCCAAGACCGGCAACGATGCCGACTGCAAGCGCAGCAAGCATGACTTCAGCGCCGGACCCGGGATGCAACGGGACCGGAAATACAGGTCCGCTGCCAAGCAGAATCTTTCGAAGCGTCGCGGCCACGGCCGCGGCGCTCGCGACCGGAACAAGACTGCGCGGTTTCCATTCGAAGAGCAGCAGCTCAAGCGCGATCAGCACCGCTGACACGGGTGCTGCGAAAATCGCGGCCATGCCGGCGGCCGCGCCGGCGACGAGCAGGGTCTTGCGCTCGGCCGCTGAAAGCTCAAAAAACTGCGCGAACAGCGAGCCGAACGCACCTCCGGTCATGATAATCGGGCCCTCGGCGCCGAACGGTCCGCCAGTGCCGATCGAAATTGCGGAAGCAAGCGGCTTCAACAACGCGATCCGCGGTTGCATGCGGCTGCCGCCGAGCAATATTGCTTCGAGCGCCTCGGGGATGCCGTGACCGCGGATCTTCTCTGATCCAAAGCGCGCCATGAGGCCAATTATGAATGCGCCGGCCACCGGGACCAGTACGATCCAGTGGCCAAGATAGTGGGTCAGTTGGCGCAACAAAGGTCAATGACAGGCGCCCGTAGAACGCAAGATTCGTGATCACGCCGATAAGCCGGACAAGCGCGAAGGCAAGCAGCGCGCCTGCGGCACCGATGAAAATCGCCATCGCTGTGAGCGCGAATATGCGTGAATCGCGGGTGAAGTCGGATAATGTGTCTTTTTCGAGGCGGGACACGCTGCTTTTTTCTGCCATGGGTTGTGCTGCACGCATTATCCGGGACGGATTGGTATACATATCGTAGCACGATATGTGTGAGTTCGCGCCATCCGTGCCGTACCAGCGTCGCGCCAGCAGACAAAAGGCCGAAGAGCGGGAAGAGGGTAGTGCGGCGGGCAGTTATTTCGCGAACCTGCGGTGCATGTCAGCGAATGCCTTGAACGCAAGGGTGTTGCCGCCCGGATCGAGCAGGAACAATGTGGCCGGATCTGCGACCTTGGCGCGGAAGCGGATTACGGGTTCGATGATCAATCGGGCAGCGGTGGTCTTGCGCGCGTATGAACTGATTGACCTCATCAAGGCTGATAAAGCCATCCGCGCACAATCGTCCGCGGAAGTAACCGTTACCAGGCCGCAACATACGGCAGATCGGCTCTGAAACGCAGTTACGGGCCGCGCGCATCACGCACGCCATCGCTACCCGTTTATGACTGCCGACAGTCCCTGCATTTTCGCCCTTTAATGATGTGATAAAGTTCACAGACTTTATCGTGGCCGGGGTGGAAACTCGCTCCCAGTGGCAAGTCCCGGTCGCCATTGGCCGGGCAGAGGTCCGGGCAGATTGGCGCGCACGGACGATGATACAACGACGAACTGACTGATGAGGAGCGAGAAACCATGAGACCCCAATCCCTGCGAGGTGTTTTTTTGATGATGCCGGCCGCTCTGGCGGCATTCCTGCTGGCGGCCTGCGGC
>VFSW01015150.1_pt1 | contig 10622 bp, 7 predicted proteins | sample 5358111 | NCBI WGS metagenome assembly VFSW01 (sample SAMN11554181, study PRJNA540505) | mine drainage metagenome | isolation source: sediment from site ElyBrook_90M | place: USA: Ely Copper Mine, Vershire, VT | collected 2017
CCCCCCCCACCCGCCCCCCCCCCCCCCCGCCGCGCCGCGCCCGGCGCCCCCGCGCCCCGGCGGCCCCCCCCCGCGCCCCCCCCGCCCCCCCCCCCCGAATCCTCATCCGATTCGCGATGATAGGGGATCCAGGCGTAGATCTCCGGCGAGGTCTGCGGATAGGTGAGAAACTCCTCGCGTGACTCGACAACGCGATCGCTCCTGCGACGCGACAGGCGCCACACCGCAAAACCGGTGAACAGGGCGGTGAGCGCGAACACATACACGAAGTAGGCACCCGGCCCGGTCAGCTGGATGGCGATCGTGCCGGTGGTCGGGCCAATGACGCCACCCAGGGCCCAGACGAACAACAGCGTCGACGAGAGCGCGACGTAATCGCTTTGCACGGCGCGGTCGTTGGCGTGTGCGACCCCGAGCGCGTAGAAGCTCTCGCCAAGTCCGCCGAACGTGGCAAACAAGATCGCGAGCAATGCATACGGCGTGCGGTGGCTCACGGTGATCAGCGCGCCGGCAACACATAGGGTCGCGGCGCCGACGCCGATCAGCGCATACAGTCGATCGATCTTGTCGGACAGGAAACCGATCGGCCACTGCAGAAAGAGGCTGCCGAGCGACACACAGGCCATCAACTCGACGATGTGCCGTTGATCGAAGCCGATCCGCATGCCGAACAGTGGTCCCACCGTCGTGAAGGCGGTCAGCACGAGACCGTTCAGCAGGCAAGCGAGCACGCTCACCGGCGAGGTGCGCAATGCCTTGAGCAGTTCCAGGCTCACGCGATGCGGCAGTACCGGCGCGCGCACGTCGATCGCGACCATCGGCACCAAGGCGAGCGTGGTCGAGATGCCGGCGATGAACAGAAAGGCGGCGCCGCGGACGTTCAAGTCCTGGCCAAGCAGCTGACCGAACCCGAAAAACATCCCGTAGACGAGCACGTAGACGGTCAACACGCGCCCGCGCTGCGCGTTCGGCGCCAGCGCGTTGAGCCAGCTCTCGACCACGACCGCGAGGCCCGCGGCATTCACGCCGATCAGAAAGCGCAGAAAGGCGATGGTCGGGGCGCCGGCGGCGAAATACAGGCTCAGGATTGCGACCGCCTTGAGAGCCGCGAAGGCCGCGTAGGCACGCTCCAGACCGACATGCGCGATGATCCTGCGGGCGTGCAGACAGCCGACCAGGAAGCCGAGGGCCTCGGCGGTGGCGAGCAGCCCGATCATGCCCGCTGACATCCCCATCGCCGAGAACCGCAGAGGCAGCAGCGAACCGAGCAAGCCGGCGCCGAGCATCGTCAGCGCGGTGCTGACGAGGGGCGGCGCGATACGCAGGGCGACCGCTCCGGACATGGCAATCGGTGGCGAATTCGTGGCAGTCTTCACATCGGTTGGATCGCGGGTGGCTTGCAGATGAAACAGTGTATACGGACGAAGGCGGGCGCGGAGGTCCCGGACGCCGGCGAATACCGTGGATACGGGGACCTCGCTCGCTCGCAGCGGCGCGGCAGGGACTACGAGATCACCGTGCGACGTCGCCGCGCATCGCGAATCGCGGTCATCGCGCCGCATGCCGGCGGCATCGAGAACGGCACCTCCGAAATCGCCAGAGCGATCGCCGGCGAGGACCTGAACCTGTATTTGTTCGAGGGACGCCGGCCGGCAGACAATTTTCGGGCACTGCATCTGACTAGTCATCTGTTCGATGAGCCGCTCTGCCTCGAACTGATCGCCGACTGTGAGGTGGTCGTCGCGGTACACGGCTGCGCCGGCGCCGATGAGCGGCTCTTGCTCGGTGGCCGCGACCAGGCGCTTCGCGACCGCCTGGCCCTCGCGCTGCGCGCCGCCGGCCTGTGCGCCGACACCACCGGCCATCGTTACCCGGCGGTTCGAACGGAGAACATCTGCAACCGCGGCGCAACGGGCATGGGCGTGCAGATCGAGCTCACGGACCCGTTGCGCAGGGGTACGGCCGCCCTGCGCGTCGCGGCGGCACTGCGAGCCGCGCTGCTCGCTGCCGCGCCTTGCTACTATACGATCGATCAATTACTCTCGCACGCAGACGACTGACCGCGCCGCGCGGCCGCGACCCATCGAGGATCGAACATGCCGCGCGACCCGCGCTACGACGTACTATTCGATGCGGTTCAGATCGGCCCGGTAACGGCGCCAAACCGCTTCTATCAGGTGCCGCACGCCAGCGGCATGACCAATGCGCTACCGCACGTGCGCGCGGCGTTCCGCGAAACCAAAGCCGAGGGTGGCTGGGGGGTGGTCTGCACCGGCGCGGTCTCGATCCACCCGAGTTCCGATGATTCGCCGCTGCCGTTCGCGACTCTCTGGGACGCCAAAGACGTGCGCGCCCACGCGCTGATGACCGAGGCCGTGCATCGGCACGGTTCGCTCGCCGGGATCGAACTGTGGCACGGCGGCGCCATCACGATGAACCGCACCAGCCGAATCGCACCACTGTCGCCGTCGGGGATGCCGTGGTGCTCGACGCACCTCGGGTTCATGGGAAACCTGCGGCCACGCGCGATGGAGCGCGAGGACATCCGCGACCTGCTGCGCTGGCAGGCGGACGGCGCCCGGCGCGCACGCGACGCCGGCTTCGACATCGTCTACGTCTATGCGGGCATGGGGTATCTGCCGTACGAATTCCTGCTGCCCGAGTACAACCGCCGCACCGACGAATATGGCGGCTCGATCGCGAACCGTGTGCGTCTGGTGCGCGAACTGCTCGAGGTCACGCGCGACGCGGTCGGCGGGCGCTGTGCGGTTGCGCTGCGAATCAGCCTCGAGGAGTTGCGGGCCAAGCCGGGAACCCACGCGGCGACCGAGGCGCACGAGGTCGTCGCACTGCTCGCGGACGTGCCCGATCTCTGGGACGTAAAGATGGATTCGAGCCCGACCGACTGCGCACCATCGCGTTTTTCGGCGGAAGGCAGCCATGAACCGGTGATCGACTTCGTGAAGAAGCTGACACGCAAACCGGTGGTCGGAGTCGGCAGGTTCACGTCTCCGGACCTCATGGTTTCGCAGATCCGGCGCGGCGTTCTGGACCTAATCGGCGGCGCGCGGCCGTCGATCGCCGATCCGTTCCTGCCGAAGAAGATCGACGAGGGCCGGGAGCACGAGATTCGCGAGTGCATCGGCTGCAACATCTGCATCTCCAGCTGGCACGACGGGGTGCCCGTGAGGTGCACACAGAACCCGACGGCCGGCGAGGAGTGGCGCCGCGGCTGGCATCCGGAACGCTTTACGCCGGCGGCCGGCGAGGCCTCGGTGTTGGTGGTCGGCGGCGGCCCGGCCGGTCTCGAGTGCGCGCTGACGCTCGCGCGCCGGGGTTGTCGGGTCACCATCGCCGACGCCGCGAATGAGTTCGGCGGACGGCTGCGCTTCGAGACACGGCTGCCGGGCTTGTCGACCTGGGGGCGGGTGCGCGACTGGCGGCTCGGACAACTGCGGGATCGTGCCAACGTGAGCCTGTACCCGGGGAGCGAGCTGACGGAAACCGACGTCCTCGGGCTCGAGCATTCCCACGTCGTGATCGCGACCGGTGCGCGCTGGACACGGATGCTGTACTCGACGATCGAGTTCCCGACGGAGGAGATCGCCGCGGCCGGCGTCTACACCCCCGACGACCTGGCCGCCGGCACCGTGCCGGAGGGACCGGTCGTCGTGTTCGATTTCGACAATTACTATCTCGGCGGCGCGATCGCCGAACATCTCGGCCGCCAGGGGCGCAAGGTCGACTATGTGACGACCGCCGGCAGCGCTTCGGCCTGGACCTTCATGACCAACGAGCTGCCCTTGGTGCATCGCGCACTCGGCAAGGCGGGAGTCGGGATCCACCTTTTGCGGCGGGTCGCCGGCTTCGACGGCGAGGAAGTGACGCTCGCGGACGTGTTCACCGGCGATGAGATGCGCCTGCCGTGCCGCTCGCTGATCGTGGTCGGCGTGCGCGTGCCGCGCGATGAAATGTACCGTGCGCTCGTCGCACGCGGCACGGAGCTGGCGCGCGCCGGCATCCGCTCCGTAACCCGGATCGGCGACGCCTCGGCTCCCGGCGCGATCGTGCATGCGGTTCACAGCGGCCACCTGTTCGCACGGGAGTTTGGCGACCCGCCGCAGGCGGCCGGATACACCCGCGACTTCCCGGTCTGAAGTGCGGCGAGTTCCGGTGAGCAATGCGACCTGTCGGCGGGGCGCACCGAAATTTCACCGTGAGACGGCGGCCGCGCGGCGCGATTTGCTGATCGAGGCCACATTGCGGTGCCTCGAAGCCCATGGGCACGAAGGATCCTCGATTCGCCGCATCAGCGCGCGCGCGGGCGTTTCGAGCGGCCTCATAAGCCACCATTTTCACTCCAAGGCGGCACTGATCGCCGCCGCCTACGATCGCCTGGCGACGAGGCTGCAAGAATCGCTGCAACGGCGCGTCGATGAGGACAATACCTCGCCTCGCGAACGCCTGAGCGGCTTCTTCCGGGCTTCGTTCGAGCCGGACAGCCTGGATCCGGCCCTATTCAAGGTCTGGCTGGTGTTCTGGGGCATGATCATGCACTCGCCCGAGATGCGGGCCGTCCACGACAGCGCCTATCGACGCTACCGGTCGATCTTGGAGAAGCTCCTCGCGCAGATCGCCCGCGACAACGGTGCGCGCCTGAGGCTGCGGACAGCCGCCATCGCGCTTTCCGCGCTGCTCGACGGCCTGTGGATCGAGCTGAGCCTGAGTCCCGCGAATTTCAAGCCCGCAGAGGCGATAGCGCTGTGCGAGGATTGGGTCGACGCGCTCTGCGGCGCAGAGACACCGCATCTTTTGAGGAAAACCAAATGACTGATTCGAAGGCGTTCGATGTCATCATTATCGGCGGCGGCCACAACGGTCTGGTCTGCGCAGCCTATCTCGGCGGCACCGGTCTTCGCGTCGCAGTGCTCGAGCGACGCGACGTCGTCGGCGGCGCGGCGGTCACCGAGGAGTTCTTGCCCGGCTTCCGAAACTCGGTCGCGGCCTACACGGTTTCACTATTGAACCCCAAGGTCATTCGGGACCTGGATCTCGCCGCAAACGGTCTGCGGATCGTCGAACGGCAACTGTCGAATTTCCTGCCGCTCGAGGGAAGCAGCTATCTGAAGGTCGGCGCCGGCAAGACCGCCGAGCAAGTCGCGAAGTTTTCGGCACGTGACGCCGCGCGCCTCGATGCCTACGGTGAACGGCTCGACGCGATCGCCGACTTCCTGAGGGACCTGGTGCTCGAAACGCCGCCGAATGTCACGGACGAGGGCTGGTTGGCGGCGACGCCACAGATGTTGCGCGGGGCGCGGCTCGGCCGGCGCCTCGCGCGGCTCAGCATGCCGCTGCGAAGGGAATTGCTGGACCTGTTCGCAAAGTCGGCCGGCGACTATCTCGACGGCTGGTTCGAGAGCGCACCGATCAAGGCCGCTTACGGATTCGACGGCATCGTCGGAAATTTCGCGAGTCCGTACGCGGCCGGATCCGCGTATGTGCTGCTGCATCACGTGTTCGGCGAGGTCAATGGCAGGAAAGGCGCGTGGGGCCACGCGATCGGCGGCATGGGTGCGATCACGCAGGCCATGGCGCAGGCCGCGCGGCGACGCGGAGTGGACATTCGGGTGGGCCAGGCGGTGCGCGAGGTGCTGCTCGCCGGCGGCCGCGCGATCGGTGTCATCACCGACAGTGGAGAGGAAATTCGCGCACGCTGCGTGGTGTCGAATTTGAATCCACGGCTGCTGTTTGGCTCGATGATCGACCGGAGTGCGCTCGATGCGGATTTTCTCGCGAGGATCGATCGCTGGCGCTGCGGCTCGGGAACCTTCCGGATGAACGTGGCGCTCTCGGAATTGCCGGACTTCCGCGTTCTGCCGGGCCGAACCTGCGCCGAACACCACACCGCCGGGATCATCATGGCCCCGTCGCTCGCCTACATGGACCAGGCCTATCTGGACGCCAAGGCCGGCGGCTGGTCGAAGCGGCCGATCGTCGAGATGCTGATTCCCTCGACGCTCGACGACAGCCTCGCACCGCCCGGTCGACACGTGGCAAGCCTGTTCTGCCAGCATGTCGCGCCGGTGCTGCCGAACGGCGCCTCCTGGGACGCGCATCGCGAGGAGGTTGCCGATTTGATGATCGATCTGGTCGATTCACATGCGCCGAACTTCAAGGCGTCGGTTCTCGGCCGACAGATCCTCAGTCCGCTCGACCTCGAACGAACGTTCGGCCTGACCGGCGGCGACATCTTCCACGGCGCACTGAGTCTCGACCAGCTATTTTCCGCACGGCCGATGCTCGGCCACGGCGACTATCGCGGCCCGCTGCCGGGCCTTTACATGTGCGGCTCCGGAACCCATCCAGGAGGCGGCGTAACCGGTGCGCCGGGCCACAACGCGGCCCGTGAGATCCTCAAGGACTTTCGACGCGGCCGTTTGAAACGGGCCTGAACCGGCGGGGCCGCAAACCCTCAGCCGAGCGGCGAGACGCCGAACAGTCGCTGGTGCGCCCACGCGACGAAGAACACATACAGACCTAGTCCGAGCACGATCGCGATCGCATCGTTCCACCGGCCGGCGGGTGCGGCCCGCACCGCGACCGGGGGACGGCGCTTCAGGGAGATTCGATCGAGGACCGCCCAGACGAGAAAGCCGCCGAACAGCAGCACGTCGGCGAGGCGGCCGTTCATCAGAAGGTGCGCGAACGCCCAGAATTTCACGGCGGTGAGCATCGGATGCTTGGTCGCGGCCTTGATGCGTCCGGGCAGATAGGCCGCGATCAAGAGCGGAAACACCGGCAACATGAACAGGAATGTGACGTGCCGCATCCATGGCGGCGGTGTGTACAGAACGACGGGCGCACGGCGCGCCAGTCCGAAGCCGTGCACGATCAGCACGAAGCCGAGCAGCGACACGAGCGCGTAAGCAGCCTTCCAGCCCCGCTCGCCAAGACGTGCTCGCACGCTGGCGCGCAGGCCGGGCGCGACCATCGCGAGGGAGTGCGTGCCGAGGAAAAGACAAAGACCGATGATCAATGTCGTCATGTCCCGAATCTCCTTCTATGCATCACCTCGGCGCCGACATTCTACGCGCAATTGTCGTCAGCACGCGATGCGACCCGCCCGCACTGCCGGCGCAGCAACCGCTCGTGCAGCGGGCTCGACCGCGGAAAATGCGCGAGCAGATATTCCATCTGGTCGGCGAGCACGCGCCGACCCTTCAGATAGATGTATTCGGCGTAGGTCGGGGTGAAGGGCACCGCGAGCAATTGCATGCCGGCTTGTTCGGGCGTGCGCGAGGCCTTCGCGTTGTTGCAGCGTCGACAGGCCGTGACCACGTTGTTCCAGACGTCATGGCCGCCGCGGCTGAACGGAGTCACGTGGTCGCGCGACAACTGCCCATAGGGCAAACGCAGGCCGCAGTACAGGCACAGATAGCCATCTCGGCGGAAGAGGGTTTGATTGTTGAGCGGCGGGACGTACGCGGCGCCGCGCAGATTACCCGGATTGCCGGTGTGTCCGAGCGTCGCGATGATCGAATTGACGTCGACGACGGTGCGCAATCCAGTGCTCGCGCAGGTGCCGCCGTACAGCCGGTAGAGCGTCGTTCCGCAGGTATAGGCGACCTGGCCCGTATGATACAGTCGGGCGGCTTCGCGGTAATCGACCCACTCCAGGGGCATACCCGACACGTCCGTGCGCAGAATCTGTTGCGACAAGGGGTGCCGGTCCACGATGAGGGCCTCGTTCATGCGCCGATCTTCGCGCCCGGTGTCATCGATTGCCGCAGGCTGCATAGACTGGTAAAGATAGACGAGTCCTGTGCCATAATTCAACGTATCAGGGAGATAAAGCAGATGACCGTCACCGTCGGCGTTCTGGCTGAGACTGCTCCGGGCGAGACCCGGGTCGCCGTGACTCCGGAGGTCGCCTCCAAGTTGAAGGCTCTCGGCGCGGCGGTGCTGATGCAGAGCGGGGCCGGCAGTTTGGCGCATTTTCCTGACTCCCAATACGCCGACGCGCAATTCGCCCCCGCCGACGCGGTGCTCGCCGGCGCCGACGTGCTCTTGAAGGTTCAGCCGCCGGCGCTCGAAGAAATCGCGGCGCTGCGCGAGGGCACGGTCGCAATCGGTTTCATGCAAGCCTACGCGCGCGGCGACGTCGTTCGTGCGCTGCGTGACCGGCGCATCACCAGCTTCGCCATGGAACTGATTCCGCGCATCTCGCGGGCACAGTCGATGGATGCGCTGTCCTCACAGGCCGCGGTTGCCGGCTACAAATCCGTTTTGATCGCCGCGAACGCGCTCGAGAAATTCCTGCCGATGCTCACGACCGCGGCCGGCACCATCAGGCCGGCGACGGTCCTGGTGATCGGCGCCGGGGTCGCCGGACTGCAGGCGATCGCGACCGCGAGGAGACTGGGGGCCGTCGTCGAGGCCTACGACGTGCGCGCTGCGACCAAGGATCAGATCAAGTCGCTCGGCGCCAAGTTCGTCGATACCGGCGTATCGGCCGAGGGCGCGGGCGGCTATGCGCGCGAACTCACCGAGGAGGAGAAGGCGAAGCAGCAGGCGATCCTCGATGCGAGAATCGCCGCGAGCGACATCGTGATCACGACCGCGTCGGTACCGGGACGGGCGGCACCGCGAATCGTCGGCGAGGCGGCCGTGGCCCGTATGCGGCCGGGATCCGTGATCGTCGACATCGCCGCCGAACAGGGCGGCAATTGCGCGTTGACGCGCGCCGGACAGACCGTCGCCCACGGCGGCGTCAAGATCATCGGCCCGGTGAATTTGCCGGCAACGCTGCCGTTTCACGCGAGCGAGATGTATTCCCGCAACTTGTTCAACCTGCTGAAGCCGGCGTTCGCAAACGCTGAACTGCGGATCGACTGGGCCGACGACGTGTTCGCCGGCGCGGTATTGACGCACGACGGCCAGATCAAGCACGAAGCCACCCGCAAACTCGTGGAAGGAAACTGAACATGATCGACGGCGTGATCGCCCTCTACATCTTCATGCTCGCCGCATTCACCGGCTACGAGGTGATTTCGCGCGTGCCGGTGATTCTTCACACCCCATTGATGTCCGGGTCGAACTTCGTGCACGGCATCGTCCTCGTCGGCGCAATGGTCGCGCTGGCGGGCGCCGACTCGACGCTCGTACGCGTGATCGGTGTGATCGGCGTGTTCCTTGCCGCCGGCAACGCGGTTGGCGGCTACGTCGTGACGGAGAGGATGCTGCGCATGTTCGTCTCTTCCGGCAGGAAAAGGGGTCGCAATTCATGAGCGGCTCGATGATGTCGGCACAGACCATGGTCCAGCTGAGTTATCTGGTCGCGGCGGCGCTGTTCATCCTCGGCCTGAAACGCATGAGCTCGCCGCTGACCGCGGTGAGCGGGGTGCGCTGGGCGGGAGTCGGCATGCTGCTCGCCACGATGGTCACGCTCGTGTTCATGGGCGCTCCACCCTTGAATCTGGCACTCGTGATCGGCGCGGTGCTGGTTGGCGGCACGCTTGCCTGGGTGAGCGGCAAGCGTGTCGCCATGACCGATATGCCGCAAATGATCGCACTGTACAACGGCATGGGCGGCGGAGCTGCGGCGGCGATCGCCGCGGTGGAGCTTTACCGCGGCGAATCGCCGAACGCCGCGCATCTCGGTATCGCGTTGATCGGCGGTTTCATCGGTTCCGTATCGTTCAGCGGCAGCTTGGTCGCTTTTGCGAAGCTGCAGGGTCTGATCACGAAATCGGTCCGATTCGGCGGCCAAAGGCTCCTGAATCTCATCATCCTGGTCGCGACGCTCGGTGTCGGTGCGACGATCGTCGCCCAGGGGCAGTCGGCGGCGCCGATCGTGTCGGCATTCTTCTTGCTCGCGCTGCTGCTGGGCCTGGCGATGACCCTGCCGATCGGCGGGGCGGACATGCCGGTGGTGATTTCACTGTACAACGCGCTCACCGGACTCGCCGTCGGCTTCGAGGGGTTCGTGCTGGACAACGCCGCGATGATCATCGCCGGAACGGTCGTTGGCGCCGCCGGCACGCTGCTGACGCAGCTGATGGCGAAAGCGATGAACCGCTCGCTCGGCAACGTGCTGTTCTCGAATTTTGGCGAAAGCGGCACGGCTACGAGCACTCAGACGGGCACTCAGAAACCGATCGAGAGTTCGGATGCCGGCGTGATGCTCGCATTCTCGCAGAAGGTCATTGTCGTGCCCGGCTACGGCATGGCCGTCGCGCAGGCCCAGCACAAGGTCTGGGAGCTATGCCAATTGCTGATCGAACACGGCGTGCAGGTGCGTTTCGCGATTCATCCGGTTGCCGGACGCATGCCGGGCCACATGAACGTGCTGTTGGCCGAGGCGGGCGTGCCGTACGAGTTGATCGCCGATTTGGACGAGATCAATGCGGAGTTCGATACGGCCGATGTGGCACTGATCATCGGCGCGAACGACGTCGTGAATCCGGACGCACGCAACAACCGCCAGAGTCCGATCTACGGGATGCCCATTTTGAGCGCCGACAAGGCGAAGAACGTGATCGTGATCAAGCGCGGCCAGGGCCAGGGGTTCTCAGGGATAGACAACGCGCTGTTCGGTCTCGACCAGACCCGCATGCTCTATG
>VFSW01015151.1_pt1 | contig 10622 bp, 6 predicted proteins | sample 5358111 | NCBI WGS metagenome assembly VFSW01 (sample SAMN11554181, study PRJNA540505) | mine drainage metagenome | isolation source: sediment from site ElyBrook_90M | place: USA: Ely Copper Mine, Vershire, VT | collected 2017
GAGCGGTGGGGCGAGCGGGTGGGGGTGGGGCTCGTGGATCGTCTGGGGCACCGGGCGGGGCTGGGGTACCGGGTTCGGGTGGGGTACCGGGATCGTCTGGGGTACCGGGACGGATATCGCCGCTGGGGATCCCATCGTCCAGAGCAATCGGTAAGCAATCGTTGTAAAGGGCCAGGGCGTTCACTCCGAAGCGAGTGCGACGCCCTGGCATACATCCGCTTACATCCGCTATTAAATCTCCGCGCTCGCGTAAAGCAGGCAGTTCCGCGTCCTGAATCGGCACTCAAGTTCAAGCCAACTTTTGCCGATAGACAACCAGTACGCCGGGACTCAGGATGCGCGGCCGCATTTCCATTTCATCTACCTATATTGCGCTGGTAATCGCGGCGGGCTCGCTCGCCCTCGGCCACGGCTTGTGGAGTTGGAGAAGCGCGGATATGGCGAGGTATCTCTCCTTCACCATCGTCGCGCTCGTAGCCGCGGGTCTGAAAATAAACCTGCCTTCGGTCACCAGCACGCTGTCGATGAACTTCGTCTTCATGCTGATCGGTATCTCCGAATTCAGCCTGGGGGAAGCCCTGGTGACGGGGTGCCTTGGAACTCTGGTCCAATCCGTTTTCAACGCCAGAACGCGGCCGAAGCCCGTGCAACTGGTGTTCAGCCTGGCCGGCACGGCGTGCTCGATTCAGGCAGCGTGGGCCGTGCAGCACTCGCCGAAGCTCCAAAGCGAACTGCTCGCCGCCACAACCCTCTTTCTCGCGAATTCCCTGCTGTTTGCGACCGTCATCGGGTTGACGGAGCAGAAAAATATCTGGAAAGTGTGGCGCGATTCGTACTGCTGGTCCTTTCCGAATTATCTGGTGGGCGCCGCCGCGGCCTGGGTTGTGGGGGCCACGAGTCGGGTCGTCGGCTGGCAACCCGCCTTGCTTCTGCTGCCGATTCTTTATGTTGTCCATCGCTCGCACGCGATGTATGTCTCGCGTCTCGAAGAGGCGAGGAACCGGGCCGAGCAGGAGAGTGCCCACGCGCGGGAGGTGGCGGCGCTCCACAGGCGAACCATCGAAACGCTGGCGCTGGCGATCGAGGCCAAGGACCAGACCACGCGCGACCATCTGGAGCGGGTGGAACTCTACTCGATCGAGGTGGGCAGGGAACTGGGACTCAGCGAGATCGAACTGGAAGCCCTGCGCGCCGCCGCGCTGCTGCACGATATCGGCAAGCTGGCGGTTCCGGAATACATTATTTCCAAGCCTGGAAAACTAACGCCGGCCGAGTTCGAAAAGATGAAGACGCACACGATTGTGGGAGCGGAAATCGTGGAGCGGATCCGCTTTCCCTATCCGGTCGCTCCGCTGGTGCGCGGGCATCACGAGCGATGGAACGGGACAGGCTATCCGGACGGCCTGGCGGGGGAACGGATTCCCATGGGAGCGAGGATTCTCGCCGCGGTGGATTGCCTTGACGCGCTGTCGTCGGACCGGCAATACCGGCGGGCGCTGCCTTTGAAGGAAGCGCTGCTGGTCGTCCAGGGCGAGGCCGGAAAGAGCTTCGACGCCAGAGTGGTGGAGATTCTGGTGCGCCGGGGCGTGGAACTTTCCACCATGGTGACAAGCGGAGAACGCATCGCGAGGCTGCCCACCGACGTGAAAGTCGAGCGCGGCCACGAGCCGGCCGCCGGATTCGAGAAGGCGGCCGCCACGGACACTTCCAGCCGCGATCTGGCGAGGCTGCAGCGATCCCTCGGCGATGCCGGAAAGGGCACACGGAGTCTCGACGGCCTCGCGGTGGCCATCGAAAGTTCCGCCGATCGCGGAGCGGTCTTCGCGGCGCTGCGAGCGCTGCTGCGCGACGTGGTTCCATACGACGTCCTCGTGGTTTATCTGCGTGACGGAGAGCGTCTGACGCCGGAATTTCTGGACGGCGACGATTTCCGGCTGTTCGCTTCGCTCGAAATTCCGTTGGGAGCGGGGTTATCCGGTTGGGTGGCGGAGAACGGCAAGGCCATCCTCAACGGAAATCCTTCAGTGGAACCGGGCTATCTGAACGATCCCGCCCGGTTCAGTATTCTGCGCTCCGCGCTTGCGGTTCCGCTCATCGATTCGAGCGGGATCACGGGAGTATTGTCGCTTTACCTGATGGGCCAGGACGCATTCACGACGGAGCAGTTGAACGCCCTCCTGTCCCTGAGCCCGAAGCTGGCGGAGGCTTTGGAACTCACGGCCGCGTAATCGAAAGCGCAGGAGCCGCCGGGCGCGGCGCCAGACATCGGAGGAACCATCCGTTCAGTGTTCGGCGGCTTGCGCGTATTCCTGAAAAGCTAGCGCGCCACCGGTTCGGGTATCTGCCCCGCAGGCTGGGTGCGGCGCCAGATACGAATCCGGCCCACTCGCCGCGCCGCGCCTTCCAGATACAGATAAATGACCGGCGTGATGTAGAGCGTGATGAACTGCGAAAACAGGAGTCCGCCCACCACGGCGAGCCCGAGCGGTTGCCGCGCGTCGGCGCCCGCGCCGGTTCCCAAAGCGATGGGCAAGGTGCCGAAAAGCGCCGCCACGGTGGTCATCATGATGGGCCGGAAGCGCAGGATACAACCCGCATGGATGGCGTCGAAGGCGCTCTTGCCTTCCACCCGCTGGGCTTCGATGGCGAAATCGATCATCATGATCGCGTTCTTCTTGACCACGCCGAACAGCATGATCAGGCCGACGAACGCATAAAGATCGAGATCCTTGTGGAAGATCTTCAGCGTCAACAGCGCCCCGAACACCGCCGAGGGCAGGCCCGACAAAATCGTGATCGGGTGAATGAAGCTCTCATAGAGCATCCCGAGCACCATATAGATCACCAGGATGGCGACGATGAGCAGAATCGAAAGCCCCTTGAAAGACTGCTGAAACGCCTGCACCGTGCCCTGGTAAAGCGTCGCCACGGTGGGCGGCATGCGCAGATCGCGAATCACCTCGTCGATCCGGGAAGCGGCATCGCCCAGGGCAACGCCGGGCGCGAGGTTGAATGAGATGGTGGCGGAAGGCAACTGGCCGAAGTGATTCACGCTGAGAGGGCCGGCCGAGCGCTCCAGCTTCACCACCGAATCGAGCGGAACGAGCGAGCCCTTCGACGAGCGAATGTAGAGCTTCGACAACGCATCCGGATTCCGCTGGTACCGGGGCTCCACCTCGACGATCACCTGGTATTCGTTCGACGGCGTATAGATGGTGGACGCCTGCCGCGTGCCATAAGCGGTGAAGAGCGCCTCCTGAATCTGATCGGCCGTGACCCCGAAGGTCTGGGCGCGGTCGCGATCAATATCCACGTTGATCTGGGGACTGGCGATTTGCAGGTCGCTCGTGACATTCATGAAGCCGGGCAAGGTCCTGATCTTACTCACCAGAATCGGCGCCCAGCGATAGATCTCGTTCTGATCCGCGTCCTGCAGGGTCAGCTGGTACGGGCTTTGGGTGTTATTTCCGCCGATCTGAATGGGCGGCGGGTTCTGCAGAAACGCCTCAATGCCAGGGACCGAAAGAAGCTTCGGCTGCAGTTCCTGCATGATTTGATCGGCCGAAAGCGCGCGGTCCCTGCGCGGCTTCAACATCATGAAAACCTGGCCCTGATTGCCGGAACTCACGAAGGCGAAGACGCTCTCGTCGTTCGGGTCGCGATCCATGATGTCCTTGACCGCGCGGACATGCGCCTCCATGGAGTCGAAAGAGATATCCTGGCCGGCCCTGGTGATGCCATTGAGAACGCCGCTGTCGGTGCTTGGCAGGAAGCCTTTCGGCATGTCCATGAACAGCCAGACGCTGGTCCCGAGAAGCGCGAACGCGAGCATCAGGGTGGCGAAACGAAAGCGCAGCACCAGACCCAGAGAACGCTCGTAAGCGTGATTCATCCCCTGAAAGCACCGCTCCAGCGCGTTATAAAAGCCGCCGTGGCGCTGCGCGCGGTTGAAGGTGAGGAACAGGCTGCCCAGCATGGGCGTCAGCGTCAGCGAGACGAAGCCGGAGACCAGAATGGCCACTGCGATGGTCACCGAAAACTCGTGCAGCAGGCGTCCCACGATCCCGCCCATGAAGAGCACCGGGATGAAGACGCTGACGAGCGAGATGGTCATCGAAACGATGGTGAAGCCGATCTCGCGCGACCCGCGCAGCGAGGCTTCCATGCGCGATTCGCCCAGTTCCATGTGCCGCACGATGTTTTCGAGCATCACGATCGCGTCATCCACCACGAAACCGACCGAGAGCGTCAGCGCCATCAGAGAAAGATTATTCAGGCTGTAGCCCAGCAGGTACATGACGGCGAACGTGCCGACAATCGAGAGGGGAACGGCGATGCCCGGAATGACCGTGGCGGAGATGTTCCGCAGGAAGAGAAAGATCACCATCACGACCAGGCAAACCGTGAGCAGCAGCGTGAACTTCACGTCGTCGATCGAATTGCGGATATCGGTGGAGCGATCGAACATGATTCCCATGTGGATCGCCGGCGGAATGGCCGCGCGGAAGGCGGGCAGGAGCTTCTTGATGTTGTCGACGACTTCGACCGTGTTGGTGCCGGGTTGCCGGTTGATGGCAAGAATGATGGTGCGCGTGTCGTTCAGCCAGGCCGAAACCTTGTTGTTCTCGACGTCGTCGAGCACGCGGCCGAGATCCTCCAGACGCACCGGATTGCCGTTCCTGTAGGTCACGATCATGCGCCGGAATTGCGCGGCGCTCGTCAGCTGGCCCGAGGATTGAATGGTGAACGCCTGCTTCGCGCCGTAGAGTTTCCCGGTGGGCGTGTTGCTGTTGTTGGCCTGGATCGCGGTCTGCACTTCGTCCACGCCGATCCCGAGACTGGCCAGTTTGTCGGGGTCCAGCTGGATGCGAACCGCATATTTCTGCCCGCCAAAGACCTGCACCTGGGAGACGCCGCTGACAGTGGATATCTGCTGCGCCATTACCGTTTCGGCGTATTCGTCGACGGTGTAAATCGGCAGCGTATCGGAGCTGATGCCGAGGAAAAAGATCGGCTGGTCGGCCGGATTCACCTTATTGAACGAGGGCGGCCGGGGCATGTTCGGCGGCAACAAGCCGCCCGCCTTGGAGATGGCGGACTCGACGTCCTGCGCGGCGGCGTCGATGTTCCGGTCGAGCGAGAACTGAATCGTGATCGAGGTGCTGCCGAGCGAACTCGAGGAGTTCATCGAGTCGATTCCGGCGATGGTGGAGAACTGGCGTTCGAGCGGCGTCGCCACCGATGCCGCCATGGTGTCGGGACTTGCCCCGGGCAGGCTGGCGGAGACTTGTATGGTGGGATAATCCACGCTGGGCAGCGCCGCCACGGGAAGAGCGCGGTAGGCGACAATGCCGAAAAGCAGGATGCCGAAGGCCGTCAGAGTCGTGAAGATGGGACGGCTGATGAAGAACTGCGAAATATTCATCAGGAGGCTCCCTGGCTGGTGACCGCCGGTACGACGTGCACCGGAGCGCCGGGAACCAGGCGAAGCTGCCCGTCGGTGACCACCGTATCGCCCGGCGCGATTCCGCTGTCGATCACGGTCCTGTTATCGATCGCCTGTCCCAATTTGACGGCGCGGCTCTCGACCGTCCCATCGGGTTTGAGCACAAACACGAACTGGCCCGCCTGCCCGGACTGAATCGCTTCGGACGGCACCACCGTCACGCCGTGAAGCGTGCGCAGCGTCATGACCACGTTCACGAACTGGCCCGGCCAGAGCGCACGGTCGGCGTTGGTAAAAGTGGCTTTGAGCTTGATGGTGCCGGTCGTATTGTCCACCAGGTTATCGATGAACGTGAGCTGCCCGGTAACGCTGCGCCCGGACGAAATGACGGCGCTCACGGCCAGCGGATGTTCCCGGTTGAAACCGCGCACCTCATTGAGAAACTGCTCCGGCACACTGAATGTGACGTAAACGGGCTGCATCTGGTTAATGTTGACCAGCGCCGTCGTGTCGTTGGCCTTCACCAGATTGCCGGCTTGCACGAGGAGGCTGCCGGCGCGCCCGTCGATGGGCGAACGAATGGTGCAGTACGCGAGATTGAGTTTCGCCGTTTCGAGCGCGGCTTTATCCACGTTCAGCGATGCTTTGGCGCTGTTGATTGCCGCCTCGTCGGCGCGCAACGCCTCATCCTGCGAGTGGAACGTTGTCTGATAGGTGGAGTTCTGATCTTTCGAAATCAGACCCTCTTTCGCCAGCGCGTCATAGCGTTCCGCCTGCGCTTTCGCATTGGCGGTCTGGACTGTATCGCGCGCCAGGTTCGCCTGCGCCTGCGCCACCAGCGCGTCGTCCTTCGCGATCGCGGCCTGGGCCTGATCCACTGCCTGCCGGTACGGCCTGGGATCGATTTCGAACAACTCCTGGCCCTGCCGGACATCCTCGCCTTCCCGGAACAGAACCTTCGTCAGTTCGCCCCCGATCTGCGCTTTCACGGCAATGACGGCCATGGCTTCGACCGCTCCGATCTCGCGAATCTGAACGGGCACGTCCTGCTGTTCGGCTTTGGCCACGGTCACCGGAACCGGAGGCAGGCCTCCTCTGCCCGCGCCTTTTCCGGAGGGTGTTGAGGTGTTGCAGGCGAGTTGAGCGGCAAAAATCGCGATGACGCACCACGACCGCGGTCGGAATGACAAAGTTGAAGATACTCCCGTCTACCAACTTACCGCAGCCTGGGATTCAATAGATTGCCGTCATGCGGCCGCGGATGCGTTTCGTGAGCTTTTCCATGTCGTCGAGCTTTTTCAGCGAGGAGAGAGAGAAGACAAAGGCGTCGTTTTTCTCCAGATCTTCTTCGAACGCTCTCGCCAGCCGCAGCAGTTCGCGGGAGTCTTTCACGTTTTTCGCGTAATCGGCCTTCAGGATCTCGTCCCGCTGATTCTTGCCGTTCGGCAGACGGATCAGGCCCGGCTTTTCATCGGAATTCGGATCGATGGGGGACAGCTCGGGGCCGATGACGTTCGCTTGAGCGCGCAGGAACGGCGCGGCCAGAGTTGCCGGTCCAAGCAGAATCAGAGCGCGGCGGAAACGGGATCGGACTGTCAAATCCCTCATTCCGCTATCATAGCCGAAGTATGAAAGACGTTCACGTAGGCGTAATCGGGCTCGGCAATGTGGGCTCCGGAGCGCTCTCCATTCTCACCGCCAACGCCGGTCAAATCGCCCTGAAACTGGGCTTCCGGCTGCGCGTGGCGGCGGTGTGCAGCCGCTCGCTTTCCGCGGGCACGAAGCTGCCCGACGGCCTGGACGATGCGGTCCGCACCACGGACTGGCGCGACGTTGTGACCAACCCGAACGTCGATATCGTGGCCGAACTGGTGGGCGGGACAACGGTGGCCAAAGAGATTATCGAGGGCGCCACGGCGAACGGAAAATCCATCGTGACCGCCAACAAGGAACTCATGGCCCTGTGCGGCGCCGGGATCTGGGACCGGGCCATCAAAGCCAATATCAATCTCGCCATGGAAGCGAGCGTGGCCGGCGGCATCCCCATTCATGCCGTACTGCGCGAAGGGATCTCGGGCGACCGCATCGTGGCCATTGCCGGGATTCTGAACGGCACGAGCAACTACATCCTCACAGAGATGGAGCGGCGCGGCGAGTCGTTCGATGCGATTCTGGCCGAGGCGCAGGCGCTGGGATACGCCGAATCCGACCCGAGCGCGGACGTGGATGGCTACGACGCGCGCTCGAAGCTGGCGATTCTGGCCGCGCTGGCCTTTGGCGAGCGCATCACCCCGAGCGACATTTTCGTGGAAGGGATCCGGCGCATCACGGCGCAGGATTTCGACTACGCGCACCAGCTTGGCCACACCATTCGCCTGATCTGCGGCGCGACGCAGACCGAGCGCGGCCTGATTCTATCCGTGCGTCCGGCCCTCATTCCGCAGTCGACCATTCTGGCCAACGTGCGGGGCGCGTATAACGCGGTGTGGGTCAAAGGGCAGTTTGGCGGGGATACGTTCTATTACGGACGCGGCGCGGGCGCGAGCCCGACGGGCGTTGCGGTGGTGAGCGACCTGATGCGGGTGGCGCGGGAGATCCGTTGCGGCAGTCCGGAGCGCGTCTCGCCGTTCGCGCACGAACGTCTGGGCGAGTACGAGCCGGTGTCGATCCGGCTGCAGCACCGGCCGTATTATCTGCGCTTCCGGGTGAACGATCGCCCGGGGATTATCGCCGAACTGGCGGGTATTCTCGCCTCGAAGCAGATCGGCCTGGAAGCGGTGCTGCAACTGCCGAGCACAGCCAAGGACGACCTGCCGTTCGTGATCACCGTGGAGCCGTCGTCCGAGCAGGCGGTCCAGGAAGCGGTGGAACAGATGCGTCCGCTGAGTTTCCTCCGCGAGCCGCCTCTGGCGCTGCCCATGGAACCGCCTCTTTAACTGCCCATCGGGCAGTGCCCGGCAACGCGATATTCATAATCCGCATGTACACTGAACCCAATGGGTATCGGCGCGGCATCGTAATGGGCACACCCATCATGGGCACACCAATCATGGGCACACCAATCATGGGCACACCAATCATGGGCACACCCATCCGCTTACGGCTGTTTCTGAGTTGTTTCCTGCTGATCGCGGGCATCGCGCTCGCGGTTGACCTGGGCCGCGGCGGCGGGCGCATCCATCGAGCCGTTCTCGATCTGGGCCTCAGCGTCTTCGGCGCGATCCTCATGACCTGGATCTTCACGCGCGCCATCGAGTGGCGCATTCAGCGGCTGAAGCTCTTTGCCGAACACGTTCTGGACGCCAGCAGCATGGATGCGCCCCTGCCCGAAGAGGGCAGGGAGACCGAGCAACTCAACCAGTCGCTGCGCCGCATGGCGTCGCGGATGCGTGAACTGGTCGAGAGGCTGAGCCTTGAATCCACGCGCCGCGACGTGATCCTCAAAAGCATGGCGGAGGGCGTTCTTGCGGTCGATCACCAGATGCGCGTGCTCTTCTGCAATCAGTCTTTCTCCGGCGCGCTCGGCCTCAGGCATCCTGTCGAAGAAAACACGCCGCTGCTCGGCCTCGTGCGCGATCCGAAATTCATCAGCCTGATTTCGGGCGTGCTCGGATCGGGCGAAGCCGCGAAATCGAAGCTGCAGTTCATGCCCGCCATCGATTTGAACAACGACGCCTCGATTTTCGAAGCCTATGCCGCGCCGCTCGAAGCCGGGTCCTTCGGCGCCCCGGGCGCCCCTCTGCACCGCGGCGCGCTCGTGATTCTGCACGACATCACGGGCATCGAACGGCTGGAGAGGATCCGGCGGGACTTCGTCGCCAACGTTTCGCATGAGCTGCGGACGCCTCTGACCGCCATCCGCGGGTATGCCGAAACCCTGCTCGCCGGCGCGCTGGCCGATACGGATCACAATCGCCGCTTTGTCGAAATCATTCAGGCGCACGCCATCCGGCTGAACAACATTGCCTCCGATCTGCTGACGCTTTCGGATCTGGAATCCGGCCGGCGCGATGCCGAGCCCGGACCGATCTCGGTGGAAGACGCGGTCAATACGGCGCTGCTCACCGTGGAGCCCGAAGCGCGCATCCGGGACGTCAATCTGGTGCGCGGCGCGGTGCGCGACGCTCTCATCACGGGCCACGCGATCCGTCTCGAACAGGCTCTGGTCAACCTTCTCGATAACGCCGTGAAATTCAACAAACCGGGCGGCGAGGCCCGTATCGATTCCGGAATGACGCCGGACGGACGGATCTTCATCGCGGTGTCCGATACCGGGAGCGGCATGCCGTCCGAAGATCTTCCACGCATTTTCGAACGCTTCTACCGCGTGGACCGGGCCCGCTCGCGCGAGGTCGGCGGCACGGGTCTCGGGTTGTCCATCGTCAAGCACGTGGTCGAGCGCATGGATGGCGCGATTAAGGTCGAGAGCAGGCTGGGCAAGGGCTCCACCTTCACTATCCTGCTGCCGCCCGCCTCGAAAACGCTCGCCGCATGACGAAACGAACCGGAAGACAGCGTTCCAAACGGGCTGGGGCGCCGGCGGAAAAGCCCCCGGCGGACGACCGGATTTCGCTCGACGATCCGTGTCTTTACATGAATCGCGAGTTGAGCCTGCTCGAATTCCAGCGGCGCGTGCTCGAAGAAGCGTTCGACCCCAACAACCGGCTGCTGGAGCGCGTCAAGTTTCTTTCGATCGTCAGCTCCAATGTCGACGAGTTCTTCATGGTGCGGGTGGCGGCGATGAATCAGAAGCTGGAGAAAGGCAACCCGGCCCTCAGCATTGACGGCAAGACGATTCCGCGGCAAATGGAAGCGGTGCGCGCGAGCGTGGACCAGTTGATGCGGAGCATCTACGATTGCTTCCAGAACCGTCTGCTGCCCAGCCTCGCGGAGAACGGCATTACGATCGCCGACTATGCTTCGCTCGACGAACGCGAGCGCGAGGCCGTCGACCGTTACTACCTCGAGACCGTTTTCCCCGTGCTGACCCCGCTCGCGTTCGATCCGGGGCGGCCATTTCCGCACATTTCGAATCTCAGCCTCAATCTTGCGATTGTATTGCGGGATACGGGACCGAATGAGGGCGACACGCGCAGGCACTTCGCGCGCGTCAAGGTTCCCGAGGCCCTGCCGCAGCTCGTCGCCATTCCGGCGGCGCCCTCGCGCCGTAACGGCA
>VFSW01015152.1_pt1 | contig 10621 bp, 5 predicted proteins | sample 5358111 | NCBI WGS metagenome assembly VFSW01 (sample SAMN11554181, study PRJNA540505) | mine drainage metagenome | isolation source: sediment from site ElyBrook_90M | place: USA: Ely Copper Mine, Vershire, VT | collected 2017
AGGACAATCTTGCCTACATGGCGATCCGTTACAAGAAGCCAATCATTGTGGTCGAAACAGCCTACGACTGGCGCGACGGCGAAGTCTTCAAACAACGCAAACCGCCGTTTCCCCAAACTCCGGAAGGTCAGGCGCAGTTCTTCGCCGCTGTCATCAGCACGGTACAACAAACCCCGAACGGCCTTGGCAAAGGTGTCTTCTGGTGGGAACCCATGGCGGCGGGAGCTATTGCCAAACGAGGTATGTTCGACGATCAGCACAATGCTCTACCTGTGCTCCGCGTGACGGACCCTGCACCGGCGCCTCCTCCACCATAAGTTCGCGTACTTCTCTTGGGGCTTGTCGCTGCTCGCCACGCTGTCATGGCCTATCTGCCCGACGCTCCGCAGATCGCCCCATCATGTGTCGCACGACTGCGTTGGTTGCAGGCATCTCCTATCCTCTACCCCGCCGCCAACAAATCCGAAGCGATGACCGCCGCAAGCCAGACCGCGCCCACAAAGTACCCTGCCGCCACATCACTTGGATAATGCACCCCCAGATACACCCTGCTCACTCCGATCCCCACCACCATCAGTAACGCCCCCACGATCAACGCCGCCTTGGCCCACCTGTTGCGCAGCTTGTCCAGCGTCTTATACACGATGATCCCGTACATCACCATCGCCAGCACCGAGTGCCCGCTCGGAAACGAGAAGCTTTGCTCATGCACAAACGCCCACGCCACGTCAGGCCGCAACCGCTTGAAGTACAGCTTCAGCACCTCGTTCAGAGCCACACCGCCCAGCGCCGCCGCGACCACAAGCACAGCGTCTTCCTTCATCCGCCGCCACCACAGCAATCCCGCAGCCAGCGCCACTGCTGGCACCAGCGCAAAGGTCGACCCCATCCAACTCAGCCCCAGCATCACTTGCGTCATCATCGGTGTCGCAAGGCCATGCACCCAGCTCTGAATCACCTGGTCCCAATACCCGAACGACGCTTCCAGAATCTCGTCATGGAACTCCACCAGACCAGAGGTCGCCACCAGCGCGGCCACGAACCCCACCAGCAGCAAGGCTCCTAATAGCTTCCATTTCCTTAACGAACGCATCAACCGCAAGGTATCACGGACCCACCCAGAAGTCGGCATGCGCATTGCGGCGAGGCAGGTCTCAGCGGGTACACCTCCATTCCAGAAAACTAGCGGCCTGCCAGCACTCGTTGGTTCCTCTATTCCGGAAGCTTTACATCGCCCACGACCGTGAATCTAGCACGTTGGGCGTGCGGCGTTTCGTCCGGCTGGGCGCCTCCGAGATAGACTTCATAGACGCCGGGGAGAACCACGCGCTCTCCCTTCTCATTGACCTGACCCAGCGTCCTCGGGTCGAGTGTGAATGCGACATGCGTTGACTGCCCCGGAGCGAGGTGGACGCGCGTAAACCCTGCGAGCATGTGGAGGGGAGTCTCAAAACCCTTCGGCTGCGTGAGGTATAGTTCAGCAACCTCGTCGCCCGCGACGGAGCCCGTGTTCATCAACTCGCCTTCAACTTGAACGGGATCGCCGGCCTTGACGTCCGACGATGGAACCTTGAGGTCCCGATACGTGAAGCTCGCATAGCTGAGGCCGAAGCCGAAGGAGTACAGCGGCTTGCCTGAGAAGTATCGGTAGGTGCGGCCCTTCATCGAGTAATCGGCGAAGGGTGGAACCTGATCCAGCGAGGCGTAGAACGTCAACGGAAGCCGTCCGCCAGGATCGTTGTCACCGGCCAGTGTCTCGGCGATGGCGGTGCCCCCTTCCTCGCCGGGGTACCAGGCTTCAAGAATCGCGTTGGCATGTTCCTGCGCCCAGTTCACAGCCAGGGCGCTGCCGTTTTGCAGCACGACGATGAGCGGCTTACCAGTGGCTGCAACCGCCTTCAACATCTCCTCCTGCACGGCTGGCAGGTTGATGGACGTGCGGTCGCCACCGCTGAAGCCATCCAGCTTGACCGGCATCTCCTCTCCTTCGAGCGAAGGCGAGAGCCCTACAAACGCCACCGTGACATCCGACTGCTTCGCTGCTGCGACGGCCTGATCGACCAGCGCAGCGACAGGAGCCAGCCAGGTAAGATCGATGCCCGCGCTGCCTGTTCCATGGAAGTATTCCAGCCGGATCGCATGGGGATTGGAGTCGCTGAAGTGTATCGCGCTGTCGATCACGGCGCCCCGTTCCCCCGTTTTCTGGTTGCTGCTGTCGAGGAAAAGTTTGCCGTCGAGATAGAGCCGGAAGCCCTCCGCATTCTCGCAGGCGTAGCAGTAGTTCACGCGGACCCCGAGTCTATATTCCCCGGGTGCAGGAGGGGTAAATGTTCCGCTCCAGCGCACGGAGTAGTTGTTGCGCGCGAGGCCGGCGACCGGCGCGAACTTGTCCCAGTTGAAGTTGATGGTGCGGTCGGTGCGCGTGAGCACGGGCTTACCAGTCAGGTCCTTGGAGTCGAAATACTCGCCCGTGAGTCCCTCGCCGTTACCGCTCGCCGGATGCAACGCCGTGTGCTCGATCGGCATGGCAAGCCCCTCAACCAGACTCGAGCCCTGGGCATACAAAACTCTAGCCGACGAGAAGCGCTTCTCCACTCCTTCGAGCGGAAAGACGGGTGCGGGCGGCGGTCCGTTGTAGTTCCCCTGCAGAGACTGGATAAGCTCTGCCGTTGGTCCCACGACGGCTATGTTGCGTATGCCCGGCTTCAGCGGAAGGATGCCGTCCGCATTCTTGAGCAGCACCATCGACTCGCGCGCAGCTTGCAGCGAAAGCTCTCGGTGCGCGGGCGAATTCACTTCGCTATAGGGAATGCGGCCGTAATCATAGCTCGATGGCGGATCGAACATGCCCAACCGGAACCGAGCGCGGAAGAGCCGGCGCAGCGATGTATCGAGCTCTGCTTCGGTGATCAATTTCTGGTGGACTGCGTCGACGAGCGCCGGAAACGCCTGCCCGTTCCCGAACCCACACTCAAGATCTGTGCCCGCCTTCACTGCGTCAGCGGCAGCATGGGCCATGTCCGGTGCGTAGTGGTGTCCGGTGTTCACATCGGCCACGGCGGCGCAATCGCTAACGACATAGCCGCTGAAATGCCACGCATCGCGCAGATGATCACGCAACAGCATCGCGCTCGCGCAGGCCGGCACACCGTCGATGGCGTTATAGGCGCACATCACGGATTGCGCGTTTGCTTCTGTGACTGCGGCGCGGAAGGCTGGCAGATAGGTGTCTTCCAGATCGTGCGGCGAAACGTCCACGTTGAACCCGTGCCGCAAAGGCTCCGGGCCGCTGTGCACCGCGTAGTGCTTCGGTGTGGAGATGACTCTCAAATGATTCGGATCGTCACCCTGCATCCCCGTCACAAACGCCACGCCCATCCGTCCGGTGAGAAGCGGATCTTCACCATACGTCTCCTGGCCGCGCCCCCAGCGGGGATCGCGAAAGATGTTAATGTTGGGCGCCCAGAACGTAAGCCCAAAGAACATCTCATGGTCGCCTTCGCGCATGGCGTGGTTGTACTTTGCGCGAGCCTCGGTGGAGATTGTCTGGCCCATGTGATGAACCAGATTTGTATCCCAAGTCGCGGCCATGCCAATCACCTGCGGAAAGTTGGTGGCCACGCCAGCGAACGCCACACCATGCAGACCCTCGTTCCACCAGTCATACTTCGGCACATCGAGGCGCGGGATCGCCGGAGCGTGATCGCGCATCTGATCCACCTTCTCCTGCAGCGTCATGCGGCTGATTAGGTCCTCGACGCGCTGGTCCACCGGAAGCGTCGGATTCATGTAGGCCGGCGTTTCGGCCGGCGGCTGCGGTGTTTGTTGACCAAAGATATGCGGTGGCGGAAGGATGACCACAGAGGAGAGACAAAAGATAATGCAAGCACAGAGACGATACATCGGCAACAACTCCTACAAGATCGACAACTGGTTCGCAATCTTACTATGAACGGGCCGAGAGGTGAGGGCGACGGTCCTAAGGTAAAGAAGTATTGCCCTCGTTGTGCGATGGCTCATCATGAAGCCATCGAAATGAAAGCCGGACGACAAGACGCTTCGCAACCAATTTCTCGCGCCGGTTGGACTCGCCGAGTGGTGGCTTCCTCTCAGCTCTACGGGCTCTCCTGCGAAAGACGGATGGGCGCCTGCCAGAAGGTGGCCTTGGCATCGGTGGGGTCGAGAATGGTGACCTGGCATTGATACTCTCCGGCCGGCAACGCAGCAAGACCTATGTCGAAGGTGAGCGGCACGGCGGCCAGCCTGCCTGTCGAGGCTGGAGTGACGGCAATGGGACGGGTCTGAAAAACCTTTGTGCGATCGCGATAAAAACTGACGTAGGCGACCAGTGGCTTCACCGCGGCAGCGGTCTGCTCATAACCCTGCAGGTAGACATAGAGCTCCCTTCCATTACTGAAGACGCGCGTTACGCTGGGGATGAGCTTGCGCCCGTTGACAACCAATGGATTCGCGGCGATCGCCTTCGCCTGGTCCTTGCCCTTCATGGCGTCATACAGCGCCTCCTTCGTGTCCACGCGCTGCGCACTGAGCACGACCGAACTGACGGGGACGCTTGCGGTCTCCTTGTTCAAGTTGGGAATCACAAAGTTCGTTTGATAGGTTCCAATACGTCCAGTCTCGTCATCGCGCGCGAGAAATTTGATCATGTATTTCCCGGGGAGCAGCGTGAAGCCGCTGTCATACTCGATCGGCCGATGCGCCAGTTCAGCCGCCGTCGCATCGCTGAGCTTGATGTTGACGTTGTCCCGCACGTTGCTGACGGTGTTGCCGCCGTAGACGTCCTTGATCTCCCCAACAAAATCGATCAGTGTGTGCTCCGCGCCGCCACGCTTGGCAAGCGCAAGTTCGCGTCCAGGAATTTTCACGACGATGGGGACAAAGTACTCCGCGCGATTGAGTTGGAAGTAATTAATCTCCATCGCGACAGTGAGCTCGGTGATGGGGTCGTCCAGCATGAGCGCGTCTTCAAGCTGCCGCTCCTTGTCGGCGACGTTGAACTTTCCGAACTCCTTGCCGGCGTAATAGCCTTGGCGGAAGTCAAGCCGGGCATCGGCGGGTTTGGAGACGGTGACCTTGATCCTGCGGAAGCGGCCGTCGAGTGCCGCGTTGGTGGTGTAGTACTCGAGGATGTAGTAGTCGGATATCGCCTGTTGAGCGTTGACGATGCCGCGGTCGAGGTCGTTGTAGTCCAGCAGTGCCTTGCCGCCGGTATCGCCCGCGAGAGAGAACATAGTGTCCTGCGACTGCTGGAAGTTAGAGGTCGTAGCCGCTGCGGCAGTCCCCGAATACATTCCTTGATTTCCGGGCGATCCCTGCGTCGCATCGCCTAACGGAGCTGAGGCAACGAGGCCGCGCGCATCAATCGGCCAGAAGGAAACGCCCGCGCGAATCGCAGCGTCGACCGTTGCATGAAGCTGCGCTTGATTGTCGACTCCATTGAGCCTGAGGCCGCTGGCGAAGTAGATCAGCGACTTCTTCTCGCTGAGGGAACCCAGCATGCGCGCTGCTGTCTGCAACGCGGAGAGCTGGCGGTCGGTGTTGAAGACATTGAATTCGCTGTCGTCCTGGCCAAAGGCTGCGCCTGTGTCGGCGCTGCTGGCGTCGTCGATCGAGTCGACCGAACCCTGACCCTCGCCGACAACCAGCGTTTGCAGAATACTCAACAGCCGATTGCGATCCGCGGTGAAATCCTGCAGCACATCCACCGCGCCGCCCTGGTAGCGCAGGATGGAGACCAGATCGACAGCCGTCATTTGTGTGCGGATGAACTTCTCTGCTGCGGCCAGGGCGCGGAGTTGATCGCCGGGCGGCATAGCACTCATATCAAAGTAGAGCGCAAGCAAACGACGGTCCTTGTAACGGGTGCTGTCGGCTGAATCTGGCGTTACCTGCGAGCGTGCAAGTTTTCTGTAGATCGTAAGGCTTTCATCTTTGGGCGGCGGCAGCGGCGTCACAGTCGTAGGTAGCGACTGGTACTCGCAGAAGCGGATCGTCTGCGAAGCGCCGTCCTCGGTAAGTGTGAAGTCCTGAGCCGTGAGCCCTCGAACGACGTTGCCCTGCTTGTCCTTCACCGTGACCGCCTCCACGACCAACTGCGAGCGAACAGTGAGCGTATAGGTATCGGCCGCACCGGGTTCCTTGTTCTGTCCAATCGTCTGCGCGTGCGTCGGCAACGTGCTGCCGATGAACGCAATGGCGACAAAGAAGCGTAGCGATCGCATCATTAAAACCTCAACCGCGCCGTAATTTGCAAACTACGCATGGGGTTGGTCGATGCAGGCAGCCCGAAGATCGGGCTGACGAGCGACGGGTCGATGACTGTGTTGTAACTGGTGTAGACGACGTGATTCAAGAGGTTGGTCGCATCCCCGCGGATATCGAGGTTATACGTCTTCGCAACGCGAAAGGTGCGCGACAACGACGCGTTGAAGGTGAGTGAGCCGGGCCCAGTGATCGAATCCCGACCGGCATTGCCCCACTGGCCCGGTTGCGGCGAGGTGTACGCCGCTGCATTGAGGAAGCGCCCGGAGGGCGATGCATAGATGGAAGTAGAAGTGCGGTCGGGCCGCAGATTCCCCGTCACGCCACTACCATTGGTCGCAGCAAGGTATATGGGCGTCTCTGGCAGGCCGCTGCCCGCAACGACTTGCCCCGCAACAGTCCACTCCTTATATACGCGCCCGCGCCAGCCGGTCAGCAACGTGCCGCCGCGCTGGCCCATGCCCGTGCTGTATTGAAAGCTGGCCGTCAGCAAATGGCGCTGGTCAAACGTAGAGAGTGCGCGCTCGGCACGGAGGTCAAGCCAATCCTGTGCGATGCTCGCCGTAGCGGTGCTCTGGCTCGTCGCTCCCGCAGCCATCGGGCCTTGCCCGCCAAGGACAGCGTCATCGTCCACCGACTTCGAGTACGTGTAAAGCAGCAATGCCGAGAAGCCGCTGCGTAGCCGCCGACGCACTTGCAGGCTCGCAGCCTCGCGGGTCGAGCTACCGTTCGAGGTGCGATACGTGAAGCCCGAAGGGCACAACGGGCACGGGTTCGTTCCCCCCAGCGGATACGTATTCGGGAGGAACTCCTGGACTCCGTGCGAGCCTTTTACACCGAGATACGTTGCCGTCATCTGCAGTGCGGCGGGGAGGTCGCGCTGCGCCGAAACCTGCCACGTCTGTGCGTATCCCACACGAAAATCTGGATCAACGGCAAACGTGTTCGGCGTTGTTGCCGTGCAGGGCTGCCGAATCAATCCATTCGCAAGCGTAAGTGGACAGCCTGCACGATTCTGCGCGCTGAGCGTGTCGGAAAGCGGAGATTGTTGCGCGAGTTGTAGCGCAGTCGCCTGGTAGACCGAGGTGTCCGCATAAATTCCGTACCCTGCGCGCACAACCAGCGACGAGCCGGGAATGGGTCGCCACGAGATGCCGACTCGTGGCTCGACATCGCGGCGATCTGGCCGCATTAACGACGTCGGATAAATCTGGCCAGTCAGCGGTCCTGTGGGATCGCTTGCCAGCACAGGCGCAACCGCCGTGAAGTCTGGTGCTACGTCCAGGTTAACCAGCCTATTCTTCAACTCGGTGATGGGCGCGCCGTACTCCCACCGTACACCGACGTTGACTGTAAACTCTGGCCGCACGCGCCAGTCGTCGGTCACGTAGGCGTCGTAGACGGACTGGCGAAGGTACTTGTCCGCATTGCCATAGGCGATGGAACTGGTGTCGGGTGTGCCGCTGATGAAGTCTGTGAAGTCCGAGCCCGTAGCAGCACCAGTGAAGGTGAAGGTGCCCCGCGGGTCCTGTTGCGCGAGGTAGTTGAACTCCTGCCGTCGGAAGTCGCCGCCAAGCGTAATGTTGTGGCGGCCGCGGTAGAACGCCACGGAAGGTGCAACGCCGTCGGTGCGATTGCGATCGAAGGCACTCTGAGCATCCGTGAGCGTAGCGATGCCGCTGGAAAACACCAGCGTCGGCGGCCCCCAATCGATGGAGGACTGGTCCGTACCGCCAACACCAGCGCCGCCTTCCACGTTGCTACGATCGGCAAAGTAGGGAGTCACCAGCGTGCGCAGGCGGCTAAACCGATAGCCCAGCGTGAGGTACACACTGTGGTTGAAGCGGTGCTGCCAATTAGCGTTGGCGTTCATGCCGAGGGTTCCTGTCGTATCGCGGAACCCGAAGAGACTGATGCTGTCCGCGCGTGTGCTCTGAAACGCGAAGCCACCAAAGAACTCATCCTTGCGACCAATGTACTTGTCGAGGCGCGACTGCAGCGCATCCTGATGCGAGTTGCTCAAGATGCCGGTCTGATAGTTATAGTTCGCGTTGCCCGCAAGGTTCGGTTCCGGATACAACGCAAGCAGCGCTTCCGCCACCGGGTCGATGGGCGTCGTGCTCCGTTGCGCGAGCGTCGGTACCAGGCCTGAGTCAATCGTAGCGATACTATTACGCGTCCACTCGTACGCAACGAAGAAGTTCGGCCCACGCCGTAATAGATGCGGAATGTGAATCGGACCACCGACGGTCGCAATTCCGGTGATCGTGCTGTACGTTGCCTTCGGAGTATCAAACCCCGTCAGCGAATACGGTCGCGCATCCAGCGCGGAGTTGTCATAGATGACTCCGATGCCGCCGGTATACAGGCTCTTGCTACCCTTGCGCGTGTTGCCAAACCCCTGCGCGAGCGTGAACTGCGACGTCGCTGCATTGTTCACGCTGCCGTTGACCAGGAAGCCGTCGTTTGAGGCCGAAGCTTCGTCGGACGGCTTCGGCGGCTCGCTCTCGCCCTGCGTAGCCCCGGGCTTCGCTGCTGCGGACGGCGCGGCAGCGCCTGCCGCAGCCTGCGCTTCGGGCTTGACGGCCTTCGTCTGCGCGATCACCTGGTCCAGCGGGAGCATCTTCAACTCCCAGCGGATCCCCGGCATGTTCGGAGCGATCGTGAGGCTCTGGTGAATCGGAGAAAACAGCGGGATCTCGACACTGATCTTCCACGCACCATCCGCGAGATCGGGAAAGGCATAGCTGCCATCTGTATCCGATACGGTGCTTAACTTTTTCGCGCCCTGGGTGACCGTGATCGTCGCGCCCGGCACCGGAAGGCCGTTGAATGTCACCTGCCCATGGTGTTCCGAAGCATGCGCAATGGCCGCAACGCCAAGCACCACGAGTGCGCAAATCAGCCGACTCCATCTGCTTGCGCGCTGCCGTGAGCTCGAACCCATCATTCGTCGTTAGTTCTCCGAAGGTAATTCTGCATGGTCGATGACGAACGTCTCGAGCTCGGCCTTGCCAGGTTGAAGTTTCAGTCCGAGCTGCTCCTCCAGGGCCGTAAAGATATCGGGCGGAGTCGAAGAGTCGGGCGCAGGCGGGCCTGCATCATCAGGAGACCAATTCAGTTGGAGGCTGTACTTCCCTGCGAGGCCTGTCTTGTCGATCACGATACGGCCCACCTGGTCGGATAAGCGGTCAGCCAACTCCGACAACGTGACAGCTGTCGCCGTGAGATTCCTGTTATGAATTCCGATACCCGAGTGACTGGCGTCATCCGCCGTCGTCTCTTTGAACTTTGGGCCGCCCTTGATCACGACGAGATCATAGATGGGCAGGACCTTCTTCCCGTGATGAAACTTCAACTGAAACCGGTCGGTAAGTATTGGCTGTTGCATCGACCGGAACTGCTCCGGCGTGAGCGCCGCCAATGCCTTCTTATCGGGATCGATAATCTTCGCCTTGATATCGAAGCGCGCGGAATCACCCCATTTAGGCAGGTCAATGAGTTGCGCATCCTTGAGCCCCCACGCACCAAGAATCATCATCTTCAACGAGACGTTCGATGCATCGAAACTACCGTCATCGATCGAAACGCTGACCCTCCCGCTGTCTGTCTTATCTGGCTTGATGGAAACGACGTCGTATGCAGGCCCCTTCGCATCCGCAGCATCAGGTCGCGGAGATGCAGCACTCTGCGCCACCATCCCCGGAACCGAAATCAGCAGTCCGGCGCACGCAACAACGAGTATTTCGCCCCACCCATAAGGCCAGTAACCCAGTCGCTTTCTCATGGCGCGGAGCGGTTCCTCTCTCGGTGCGATACACGTCTGACGCAACAACCTCGGCGAAAGTTATTGCCCTTGGCTAATTTTCTGAAGGCATTTCTGCATGGTCGATGACCAGCGTGTCCACAGGCCCCCGGGTTGCCTGCAGCTTGAGTCCGAGTTGCTCCTGAACCGCCGTAAAGATGGATGCACCGGACTCTGCCGACCCATCATCGCCTGAAGCCCCGGACTCCTCGGGAGTCCACTTCAGTTCGAAGTCGTAGTCTCCGGTAATGCCGGTCTTGTCCACAACGGTATGCTCCAGCACGGAAGACAACTCGCCCGCCAGGGAGATCATCGGGAGGCCCTGGCCTTTGAACATGCCGGGACCCATCGTCATCATGCCGTGAGGCTTGGCCGCAGCGCGACCCTTCGGCGCATCCGCAGAGCTCTCCACCGGTGCCTCTGGCTTTAGCTTCGGCCCACCCTTGGCAACGACCAGATCATACGTCGGGAGTACCTTGATCTCGTGATGCACCTTCAGCTTGAAACGGTCTGCCAGCAATGCCTGAAGCAGAA
>VFSW01015153.1_pt1 | contig 10621 bp, 8 predicted proteins | sample 5358111 | NCBI WGS metagenome assembly VFSW01 (sample SAMN11554181, study PRJNA540505) | mine drainage metagenome | isolation source: sediment from site ElyBrook_90M | place: USA: Ely Copper Mine, Vershire, VT | collected 2017
ATGCTCCACGGTACCCACGCCAGCGCCACGAGACCGGTAGCCCCCGCGACGCCGACTACACCAGGAACGTGGGGCAGTTTGGTCGCCAGCACGATCGGACCGATGGTGTACCCGACGGCGACCGCCAGCATGAGCCCGATCCACTCGACGCTACCGCCGCGGATGCCGAGGCCGACGAGCAGTGCGACGCCGACCGCACCGACGCCGAGACCCCAGAGGCGCCGCCGGGCGATGTGCTCCTGGCTGCGACGAAGGCGTTGCGCCACGACCGAGAAGAGGGGTACCGCGCAGATGAGGAGGCTCGTCAGCGAGCTGGAGATGTGCTGTTCAGCCGTGGCCATGAGGTACCAGGGCACGCCGAACTCGACGAAGGCGAAGACGGCGATCCAGCCCAGGTGGCGCACCAACGGGCGGAACTGGCCCCTCAGCACGACCAGCGGCAACAGCAGCGCAGCGGCTGGCGCGGTGCGTCCAAGCACCAACACACCGGGGTCGAGTTGCCGTACGGCTACCCGGATCAGGAGATACGGAATGCCCCAGATCACCGCCATGAGAGAGAAGAGCAACCAGCCGCGCCGAGACATGCACCAACTCTATCGGCGGCGGCCGAAATTGGAGATTTACTCTTACTAATGCATAAAATGGCACAATGCGAGTTGGCATTGTCGGAGCGTCGGGGTACGCGGGTGCAGAGGTGTTGCGGCTGTGCCTCGGTCACGACGACCTCGACGTGGTCGTCGCGACCGGGGAGTCGACGGCCGGTCGTGCGGTGGCCAGCCACGTGCCCGCGCTCGGCGCACTGGCGACGGGGATGACCTTCGCCCCGACCGACGAGATCTTTCGCGAGCGCCTCGATGTCGTCTTCATCGCCCTTCCGCACGGACACAGCCAGGGGATCGTCCCGCGGCTGCTCGACAGCGGCGCGACGGTCGTCGACCTCGGCGCGGACTTCCGGCTGAAGAACAGCGACGACTACGAACGGTGGTACGGCCACCCGCACACGCAGCCGGAGCTGCTCGATCGAGCGGTGTACGGACTCGTGGAGCGCCACCGCAGTGAGTTGGTCGGTGCGCAGTTGATCGCCGCACCGGGTTGCTACCCGACCGCCACGTCGTTGGCGCTCGGCCCGTTCGTCGACGCCGGCGTCCTCGAGCGTCGAGGCGTGGTCGTGAACGCGCTGAGTGGCGCCTCCGGCGCCGGTCGAGCGCTGAGCGATCAGCTCCACTTTGCGCGCCTGGCGTCGAACGCGGAGGCCTACGGTCTGCTCACGCACCGCCACACCCCGGAGATGCAGCAGGAGCTCGGCGTGGAGCTGCTCTTCACGCCACATCTCGTGCCGGTGAGCCGAGGAATGATCGTGACGGCGTACGCGCCCGTCACGGCGACCAGCTCCTTTGATCCGTTGGCGCTGCTTCGCGACGTCTACGCGGACGATCCGTTCATCGTGGTGGTCGATGCACCTCCGGCGCTGAAGGATGGCGTCGGCAGCAATCTCTGTTTCGTGTCGGCGAGAGTGGACGAGCGGACGGGCTGGCTCGTGGCGATGAGCTCACTGGACAACCTGCTCAAGGGTGCGGCCGGTCAGGCGGTGCAGGCGTGGAACGTAGCTACCGGTCGCGACGAGACACGCGGCCTGCCGCGCAGTGGGGTGACGCCGTGAGACGGCTCGTCATCAAGATCGGCGGCCACGCCCTGGATCGCCTCGATCCGTCGTCGCCGGTGCTTCGTGACCTCGCCGAAGACGTCGCCTCGCTCGACGGCACCACGGCGACGGTGATCGTCCACGGCGGCGGACCGCAGATCTCGTCGCTGCTCAGCGACGTCGGAATCGCCAGCGAGTTCGTCGACGGACTGCGAGTGACCGACGACGCGACCATGCCGTACGTCGCGATGGCGCTCGGCTACGTCAACGCACAGATGACGGCGTCCCTGCAGCGTTGCGGACTGCGGACGGTCGGGATCAGCGGCGCCGACGGTGGCCTCGTTCGGGCTATCGCGCTCGGCGCGCCCTGGGGGCGCGCGGCGGCGTCGATTCGCGTGCGCGACGACGTTGTCACCGCACTCATGGATGGTGGATGGACACCGGTGGTGAGTTCACTCGGTGTCGATGATGAGGGAGGACTCGTGAACTGCAATGCCGACACCGTGGCGGGCGGGCTCGCCGGAGCCCTCGACGCCGACCTTCTCGTTCTGCTGAGCGACGTCGATCGGGTTCGCAGTGACCCCGACGATCCCGCGACGGCGATGGGTGCCGCCACGGCGGTCCGGATTCGTGACCTGATCGCCACCGGCGCCATTCGTGACGGGATGCGTCCGAAGATGATCGCGGCGCTGGATGCGCTCGGCGCGGGTGCCCGGCGCGTCGTGCTCGCGAACGGGACGCGACCACACGCGCTCGCGGGCGCGTTGGCGGGCACCGCGACGACGACGGAGGTGACTCGATGAGTCGTCACGTGACAACCGTGAGCGAGCTGACGGACGACGACCTTCTCGCGATCTACGACGCCGCACGGGCCCCAATCGACGATGGTTTGCTCGCTGGACAGGGTGTCGGCCTGGTCTTCGAGCGCCCGAGCCTGCGCACCCGCGCGGCGTGCTCGACCGCGGTGCACGAGCTGGGCGGCTACGTCACGTTCTTCGGCGACGACGAGGTCGGTCTGGACACCCGGGAGTCTGCCGAAGACGTCGGTCGGACGCTCGACACCCTGTACGCGATTTGCGCGATGCGTATTCGACATCACTCGGTGTTCGAACGGATCAAGCGGGCCACCTCCGGACGACTGTCGCTCATCAACCTGTTGAGCGACGTCGCGCATCCCACGCAGGCGATTGCCGACGTCCTGACGATCGCGGATCACTTCACCGGCGGGGACGTGACGCAGTTGACCGGCCTGCGCGTCGCGTACGTCGGCGACGTTACCAACGTGACCCGGTCACTGGCGGTAGCCCTGCTTCGGCTCGGGGCGGACGTCGCGATCGGGGCACCGGACGGGTACCAACTCACGGCCGGCACCGACGAGGATCCGATGACGGTCGAAGGAGGTCGCCTTCGCCTCACGTCGCACGCCGGTGACGCCGTGCGCGACGCCGACGTGGTCTACACCGACGCCTGGGTCTCCATGGGGTTCGAGGACGAGGTCGCTCGGCGCCGAGTGGACCTCGCTCCGTTTCGCGTGGACGAGGAGCTGCTCGCGGCGGCGGCGCCGGGAGCGGTGGTCCTGCACTGTCTCCCGGCTCACCGAGGCGACGAGATCACCGACGGCGTTTTGGATGGTCCACGCTCGCTGGTGTGGCGCCAGGTAGCCCATCGGCGTTCGGCGATGGTCGGGTCGCTTCGCTGGGTGAAGGAGGGGTCGCGATGACTAAGACGCAGCGACAGCATCGGATCGGCGAGCTCATCGAACGCGAGGTGATCTCCACCGCCGCTCAGCTCGTCGCGCGGCTGCAGGGTGAGGGGATCTCCGCCACGCAGGCGACGGTGACCCGCGATCTCCACGAACTGGGAACCATCAAGGTACGCGACGAGCACGGATCGCGGCGGATCGTGGTCGCCAGCGCGCCGAAAGTCAGCGCACCTCCGCTCGATCATCTCCGCCGGATGATGGGTGAGTGGGTGGTGTCCGTCGAGAGCTCGGCCAACCTGGTCGTGCTGCGTACGCCACCGGGCTGCGCCCACGTCGTGGCCTCGGCGCTCGACCGAAGTGCCCTCGAAGGCGTGCTCGGTAGTGTGGCCGGAGATGACACACTGTTGGTCATAGCGAGTGACCAGCACGGCGGTGACGCACTAGCGGCGAGCTTCCGTCAACTCGCAGGGTTGGACTGACGGTGGCAGCGAGAAGGGAAGAACGATGACCAAGCGGGTGGTGCTGGCCTACAGCGGGGGACTCGACACGTCCGTCGCCATTCGCTGGATGATGGAGGAGTGGGGCGTCGAGGTGGTGTGCGTCCTCGTCGACGTCGGACAGGACCCGGAGAGTTCCGAGAGCTTTGAGGACATAACGCGACGAGCGATCGCGGCCGGAGCCATCGACTGCGTCGTGGTCGACGCCCGCGACGAGATGGCGGAGGCCTTTTGCGCCCTCGCCATCAAGGCGAACGCCCGTTACGAGGGCAAATATCCGCTGGTGTCAGCGCTGTCGCGGCCGGTGATCGTGCGACACCTCGTGGAGCAGGCGCGCCGGTACAACGCAACGGCGGTCGCCCACGGCTGCACCGGGACAGGCAACGACCAGGTCCGTTTCGAGGTCGGCACGCACGCCCTCGCGCCCGACCTAGAGGTGTGGGCGCCGGCTCGGAACTGGGCCATGACGCGGGCGGAGTCGGGCGACTACGCCGAGAAGTGGGATATCCCGATCCTCGCGACCAAGGAGAAGATCTACTCCATCGACGAGAACCTGTGGGGGAGGGCGATCGAGTGTGGCGAGATGGAGGACCCGTGGGCGGAGCCGCCCGAAGAGCCTTACACGTTGACCCGGATCAGTTCGACCGACCCGGTGGAGTTGACGATCAGCTTCCGTGAGGGCCTGCCCGTCGCACTCGACGGGCAGGCGCTGTCGCTCGCCGACCTCATCCGAGCCCTGAATCACCGGGCCGGCGCGACCGGATTCGGTCGAATCGAAATGGTGGAGAACCGTCGCGTGGGCATCAAGAGCCGAGAGGTCTACGAATGCCCGGCCGCGCTGGCCCTCATCGCCGCCCACGCCGACCTAGAGGACCTGAACCTCGAGCGGGACGTCCACCACGAGAAGGCTCGCCTTGAACCGCGTTGGGCGGAGCTCGTCTACGACGGAATGTGGTACTCGCCACTCAAAGAGGCGCTCGACGCCTTCATCGCTGAGACGCAGCGGCACGTCACCGGTGAGGTCCGTCTCCGCTTCGAGGTGCCCGGTGTGATGCGGGTAGTAGGGCGACGCAGCGACGAGGCGCTCTACGACTACGGCCTGGCGACCTACGACGCCGCCGACACCTTCCGGCACGCCGATTCGGAGGGGTACGTGCGAATATACGGATTGGGTGTGAAGACGTGGGCGGCACGTCAAGGTGTGAGGCACTCGGCACCCGGTGCGCAATGACGCTGTGGAATGGCCGCTTCGAGACGTCGATGGCGGATTCGCTCTGGCGACTGTCGGAGAGCTACCCGTTCGATCACGTCCTGTACCACCACGACGTCGTGGGTTCGCGGGCGCACGTGCGCGGCCTGATCAGTGCCGGACTGCTCAACGTCGACGAGGGCGCGGAGCTCCTGGGCGCGCTCGACGTCGTGGAGAGTGAGTTCGACCGTGGCGCGTTCGTCCGCCTTCCCACCGACGAGGACATCCACATGGCCATTGAGCGCCGTGTCACGGAACTCGCCGGTAGCACCGGCGGGAAGCTTCACACGGCACGTAGCCGTAATGACCAGGTCGCGACGACGATGCGGCTCTTCGTCCGTGACGCGGTCGTCGACGTGGCGTGGCGTGCTCTCGCACTGGCCGAGACGTTGGTCGCGGTCGGGGAGGAGGACCCCGAACGCTATCTGCCGGGCTACACGCATCTCCAGCGAGCTCAGCCGGTCCTACTCGCACACCACCTGTCGGCGCACGCGTGGGCGCTGACCCGCGACATCGATCGTCTGCTCGACACCCGGCGTCGTCTCAACGTGTCGCCCCTGGGTGCGGGCGCGGTGGCGGGGACCTCACTGGCGATCGATCCAGGTACCACCGCAGCACTGATGGGTTTCGATCGGGCGTTCGCCAACTCGATGGACGCCGTGAGCGACCGCGACTTCGTCGCCGAGGCACTCTTCGACATCGCTCTCCTGGGCGTGCATCTCTCGAGGATGGGTGAGGAACTCGTCCTGTGGACGAGTGCCGAATTCCACTTCGCTTCGTTGGGCGACGCCTTTACGACGGGATCCTCGATGCTGCCGCAGAAGAAGAACAGCGACGTCGCCGAGCTGGCGCGCGCGAAGACCGGACGGTTCATCGGAAACCTCACCTCGCTCCTGGTGGTGCTGAAGGGCCTACCGCTGTCGTACAACCGGGACCTGCAGGAAGACAAGGAGCCGTTGCTCGATTCACTGCGAAACGTCGTGCTGGTGCTCGACGCGCTGCGCGGCGCCTACCAGACGATGACCTTCGACGACGACGTCGCTCGAAGTGCCGCTAACGATCCCTACATGGCGGCGATTGACCTCGCCGAACGTCTCGTCGAGCGTGGCGTACCGTTCCGTCAGGCGCACGAGATCGTCGGTGGTGCGGTGGGCGCATCGGTTCGCTCCGGTCGCCCGTTCCCCGAGGTCGTGGCCGACACACCGGAGTTGGCCGACCTCACTGACGTCTTCGCACCGGGTCAGACCCTTCGGAGCCGTCGCTCTCGGGGCGCGTCAGGTCCCGTGGCGTGGCCGATGCAGGCCGAGACGTGGCACCGGGTGGCCGCGGACGTACGTCGTCGTCTGCGTGAGATCGGTGGTGAGGTGGGAGAAGGTCTCGACCCATGAACGTACGGCCGGTCGAACGGTTGCACCCGAGCGGTCAACGGGTGCAGGCGGCGCTGGACGCGGCTGGACTGTCGACGCGCATTGTCGAGACACTCGAGCCGTCGCCTACGGCGCAGGCCGCGGCGGCCCAACTGGACATCGAGATCGGGCAGGTGGCGAACTCACTCGTCTTCGAAGCTGACGGTGAGGCGGTATTGGTGATGACGTCGGGCCAGCATCGCGTCGACACTCGTCGTCTGGCGGCGTTTCTAGGGGTGAGCGCCGTCCAGCGCCCAGACGCGACGTTCGTCAAGATCCACACGGGACAGCCGATCGGTGGTGTCGCCCCCATCGGACACCCGACCCCGCTTCGGACCGTCGTCGACGACACTCTCGGGCGGTGGCCCGTCATCTGGGCCGCGGGAGGACACCCCCGCTACGTCTTCGCCACGACGTACGAGGATCTCGTCCGGCTCACGCACGGCACGACCTTCGACGTTGGGGTGCGATAGGCATTCGCTCGATTGTCACAGCGGCGGTCCAGACTTGTGCCGTGGACGCGACCGGCGGGAGATGACGTGACGGACCGATACCTCACCCCGTCCAAGATCTCCGCGTGGTTGGACTGCGCCCATTCCCTCACGCTTCGCAATCGGCTCGAGTCCGGTCGGCTCGTGGCACCGAGAACGCCGATGGGTTCGTTGGCCGAGTTGCTGGTCGACAAGGGGATGTCGCACGAACGTGACTGTCTGGCCGATCTGCAAGACAGCGGTCGATCGGTCTACTACGTCCCCGGGCGCAATCCGGACGAGCCCTTCGACACCTGGGTAAAGCGGGTCAACGGCGTCTTGAGCCGTGACTACGACGTCATCTACCAGATGCCGCTCTTGGTCGACGGCGTCCGCGGCATCGCGGACTTTCTCATTCGGGTGCCGGAGCCCGAACCGGGTTTCGCGAGCTACGAACCGGTCGACGCGAAGCTGACCCGGACCACGGCGAAGCCTGGACACGCGCTGCAGCTCTGTTTCTACGCCGACGCGATCGAACGGATGCTCGGTCAGCCACCCCGGATGATGCACCTATGGCTGGGTTCGGGGGAGATGGAGTCGTTGCTGGTCGAACAGTTCCGGCCCTACTGGCGTCGGCTGCGGCGTCAACTGATCGACCGTCTCGAGCGAGACGACGCCACCGATACGCGTCCAGAACCCTGTCAACACTGCGAGGTCTGTGAGTTCGCGGGCGAATGCGAGCGCGAGTGGCGCCAACGAGACTCCCTGGTCTACGTAGCGCACATCCGCACTCCGGAACGCCAGGCACTCGAGCGCGGTGGCGTCGAGAGCGTCGCGGAGCTGAGCGTCCGGTCGACGGGCGTCGCTGACCTGGCTGAAGAGAACCTACGCCGTCTCCGTCGGCAAGCGGCGCTGCAGGTCGCATCGCGCCGTCGGCCCGACTCGCCACCGGAGTACGAGGCCATCACGCCGGGGGAGGACCCGGTGTACGGACACGGTTTCGAGAAGCTCCCTGAACCCGACGTCGGCGACGTCTTTTTCGACTTCGAGGGACACCCGTTCTGGAGTCCGCAGCACGACTTGTTCTTCCTGGCGGGCCTCTACGTCCGTGACGGCGGCGGCGTCTGGCGCTACGAAGCGCGGTGGGCGCACGACCTCGAGCAACAGCGATCGATGATTGCGGGGCTCGTCGACTATTTCGCGAGTCGCCGTCGCGCGTTCCCGGCCATGCACGTGTACCACTACAACCACACGGAGCGTTCATCGCTCGAGCGGTTGGTGATCGGCAGCGATTCCGAGAGTCTGCTCGCCACGTTGGTCGCCACGGGTCTGTTCATCGACCTCTTTGACGTCGTCCGAAACGCGGTGCGCGTTGGTACCGAGTCCTACGGCTTGAAATCGCTCGAACGGGTTACTGGCTTCGTGCGACGCGGTGGTATCGACGAGGGCGCTGGCGCCGTGGTCGAGTACGAGGCGTACATGAACAGCCGTGACCCGACGTTGCTAGAGGAGATCGCACGGTACAACGAGGACGATGTGGCCGCGACGATGGCGTTGAGGGATTGGCTGGTCTCGCTTCGGCCGCTGGGGCTCGAGTGGCGCGACGCCGTCTTGGCCGAAGACGATCCGCTGTACGACACCGACGAGCTCGTGAGGGAACTGCAACAGTTCGCTCCGGGTGGCGCCGAAGCTCTGCTCGCGGACCTGCTGAACTACTGGCGTCGAGAACGATCGGCCGCGCTGGCCCCGAAGTTCGTGGCCGCCGCGTCCGACTTCGCCACGCTCTACGAGAATCGTGACTATCTGGCGAAACTTGAACTGGTCGGTCCCGTCAGCGAGACCACCCTCGCCGACGGTGCGGTGCGGCGGTCCGGCGAGTTCACGTGGCCTCCCCAACTGCTCGATCGGAGTTACGAAAAGGGCAAGGGAGTGCTCTATACGGGTATCGGCACGGAGCAAGGCTACGGGTACCTGCGTTCCTTCGATGCGACGGCGAGACGGCTAACGATGTCGTGGCGCACCGAGGCGGAGACGTCGAGCGTCGTGCCGGCGGTGATCACGCTCAACGACTACGTGCACCCCCGCGAGAAGCCGGGCGTCCTGGTGCACCTGGCGGAGCAGCTGCTGCGCCCAGACCCCGCGGACCCTCCGAGTCGGGTGACGCTGGAGCTGCTCGCGCGGCGACGGCCCGTCTTGCGGGGCGAACCGGACCGTTCGGTGACGGGGTTCGGCGACGACCTCGCCGAGATGTTGGAATGGGTCGGCCGGCTCGACGAGAGCTACGTGGCGATCCAGGGACCACCCGGCACGGGCAAGACCTTTCGTGGAGCGCAGATCATCCACGAGCTCCTTCGTCAGGGCAAGCGCGTCGGGATCACGGCGATGAGCCACGCCGCGATCGACAACCTGCTCGTGGCCGCGCACGCCGCCGTGACCGACGCCGGCGACGGCGATCTCTTTCGGGCCGTTCGCCGCATTGCCAAGGCGCCGCTGGAGCCACTCGACGGGGTGCGGTACTCGAATGATCCCCGCGACGTGGAGAGTGGCGACTACAACGTCGTCGCCGGCACGACGTGGATGTGGGCGCGCGCAGGAATGCGGCCCTACCCCGTGGACGTGCTGATCATCGACGAAGCCGGACAGCTGGCGCTGGCGGACGCAGTCGCGTCGGCCAACGCCGCGCGAAATCTGATTTTGCTCGGCGATCCCCTACAGCTCGCCCAGGTCGCCCGGGCTGATCACCCGGGGGGCTCTGGCGCGAGCGTCCTCGAGCACGTGTTGGGCGGCCACGCGACGATACCCGACGATCAGGGCGTCTTCCTGGCCGAGACGCGTCGGATGCATCCCGACGTCTGCCAGTTCATCTCCGACCAGATCTACGAGGGCCGCCTCACCAGTCACGACAGCTGTGCGCAGCAGGCGACGGACTTTGGCACGGGGCTGCGTTGGTTACGCGCTGACCACGCCGGCCGGTCGACCGAGTCGCAGGAGGAGGCGACCATCGTCGCGAACCGCATCACCGCCATGATGGGGACGCCGTGGACGAACCAGCACGGTCAACGAGGCCCGCTGTCGGCGTCGGACTTCCTAGTAGTAGCGCCGTACAACGATCAAGTACGGCTCATACGACAGGCACTCGACGCGGACCCGGACCTCGCGGGGGTCCAGGTCGGTACGGTCGACAAGTTCCAGGGACGAGAGGCGCCCGTGGTCTTCTTCACTATGACCACGTCGAGTTCGGACGACATGCCGAGAGGTCCGGAGTTCCTGTTCTCGCGCAACCGGCTAAACGTTGCGGTAAGCCGGGCGCGGTGCCTGGCGTACCTGGTCTGCACCGACGAGCTCTTGAACGCTCGGGCCCGCTCGATCGAGGAGATGCGGCTGATTTCGACGCTCAACGCCTTCGTCGAGTACGCCCAGACGGACGTCGCCGGGGCGTAGCCCGGACGAGCGGAAATGCGCGTCGTCGATGCCGGCGCCTGGTAGCCTGGTCTTCCCTCCCAGAGACGGTGGCCACGTGATTTGCACGTGAGCGCAGCGTCCTGGTAGGGTAAGTATCCCGCCACCGGGAAGTTACGGTGGTTGGCCGGGAGTGATCCCGGTGGTGTACTTCGCACCTCCGACTTCGGTCGTGTGCGATGTCGCTCCTTGAAAA
>VFSW01015154.1_pt1 | contig 10621 bp, 11 predicted proteins | sample 5358111 | NCBI WGS metagenome assembly VFSW01 (sample SAMN11554181, study PRJNA540505) | mine drainage metagenome | isolation source: sediment from site ElyBrook_90M | place: USA: Ely Copper Mine, Vershire, VT | collected 2017
GAGAAAAAATCACGTGGGAGAGGCAAAGTTTTTTACGCCTGTTCCCGATGGCCCAAGCATCTTGTGGCTGGATAATCCCATGAAGTCGCAATCGATATCCTTTACATCCACCTTCCCGTGCGGTGCTGACTGCGCCGCATCAAGCAGCACGACTGCGCCTGCGTCGTGTGCAAGCTTTGTCATTAGCTTTGCGTCATTTATAGTCCCAAGGACATTTGACGCGTTGGTGAATGCGACTATCTTAGGCTTTAGCTCAAGCTTTTTCTTGAAATCTTCCATATCGACAAAGGACTTGCCCACAAGACCGGCGTGGTCGAGGACCGCGTTCTTTCTCTTTGCCAACATTAGCCACGGCACTATGTTGCTGTGGTGCTCCATGTCAGTTATGAGTATGTGGTCGCCTGCGCTTATCCTTGGCTCCGCATATGAGAGCGCTGCTATGTTTATCGCATCTGTAGTGTTTCTGCAGTAGACTATGCTGCGGTACGACTCTGCATTTATGAATTTTGCAGCCAGTTCCTTAGACTCAACGTACGCATCGGTGGACTTCATCGATATCTGGTAGAGACCGCGGTGTATGTTTGAGTTGTAGGTTTCGTAGTAATCCTTTACGGCATCGATTACCTGGCGCGGCTTCTGCGACGTCGAGGCGCTGTCAAGGAATACGAGGGGCTTTCCGTTGGCCTTTGTGCTAAGTATAGGAAAGTCCTTGCGTATTTCATCGACATTCAGTGAGCTCATTCTTTCTCATCCAAATTATATCCTTCTTTCTCAATCTGTGTTATTAATTCTTTTCCACCCTCCTTCACCACCTTGCCGTCTGCCATTATGTGTATGAACTGGGGATCCATGTAGTTCAATATCCTACTATAATGGGTTATGAGCAGTATGCCCATGTTGGTTCTCTTCCTTATCTCGTTTATGTTCTCCGCAACAACCTTCACGGCATCGATGTCCAGGCCTGAATCCGGCTCGTCGAGTATCGCAAGCTTTGGCCTGAGCATGGCCATTTGGAGTATCTCCATCTTCTTCTTTTCTCCTCCTGAGAATCCGTAGTTTAAGGACCTTCCTATGAGATCATCTCTTAGCTTTAGCGTCCTGCCGCTCTCCCTTATCTCACCCATGAACTCCTTGTAAGAGATCTTCTCCTTGTTGAGCGATCCCCTAGCAGAGTTTAGGAAGTTGACTATGCCAAGGCCCTCTATCTCCACAGGATTCTGGAACTGGAGGAAGATTCCTAGCTTGGCGCGCTCGTTAACGGGCAGGTCGTTTATGGCCTTCCCATCGACGCATATGTCACCTTGAGTTATGGCAACCTGCGGATGTCCCATTATAGATTTAGCGAGTGTTGTCTTTCCGCTGCCGTTAGGCCCCATGAGCACGTGCAGCTCGCCTTCGCCTATCTTAAGGTTGACTCCCTTAAGCACATTCCTCTTCTCCGCATCGGCGTAAAGATTCTTTATCTCCAATAACATTTTTTCACCTATTTGCTTATCCAGACTCCCTTAGCGCTCAGGTCGGACATCACGCCGAAGGTTCCTCTCTCAAGCTTTTCAAGCATCACTGACATTGCAATCTCGCTAGCAGCCCCGTTTGTTATATTTGACATGTACTTTGATATAAATGCCGTTATGAACATCTTCTTCGCTTGCTCTTCCCCAAGCCCCCTGGACTGCAAATAGAAAAGCGCCTCTCGGTCTATTGGAGACGTGGCTGCCGAGTGGGTGGCCTTGACCTCGTTGCTGTAGTCTATAGACATGTCAGGCAGAGCATCGATGTGCGCATCTCCGCTCAGGAGTATGCCCCTCTCCGTTATCCTTGAGAAGCATCCTTTAGTGCCCTTCTCCACCTTTGCATATCCCTTGAGCATGCATTGCGACTTGCCGTCGAGCACTGCGCCTGAATTAAGCTGGACTCGGCTTCTCGGCTTAGTGTTTGCCAGAGAATTGCCTAGGTCGAACCTCTGCTCGTTGCTTCCGAAGGCTATCTCGTTTATCTCAACGTCGCTTTCTGTGCCTGAAGAATCTACAATGCCCTTTGACTTTGTCATAAGGCCACCATTGAATATGAAGTTCGCGCGGAGCTTTGTGCTGCTTGCAACGCTGGCCTTGTATAGGTTAACTACATTAGAACTTGCATTCTCGTTGTGCAGCACATTTATCTCGACGTCTGATCCCTCCCCTGCAATGATCTCGTGAAGTGCCACTACCGATCCGGCGCTTTCAGATTCAGAGGCGAAGACCTCAAATATGCTAACCCTTGAACCGCTCTTGGCGTTGACGATTACTTGCACAGGAAGAGTGCCGCTGTTAAGGAAGAGCAGGTTTATGGCGTGCGGCCTCTTCTCGTCAGAGTCTATTATTATGAAATACTTTGAGTGGGCATTTGAATACGCCGCTAGCTTGTCCTCGCTGCTCTTGAACAGCTTTTCGTGGAGGAATTTCTCTTCTGCATTTGCAGCCTCGACTATCCTCACCGAACTGTTTGCACTGATTGCTCGACTTGCGGACACTACCGCATCGAACTTTATCTTGGTGCGCTCGGAGATCTGGTTCGCCACGGCATCTGTATTTACGCTGTCATTTGAGCCACCGTCCTCAGGAAGCGGCACGTCTAGGCAGTATTTCTTGTAGAGCGGATTGGTCTCTAGCGGTAGTGACCTGTAGTTCGCTATGGCGTCGTCTAAAAACGCCTGTCGTGACTGCATCTTTGCACCTTGTGGTAGCTAACCTACGCCCTTGCTCGTATCGAGCTTTATGAGTCTCTTGAGCTCTAGTGAGTATTCCAGCGGAAGGACTTTTGTGAGATCCTCTATGAATCCAAGGACTATCATTGCTGTGGCATCGTCCTCGGAGATGCCCCTTGACATCAAGTAGAATATCTCTTCGTCGCTTATCTTGCCTACCTTAGCTTCGTGGCTTATCATGGCATCGCTCCTGTTTATCTGGTTGTATGGATATGTATTGGTCTTTGCTTCATCATCAAGGAGAAGAGCATCGCATGATACGTGCGACTTGGCATTTGCGGCGTTCTTGGCAACATGTAAAAGCCCCCTAAAGCTTGTCACACCGGACCCTTTAGAAACACTCTTGGATATTATCTTTGAAGTTGTGTTAGAAGCCAGATGGTATATCTTTCCTCCGGAGTCCTGCACCTGATTCTCTCCTGCAAGGGCTATCGATAGGACCTCACCGCTAGCGCCTTCGCCGTTGAGGTATATGCTTGGATATTTCATGTTTATCTTGCTGCCTATATTCGCATCGATCCACTCCACCCTGGCCCCCTCTGCTGCATGCGCCCTCTGCGTAACGAGGTTGTAGACGTTCTTTGACCAATTCTGTATGGTGACGTACCTTATGTGGGCGCCTTTCAGTGCTACGAGCTCAACCACCGCTGCATGGAGGGAGTTTGACGCATAGACCGGGGCGGTGCAATTATGCACTGATACCCTTTCTGCAACATAACTCTCATCCTCATTTACACTGAAATTATATACTGGAATTTCGTTTGTGTCATTAATTTCTATGCTTTTAATAGGTACGAATGCATTATTGCCTATTATCCTAGCATAGGAAGTCAATTGCTTTTCTCCTAGCATATTCAAAAGTTGCAGATACTGTTGATTGTTTGCACCTACGCGTACTGCCGTCCTGAACTCTACTAGCTTAGAAAAGACTTGAAGATATTTGCCCCCAACATATACAGCATACATATCATGTCTTTTCCCAGGTCTTTTTGCAAGATTTACTGATGCAAAGATATCCAAACGTAACAGGATGTCTCTTATTTGTTTTGCCAATGTGCTAGATATAGTATTCATTCTGAACATTCTCTTGCTTCCAAAACCATATTGCTTGTACATGAAACTTCCGTCGCCCCTCCAGAAACCTTTAACCAGCTGTCTCTGCTTTTCCTTGCTCTCCCTCATTGCCCAGTTCGATATGTGCTTATTTAATGCTCCTTTTCCGAAATGCTCTGTAAAGAATTTCACGGCGACAGTAGAACACAGGATAATGGAGATCCCATTTTTGTATTCTTCCTGGATTATAGGTTTCTTGTGGAAATATTTTGTTATCAAAGATGCCGCGTCTTGTATGTATTCCATTTCGTTTTTGTTAAATGTGAAGTTCACATAATGGCCATTAGATATACTTCCTTCAGAAAGGTAATATCCAAGCAACCTAAAGAAATCAGGATCCGTTGAGAGTTCAAGTTTAATGATATAGTTGCGATATCTATCCTTTGCAGGTATATTAAAGGTCCTGTCATCTTGGATTATTTCAGTTCTATCTATAGGTATTGCAAGATAATCGCTCCTGCGCAACTCTTTTGCCTTGACCCATTCTGGATCCCATGTAGTATTTGTGCATTCGGGAGTTATTCGTTTTACTGCAAGGAATGGATGCTCTTCTGTAACATTTAATTCCACAGAAGTATCTCCATAATATTTTATTCTGAAGATTTTACCGGAATAGGGTCTTTTTTGTACATGATAAACTTTTTGGTACCTTGCATTGTGCGTCATTACATTATCGCCAACCTTTATCTCTTCTATATTCTTTTCCCCTGTTTCGGTTGTTATTTTTGTTCCTGCAATAAAACAGCCCTCGAGATACACTACGTCTGCGCCCTCATCTGCGATGATGAGCGTTCTCTCGAATTGGCCTGAATTCTTTGCATTGATCCTGAAGTATGCGTTGAGAGGCATTGGCACCTTGACACCCTTTGGAACATAGATGAAGCTTCCTCCACTCCATGTCGCAGTGTTGAGCGCGGCGAACTTGTTGTCCGTAGGCGGGATTATCCTTCCCCAGTATTTCTTCATAAGCTCCGGATATTTCTTCACCGCCGTGTCTGTGTCGGTGAATATTACTCCGAGCTTCTCGAGCTCCGTATTTATATGCGAATAGACCACTGAACTGTCGAATTGCGCTTCTGAACCTGAAAAGAACTTCCGCTCGGCCTCCGGAACGCCCAGTTTGTCGAATGTCTGCTTGATGTCGTCAGGTACATTCTCCCATTTGTTTGACTCGGCGTTTGACTTTGGATTCATGTAATAGTAGAAGTCGTCGAATTTTATTCCTCCTAGGTCAGCGCCCCACTGCGGCATCGGCTTGCTCTGAAATATCTTGTATGCCGTTAGTCTCTTGTCAAGCATCCATTCGGGCTCACCTTTCAGTTTGGATATGCGCCTTATTACGTCTTCGGAAAGGCCCTTTGGGAATTCATCATATGAAACATCTTGGTAGAATCCGTACTTCTCTATGTACTCCTTCTTCTCTACTACCTCATCTAGGCCCTCATTCGGCATGTAAAAACCACTTTAATTTGCGCTCTTGTTCAGCGCAGAGAACTTGCAGTCGAACTTGTTCATGTCCATGCAGATGGTGCAGATGCATGACTTGAGCTTCTGCTTGTTTCCCTTTGCTATCTCATCTATGTGTTTGTCTATGTTTGATTGATCAATCTTACCGCACAGCTCAGCAACTGACGGTGAACACTTGTTGTTGACGTATTTGCTTACCGCAGCCTGGGCTACCCCTAGTATCTGCGCGATGCTATTCTCCTTCATATTGTATTTCTCCTTAAGCGCCTTGGCTATTGCGAGCCTTGCCGCAGGAACAACCTCATTCGATGCACGTTCGTAGCCGTTTTGCATTTCATCAGCCTTATAACAGGCTTATAAGAGCTCCACATCTATATATAGTTATCTGTAAACTGCCTTTAAGTCACCGAGGCGCCCGAATTATAGGTCAGGTTTATAACACTTTTTAGCCAAATGGTATTCCCGTGATGCCATGCTTCATGACTCCTTTTCGCAGGACTATGAGTTCGTGAAATTCTCAAGATTAAGCCCAAAGCACAGGAGACTACTTCTTGAAGCCAAGAAGGCTATGAAAAATTATTACGATCCATACAAGAAGAACAGGATCGGCGCTGCTGTGCTTACTGAATCAGGAAAGATGATATCTGCATCTAACGTGAACAATAGTTCATCTATAAACAGCACCTGCGCCGAGCGCGCCGCTGTGGCGAAGGCGAACTCGATGGGAGAGAGGAGATTTGAGGCGGTGGCAGTGATGGGAAAGCCGGGAAACGGCAAGAATTACACGATAACGCCATGCGGGTCGTGCAGGCAGGTTATATACGAATTTGCAAGGTATTCTGGGAAGGACCTTGACGTGATAATGTCAAACGGCACAATGGACAAGATAATCGTGCTTAGGATATCAGAGCTGCTTCCCCTGGCATACAGGTGAGGATCGCCTAAATGTTGGTAGCCGTGCACCGCACGCTGTTATGCGCCACTAGGCCAGCCCGAACTCCTTTTTGGCTTTTGCCACCTTGGGCCGCACAACGAAGGCGCAGTACGCATTGTAGGGATTCTTCTTGAAGAACATTTGGTGCTCCTCTTCGGCAGGGTAGAATTTATCCAGTTTCTTTAGTTCGGTGACTATGGGGCTTGCGTACTCATTTTGCAGGCCTTTCATGAATCTCTTTGCGGCATCTCTCTGTGCTGCAGTAGTATATAGGATTATGGAGCGATATTCCGTGCCTATGTCCGATCCCTGCCTGTTTAGGGAGGTTGGGTCGTGAATCCTGAAGAATATCTCAAGCAGCTTCTCAAGGGTAACCTGGCTTGGGTCATAGTCTATCCTGCACACTTCGGCGTGGCCAGTATTGCCTGAGCAGACCTGCCGATAAGTAGGATTGTCTGTCGTTCCTGCAGCATACCCGACTGTAGTCTTAATCACTCCCTTAAACATAGAGAAGACGGCCTCTGTGCACCAGAAACAGCCTCCGCCTAAGACAATACTCTCACTTTGTGACATTCTTGCCAGTCCCTCCCCTTTCTGGAATGAATCTCATCGAAATAGAATTTACACAGTGCCTCACATTTGTCTGGGTGAAACCCTCTCCCTTGAAGAGGTGGCCCAGATGGGCGCCGCACTTTGCGCATTGAAGCTCCGATTCAGCTCCGAGCATCCTGTGCATCGCTCCAGGATCAACATGCTTCACTGCACCGGGAATCTCCCTGTCAAATGCAGGCCATCCGCAGTGAGCATCGAACTTATCATCAGACCTGTAGAGAGGAGCAGAACATCTCCTGCAGACATAGGTACCCCTCTCAAAGAAATCGTCGTACTCACCCGAAAACGGGGGCTCGGTGCCCTTATTCTCTATTACAGATTCTTCTTCCTTGGTAAGCTTGCTGTGTTTCAAACGCTCACTCTAGCTCTGAGGTGCAGAAAGGGCATCGCGTTGCCTTTATCTGAATGCTCGAGAAGCAATATGGGCACTCTTTTGTCGTTGGAGCAGGTGCAGGTGCCTTGCTGACCGGCTTGAGCTTTGACATCGGCTTTATTATGAAGAAAAATACGGCAACTGCTATTGATAGGAATGATATTACGGAATTTATGAAAGCACCGACCAGGAAGGTGCTCCCGTTTACTGTATAGGTTATGCTTGCGAAGTTGACATGCCCTGGAATCCCTATTATAGGTGAAACCATATCGGTTACAAGAGCGGTCACAAGCGCATTGAACGCTGCGCCCATTACGAACGCCACCGCAAGGTCCAGGACATCCCCCTTAGATATGAAGTTCTTGAATTCCTCTAGCATCGTCATGCAATCATTTTAGTATTTAGTATATTGTAGTTAGGTATTTATTCTGATGTTTTGCTGCCTGAGACATGCAAATTCTTATTAAGCCCTTTGACCAACTATCTTTGATAGGGTGACGTGACATATGAAGAATTGGGCCGGCGAGGCCTCTAGCCTGATAAAGGAGTATGGCCTTCCCGTATTCGCATTTGCCGGACTCATAATAGGCATTTTCCTATACGTTACTGGATACGGCGGCGCTGCTAGGCTCGCATGGTATGCCGTTCTTGTTATTGGAGGGGTTCCGCTTGTCCTGGAGACTCTTGGAAAAGTATCCAGAGGGATCTTTTCAGCGGACATTATCGCAATGCTTGCGATAGTTGTAGCTTTGATCCTAGGGGATGCGTTCCCTGGAGCGATAATAGTTATGATGCAATCGAGCGGAGAGGCGCTGGAAAGATACGGATTCAGGAGGGCATCATCGTCTCTTGAAGAGCTCATGGCCCGGGCGCCTAAAACCGCAAGGCGAAAGGTGGGCAAAAACATAGAGGAGATAGATGCAAGTGCAGTTAAAGTTGGCGATGTGCTTGTCATAAGGCATGGGGATATGGTTCCGGTCAATGGGACGGTTACACATGGCCTTGCATATATTGACGAATCTGCATTGACGGGCGAACCGGTGCCAAAGAAGAAAGGTGTTGGGGATAGTGTGCTCAGCGGCAGCATAAATTCATCTGGAACGTTCGAGATGCGCACAGCAAAGGTGAGCAGCCAAAGCGAATACGCAAAAATCGTTGAGCTCGTAAAGGATGCGCAGAAGCAGAAACCAGGGATACAGAGGCTTGCTGACAAATATGCGGTTTATTTCACTCCCTTGACCCTCATCATAGCGGGGGTAGGATTCGCAATCACCGGAAGCTTCCAGACCATACTTGCAGTATTGGTAGTTGCAACGCCATGTCCGCTGATAATAGCCGTGCCTATAGCCGTAATAGCAGGGGTGAACAGAGCTGCAAATGATGGGATAATAGTAAAGAGCGGCATGGCCATAGAGCAGATAGGCAATGCGGATGTCATCTTCTTTGATAAGACAGGAACAATAACTTACGGCGCCCCGCTCGTAGAGAAGATCGTGCCGGTCAGTGGGCATGATACTGGAGATCTCCTTTACAAGAGCGCGTGCGTTGAACAGCTATCAGCACATCCCCTCGCAACGGCGCTTGTAAAGAGGGCGAGGGAGAAATTCAAAAAGCTCGAGATGCCCAAGAAGTTTAAGGAGCATCCTTCAAGCGGGGTTGAGGGATTTATTGGCAGGGACCGCATAGCCATAGGCTCTAGGAAGTTCTATGAAAGCTCCACAGGTAAGAAGTTCCCAGTAGAATATGATGAAGTTGTAAATGATGCCAATTCAAGAGGCAGCCTCTGCTCATTCATTGCCATAAACGGTGAGCTCGCAGGTATAATAGTGCTAAAGGACAAGATACGGCCCGGAGTAAAGAAGATGATCTCAGAGCTAAGCAGCATGGGGATAGGAGAAGCGCACATGCTTACAGGGGACAACATAACTAATGCAAGGGTGATAGCCGAGCAGGCAGGCATAAAGAACTATGATACCGGGCTCCTGCCGGCTGACAAGGTCAGGATAATCAGGAAGGCCACTTCAGGGGGCAGGAATACAGTCATGGTTGGCGACGGCATAAACGACGCTCCTGCGCTCGCAACCGCGACTGTCGGAGTGGCAATGGGCGCGCATGGCACTGGGATATCTGCGGAGGCTGCAGATGTCGTATTGCTAGTTGACGATGTGTCAAAGGTGAGCGATTCGGTGAAGATAGGCAAAAGGATGGTTGGCATAGCAAAGCAGAGCATCTTCTTCGGCTTGGGCTCAAGCGTTGTGCTTATGCTCATAGCAGGGGCAGGGTACATCCCGCCTGCGATAGGCGCCGTGCTCCAGGAAGTAATAGACATAACAGTGATATTGAACGCACTTAGGGTGCGATAAGACAGGTGTGCTTTTGGGAATAAACTGCAGGATGGTAGAATACAGGACGGCTGATGATGAGATAGCAGCGTATCTGGCGCAGCCAAGTGACGGCGCTAGGCATCCGGGAATAGTCTTAATACACGAGATATTCGGCCTTGACGAACATACAAAGGACGTAGCAAATAGGCTTGCCACTCAAGGATACGTTGTCCTAGCGCCCCACTTGTTCTCCAGCAGGAGGCTTTCACCAATTATAACCTCTGAAGGGATAGGAGAGACTATGAAATTCATGATGTCACTTCCCATTGACAAGCAGAGGGATGAAAAATACCGGGATTTTGAGCTGCAGAAAATTGATGAGAAAAAGCGCAAGATGATACGAGACGTCTACCAGACGTTGTTTGTGAACAGGCCCGTCGATTTGTTTACAGAATACCTATCCTTTGGTGTAGATTACCTAAAAACGCTTGATTATGTAAATGGAAAGATAGGCAGCGTGGGTTTTTGCTTTGGCGGTGGAATGTCGATAAACCTTGCCTGCACAGGCAAAACCGATGCTTCTGTGATATTTTACGGTGAGAATCCGGATCCGGTGGAAAAGGTAAGGAACGTTAAAGGCGCTGTAATGGGCCTTTATGGAGGGGAAGATACCAGAATAAACGCCAAGATAGACGAGCTTGTGAAAGCTCTTGTATTGCACAAAAAAAGTATGACAGTAAAGGTTTATCCTGGAGCGCACCACGCATTCTTCAACGACACAAGGCCGCACTACGATAAAGAAGCGGCAATAGATGCATGGCGCATGCTACTTGACTTCTTTAAGCAGAATCTTCATATCTGATTGACTGGAGAGATAGGACACTATTTGCATAGGGAATTTATCCAGGTACAACCATTTATGTTTTTACAACTGTTCCCGCCCAGATTGGTGCCGGAATTTGTGGCGTTTCCAATGCATTCTAGACTGCTTATAGTGCCAAATATCCTGCTGCCTCCAATTTTTGTAAGTTGAGAATTTATTAGGTCTATTC
>VFSW01015155.1_pt1 | contig 10620 bp, 11 predicted proteins | sample 5358111 | NCBI WGS metagenome assembly VFSW01 (sample SAMN11554181, study PRJNA540505) | mine drainage metagenome | isolation source: sediment from site ElyBrook_90M | place: USA: Ely Copper Mine, Vershire, VT | collected 2017
CGTTCAACAACGTAGGCTTGGTATTCAGCGGCCTGGCCTGATAGGAGGCGCACGCGGTCAACGCTGAAAAAAGCAAACACAGATAAAGATGGCGTGTCAGCAAGGTTTATTTATCTGCCTTTCTCCGCTTGATAGTGATGAACAGAAAAACAAGCCCGATAAGAACGGGTTCTCCAAGTGCTATCGGCAGCACATTATTCGGATTTAGCCTGAGCACCCTTTGGATCTCAAGATGTGACATCGTGCTGCTTACCGGAGTATTATCGTGCTTGTCCACGACCATTATATATGCAACATAACTTCCGGAGTCGATCAGGCGCATCGGCCATTTGCCCTCATAGGTCCCGTGCGGTGGGATGGCATCCACCTTGATCGCCTTGTTTGCGCTCCAGTCCTCCAGGTCCATGGGTGACTCCTTGCCCTGGGTTATATTGGCCAAAGATATATAGGCGATGACATTGTCAACAGCTTTGTCGGAATGATTGGTTATCGTTCCCGTATAGGTTATTTTGTCTCCCATATTGGCTTGAACAGACGGCGGATTAATGGAAACGGTAACGCGGCTTGCCGCAGAGGCGAATGTATAATTTACCGCTATTGCCAGAATAATCAATGATAAAAACACTATCGCCCTTTTCATGGTATCACCTCACATTTCCAATTTGGACAAGCTTCTTTTCAAGAACCATAAAGACAGAAGGGTGTATCCGCAGATAATTGCAACACGCCCTGCCTGATAGCTGAAGCCCTGGCTGTCAATGACCACGCTATCAAAGGTGTTGATGGCATCGGCAAAGGGATTTATAAAATCGAGGATACTGCCGAACCATGTCCCCCTTATGGCTGTTGAAAGAAAGATAGGCGACCCCGCCAGCAGGAAGAGGAAGAAGGAGGTGATCAGGGCGTTCTTCATGGATTTTATCCTCGCCGAAAGCCCCATGGAAAAAGCCGAAAAAATAACGGCCAGGAGCGTCCCGAGGACGGCCAAATAAACGATGCCGATGAGAACGTTCTGTCCTCCCTTGCCTACGACAAAGAGGTAAGGCAGAGAGATTACGAAGATAATCCCCCAGTTCGTTACTGCCGCGCCAAGCTTGCCCAGGGCAATTTCCATCTTATTGAGCGGGCTTATCAGCAGGGCTTCAAGTGTCCCTCTCTCCATCTCTCCGGCAAAAGCATCAGCGCCGAATACAAGGCCGATAAGCACTCCGAGGGCGGTTATGAAATTCATGATCAGATAAAGCATCTGCCCCTGGTCAAGGAGGCTTAACTCGCTGTTCGTGAGGAACAGGTAACTCAGGACGCTCAGGATTATAGAGGTGAGGATATACCATATAAAACCTTTTGGGGTTAAAATGCTTTCCCTTATCTCCTTCTGCATTATATAGGCACTCTTCATAGCGCCCCCTCCTTTGTTGAAAGGAAGAATAAATCCTCTATCGTTCCTTTTCCCTTCATTTTATCAAGCTCACCGGTCCTGACGATCTTCCCGTAATTGATGATGGCTATCTTGTTACAAAGCCTTTCCACGTCATCCAACAGATGCGTGGAGAGAAATATGGTTGTACCGTGTTTATGATTGAGGGCTATCAACAGGTCGTGAATGTCCCTTCTCCCCTTTGGGTCAAGTCCGTTGGTAGGCTCATCCAGAAAGAGAAGCTTTGGCTTATTGATAAGCGCTCGCGCGATGCCGAGCCTCTGCTTCATCCCGCGGGAATAGCTGCGGATGAGATGCTTTTCTTTTCCACGAAGCCCCACATCAACCAAGAGCTTGTCGCTTTCTTGTATCGATTGTTTCTCGTCATAAAGATGGGAGAAAAACCCGAGGTATTCTTGCGCCGTCATCCATTCATAATAGCCGTTGGATTCAGGAAGGGCATTGATGATCTTTTTTACTGCCAGCGGTTCTTTGAAAACATCATGCCCGTCGATCAGGACATTTCCTGAATCGGCCTTGATGATGGCGGTCAGAATGCGGATGGTTGTTGTCTTTCCCGCTCCGTTCGGGCCGAGAAAACCGAAGATGTCGCCTTCGTCGACGCCGAAATTCAATCCATCCAGCGCCGTATGGCCGTCATAATTTTTGATCAGATTTTCTACGTTTATGATCATGGCCGCCTCTTTTCTTGATCCAGATAATGCAATTAACCATATGCGCCATAGGTAAATATGCTAATTATAACATGTAAATTATGGTAAAAGAGAGGGACGGGGAAAATCCCCGCCCCGATTATTATTACCTTTCGCCGTTTTCACGGTCTTTTTGGTCGGTCTTGACCTTGAGAACCGGTTAGTCGGGGTGGGAACCTTCCTGCGAATTTTCCAGAACAGCTCCTGTCACCGCGTCCACTCCCACCTCGCGGGTGATTCCGTCCTTGCGGATATCAAAAGAATACCGCAGGCCGCTGCCGCCGCCCTCCTTTTCCAGTTCCTCGGCGACAATGACGCCGGCACAGGCCTTTTTGGCAATGCGTCGGGCGTGGTCAAGACTGATTTTGGCGTCCTTAGCGTATTGTTGCCCGTTGAAGTGATGGGCGGCCGTTGCCGTGCCCTGCTTTGATTGCCCTGCGGAAGCTCCTCCGACGGCGATAAAGGCTGTTAAGGCAATGCCAATGATGACTGTTATCATCTTTTTCATAGTGGTTCACCTCCTTTCGTGTAATAGCGTAAGTAAGCTTCATTTAATTTCAGCTTATGAAACAGTATACGAAAGAAAGATTACAGGAAGATGAACGCGACAGGGTGGACAACCGGAAATTGAGCGGAGCTATTGCTCCATCCTTACCATCTCGGCAACGCATTCTATATGATAGGTATAGGGGAACATGTCCACGGGCTGGAGGCGGTCCAGGCGGAAGCCGAAGAGATGAAAGAATTTCAGGTCCCTTGCGAGCGTCGAGGGATTGCAGGACACGTACACGATCTTTTGCGGAACAAAGGCGAGTACCCGCTCGAGCGTTTTAAGCGTGGCGCCGGCCCTGGGCGGGTCGAGGACAACGACATCGGCCCTCATTTTTCGCTCCATCAAAGTCTTTAGCCCCTTTTGCAGATCATCGGCGATAAATTCCGCATTCGTGATTTTGTTCAGTTTTGCGTTCGCTTTTGCGTCTTCGATGGCCCCATACCCCGACTCGATGCCGATGACGTTCTTCGCTTTCCCTGCAAGGGGAAGGGAGAAGTTGCCGATGCCGCAGTAGAGGTCGAGGACCGTCTCTTTTCCCGTGAGCCCGCAAAAGTCGAGGACCGTGGCCGCCATGTTCCTGTTCTGTTCCCAGTTGACCTGGTAGAAATTGCCTTCCGTGACCAGGAACTTTAGTCCCCCCAGTTCGAGGGCCAGCTGATTTTTGCCGAGGCTGAAGGCTTTTCGCTTCTGAGCAAAGCCCGTGATCCCGATGATCGAAGGAACGGTTTTCCTCATCTGCTCGAAAAACGTTTCCATAGCGGGAAGCGAGGCCTGGTCGCTGAAGAGCAAGAGGTGCACTTCTCCGGACGGGGTTGCGTTGATGTGAATTTCCGAGAGCAGGGGAAGCTGCTCTGCATTGGCCCTGACGGCCTTGAGCGTTTTGTTGATAATGGGATCGATCAGAAAAGCGTCGTCCACTTCGATCAGGCTGTACGAACCCTGTCGAAAAAAACCGATCCGCTGTTTCCCGTCCTTGATGCGAACGTTGAACTGGGTGCGCAGGCGGTAATGGTCCGTCCGCGGGGACGGAAGTATGGGGAGCGGACGCCGCGCTGTGATGCCGCCGATCCTGATCAGGGTGTCCTGGAGGATGTCCTGCTTGTACGCGAGTTGGGCGGGATAGGCAATGTGCGGCCACGTCGCGCCGGTGCACTGTTTTTCTCCGCTGCAGGGAGGCGTGATGCGGTGTTCCGACGGGTCCAGGATCTCGACCACGTCGGCTTCCAGGAAGCCTTTCCGCTTGCGTTTGAGCGAAACCAGTACGCGTTCGCCGGGCAGCACGTTGTTCACAAACACGGCCTGGCCCGATTCGAGCCGCGCAAGGCCGCTGCCGCCGTGAACCAGTTTTTCCACGGTCACTTCCGCCTGTTCGTTCATCCCAGGATCTTCTTTACCGTCTCGCGAAGCAGGCCGGTATCGGCGGATTTTACGACGTAGGCATCGGAACACCAGCTCCCGAAGTCATGCTTGTACTCTTCATAGGCCGTGCAGATGATGACCGGCAGGGTGCTGTCCTTTTCCTTCATCTTGCGCAGGGTCTCGATGCCGTCCTGGTCGGGCATGCGCATGTCAAGGGTCACGAGGTCGAACTTTCCCGTGCCCATGGCAAGGAGCGCCTGCACACCGTCGGAAACCGTGGTCACCGCGTAGCCCATCTCCTCGAGTTCTTCCTTGTAAAGCTCCCGGATGTTCTCTTCGTCGTCAACAACCAGTATTTTTTTCATCGGCGCCTCCTTGGTTATTATCACTCAGCCTGAAAACCTTTTCACAAGAGTTTCGTGTTCTGCCGCTTTTCTCAGCCTACTTCTGAAATCTATTCTCACCGGATGTCGCGGTCCGGTCCCGGCACGCTGGTGCCTTTCATTATTCTGTCGGAGAAACGGGGAGCTTGATGGCGAAGACCGCCCCTCCCGTTTCCCGGTTCTTGAGGTCGATTGTTCCTTTATGGGCCTTGATGATCCTGTTCGTGATCGGAAGCCCCAGCCCGGTCCCCCTCGGCTTCGTCGTATAGTAGGGATTGAAGATGTTATGCATGGCCTTCGCGGTGACGCCCGGACCGGTGTCCCCGAACTCGATCACCGCCTCATGCGTATCTTCCAGGACGCAGGTTTTGATGCTGAGCGTACCGCCGTTCTCCATGGCCTCCATCGCGTTTTTCAGGATGTTGATCACCGCCTGCTTTATCTGCGGGGCGTCGATCTTGAGCAGCGGCATGCCGGGATATAATTTCGTTTCCACGGTGATGCGCCGCTGGGCAAGTTCGTCTTCGTAGAGCGTAAGGATCTCCAGGATCAGGGAGTTGACGTCCGTGTCCGCAAGCTGCAGCGAAACTTCCTTGATGTACGACAGATTGTCGTGGATGATCCCCTCGAGGCGGGCGACTTCGCTCAGGATGATGTCGATGTATTTCTTGTCCTCGCTGTTCTGCAGTTTCTTTGCCAGCCGCCTCGTGAACCCGCCGATGGAAACCAGGGGGTTCCTGATCTCATGGGTGATCTCCGCCATCATGGCGCCGAGGGCCGCCATTTTTTCCGACTGGACGAGCTGCTCGTGCAGGGACCGGATGTCCTTGTTCATGGTCTCGAGGTTCGTGTGGATGATCGCGTTTTCGATGGCGAGCGCGGCCTGGTGCGCGAACATGGTCAGGAACCGGATGTCGCCGTCGGTAATCGGCCGCTGGTTGAACATGTTGTCCACGAGCACCACGCCGATGACCCGGTCTTTTGCAATGAGCGGCACCGTCGCGAAGTTGTTGACCTTCAGCAGCTCCCGGAGGTCCTTCGGGACCGCGGGGTCCGCGGCCGCGTTGGTCACGTTGTAAGGCTGCTTGTTCAGCACGGTCAGGGCCAGGACGCCCTCCGTGGGATCGAGCATGACCCTGATGCCCCGGGCGAGCGCATTCAGCGCGGAATCGCGGTGTTCGAAGAGTTCGCCGGTCTGGATCCATTCCATGAGGCTCTTGTGCCTGCTGGAGACCTCGCCCCAGGCCCGTCCGGCTTCTTCCCAGTTTGCCGGACCGACGCCCATCATGCCCTGCAGGGAGTTGGTGCGGTCGTTCGTCAAAAGCAGCAGCGCCCGGTTAAAGCCGAGGCCGCTGCCGCCCATCGTGGCCGCGGTCAGAATGATCCTGAGCAGCCGGTCGAGATTGAGCGTCGTGCTCATGGCGGTGCCGATGTCGTTCAGGATGGAGAGCTCCTGCGCCCGGGTCCGCGCCTCGATGGCGAGGTCCTCCATGCGCTCGTACATGGCCGCGTTCTCGACTGCGACGGCCGCGTTGCTGGCCACGGTCGTCAGGAACTGGAGGTCCTCGTCGCTGAACATCTGCCCGTCCTTTTGCTTATTGTAGAGCGTAATGACGCCGATCACTTTTTCGCGAAACAGCAGCGGTACGCTGATGACGGAGCCGGGCGTGCTTTCGTTGAAGGACCCGTCCTTGCTCACGTCCGGGATGAGGAGCGGCTTGCTCTGCCCGGCGACCCGGTCGGCGACCACCGGGCCGATCCGCGAGTCCAGTTCCCTGATCACGTTGCCGATGATACTGTGGTACGCGAAGGTTTTCTTGGACGCGATCTCCGGCAGGTTCATGAGCCTGATGGTGCAGCCCTGGGCGCGAAGCGATTGGGTCGTGCTCCCGGCAATGAGCGACAGGAGCTCTTCAAGGTCGAGGGTGGACGTCAGTGCCATGCCGATTTCGTAAATGGAGGCAAGATCGGCGAGCCGGTCCTGGAGGCCCTTGAAGAGCCGGGCGCTTTTAATGACGCCGCTCAACTGGTTTGCCGTGGTCGTGAGCAGGGTGATGTCCGAGGACGTGGCCTGCCACACTGAAGAAGAGAGCACGAAAATCACGCCGAGACAGCTGTCCTCGTCCATGATGGGCGCGGCTACCAGGGACTTGAAGCTCCCGATGCCCGACTCCGGGACGTAGGCGAAACGCGGGTCCGCGTAGGGATCTTCGAGAGCGAGCGGCACCTTCTGCTCTGCGACCCATCCCGCGATCCCCATGCCGATCGGGAAGCTCAGTTTGCCGATACTTTCCTGGTTCAATCCTACGGCCGCGTGGAGCGTGACGGTCTTCCCCGCGCGATCGATGAGAAACACCGAGGCCCCGTCCTTGCCCATGCCCTTTGCGACGACCTCGACGATGCGCCGGAGTTTTTCCGCGAGCCCGATCGTTGAGTTGGAAATCCGGCTGATATCGGAGAGGATGCTCAGTTCTGTTTTTTCCGTTGTTTCCATGCTTTTTAAATACAGGGTCAAGGGTCAAATAGCATGGGCCAAGGAGGGGTGTCCATGACCCTTGACCCATGACCCTTGCCCCTCTCTTTTCGACCCTATCTTTTCCTCATTGCCATCCGGTACAGTTTTACGTATTCTTTTGCCGAGTGCTCCCAGGAGAAGTCCCGTTTCATCCCGGCCTGCATCAGGAGCCGCCACTTCGCCCTGCTGCCGTAGACCTCCAGGGCATTACGAACGCACTCAGTAAGCGCCTCGGCCGAATAATCGTCAAAGAGAAAACCGGTGCCCCGCCCGGTCCTTGGATCGTAATCCGTAACGGTGTCCGAAAGCCCGCCCGTTCTCCGGACGATGGGCACGGTCCCGTATCTTTGCGCGATCATCTGGCCCAGACCGCAGGGCTCATATTGCGACGGCATGAGAAACAGGTCGCATCCCGCGTAAATGTTCTTGGCGAGATCGTCGTCGTACTGCAGCATTACGCGCATCCGTCCCGGGTAGCGGTCCGCTGCATCGGTCAGGAGCCGGTGATAGACGGGGTCGCCGGTCCCGAGGATGACAAGCCCGGCGCCGAGCGACATGAGCTCCGGCAGCGCCTCGGTCAGGATGTCCAGCCCTTTTTGATCGACGAGCCGCGTGACCATGCCGATCAGCGGATTGCCCGAGTCTGTCAGGCTAACGAGCCGAAGGAGTTTCTTTTTGCATGCGGCCTTTCCTGCAAGCCGCAAAGCGGTATAGTTCCGGCCGATGGCGCGATCGTGCGCCGGGTCGTAGGTTGCATAGTCGATGCCGTTTACGATGCCGTAGAGGTCCGCGGACCGCTTCAAGAGGACGCCCTCAAGACCGCTGCCGTACTCCGGCGTCTGGATCTCCTTGCTGTAGGTCTTGCTTACGGTGGTGATGACGTCCGCCGAAACGAGGCCTGCCTTGAGCAGGTTCATTTTGCCCCAGAACTCGATGCCCTCGGGCGTGAACACGTCCCAGCCGAGGCCGGTAAGGCGCATGTCCCAATGCCAGAACAGGCCCTGGTATCCCAGGTTGTGCACGGTAAAGACTGTTTTGGTTTTTTTCAGCGTCTCCGTTGTTCCGTAGCGCTCCTTCAGATAGAGCGGAACGAGCCCGGTCTGCCAGTCATTGCAGTGAATGATATCGGGCCGCAAGTTCAGCGCGCTGCAGAGCTCCGGGATTGCGCGCGAAAAGAAAATAAAACGTTCGGCATTATCGCTGTAATCGCCCTGCGCAGTGCCGTACAGCCCGGGACGGTCGTAGTAAACGCCCTTGTCGATGAAATAGACCGCGACGTTCCCGTCCATCGTGCCCTTGAGCACGTCACACCGCTCTTTCCACGTGCCCAGGGGGACGGTGAAGCTTGCGATGTGTTTGAGCCTGAACGTACGGACATCCACCCGCCGGTAGCGCGGCATGACCACGGAGACCTCGTGGCCCAGAGACGCGATGGCGCGTGGAAGGCTGCCCGCGACATCGGCGAGGCCGCCCGTTTTGGCAAAAGGGGCAGCCTCAGATGTCGCGAACAAAATTTTCATAATTTGGTGAACTCATAAATAGTTTTCATTGCAGAGAGCGCAACGATCGCCGAGAACTGCGAGAAGGGGAATGTGAGAAGAGTGAAAATAAATAAATCTTCCGGTCGTGCCGGCTTCCCCGCACTGCCTGGGTGTGACTTGAAACCGTTGCGCGCTCCGCGTCCTCTGCGAAAAAATCCGTTGCTTATAATTTTATTTCCCGCAGGAACTTCGCGGCGTCCTCGGGCGGCGTGGGATTGATGTAGAATCCCGAGCCCCATTCAAAGCCGGCCACGTTCGTGAGCTTGGGCATGAGTTCGATGTGCCAGTGGTAATAATCGTTTCGTTCGTCGCGGAACGGGGACGTGTGGACCACATAATTGTAGGGCGGGTTCGACAGCGCCCGGTCGAGGCGGCGCAGCACATTCTGGAGAAGGCCGGCGAGGTCCTTGAAATCGTTTCCGGTGGAGCAGGAATAGCAGGAGACGTGCTGCTTGGGCAGGATCCACGTTTCGAAGGGGAAGCGCGGGGCATAGGGCGCCAGGGCGATGAAGAGCTGCGTTTCGAGCACGACCCGCGTCGCGGTCTGCATCTCCTGCCGGATGATGTCGCAGAAAATGCAGCGTTCCTTAATCTCGTAATGCCGTTTGGCCCCGTCGATCTCCTCCTGCACCTGGATCGGCACGATCGGCAGGGCGATGAGCTGCGAGTGCGTGTGTTCCAGCGTCGCGCCTGCCGTAAGACCTTCGTTCTTGAAGATGAGCGTATACTGGAACCGGGTGTCCTTTTTGAGGTCCTCCATGCGGTCCCGGTACGCCATCAATACTTCCTCCATGGCCCTCTGGGGGAGCGTGGCGAGTGTTGCATTGTGCTCCGGGCTTTCGATGATGACCTCGTGGGCGCCGATGCCGTTCATCTTGTCGAAGATGCCTTCGCCCTGCTTGCCCAGGCTGCCTTCGATCTGGAGCGCGGGAAATTTGTTCGGCACGACCCGGAGCCGCCATCCCGGCCCGTTGGGCTGGCCGTTGTCCCGGTAGGCAAGGATCTCGTTCGGCGTGGTGCGCTCGTTGCCGGCGCAAAACGGGCAGAACCCGGCCCGCTTCTTGCTCCGCTGATCGTGAAATTCGCTCGGCCGTTTGCCCCGCTCCGACGATATGATGACCCATCGCCCGGTGATGGGGTCTTTCCGTAATTCCGGCATATGCGCTCCTTGGCCCGTACTTCGTTAAATAGCGGATTTTTATATTATATCCTCGTCATCCGCTGTTGTCAAAAGAACTCTTGGTATGCTATGATGCATTACCATGGCACGCAAGCTCGACAGACTTTCCCAGACCCTCGACAAGCTCCTGAAGGCCCGCGGTTTCGAAGGCCGTCTCCACCAATACCGCATTTTCGGACACTGGGAGCAGACCGTGGGCGCTATGATCGCCAGGCATGCGCAGCCCCAGCAGGTCCGCGGAAACAAGCTTGCGCTCATCGTGGACAGCCCCGCGTGGATGCAGCAGCTTTCCCTTCTCAAACCGGAAATCATCGCAAAACTGAACAAAAGCCTGGGCAGGGAAGCCATCAAAGACATCACGCTGAAATTGGGCGAAATCACCGTTGACCATGAGCACGTGCCCGATGAACCCGATCCGCCTCCGCTCGATCCTCATGAGCGCGCAACGATCGAACAGTACGTCGGCAAGATCGCTGATGCAGCCACCCGGGATGCGATTCGAAGGGTCATTGAAAAAGACTTCAGGAACAGGAAGAAAATGAAAAAATAGCGGCTGGTGGATTATTGCTGTTGTTCTTCTTTTTTCGGATACAGGACTTTCATCCCCCGCGCTTCAGCCCAGGGCGTCATCACATGCTCTTTCACTACGGCCTTGCTCATGATGTCCAGAACCGAGATCCCGCGCACGAGGAGCGCATCGCCGATCAGCGAACGGTGGCATCGCCAGGGCACGGCCTCTGCGCACATGATCACGGTCTTCCGGTCCTCTCCCAGCTCGACCAGCTTTACGATACCGTCCTCGAACTCCTCCGTTTGCATGTAATCCGCGAATCCCCGGAACGATGTGTTTTTCCAGGCCTGGTTCAGCGAGTCCTTTTTCGCGCGGCGCAGGCCTCCCAGCCCCGTTGAAGGTGTAGAAAAAGTCATTTTATGCTATAGTAGCGCCATCGATACGCACT
>VFSW01015156.1_pt1 | contig 10620 bp, 6 predicted proteins | sample 5358111 | NCBI WGS metagenome assembly VFSW01 (sample SAMN11554181, study PRJNA540505) | mine drainage metagenome | isolation source: sediment from site ElyBrook_90M | place: USA: Ely Copper Mine, Vershire, VT | collected 2017
AGCATCCGCTCATCTACTGCCGCGCCAACCGTGAGAGCGTCGACGCGAAGGGGCGGTTTGAGTCTATAGACCTTCGCGACACAAAGGGCCTAGTGCCGACCTACGATCGAGACCGCGGCTCGTTCGTCGCTATTTATCGCCCGGCCGATGATATCTCGCTCATCTGGCCCAAGAATCTCGCAGACGCTCAAGCTCAGGGGGTCTTGGACGCCGCGGCAGGCGCCGACCTCCTCGCCCTATTTCAGACGTTTCAAGCGAGCTATAGCCAGGCTATAAAGGGATTCGTCTCGCACGGCGTCGCCGAACCAGCGCTCCTTCAGCAGGCGAAGGACTTCGGCGCTCTGCTCGAAGCAATCTGTTTGAAGGCTCGCGGCGACAGAAACCGCATGCTGCTCATCCGACCGCTCCTCCAGCTCGGAGCCGTTGAAGTGGAGGGGGGAAAGACTACAACCGTGATCGCGCCTTGGCATCCTTTGCGGCTCTCCGCGATGACAGTCAAGGCTCGTCAAGTCGCTGCCCTCATTAAGGACCTAGTCGCCAGCGAGCAAGTCGTATTCGGCGATCCCCGTCTCTTCTTCAAGGAGCGCGAGGAGGAGCTGAGGCATCCGTACTACCCCGAAGTGACCCTCGGATGGGCTGAGAACAAGCCGGAACTCCTGTCTCTCAGCGACTCCTATCTGGACTATACGCTTCACGAATCGCCAACGGTCGCTAACGACGGGAACGACGAAACGAACGAGAGCCCGTCCGAGACGGGAGATCTTCTCGTCGATCTGACGCGTCGATATCTCGCGCTCTACCCGCATGAGCAGGCGAATCTCTCGGTCGTACTTTACAATTGCGACTCAGCTCGACTGCCTCACACCCTCGTCGACAAGCTCAACGACCTGCATGACGACGAGGAGGACATGCGCTGCGAAGTTGTGCTCCGCCACAGGGACGCGGCGCGGCTTCGTCACCTCTACGAGCAAATCATCGCGTCCGCCGACAAAGACGTGGATTCCTTCGTGGCTAGCGAGGCGACCCGCGATTTCATGGCACGCTTGCGGATCGGGATCATGGCGGACCAGGCGCCGGTCCCGGATCCCAAGGACGGACCACCCAGGGACATCGTATTCTTGCAGGATGTGATCGCGCGCCATTCGCGGCTCGAATGGTACCCTGAAAGCGCAGTGCCTGTTCCCATCGAGCGGCTGATTCCCTCCCGCTGGGCCCGCCGGCGCCCCTCGGCGATAGACGACATGAAGTCGGTGGTCTACCTGTGCTGCCCGGTCCAGAGCCCGGAGGGCTGGGCGTATATGACAGCCCTGACGACATTTCTCAAGGGCGATTGGGACGGGAAGACCGAGCAACGTCTACTTCCTGCGCGCCAGCTCGATTTCAACGAGCCCACGACGGGCAGCATCTTCAAAGAAGTTCACCACCTCGGAAATTGGGTGGTGAACTACGACGAGCTCCTCGATCGCCGTCAACTCCTGAACCAGGGAGTGAAAGTCATCCGCTATAAGCAAGGGGCGACGCAGGGCCGAAACCTTCTCATCTCATCGAGCGCCCCGCTCGGCCTCCTTCGATCAATGGTCCTGGGACGACTGAAGGACCTGAACTTGGAGCTCAGCGATGAGGACTCCCTGGCGCTGACCGAGCGGTTCATTAACGACGCCAACGAGATCTCGGGCGATATCGTCCTTCGCGCCGCTAAGCGAGGGCGCAATGCCAGCGAACTCATGGGAGTTGTGCTCAGCCGTTACATGATCCGCCGGGAGCTGGGAGAAAAGCGCTACTTTGGCTGGTACTTCCTAGATGACTACGCGGATTGGCTGGGGCAGCGCGAAGAACAGATAGCCGACGTTCTCGCTCTCAGCCCTGAGACGGGCGCGGATGGCAAACTCAAGCTGTCAGTAGTCATCTCCGAGTCGAAGTACGTCGATTTCGCCAGCTTGTCGTCCAAGCGGAAGGAGTCTCAGAAGCAACTCCGCGACACGGTCCGCCGCATTCGCGAAGCCCTTTTCGGCGACCCGAAGCGCCTCGACAGGGACCTCTGGCTTTCGCGCTTTTCAGACCTGATCCTGAACGGATTACAGTTCTCCGCCAACACGGCTGCGAATATCGCAGCGTGGCGGCGTGCCATCCGTGACGGTGACTGCACCATTTTCCTTCGGAGCTACTCGCACGTGTTCGTCTCGGGCCCGTCGGACTCGACGGAGTGCTCGGAAGTCGTGCAGGTTGCGGAACTCGACGACTCCTTTCAAGAGGTCTACAGTCGCGCAAAGCTGAGAAAGCTCGTCCTCGACTACTGGAAAGAGGCGGACACCGAGCCGCTGCGCCGCGAGATTGGAGGAGAGCAGATTTTCGGCGCCCGCAATTTCCGACGTCCCACCGAAATTAAGGGCTCGACGGCCATGCCGGAGCCGCCCAGCGACGAGCCGCCGCCGCCTCCACCCTCAAACGGCAACGGTTCGCACCCTCCTGCACCAACTCCAGTGCCTGGCGTGCCTGCTGCCACCGCCGCCATCCCGCCGGAGGGCGGGAACGGCACGACTCCCGAAGGAGGGCACCAAGTGACGCCAGTTTGGCCGAACGAGCGGCTCCGCGGTGTCTTGTCCGCACGAGTTGAAACCGGGACGGATTCGGCGGCCGAAGTGGAATGGCTGCGGTCCGTCGAGAACCAGTGCAAGGGCGGCCTCCAGCAATTCCAGCTCCAGGCTCGCCTGCGGGATAGTTCGCTCACGCCCAACGCGGCGCTGCTGAAGTTCCAAGGCAGCCAGAATCTGACGGTCGAACAAGTTCTCAAGCGCCGATCGGAATTCCTCACAACTCACGGAATAAACATTATCTCCGTGAAAGCTGAGCCCGGCCTTGTCGTCATCTCCGTAGCCCGGCCCAACCGCAGGATTCTGCGACTGCTTGATGTCTGGAAGCGATGGCGCCCGGACTGCTCGCACGGGAATCAAGACCTCCTCATCGGAGTGAAGGAGGAAAATGGAAGCCTCCTTACTTTGTCCCCGAGGCGCCACGCCCCGCACACTCTTATCGCGGGCTCGACCGGCAGCGGCAAGTCCGTACTGATGCAAAACATAGTGCTCAGCATCGCGGCCACGAATACTCCTGCCCAAAGCAGGATAACGCTCATCGACCCGAAGCTCGGCGTCGACTACTTCGCTTTCGAAGGCCTGCCCCATATTTCAGGCGGGATCGTCGACAATCAGGAGCGCGCGACGACCGTGCTGAAAGATCTCGTTACTGAGATGGATCGCCGCTACTCAGTCCTCCGCCACAATCGCGCCGCCAACATCTTCGACCTGAACGCAAAGCCGGATGCATCAGAGAAGCTCCCATATCTGTGGGTCATCCACGATGAATTCGCCGAATGGATGCTCACGCCCGAATACTGCAAAGGTGTCTCGGACATCGTGGCGCGTCTCGGTGTAAAAGCTCGCGCCGCAGGCATCTTCCTGGTTTTCGCGGCCCAACGCCCGGACGCAGGTGTGATGCCGATGCAGCTGCGCGCGAACCTGGGAAACCGGCTGATCCTGCGGGTGGACAGTGAAGGCACCTCGGAGATCGCGCTTGGAGAGAAGGGGGCGGAGCGCTTACTCGGAAGGGGGCACCTGGCCGCCAAGCTCGAAGGCGAAGATGGGATTATTATGGCGCAGGTTCCCTTCGTTAGCAGCGAGGAGCTTGCGGAAATCGTAGCGACCATTTCGACGCATGCATAAGAGAACCGTTTACCTGGACCATCACGCGACGACCCCTTGCGATCCAAGGGTTGTTGACGCGATGCTTCCCTACTTCACCGAAACCTTCGGTAATCCGGCCAGCACGCTTAACGCCGCCGGCCGGAAAGCGACCGAGGCAGTCGACTCGTCCCGCGAAGCGATCGCCGACGTGCTTGGCGTCAAGCCCAAGGAAGTCATCTTCACGGCCGGCGCGACCGAGAGCAACAACCTCGCGCTTCGAGGCATCGCCAAACAGGCGCCTGCGGACCGCCGCCAGATCATCACCACGGCCATCGAGCACAAGTCGGTCCTGGAGACGTGCCGTGACCTTGCCGCGCAGGGCTTTGACATCAAGATTCTACCCGTACAGCCCGACGGTCGGCTGGACCTCCTCGAGCTCAAACAGGCGCTCTCAGAAAGGACGTTAATTGTCTCGGCTCAGGCCGCGAACAACGAGATCGGCACGCTGCAGGACATTGAGGCCATCTCGGACCTAGCCCATGAGCAGGGCGCCTTCGTCCATTGCGATGCCGCCCAAGCAGTCGGGAAGGCTCCATTCGATTTCCTCGCCTGTGGTGCGGACTTGGTGTCCCTCAGCGCTCATAAGGTTTACGGCCCCAAGGGTGTTGGTCTGCTCTTCGTCCGGGGGGGCGTACGGGCAATCCCAATTAGTCCGATCCAGCATGGCGGTGGCCAAGAATATGGACTTCGACCGGGGACCCTTAACGTTCCGGGAATTGTAGGCTTAGCGGCGGCCCTTAAACTCCTGAATCCCGACGAGGGGATCAACATCTCGAAATTGCGCGATGCCTTCGAGAACGCCCTCCTCGCCAAAGTTCCGGGCGGGTTTCGAAACGGCTCGCTCGCGCACCGTTTACCAAACAACTCAAGCATCACTATTCCTGGCATCGATGCGGAGGCACTGATTGCTAATACGCCCGATCTGGCACTGAGCACCGGGTCGGCATGCACGAGCGGAGCTCCCGATCCCTCGCATGTTCTTATTGCCATCGGACTATCGCGAGAAGAAGCCTTAAGCACGATCCGAATAGGGCTTGGCCGACTCACGTCTTCCAATGACCTTAGCGTCGCCGCTGATTCAATCGCTGCGGCTGTAGGCAGACTACAAGGCCTAGCCACGTCGAAATAGCGGAGGCGACGACATGCATCATTGGACAGACGCAGAGAATATTGCTGTCTTGGTGCTCACAAAGCGTTACGGGAAGGTTGGGTGGGAGGAAGATCCCCTCGCCAGGATTCTCTTATCAGCCCATGGGATTACAAAGGGCTCTATCAGGATGGCGATTCAGAATTTCATGCACCTTATGGGAAAGCCTGGTGGACTCTCGAAGTCTTCGAAGAGACAGAAACAAGCATTCCTGGACTATGGGCAATTGAGCTTGGAGGACTTGCGTAGCAGAACAGATTCTCTTTTGAACCCCCCCTGAATTCTGTGATTTCCGCCTTGGGGGCTATTCGGTATCATCTTATGGAATCGAGCCAAGTACCATGTCGATTTCAGCGAGTAGATGATCCTTACCTTCACCAGTACCCGCGGCGATCGTCCGACGGGCTTTTATGAGAACCGCTAGTAAGGCCTGTGCGGCTTGGCGTAGGTGGTTGTCCCGTGTGAGGATGAAGATTGGCGGGCGATAGATAATTCGTTTTGTGATCTCGCTTTGCAGTCCGAAGAATCGGATGGCGAAGCCAATCGACTGGTTCAACGCCGCGAGTCCGCGTTCGGAGTCCTTCTGAAGACTGTCGCGGAGCACCGCGTTCGCGCGACGGATGATTATCGACGCCGCGAACATTCGGCACTCTTCGATGAGGGATTCTGGCTCAAGCATTTTCTGGCCTAATGCCCGGTCGTTGCTCTGAGTTTCATTAGTAGAGCCTCGACCTCGAAAGGTTTCGTCAGAAAAGCGTCGGCCCCGCTCTTGAGGGCGCGGGCACGGTCCTCAAAACCAGAGCGGCCGCTGATCATGATGATGCGCATTCCGCGCGTGGTTGAATTCGCGCGGACGGCTTTTAGGATGCTCAAACCGCTGAGGCGGGGCATGTCCCAGTCGAGTATCGCGGTGTCGAACCGGCGGGCCTTGAGCTGGAGGAGCGCGTCCTCGCCTGAATCCGCGAAGCTGGGGAGGAATTCTTCCTCGTGGCGGCGGAAAAGCGATCTGTAGAATGTCAGCATGAGATCGTCGTCATCGACGATCAGAATGCATCTAAGGTTGGATGGTTCGGGAGCCTTCCCGTGCATCATGCATCTTCTGGCGCCATCGCTTCTATGAGCGGCTGCCGTATGCGGGTGAGCAATTATTATGCCGTTGTCCTGGGACTTCCGGCCTAAGCGGTGGTCCTACGGGATGGGGGACCAAGGCCCCTGTCAGCCAGCACGCCTCCCGGTTACACTCATCGAAGTCTTGAAGTGACCACTCAACCTGTGTAGTCCGGGGAATTGGCTCCGGGGTATCCACGGCTCGACCTTAATCGAGCGAGTCCACGGGAAACGATCAAATATCGTTTCCCGTTTTTTGTTGCCCGGAGAGCGTCTCCTGGCGACGAAGAGCGGGGACGGGTTGGAGGTTGCTATGAATCAGCCGTCTGATACGTCAGGGTTGCATGACCCGCAGGAAGGGTGCTCCGGGGGAGATTCGGCGGGCGCGCTGGCGCGTGAGGCCGGAAGCAGCGCGGCGCGCCAGTTTAATCGAGGCCTGAAGAGGGCCGGATCACCGGTCTTCGTCCAGAAGGAGACCGATCCCTGGCGGCACCTGCTGCGGCTGGTCGCGGCGGAATATCCTTACTGCACGATGTATGGCGTGAACATCGTGGATGGGAACATCGTTTCGTGCGAGAACATCCAGCGGAGCCTGCTGTTCGGTCCGATGGACGAGAGAGGCGCTCCTGAGCCAGTGTTCGATGAATATTGGGAAGCGCTCAAGGAGCTCTGCGGTAAGATCAAGGCCGGGAGTCTCGTCGAACTCCATTTCAACCTGAGTCGGCCGGTAAGCGCCCGCAAGAGCGAAGGCGGACGCCGTTTCAGGCGGCTTCTTCGGAAGCCGGACGAGGGGCGGGCGTAGACTTCTCTCGCCACGGCGGCTCTTTGCCCACGATCGCGCGCAGATGCGTGAAAGAGGCGAACCTGGCGGCATCATGGCCGGTCGCTAGGTAGATCTGCTGAAATCCTAAATCCGGGAAACGGCGGGACTCCTCGGCGCCGTTCAACCCGTCGGCTAGCTCGGCGTCGACGTAGATCGGCGTTCCTTTCGCGATCTCGCCCGCGTCTGCCAAGAAATCCGCCACTGTCGTGTAGGGGCGCAGGATTTTCCCCGCGCGTTCCGCCGACATCTTCCAGGTCATCCGGGCCAGCGGGTCGTCGTCAATGAGGATGGCGTCGATATGGACGCCGGGCTGTGAAGCTTCGCGCCGTTCGGCCGAGATGCAGATCGGCACGAGTCCGGCCAAGCCCTTCGGGATCATGCGGGTCTTGAGCCTCATGCAGTCGTTCAGTATGTCGGGCTCCTCATAGCGGCTCGTCACGAGGATGCTTTGCCCGCCTATTCCCAGGTCTTCGGCGAGGCTGAGTCCGGTCTCGCGATATCCCAAGAGTTCGTAGTCCAGGAGGAATAGCGCGCGGCGCGATGTCTCCGGCCGCTGCGCGGCCCATTCCTTGATGTCGGCGGGCTTTGAAAGGTGCACGACTTCGATTCCGCGTTCATGCGCGCCGGCGGCTTCCAGCCGGCCCTGCCATATCTGGTGAATGCTGAGGTCGTCGTCCAGAATCACGACGGACTGCGAGGGCGTCAAGGTTAGTTCGGAAACGAACCAATCGGGAGTCCGCGCTTGGGGAAGGTCGATGACGACCGTCGTGCCGGCGCCCGCTTCGGAGCGGATGTCCAGGTTGCCGCCCCACGACGCCGCCGAACTTTTCGCATGGGCAAGCCCCAACCCGGAGCCTCCCACCTTGCCGTGCGTCTCGCCCCGGCGTCCGAGCTTCGCAAGAACGTCTGGCTCGATGCCCTTCCCATCGTCCTCGATCTTGACGGCAACTCGGTCGTTTCGCACGGAGAGGCTGATCTGGACGGAGCCGCGGCCTTCCCCGAAGGCCTCGACCGAATTATTGACCAAGTTGGAGATAACTCGCTTGAACTCGGCCGGCTGGATGCGGGCAAAGAGCCCATACGAGGCGGCGTCCAGCGGCGCTTCGATCTCGACACGGGTGCGGGAGCGAAATTGCAGGCGCTTCTCGCTCACGATCGATTCGATCAAGCTGGACAAGAGCTGCGCCGAAGCCGCCTCCGGAACGTGCTCGGCGCCGCCGCCGCTTTGCTGGGGGTCCGTCGTCATCGTACGGTTCCGGGCCATCAAGCTGTTCGCGATATCGCGGATTCGGTTGACCGCGCTGCGGATCATGATGCGCTTGTCTTCGGGCAGCTGGCCGATGTCGCCGGAAGCGACCTCAAGCGCCGAGAGGGGGGAGCGGATGTCGTGGGCGACCTGGGCGGACAGGTCCGCGAGCTTGCGCAGGCCCTCGGAGCGCTTCTCGCTGACGAAGAGCCTTTCGCGTTCCGATTCGCGTTCGAAAATTTGAGCCGCGAGCCGGTGGAAGAATTCAAAACGGAAGGTTCCCAGCGCGGGCTTCTCGCGGGCGCCGCTCAGGTAGTTCTCGATCAGGTTCACGTCCTGCCGCCAGCGGCGGACGTGCAGCACGAGCGCGACGATGGACGCGGCAGCGAGAAGGAAGGACATCGCGAGAGCCAGGAACGTCCACCTCGTCCAGCCGCTCGCGGCGGGAGCCCAGTATTCGATCGCCAGGGCCTGCCCTTCCCCTACGCGGACGCTCGTCTTGTAGCTCGGCTTCGTCTCCCAGACCGGATTGAACGGCTCGCGCGGCCAGGTGATCTCGAAATTGTCCGGCAGAACGAGCCGGAAGTAGCGGCCGTCTTGATGGGAGGCCCGCAGGACTCGTTCGATGCCGATCTGGTCTCGGGACACAATGGAGTCATTCGCGAGCTTTAGGACCGACTCGACCAGCTGGCGGTTTCCGCTCAGCTCGTTGTTCTTGGTGGTTTGCCAGAGAGCGAACGAGAGCAGCGTTAGAGTCGCCAGGAAAATAAGAGTGATGAAGAAAAAAACCTTATTGAGCCCCAGCAACCCCTCGGCCGGGCGCTTCACGGCTGGCCTTGCCGGAATTCTTGGATGGGAAGAGTCGCCAGACCGAGTTCGCTGTACCGCCTGAGGTAGAACCCCCGCCGGAAGATCAGCGGGCGGCGCATCACGAAGAGCGGGGCGAAGCGCCGGGAGTCGAGGAAGAGGCGATCGAGGCTCGCTAACGCTTCCGGAGACTCGTCGGTGAGGTATTGATTCCAGATCGAATCCAGGCGCTTGAGCGCGGCGCCCGTATAGTGCTTGGCGTTCATCTGGTAGAGCGGCGCGAGGAAATTCGCCAGCTTCGATGTGGCCATCTCGCCGTAGATGTAGACGTCCGAGGAGCCGCGGAAGAGGTCTTTCGTGAACTCCGTGAACGGAGTCGCAATCAACTGGTAGGGGACTCCGCTCCGCTTCATCCAGCGATCGACTGCCGTTCGCAGCTTGTCGGAATTCGGCGTCCCATCGATGTACCGTATGGTGATCGGCCTCGGGAAGGGGGACGCATCGGATTGAGTCTCCGGGCGAGGAGCGGCGGCATCGCCGTCCGCCGCGGCGGAATGTCCGAAAGTCAGCGGGATCGTGGAGTTCTGGGCCTTCGCGTCGATGGCCCACAAGCGGCGGAATTCGGACGCGTCCAATGAGGACGACAGGCGGGAGAAGAGGCGCGGCTCCTGGAGCATCTTTTGCGAGCCGAGGTTTATCGCCCAATAGCCGGCGCTGTCCACTTCGCGCCATAAGAAGTCCGAATCCGCGCAGCCGCCTTTCCGCAGCTGGTCCCTGGTCGGGATCAAGAAGATGAGATCGTTGTAGCGCCCGGAGCAGAAGCCCTTCACGGCTTCATCAGGGCCTTTGAAATCAATCGAGAAAGCGGTAGGCGCGAGAGGATCACTGCTCGACGAGTTGGCGTTCTTGACCAGGCGCAGGTTCGACGGAGTATCGCTGTCTACTTTGTATGGACCGCAGCTCACGGGGACTTTTCCGGCGGCCGTCGTCTTGAGACGGAAGATCGGCATCGAGTTGTGGGCCAGAAGCTCGAGAAAATTGGGCCATCTTCGCTTCAGGCGGACGACTATCTCGTCGCCCGACATCTCCAACCCCGGCAGGTCGCAGGATTTCGTCGAGCACGTGTCGAAGCCGACGATCTCCAGGTAGCCGCGAAGATCCGACGTGGGCGTTTTCCAGTCGGTGTTCGATACGCTCGACCGCAGGCTCTCGCGGATGCTGTCGTAGACGTAGTGCGCGCCGATCGGCCGGCCCTCCGCGTCGAGGATTCCCTTCTTGATCTTGAACCGATAGAGCTTGCCGTCGTTCTCGATGCTCCAGGAGGCCGCCAGTTCCGGGACGACTCCGCCCGTTATGTCGACTTGGAACAGGCCGCAGTAGATGTTGTTCGAGATGAAGCGTTCGTCCTCGCTCATCGTATTGGCCCCCACGGTGGGGATGAGGCGCGGGCGGTCCAGCATGACGGTTTTGTACTCGAAGGCGTTTTCGGCCGCGAGCGAAGGCCGGGCAAGGCCGAACAAGAGCAATGCCGCCGCCGCGATCGCCGTCGCCGTTCGAGGCCGGAGGAGGAGTGCCGACGCGCCCGCGAGGAGCACGGCCAGCCCCCCGAAAGTCGCCAGCGGCCCTATGTACGTCAATGCCTGCATCATCAGATAAATGAGGCCGGAGGATGCGACGCTTCCCGAAACGATGGAGATCGTCGCCATCCGGCTCTTCGCGTAGAAGGCGGAGATCGCGAGCTGGCTCTCTCGCT
>VFSW01015157.1_pt1 | contig 10620 bp, 6 predicted proteins | sample 5358111 | NCBI WGS metagenome assembly VFSW01 (sample SAMN11554181, study PRJNA540505) | mine drainage metagenome | isolation source: sediment from site ElyBrook_90M | place: USA: Ely Copper Mine, Vershire, VT | collected 2017
CCAGTACCTAGAGTCGTGTAACGTTTTACATGCTCAATGTTGGTGAATCCCTCTCCTATCGCTTGCCGAAGATCCGCCACCGTGACGTCATTTTGAAAATCGACAAATTGGTGTCTTTCCTCGCGCAACGACGCTGGTGAACGCCAAAAGGAGACGAGACCTGGATGGCCATCGCCATTCGCCGAGGGCGGCGGTCCAACGCTGGCCGTGTGACCGGTTGCACGCGCCGCTTGCGCTCCGGTCAAGTAACCATGTGACATTACGTCAGAAAGCTCGAGCGCGCCGCTCGCCGCTCCAGTAGTCAGTCGCCATCCGGGTTGGCCGTCGGCGATGAAGCCGGAAATGCTTTGCACATATCGCGGTACACCTATCTCGTGGAGGCCGGCATGGATCGCCGGTGACCACCCTCCGCTCACGAGGATCGTGTCGCAGTCAAGCCGACGAGTGCTCGATGTGGACTTCAGCGGTACCACCCGCGCCCCCTGAACGGTAATTCCACCTTCTGCTGCGGTGACCGCATGCTCAGCGAGACATTCCACGCCAGCGCGGCTTAACTTTGCTCTCGCCTCGCTAGCCGCGCGATCAGTATCCAAGGCAGATGCACTGCGTGAATCGACGATGGCCCGCACGTGAATCCACGAAGCGATCATCCGAGCTGCCGTCATATAGAGTCGGTTGTGATTTCCGAAGAGTATCGGTCGCTCGCCCGCAACCACACCATAGCGCGCAAGCAAACGTTCGGCCGCGCCCAACAGAATCACGCCTGGTTTGTCATTGTCCACAAACACGATCGGGCGTTCGACCGCGCCCATGGCGATCACAAAGCAACCTGGACGGGCCCGATAGACGACATCGCGTCCCGGACAGCCTCCTGGTTCGGCGTGCGCAATGATAAGGCCGTCGGATTCACCCACGATTGCGGTCTCGGTCAACAGTCGCGCCCCGCGATCTTGGAGTTCGGCCCTTGCAGCGCTGATCCAATCGATCGATTGCAAGTTATCGACCTTGGCTCGCTCGAACTCCAGTTCTCCGCCTATCTCGGGTTCGCGCTCGCAAATGACGACGTGCGCACCAGCGCGTGCTGCGGCCAGCGCCGCAGCCAAACCGCTAGGTCCCGCGCCACCTATCAGGACATCACACGAGAAATGCTCCGTGGCAGCCGGTCGTAGATTCGCAGCTCCTGGAGCACCGCCAAGACCTGCCAAATTTCGGATGATCTTCTCGTAGCGTCGCCACGACGGCCAGATGAATGTCTTGTAGTAGAAGCCGGCCCCAAATATTCCGCCGCTCGCCGCCAAAATCGACGCCAGATCGTAGCGGAGCGTTGGCCAGCGATTCTGGCTGCGCAATACAAAGCCATTATCGAGAATGAGTTGTGGTGCCGGTAGGTTCGGGATGATCTGTGGCGGAGTGCCAACAGTGAGAAGCGCATTCGGTTCCTCTGGCCCCACGGCGAGTAGCCCGCGGGGACGATGGTACTTCACACTGCGGCCGAATACGCGGACGCCCTGTGCCAAGAGTGCGGATGCCGCTGAGTCACCACGTTGCCCGACGTGCTCCCGGCCGTCGAAAGTGAATCGAACCTGGCCGACCTTCAGCCGACTGCCGATCCGGACCGTCGCGGTACTCACAAGCGGGCTCCACCGAGCAATACCACTTCGAGAACATTACCCGTTGACGGATTGCGAATTACCCGAAGCCATGCCCGACAGCCCTTCTGGTGCTGCCAATATTCGGCGCTGCGGCCAATGTCGCTCGCCCGAGAGTAGACCGAGGCAAATTCGTCGCTACCCGGTTCTGGAAGCGTCTTGCGGAAGACGAACTCCTCAAGAACACGCGGACCACAGTACGGACACAGCAGCCCCGTCACAGGCGAGCCGGGAATGGGCCATCACCGCGCTCATCCAGTGTGTGCCCAGTCTGGAAGCGAGAAAGTCCGTGACCTCGGATCAAGTCCGGAGCCGTCCCGGTGGCCACAAATTGCGCACACGCTGCGCCAGAGGCGGGAATTGCCTTGAAGCCGCCGTAGCACCACCCGCCGTTCAGGAAGACGTTGTCATATCGAATTCTATCTATGATGAAGCTCCCATCCATCGTCATGTCGTTTGTTCCCGCCCATTGTCGAAGTATGCGGAGTCCCGCAATCTGGGGTAGCAGCGCCACGGCGGTTTGCGCCACATCTTCAAGCCGCGACCAACGCCCTTCGCGGGTGTAGGACGGGAAGCCGTCAAGGAATCCTCCCATCACCACCCCACCGCGGTCCGACTGCGTCACGTATACCTCGCTTCGTGGCGGCGCGTAAACGTACACCGAATTCAGCAACGGCTTTATCGGTTCCGTAACCATTGCCTGCAAGAGATGCGTTTCAATCGGAAGGTCAACTCCAAGCATTTTGCCGATCACCCCACTATGCCCCGCGACTGCAAACACGATGCGATCTGCCCGCACGTAGCCCCGTGTCGTCTCAACGCCGGTCGCGAAACCAGCCGCGGTGCGGACACCCGTCACCTCGCAGTCTTCAATGATGTCCACGCCGAGCGCGGCGGCCGCTCGAGCATAACCCCATGCGACGGCGTCATGCCGAACTGTGCCGCCCCGACGCTGTAAAAGCGCACCCACAATTTCGAATCGGCGCGCTTGGGATGCCTTCAATTCCGGCGCAAACTTAAACATCGCGGGTCGATCGAGAAGCTCGGCATCGATACCCGACATGCGCATCGCATTCCCGCGTCGTGCGAGGGCCACCATGTCGCCATCTGATGTAGCAAGATCAAGAACGCCGCGCGGACTGTACATTACGTTGTAATTTAGAACGCGGGAAAGCTCGGCCCATCGGCGAAGCGCGTCCTCATAAAAACGGTGATTCTCGGGGAGCAGATAGTTTGACCGGACAATCGTGGTGTTCCTGCCGACGTTTCCGTAGCCCACGATATGCCTTTCGAGCACGGCCACGCGCTTAATGCCGTGATCGCGCGCCAGGTGGAACGCGGTGGCAAGTCCGTGCCCGCCGGCACCCACGACGATCACGTCATAGGAGCGCTTCAGCGTTGATCCACTCCAGAGAGGATGCCAATATCCTGTGCCCGATAAACTCGCGCGCAGCAGCGCCAATGCGGAATAGCGCTGCAATGTCGGCCCCCGCGACGCCACGGCGATGGCTAGAATTTGAAGCTATACTTCAGTCCAACGGTTCTCGGTCTTCCCACAAAGTTTGTTTGCACGAATTGCCCGTCTCCGATGTAGGTAACGTAGCGGGCGTCCGTGATATTTTGGCCATACACCTGTACGGACCAGGCATTCTTTGCGACTCCCAATGACGCATCGTAAGTCGTGTAGCCGGGTTGATCGTAATTCGCGATGTACCCGGTCGCCGAGTACGAGTGTGCCTGATGAATTCCTCCGATTTGCCAGAATGCATGGTAATTGTCGAACGCAAAGTCGTACCGCAGGCGCAGGTTTGCCTGAAACGGCGGCGACTGCGAGGGTGGGCTGCCTAACGCACCGTAAGGATTTCGGATCGACGTGATCGGTTGTCCATTGACGCCGACAAGATATGGGGAATTGGTCTGCTCACCGCTATTCCATGCAGCAGCGCCCGCCAGGGTGAGACCGTGGGTCACTCTCGCGACAACTTGAGTCTCTACGCCCCTTACCCGATAGTTTGGCCCATTTGTCGTAAAGACCAGGTTACCGAGACCGCCTTGCGGATCGAAGAACAGCACTTGAACATTCTTCCAGTCCTCTTGGTACACGGCGCCGTTGATTTCGACGCGGCGATCGAGCCACTCGGTCTTCCAACCAAGTTCGTTGTTGGTTAGCGTGTCCGGGGCGAACGCGATTGGAGTCCTGAATGTGCCGTTTAGATGCACTGTTGAGTTTCGATTGAATCCGCCGGGGCGAAAGCCTTGAGACCAGGTGTAATAGACCATGGTGTTGCTCGCGACATGCCATGTCAGGTTCGCACGACTCTTGAAGCCGGAGTAGGAGTTACGCAAGCCTTCGGCGTTTAGATTGGTCGAGTCGGCAGAAGTGGTACACGGCGTGGTCGTTGGAGTCCCCACGTAACACCCGAAGCTGCTGACCGCGCTGCCGACCTCGGTGTTGTGGAAGTTGTAATAACGGGTTCCAAGCGTCAGCGTGAGCCTCTTCGGAACGATGTCGACGTCGATTGATCCGTACGCGGCAATCTGCGAATACCCTCGCGTTATGTCCTCGAAGAATGCGGTATTGTTGCCGCGTACATTGGGATTGTTCGATGTCGCGCCTGGAGGTGGAATGAGGGGCGCGAAGCCGGGAGCCGTTTTGTAGTTGAAATTCGTCTGATCGTGGATCTTGAAGTCCTCCCAGAAGAACCCACCTAGGCCGCGAACGCGCCAGTCACGCGGCGTACTCAGACGCAGTTCTTGGCTATCGTGCACGTCTTTCCCGATGTCCTGCCATGTCGTGCTCGGCGAGTAGCATTGACCGGGCGCACCATTTGCACCAGGGACACACTGATAGTAATCGGCGTAAACGCCTCGAGCGTAGTTTGTGTAGTCCTGTACCTGATCCGTATTGCGAACTAGATATGCGCCCGAATACACGAGCCTTAGCGCGCCAATGCGCCCATCGATCGTAAGAGCGGTGTCTTCGAACCGATCCTTGTCGTATGACGGGTTGTAAAGCTGAACCGACAAATCAGGTAACGGGCTTGACACGGGGCCGCCGGGATTCGGGGCGACGGCGGGGCCGGAGGAGCGAGGCGTCTCGTAAAATACGCCTTCGGCGTCCATATTCTGATAGGACTGCACCAACAATGCGTTCCAATCGTCGTTGATCTTGTATAGCGCTTCGGCGCGAATGCCCTTGTAGGTAACCGGGTTGATCGCGTCGGCAACCATATTGCTGTTGGTGACGCTGCTTACTGGTGATGTATAGCTGGGGACGTTGTTATGATAGTTCGCGTAGTGAATGCTTGGGTCCGTGCTGCTTCGGACGAAGGTACCCGGTACGTTGTCGATATAGCCGCCACGGTTATCGCTGTAAATCACGGCACGTACCGCCAGGGTGTGGGAAATCAGCGGTAGGTTGATCACCCCAGTGACGTTACTACTCGGGTCCCCGTGACTCGTATAGGCATAGCCGGCGTCAACACTTCCTTCGGTTATATCCAGTTTCGGCTTATTGGTTATATATCGAATGACTCCCGCCTGTGCGCCCGCCCCAAATAGGGTGCCCTGAGGACCTTCCAACACTTCTATGCGATTCAGGTCGGCTGCGTAAACGTCGAGATTGCGTCCCGGAACCTGCAGCGATTGCTCGTCAAGGTATACGGCTACGTTTGGGAATGGGCCGACGGCTCCGGCGCCTTGATTACCGGATACGCCATTGGCACTGAGACCGCGCATGAAGATATTGCTTTGACCGGGACCGTTGTTGGCCGCCGTCACGTTCGGCAGATACCTGACAAAGTCGTCGAAGGTCGACACGCTCAGCTGAGTCAGTGTCTTCGCCGTCAAAACCTGAAGGGTAATCGGTACGTCTTGGATGTTCTGCTCGCGTCGTTGCGCGGTTACGACGATTTCCTGCAGCTGGTCTGTGTTTGCTTGAGGATCACGCGCGGCCGATTTCGCATACGCCACCCCGGTAGCTGAACTTCCCAATATGGCGGCAACTGCCAGTGAAACTTTCTGGTTCATGTTCATGCTTGACCTCTCCCGTCAGGTTTCGCACAACTCGCGCGCAATGCTTCCGGGCCGGTTAGGCGGCAAGCGGGCATTGCGTCATTTTATTTAACACGTTATCGTCATATTAATGACATGTCAATCGTATGAGAATTCCGTTTCCCGGGCCGGTCGCGGACCCGTGTTGCGCTGGCCTACGGCCCCGCGCAGGCGGGATTTTGGCGCTCTAGTGAACGCCAGTGCCAATATGAGACGAGCGACAGAGTGCGCGCCAGTGTGACATGTCGGATAATCGGAAACCGGCTGTTACACTGGTCGGCGTTGGTTTCGAACGCAATAGCGAAATCGGAAATGGCAAACCAAGATACGAAGCTGCGAGTGGTAAATGGTTCGGTTGGGTTGGAGGGGGTCGAATCTCTACCACTCAATGAGCGGGCGTACGAACTCATTCGTTTGGATATTTTGACTTTTCGATTGAAGCCGGGTGAAAAAACGTCTGAACGTCTATTGGCGACGCGCTACCGCCTAGGCATGGCGCCAATCCGCGCGGCCCTGCCGCGACTCGTACAGGAAGGATTTATCGAGAAAACGGCCGAGCGCGGCACATTCGTCGCACCGCTTACGTTACGCGGCGTTCGCGATACCTGCCAACTGCGCGACTGGTTGGAGCCGCACGCTGCGGAATTAGCGGCAGCGCGCGGCGTGGACGCCTCGCGACTCGATCGACTGCGGAAGGTGTGCGAATCTGAGTGGGCGCCAGATGAAGCCGATGCGATCATTCACATTCTACTGGCGAATCGCGATTTCAATTTGGCGATCGCGGAAGCCTCCGGCAACGCACTCCTTGCCGCGACCATCCGCCATTTGCAGAATCTTTCGCTGCGCATCTTGTTTTTGGGAACAACGCAGCACGATGCAGTGAACTTCTGGGGCGCGGGCCCCGGGAAAATTCGGGACGCAATAGTCGCGCGGAACGGTCCGCTCGCTCGAGAGCTGTATGCGGCGGATCTCGCCGAAGGGGAGCGCTGGGCGATGAGGGTGATTATGGCGCTACCCGAGCTCGAGAGCGTCAACCTTGCCGATTTGAACTCTGCGCGGTCGCGCCGGACGCCCGCGGAGTGAATTCCGCAAAGATCCTCAATCGCGAATGAGCGCGACATCGAGCGCCCGTGAATTGAGGGCATCGCTCAGTCGGCGCGATGTGATCCTGTTCTTTGTCACCGCCGGGACGAACTTTCAGTGGATTGCTACCGCAGCGGCCGCCGGCCCGAGTTCACTCGTCGTCTGGGTATTGGGCGGCCTGCTAATGTTCCTACCGCTCTCGGTCTGCGTCGTGTTCTTGTCGTCACGCTACCCGGCACAAGGTGGCCTCTACATATGGAGCAAGCACGCGTTTGGCCCCGCAGTAGGCTTTATGACCGGCTGGACTTATTGGACCAGCAATTTGCCTTATTTCCCGGGCCTATTATATTTCGCAGCCGGCAATGCCTTGTTCATCACGTCGCGGGCGTCCGCGCACGCCGTCACCTCGCCCATTTATTTCATCGGATTTGCGGCAGGCGGATTGGCACTTGCAACGGCTCTCAACGTTCGGGGTATGGCGGTTGCGAAATGGCTTAGTAATGCCGGGGCGATCGCGCGTTGGCTATCCGTCATCATGCTTGTTGCGCTCGGCACTGCCACATGGCACAAATTCGGTGCTGCTAATCCTATCGGCAAGGCGGATCTCATTCCCAGTTTTCGACTGTCAAATCTGGTCCTCTGGTCGACCATTGCGTTTGCCTGGACTGGGCCCGAAGCGGCATCCTTTATGGGCGGGGAAATTACAAACGCGCGACGCACCGTGCCGCGGGCCCTTGCGGCGGCGGCGCCGATGATAGCGGCGATTTATATCGTCAGTACCTCGAGTGTTCTCATGATCCTCCCACAAGCACAGACCAGCGCCCTCTACGGAGTGATCGAGGCAATTCGCCGCGCCGCGGAGCAACTGCATGCCGCATGGCTCATCCCGATCGGGGCGGTATTGCTGACTTCCGCTTGCATTGGCAGTGTCGGCGCATGGCTTGGCGCCGTCGCGCGAATTCCGTTTGTGGCCGGCATTGATCACTTCCTGCCGAGGCCGTTTGCAACGCTGCATCCGCGCTACGGATCACCGACGTTTGCCATTGTGACCCAATCGGTTATCGCACTGGCTTTCGCCCTTCTTGGACAGGCTGGGACGACGGTCAAGGGTGCATACGACGTGCTGATTAGCATGATGGTGGTCGCAGTGATGCTTCCGTTCATTCCTCTCTTTGCGAGCGCGATCCCGCTCTCACGCGGGGCACGAGCACCGGGCGAGCCATCCATACCGGGTGGTCGTGCAACCATCGTTTCGATGGCACTTCTGGGCTTATCGACCACAATCGGGTCGATCGCGCTTGCGATGGTGCCGCCGCAAGATGATCCACGTCCCACGTTGGCCGTACTTAAGGTGATCGGCATGACATGTGCCCTGCTAATTACCGGTGGCGTGATTTATGCGTCCGGACGTAGGCGCGCGCGTCTACTACGCGCGACTGCGGGGTGCCACGACGAGGCTTTGCGCGAGCGACTCGACGTCCGGTAGATCCGGGAGCGACCGTACGATCTCCAAGACATTGTCGATTTGCGCGTGTGTAAGAATGTCGGCGGCCGCCCAACGGAACTTTGCCTCAACGGCATCGCGATCGGGTAGGTGGTCTGGGAAAAGCACGTTCGTGCCTTTGACGGGCCCAAGCACCGTGCCGTCTAGGAGCTCGATGGCAACGATCGCCCCCTCTTCGCCGCCCGGCAGCTCGGCTTCAGACAGTAGGTAACGCCGCGTCAGGTCTCCGCTCTCCGTCAATTGAACGCGTCCGGCAAGTGCTCGAGTTCGAGGATCGGCGAGACGTGTCGGCGCCATCGCTCGCGGATGTACTTCACCGTCTTCTAGCATGACCGCGACGGGCCAACTGATCGAGAATTGTGCTTCCTCGGACGTCTCGGGGACCCGCGCGCCCAAACGCACAGCGTCACTATAAGCCTGCACGCGAATATGCCGCACCTGCGCACCTATGGCACCGTGGCGGCGGCGCAGTTCAGCGACAGCATCAAGCGCCGCATGTGCAAAAGAGCAGCAAGAGTAGCGCTTCCAATGTATGCCACTTGGCAAAATCCAATTGGAACCAATATCCGTCGTCCATGCGCGGTTGGCATCCGCGTAGAGTCGACTGACAATACCCGTAAATCCCCGGGCAGCTAAGTCGGCAGATTGCACGCCGACCATTGCGCCTGCGCCATTCGCGTGCTTGACCATCGCCGGGAGTTCGAGATCGCGCATCATCGGTGCCTCGGGTGCATGATATTCGGCGACACCAAGCGCGTGTACGATCTGCGCAGGAGAAAGGTGCTTCAAATGGGCGGCGATTGCCGCGCACGCGGCTGCGCCCCAGGCTCCGCATGCGCGGAATTCGCGCGCTGCATCGACAACCGGCGCACCTGGGCCAAAATTAAGGCAGCGCCCCGAGCGAAAGGCGATTTCGTAGCCTAGGGCGACGCTCGCGATGAAATCCCGGCCCGAGGCCCCGGTCTCCTCGGCAAGCGCAAGCGCAGTAGGCACGACCATTGCGCCGGGGTGTCCCCACGTGTATCGCCCGACGTCGTCTAGATCGGTACCGTTAGCGGCAGTGGCATTGGCGAATGCCGCCGCCGTTGCGGTCTGTTGCACGCCCGTAGCGAGAATCGTCGCTCGGCCATCACGCCAGACATCGGCAGCATGCGCGGCCGCAATTTGCGCCGCTGGGCTGGCCGCACCACATACCATCGCGGCAAAAGTATCGAGAGCACAAAGTGTCGCGAGCGCGGCCACATGCGCCGGCATGTCCCCGAACCGGAAATCAGCGATGAACTCCGTCAGTGGATGAATCCGGGCAGACTCTCTCATCGCAGCCGGCCTATAGCGATTGCCTAACGCTAACAGGTTAAAAAGTGCCTGTCCACATGTCACGCCGTCCCCCACCGCTCCGTGCTCTCCTTGTGGCTCTGGTGCAGTCGCGATTTAGTGGATGGCCTGCTCAACGAGGTTGACATCGAAGCAATCGCAACGCTTGAAGACTCGGCACGTCGCCGCCGGGTGTCACCCAACGCCGATCGCTACACCCACCCCGTATACACTCCGAGTCCCCGCTTGCGAATCTGACTACCGATGATGGTACGTTGGATTTCCGACGTACCTTCCCCAATCCGGTCGACTCGAATATCGCGATATAGACGTTCCACGGGGTTCTCGCGCATGTAACCCCGTCCGCCGAGAATTTGTAGCGCCTTGTCGATCACCCTACCCGCCATTTCGGAACCGTAGAGTTTCACTGCACTTGCACGGGCGTGCACGAGCTTGCGATCGAGCCCTTGGTCGATCTCCCAGGCGACGCGGTAAAGCATCGTTTTGTGCGCCATGATCTCAACGGCCATGTCGGCGAGCATGAATTCGATCGCCTGAAAGTCACGCAACGTTCTGCCGAACTGCACCCGTTCCTTCGCCCACCGCTCCGCAATTTCCGCTGCTCGGATAGCCGCACCCAAACAATTGGCCGCAATCTGCAGGCGCGCCTCCACAAACCACTCCTTCGTCAATTCGAGGCCTTGGCCGACCTCCCCCAAAACCCTCCAAGACTCGATCTCGACTTCGTCGAAAGTAAACTCCGGGTGTTCGTAGACATAAGTGTGCATGAATTTCGGGATGCGCTTGACTTGCACTCCCGGCATTCCCTTGTCGACAATGAAGAGCGTCGGCTTGGTCGCGTCCCCGTCGACGTGAGCGTGCACAAGCAAATAGTCGGCGTAGTCGCCCGTAGTGACGAACCACTTTTCGCCGCTCAGTACGTACTTGCCATGAATCCATTTGGCGCTGGTCAGTACTCGCGAGGGATCTGAACCCGCTTCCGCCTCCGTGATCGCG
>VFSW01015158.1_pt1 | contig 10619 bp, 10 predicted proteins | sample 5358111 | NCBI WGS metagenome assembly VFSW01 (sample SAMN11554181, study PRJNA540505) | mine drainage metagenome | isolation source: sediment from site ElyBrook_90M | place: USA: Ely Copper Mine, Vershire, VT | collected 2017
AAGCGGCTCGCATTGCATTCACTGATGCAATAAAGGCAGCGACGGAGAAAGCGAAAGCTGATCGCATCGCTTGCCCGAAGAAGTAAAACAAGCCGCCCGTCCCATCCCCGCCGCAAAGCGGACGCGGCACTCTGGCCGATTCCAGTAAGGGATTCTCGTTTCCTTCGTTCCACAAAACCGCACTCGCGTGCGGTTTTGTGTTTGCTGTCCATGCGTGTTGCGCCCTTCATGAGATATACTGTATCCATCACATGAATGGCGCACCCGAGCACGCACCGAGGAAGTCCGGTAGACAGAGCACCGAGGAGATCAGCCGTCCAAGAGGAGAGCTTATGGCCGCGAAACGTGAGCAATGGATGCATACGCGCGAAGTTCTTCATGAAGTCTTCGGGCAAGAATCGATTCCGAAAGACATCGTTGCAGACCTTTTAGACGTACGAGAGACGATAGCGACCGAGGTCGATAGCACGCACTATCTGAGTGACGTATCGTCTACCGCCGCACAAATCGATAGTCTGATACAGAAAATCGCGAACTACCGGCAGCCAGGTGTCGAGCACCCAGAAACCTCAGAAGAGGAGACGGGAGCATTGCGGGAATCGCTGAACTCATACTTCGATTCCTACCGCATCGCACGGAACGCGGCTCACTTCCAATCGAGTGTCCGGGATGTCGAGGCCGAGATTGCGGGTGACCATGCCGCTCGTCGTTCCAACTTCTATTCCGAGAGCGAACGGACCGAGGAGCTCATAGAGCGGCTTCAAGGCCGCTACGCACAAACCGACTTCACGCATGATGAATTCCGAGAGCTCATCGCGGATTGTCACCTGCCGAAGCTCGACACGCTCGAACTGCAGGATATCGGCGTCCTTGCAAAGATAAAGGAAATCTATGGGCGCTTTATGGCCGGAGATCGGACAGAGTACGTTGCGCTTTCGGCGGGGCTCATGATCCCTGCATTTATCGACGGATATGCCCCCTCATTTTTCGTAGACGCTTTCAAGGGCGACCATATCGATCTCACGCAATTGGCACTGTACGCACTCATGGAAATAGGATCGACGGGCGCATCAGTATATTTGAATAAGCAGTTTCAAGATTTCCTCGTTAAGAATTTCTCGAAAGAGGGCGGCATCGGGGAACATATTGCCACCAATGTCGCCGAACTCCCTGCGGAGCAGATCAGCGCGTTTGGTATGGAGACGGTGAAGTCGCGCATCGCACAAGCGAAAAACAGCTACGAGGGAGTGTACGAGACGATTAGCTTCGAAATATTGCCGGCGATCGTGACGCTAGCGACCAGTGCGGCAGTCCTCTTCGAGCGAAGCCCGCTCCTCGCTGGGAGCACGATAGCCGGGACCGGCTTCATGATGGCGCTCGATACATGGCTTGAGAAGAAGACGGATTGGTGGAACAAATCGCGCAAAGCTCAAAAACAGACCGAGCAGCTCGCCAAGGAAATGAATGAGCAGCTCAACGCTCATATGGAAATCATCCTGTCGGGAATGAAAGATGAGCTCGCTGACCGGACGGAGACTCTGCTTTCTCAGGAGCGAGCGGCCCTTTCAGACAAGAGCTTTGTCAATACGATTCGCAGTAAAGCCGCTCAATTCGGAGGCTCTATCAATCTTCTGATCTCTGGCGTCGTGGCGGCCATCTCAGGTGGGAGCTCCAGCGCATTCGTCGCAGCGCTCGTGTATTCCGGCAATTTCCGAAGTGGGGTCAAGCAGCTTCTGGAAGCGCGACAGAGTCTTTTAAACGACTTCCGTAACATGCAGGAAATGGAGCTTATGTTTAACGGCTATGCAGTAGAAGAAGCTGAAAAAGAAAAAGATCGTATCGGTATTCACGATGTCCCCGCCTCTGACGTGCGGCTTTCCGGCGTAGAGGTTTCTATGGGAGCCAAGAATATTTTGGACATACCGAATCTCGAGATTCCCGCAGGATCGTTAGTGCATCTTGCAGGAGCATCTGGTGCCGGGAAGACAACGCTGATGAAGGTTATCTCCGGGTACTACAAACCGACGAAGGGCGAAGTCTCTTTGGGCGGCGTCAACATCGACTCGATCAAGAAGAGCGGGGAAGACTCCATCTATTCCGCCATAAACTATCTTCCGCAATTCCCCTATATCCTCGAGGACACCGTGCGCGCGAATGTGCTCTTCGGTCTCAAGCAGCCGGTCGATGATACTCAGATACAGGCAGTGTTATCAGAGGTAGGGCTGGGGCAGCGTTTTAAGAATCTAAATGAACCGCTTCTCGGCGGGCGCGGGGATATGGGAACCACATCCGGCGGAGAGACCTCTCGTATTGGGCTTGCACGAATTTTACTCAAGATTCGCACTACCGACTCAAAGATCGTCTTCCTTGATGAACCGACCGCGTCGGTTGATGCGAAGACAAAAGACGACATCGCGCGGCTCATACAGAGAGAAAAGGGAAGCCGGCCGGAAGTGACATTCATCGTTATCAGTCACGATACGGATTTCATTGCGAAACTCAGTCCCGATCTTGAGGTGCGTATGACAGACGGAAAAGTGGAATAATTTTTACTGGAATCGGCCAGAGTGCCGCGTCCGCTCTGCGGCGCGGATGAATGGCCGAGGTCAAGTATGCGCGGCGGAGGCCGCATCCCGCTTAAATTTTCCATCTACTATCGAACACATCCTTCATGTGCTGCGCCTGTTTCTCGACAAGAAGTCGGCAGCCTTCCTCTAGACTTTTCACGATAGGCTATCTTTTCTTAGTTCGTTTATTGAGTATTCCTTGTACCGATGGACTGATCGGCTTATCAGTGCGATGAATACAGCCTATCCAGCAACAGGGTCGGCGCACTCCTTCCTTAAGTTCCGAAACGACCCTATCGACATGATTCTTTCTCGTCTCCGGTGTCCTAACAGAGATAGTCCAACAGATCCATTCATTGCGAGCGAGCGGCGTGATATCCTCCCATGCGGCATGTGCCTTGGAATCGGCGATGAGCGCTTTCCTCAAATCTGTCGGCAGAGCGTGCACGGCACCTCCGGAAATTTTCTTTATCATGTGATTATCTTAAGAATCTCAAATAAAACGCGGCACACACGAGTACGATACCCGCGTTTACCATAAGTCGTTCCCAGGTATGACTCGATTCCCTGAAGAACAACAGATCAACGCTAACGATGGTGAGTACCATCGCCACGATGCAGAGGGTGAGCAGAATTGATTTTGTCATACTGTGAGTATACCTCCAGATTGAGATATGGTATTCCACTTGGTCACTCGCAGTAGCACTGGTCGGCGGCTGTACGAAACCTGCGATGGAACACGATTGAACAGGGGATTCTGAAACGGAGGAGGTTTCTCTGATCTTGCGATTAAATTACCCACCATCTCGCAGCACTATATATTTTGTTCAATCTCGGCTCAAAGCCTGAATAGCGCTCCATGTAGTATCGTGGCGGACCAGTATAAAACTGACAGGGACATCCCACGATTCTCGTCTAATCGGAGATGCCGATATCTGAGACTCGTATGCAATTCCTATCGTAAGCCATGTCGGCGGTATTTTAGAAAGAAAGCGATCGTACCAACCAAGCCCTCTCCCGTGACGAGTTCCGTATATATCAAATCGTGCACCAGGAATTAAAATATATGATTTTTTATTTTCAAATTGGGTAGTGCATGTTTCCGCCCATGCGAACGGATCGCTCTCTTTTGTTTTAGGCACCACAATGGTATTCATATCGAGTTTTAGCGGAAATGAACTGTCTCGATATTCAACCTCTCTTGCGAGTGGCGCATAGAGGATAGACGCATCGCATTCTGCTGTGAGTTGTTGCAGATTTTTCAGCATAGATTCTTGTCCCATGTGATGAGTATATATAAAAATGCTGGGGATGGTGACCCCAGCATGAATTCTTCCTTTCTTGAACATGCAGCTAATGCTCCATATGCTTCAAGACTTCAAGATACAAGTCTTCGACTATTTTCTCCTGCACCTTACCAATCTTGGCATAGTGATCGAGACCCGGTGCTGAATTGATTTCGAGGACATGGTATGTCCCCGGCTTCTGGCTGATATCGCCTTCGATCATGAAGTCCACGCCACAGAGACGCAGTCCCATGTCGCGAGTGAGCCTGATGGCCAGTTTCTTGAATCCCGAGTGTACTTTCTCGGTCACATCCACCGAATCACCTCCCGTCGATAAATTGGCATTATCGAGAAGATAGACCAGATGCCCCTTCATAGGAACAGACTGGAAGTTCAATCCTTGATGGGCGAGTTTTATCGCAATTCGCGGATCGTCTGCTTTAATCTGCGTGTCACGACTCGAAGCGACAAACTGCTTCTGCTTCACTCTCAAGAGCTGCTTGATTGTCAAGCTTCCGTCACCGACTACATTCAGCGGTATGCGCTCATAGGCCGAGATTATCTTCTTATCAAGAACGACGATACGATAATCTTTGCCCTGTACTAGCTGTTGGACCAATACTATCCGATCCAGCTTAAATACTGCACGCACGGCTCTATAGAATTCTCGCTTGTTATGCACCAGCGAGACTCCCGAACCCTGACTGCCACTGTTCGGTTTGACGATGACGGGGAAGCCGATTTTCTGAGCATGACGATAGGCTGCACCAATATCTCGATGCTTTGATCCGATCGTTTCTGCCCATTGGTCTGAAAAGAACGTCTTGCTTCCTGGCACGATAGGATAGCCCATCTTCTCCATAAAAAAATTCGCATAGTCCTTGTCTCGTGCGATTTCTGATCCGCCCATCGGGTTGAGGTCCAGCGTGTTGTATCTGAAGTAGGAATGACGACCACTTTTGAAGGTGATCTGTCCGACGATTTCCCACTCAGGCTCCATAAGGACAGTGGCTCCAATCTGAAGAGCAATTTTCTGTAACATCCGTCCCAGTACAAGCGATTCTGTTCTTTGCTTTTTCATGATGGCTGCTCCTTAATAATCGTGACTGGAAGTAAGTGGTTTAGAAACCAATTTCTAGTACGAGGCTAGTATGATTACACCACATTGTCAAATTATCCCTTTCACCCTATCGTAGGGTGAATACACTCATGGATAAATTTGAAAAATATCACAAAGCTGTCGGTTTTCTGGAGGGATTCTCTAATATCCCTCTGCAGGGAGATTATCTAATCGATACACACAACGCAGACGTGTATACCAAAAGGATGCGCTATTTCCTTACTCTGTTGGGGGATCCAGACAAAAGGCTGAAATATATTCACATCACTGGTACTTCAGGGAAAGGCACGGTCACTAATCTGCTTCATGAAATGATTCGTGCTTCTGGGAAAATAGTTGGTTCGTTTACTTCACCCGCTGTTACCACGACAATCGAAGGAATCAGGGTAGGTGAGTTATATATCTCATCTGATGAGTTTGCTGACATCGTTGAATATTTGAAACCTTTTATAGACAGAGCATATATGGAGGGTCCTTATGGGAGACCTTCTTACTTTGAAATAATCTTAGCCATCGCTTTTGTCTATTTTAAAAAGCAGAAATGCGGGTGGGTAGTCTTAGAAGCCGGACTCGGCGGCAGATATGATGCGACCAATGTCATCGAGAACCCGCTTGTTACTGCGATAACCAATATTGACTTTGATCATACAGAAATCCTCGGGAAGACCTTAAGAAAGATTGCATACGATAAAGCTGGAATAATAAAGCAAGGATCAGTATTTTTTACAACTGAACAGCGACAATCGCTTCTAAAAATATTTGATGAAGTATGCCGAGAGAAGAAAGTTTCCTTGTATGCGTTAGGTCGGCAAAATGGTTATCAAGAATATAATATCGAATTAGCGACAGCTATCGCAAGGCACATAGGACTGAGTCCGGTTCAGATAGCTCGGGGGATTAGGAATACTCAACTTACGTGTCGATTCGAGATTGTCGATAACAGCCCGACCATCATTCTTGATGGGGCACATAATCGATCAAAGATAAAAACCACTATTGATAACTTGAAAAAATGTACATTCAAAAATGTATATGTAGTCATCGGCATGGCAGACAATAAAGACCAACTCGCTATTTTGAAGCAAATTGTCCCCTTGGCAAACCATATATTTTTTACACGCTTCCAGACTAAAAGTAGGAAATGCGCTCATCCAAAGCAGTTACTAGAAAAGTCTCAGAAATTTATCTTGAAAGGAACTCGATCGAAGGTATATCTTGATTCTGAACAAGCATTGTCTGACGCCATGAAGCTTGCAGGAGCCGATGATTTAATACTCGTTACGGGCTCTTTCTTTTTGGTTGGTGAATTACGAAGGCGGTGGTATCCCGAAGAGTGGATACTTAGAAAAAGGAAGAGTCTGCACAGACTTGTCTTCAAAAAACATACTGGTTCAATAGTTTAAAGATATAGAATGTTCCATTCTGTATGAATGGGCATGGGAAATAACCCAGTAAATACAATACTTAAAATTTCGGCGGGCGTACGAAGCCTGCGATGGAACACGAATGAGAAGACTATTCTGCGGTGGGAGAGGTCTACGAGCTAAGAAAAACGACCCATCTTCCGGAGGACGTGCAAATAAAAAATGAACCGCCACCAACGGTTCTGTTGATGGCGGTACTTCTAACGGATGAGCCGAAGGAGTGTCGCGAGAGGAATTGGCTTTTCAGCAGCTTCCACTAAAGAGAGTATTTTTTGTGCCTTTTTGATGTCTATCAAAGTTTCTCTGATCGGGCTTACTTTGCGTGTTAGTTTTGGCAATACAATTGACTCTGGCGTTGGGAATTTGATAGGCTGCGCGTTTGGATCCAGTAGAGCGGAAACAATCTCATCATCAAGAGATAGATTTCGAGCAACTGTCCTTGTGGACAAACCTTTCATGCATGCACCGTCGAGAAAGGCGTAGAAGTGTGCTCTTGAAATCCCAATCCTTCGCGAGAACTCACGTACATCGAGCCCATGTTTTATACGTACTGCAATCAAGAATGTGCGAAACGCATCGTTGTTTTTTGCGTTAACTTTCATCTCTCCTCCTCCGACAATTATAGAATGTTCAAAACGAGCCTAAACCGCTCGCACCGTCTTTATGTATATATCACTAGTACAAATACTGTCAATAGATGCGGCTTACCCCACTCGGTCACTTACCTTGTCACTGGTCGGCGGGCCCACCAGGAATCGGACCTGGACTGTCGGTTTTGGAGACCGATGTACTACCACTATACGATGGACCCATTAGTACAGGGTATCAAATAAGAATGAATGGGGAAAGCCGCAACAGAAAAGGAAATTTTGATTCTTCGAAAGAAGAGCCTGGCGTAGTAGGTAAGTTGTGTGGTATAATCACGATAAGTCGGAATTCTCTGACGAGTTCTTTCCACAGCTTCATAAAGAAAGGGAGTGCAATTATGTCACACAGCGATGATCTGAAGAAAGCTCACAACGATGGTCAAACCGATGCGAGTGAGGGGAAGTACGAACCACCGCATAGTTCCATAACCACACTCTCGAGTTTTTTTGTTGGTTCCTGTCAAAATTTTCGAGAAGAACTCGAGGAAAATGAGGCCTATGACGAAGGTCATGCTCATACCGAATCCCAGAAAGACAGCAACTGTTTTCTCACCACAGCGTGCGTGAACTACGCAGGTCTTGCCGATGATTGCCACGAGCTAACAACTCTCCGAGCATTCCGTGATGGCTATGTCGCCAGTCTGGCTCATGGCCCCGCCAAGCTTGCCGAGTATTACGAAGTTGCACCGGTTCTTGTTCAGAAAATCGAGCAGGGCGAGAATCGCGACGCAGAGCTTGCCGACATCTTCATTATGGTGGCGAGGGCGGTGCAACTGATCGAACACGGGAACTATGTGGCGGCATTCACTTGTTACGAGACGATGTTTACCAACTTGAAGGCTCGGTATTGCCTCGAGATTTGAAGTATCGCTGCAGGTGTCATAAAAAGCGGGGGTACGACCCTCGCTTTTTCTATGGTTGCAACTGAATAAAAAGACCTGGGGAGAAAGCTCGTCGCAGAGCCGTGGTGCGCTATACTGTATATATGCGTTTTCGCGTTCCATTGTTCATGCTTTTGTTCGTCATAGGTTCATTTGCAGTGCCGCAAATTACTCACGCGGGGATACCGTTTTTCGGACCGATTATTCCGCCTGGAGTCAACACCTCTGTTTGTCCTGCAGGATGGGGGATGCTCATCGACGTCGTCAATCGCATCATCGAGCTCGGGCTGACACTCGCAATCGTCTTCGTCGCGCCGATCATGATTGCGTATTCGGGATTTCTATATGTCTTGAACGTGGAAAATCCCGGCAACATCGATAAAGCAAAAAATATTCTTAAGAGAACCGTCATCGGTATCGTCATCGCACTTTCAGCGTGGATGGTTGTCGATGCAATTATGGCGGCACTCTATGACTCGAGCAACGCCGGCGGGGCATGGTGGACCCTCGTCTCTTCTCAAGGCGCTGATACCTGTCTCCCTCAGCCGGGCGCGCTCCCCGGTGCCGGTTTGAATCAGGCAGTGACGCCTGCTGCTGGCGGCGGTGTAACAGTGGTGGCCCCTGGAGGAGGTGCACTGTCATATACTGCGGAAGCGCAAAAACAGACTGGTGATGCTTCGGGACCCCTCTCATCTCTCATCTCTTGCTTAGAAAGTAACCTATCAAGTGCAGCAACTGTTACTTCTATTTCTGACCATGTTATTACGGACGGGACTCACACAATACAAGAATGCGCAGCAAGCGGTAAGTCGATAGGGTGTTCCCATACGGCAAATTCTTGCCACTATGGCGGTCGGAATTGCCCCGGTGCTTCTTATGCAGTTGACATATCTGGAAATGCAAACGATATCATCTCGGCAGCGCAAACCTGTGGTGCGAGTTATCTCAATGAGGTAGACCATGTACACGTGAGTGTCGGTGCCCAGAACGGCTGCGGTTGTGACGCTAGTCTTGAATAGGGTGCCCTAATTTGCGTAACCACGCCTTCTGTCCGCGGGCGTAGTGCCAGAGTTTTGCTGAAAGTGTCGGGAGGAGCGATGCTTCGTCACGTTCGCCGCGAAGGTATTCACCGATGATGCGATATTCGAGGCCGAGCTCGTTCAGGCGGGCATCGTCCACGTCTTCGCGCACGCGGCGCACCTCGTCGATGAGGCCGCGTGCGAGCGCACCGGCGAGTCGTGCATCGATTCGTGCGCGTAATTCTTCACGCGGCGGGTCGATGATGATCCACTCAACATCGTAGATCGGCAGAGCCGGAGTCCGTGTCGGGACCTTCCCCTTTGCTTCGATGATCTCAAGCGCGCGGATGAGGCGGCGGCGATTCCGCGGGTCGAGCTCGGCAGCGCGTCGTGCGTCGGCATCGCGCACACGCGCATACAGCTCTTCGGCAGAGAGTTTCTCAAGTGCTTCGCGTAATGCAGGATTCGCATCGACGCCAGTCGGTAGCCCCTGCAGAAGCGCATCGAAGTAGAAGTGCGTTCCACCCGCGAGTATCGGCAATTTCCCCCGTGCTGAAATGTCTGCGATGAGGCGTGTCGCATCGGTCACGAAGTCACCCGCAGAATAATTTTCACTCGCGTCGCGAATGTCGATGAGATGGTGCGGCACGCCGTGCATTTCTTCGCGAGTTATCTTCTCGGTGCCGATGTCGAGCCCGCGGTACACCTGCCGCGAATCCACCGAGATGACCTCGCCGCCCCGCGTGAGCGCTTCGGTGATTGCTCGAGAAGACTTGCCCGAAGCAGTTGGTCCGGCGATACAGAGTATGTTGAGCATTTGTGTCTCCATCAGTCGCGATGGTATCATAGCTCCACCATAACCAATACATCTATGAAAGAAACCAAAAGCAATTATTGCGAACACTGTGGTGAATTTCATGACTTCGTTCACGACCACATGTCGCTCGTGAAGGTGGGCGAGTCGGTGCCAGACTTCGAGTTCGAGGCGTACCACAAGGATGCTATCACGATGATGAGTCTCTCTAAGTTGCGGGGGAAATGGGTCGTGCTCGTCTTCTATCCAGCTGACTTCACATTCGTCTGCCCGACCGAGCTCGAAGAACTCGCAAAACTTTATCCGAAGTTTCAACAGCTGGGTGCCGAAATCATTTCGGTTTCGACCGACACGGTCTTCACCCATAAAGCGTGGCGTGAAGCGTCGCCGGGTATCAATCAGATTGAGTATCCGATGGCAGCCGATCCATCGGGCAAGATCGCAATGGCGTTTGGCGTGCTTGTCGAAGATGAAGGTCCAGCGTTCATCTCCGATGAGGGACTCGCACTCCGCGGCACCTTCATCATCGACCCGACAGGCACACTGCGTTCGATGGAGATCAATGACAACTCAATAGGGCGCAAGGGTGCGGAAACATTGCGCAAACTCCAAGCGGCACAATTCGTCGATACGCATAAAGGCAAGGTGTGTCCCGCTTCGTGGGAACCGGGTGATGACACTCTCGAGCCAGGATTGGATTTGGTAGGGAAGTTATAAATTCCCCGGCACAAATAAAAACGACCCTTTAGGGGGTCGTTTTTATTTTTGTATCTTTTAAAAATATGACCCTGCCCACCAACACGATAGTGTTGATGTAGGTGGTAGCCGTATGATTAAAAAAAAAAGGGGGGGGGGGGGGGG
>VFSW01015159.1_pt1 | contig 10618 bp, 8 predicted proteins | sample 5358111 | NCBI WGS metagenome assembly VFSW01 (sample SAMN11554181, study PRJNA540505) | mine drainage metagenome | isolation source: sediment from site ElyBrook_90M | place: USA: Ely Copper Mine, Vershire, VT | collected 2017
CCCGGGACCGCACGGCCTCAAAGCTGACGATAATTCCACGCGCCGCCAGCAGGTCCTCGACCATGCGCAGGCTGAGGGGAAAGCTGAAAATAGAGCCAAACCGCGTGTTCGATGACCTCGGCCGGGAACCGATAGCCGCGATAAATGGATTTCGACGTCGTGATCATCGAACCCAGATAACCCGATATCGTGGAGATTTCGTCAACCTGACAGTGCCCATGGCCTATGGATTTCTGGCCTGCTTTGCCGCAACCAGCACGGCTGCATTTGAAGACTACGCGCTCAATCTGCCCGCGCGCTATCCGCTCTTCAGCGTGCCGGTCATCCTGGGCGTTTTGGGCGGCATCGGCCTGATCATTGGCACATCCGGCCTGATCCGGCTCAAAATCATCGGCAACCGCGAACCGGCGGCGGAACATTTATTCGGTGCGGACTTTGCCCTGCTGGCCCTACTCTGGCTGGCTGCCGCGCCCGGGCTTTGCCTGCTCGCCTTCCGCGCCACCGATGCCATGGGCACGTTGCTCGCCATACATCTCGGCCTGATCCTGTCGCTGTTCGTGGTGCTGCCCTACAGCAAATTCGTCCATGGAATTTACCGCACCTTGGCCTTGATCCGGAATGCTGCGGAGGCCTCCCGCTGACACAGTTTTGCCCTTGCCTATCCCTGTGCCATGGCCAGCACCAGCGGCCTTGCCCAAACTCCTGTCCAGCGTTCAGGCGCGAGGCCGTGAGGCGCCGGCGGCGGGTCCGGGAAAGGCGCGGGCCAGCATGATCTCCAAAGCAACGACGCCAGGGCGCGGCGCGCCCGACATCCGGCCAAGGAGATCCAGCCAGACATCCTCCTCGGCGTAGTCGAGCATTTGGCGCACCGTGCTGGCTATGAACGTGCCAACGTTGACACCTTTGGCCGCCGCGGCGCGCTGCACGCGCTCCGCAATGCCGGGGTTCCCGATCGCGGCCAAGGTTTCCGCGGCTGTGGTGGCGTCAGTCAGCGCGTTCAGGATATTGCCGAGCATGTTCGCTCCCTATTGTACCAGCGGCGACGTCGCGGTCGGCAGATCAAACCCGACGATCCGCGCCTGCCCTGCCACCAGCGCGATATATTGCGCGACCGCGCGTCGCCAGGTGCGCTCCTCCAGGTAGGCGGCGATGCGGGTCTTGACGGCGTCGAAGGGTAATGGCTCGCCGACAATTCTGCGATCCAGACGCAGCACATGCACGCCATAGCGCGTGCGCACCGGAGCCAGGCAGATTTGGCCCGGCTCCATGGCGACCAGAAACGTCTCGAATTCCGGTGTCGTCTCACCGCGCACGATCTGGCCCAGCCGCCCGCCCTCGCTTGCCGAAGGGCAGTCGGACAGGCTGCGGGCCAGACTCTCGAACCTGCCCGGGTGCTTCTGAAGATCGGCAAGGACTGCGGCAGCCTGAGCCTCGGCTTTGGCATAGGCCTCGGCATCGTCGCGGCGGGCCTTGAACAGGATATGCGCCGGCTCGAACAGATCCGGACTGCGAAAACGCGCCGGGTTGGCGTCATAATAGCGGCGGCAAACGGCTTCATCGGCCTTCGGCGTGATGACATCGCGCTCCAGCAACAACCGGATCAGGGATTCTTCGTCCGCCTCCCGCGCGCCGCCCTCGCTCAGAGGAGCCGCCACCAGGTTGAGCGCCCGTGCCCTTTGCAGCAATAATTCACGAACCACCAGGGCCTGCGTCGCCTGTTCCCAGGCCAGCGCCGGAGCCTGCGCGTGGTGATTTTGCACTTCCCTTGCGATGGCCGCGTGCGGGATGGCGACGTCATTGACCAGGATGTTTTGCATGGCTCAGGCCCCCGGCATGGATTTCGGAACTGTCAGGCCCGTCGGCCTGGCCGAGGCTGCGCCCTGCGCCAGATCGGCCAGCCCAAGCTTCTGATCCCGCGCCTGATTGCCAACGCCCAGCCGGCTGCGCACCACCTGAAAGCCCGGACGGCCAAGATACCAGACCGGCGCGCTCCAGATATGCACCATGCGGGTGAAGGGCGAGACGATAAAAATGGTGAAGCCCAGCAGAATATGCAGCCGGTAGATGATCGGCGTGCCGACCAGCAGATTGGCAACGCCGGGATGCAGCAGCACGATGCCTTTGATATAGGCCACCAAAATCAGGAATAGCGAGCCGTCCATGTGCAGCGCCGAGACAGGAACGGTCAGCAGGCCCAGCGCGAGCTGCGCCCATAGCATCAGGATGATCGCAATATCCCATCGCCGGCTGGTAGCCCGGATGCGCGGATCACTCAAGCGCCGCTGAATGAGCAAAGACAGGCCGATAATGGCGACAAGCCCGGCAAGACCGCCCACGACCATGGCCAGCAATTCATGCTGGGCCGGGCTGATCAACCAGTCCACCGCCCAGTCGGGCATCAGAAAGCCGGCAAAATGGCCAATGATGACAACGAGGACGCCAACATGAAACAGGTTGGAGCCCCAGGTGAATTGCCGTTTGCGCAGCAATTGGCTGGATCCGCTGCGCCATGTATATTGGGCTGTGTCGAAGCGGACCAGACTGCCGAGCGCAAATACGGTGAGGCAAACGTAGGGATACCAGCCATATAGGACACTGTTTAGATAGAAGCTCATGGTTTCCTCTCCTCAGGCGCTGGTCACGTCGCGGTTAGCGGCACGAATCCTGGTTCGCAGCCGGTCGGTTCCGCAACTGTCGATCTGTTCGCCCGGCCCAAAATGCACCGCCGCTTCTTCCCAGGCCGCATCCAGCGCCACGAGGTCGTCAGGATCCTCAATGCTGTCCTCTGGCAGGTCGATGGCCGGTGCGTTGGCGATGGCAGCGAGCGCCTGGAACACCGAAGCATAGGCGCTTTTGCGGGCGACCAGCCTTTCGGCCAGAATTTGCAGAATGCTGGCAGGTTCGGTTAGCAGCGCTTGCGCCTCCTGCCCCGGCAGCAATGACAGGAATTCGAGGAACAAGGGCAGGAAGTCCGGCAATTCGCTGGCGGTCGGCTCAAACCCGTGGCTGCGATAAAGCGCGATGAGATCGGCCATCGCCTGGCCGCGATCCCGGCTTTCGCCATGCACATGCTCGAAAAGATGCAGCGACAGTGTGCGGCTGCGGTCAAACAGCGCAAAATACCGCTCCTGCAATTCGTAGATGTCGCGACCGGCGATTTCGGCCAAGAGAACGTCAATTGCGGCGCGCGCCTGCGCCGTGACCAAGCCTTCCTCTGCCATTACTGCTGCAATCTCGCCCGTTGCCGCTTGCAGCGCCTCGGAGGGATAGGCGATCAAAGCCGCGAGGGCGCGGTAGGTCAGCGCCATCACACCACCTCCATCGGCGACTTCGGCTTTTTGGAATCAAACAGGCCAAAGCCGGTTTTGCCCGAGCAGCCCTCGCCGAAGGAGAAGCCGCAGGAGCCGCGCATCTGGAAGGTATCTTCACCATTCTCGCGATGGGCTGTCGGGATGACAAAACGATCCTCGTAATTGGCGATGGCCATGAGCTGATACATATCCTCGATATCCTCGCCCGAAAGCCCGACGCGCGTTGCAAGGGAGTCGATGATGACGCCGTCCACCGTCTTGGCGCGCATATAGGCGCGCATCGCCAGCATCCGCTCCAGCGCCGTCGTGACCGGGGCGGTGCGCCCGGCAGTGAGCAGGTTGGCCAGATATTCCACCGGAATGCGCAGCGACTTCACATCCGGCATCCCGCCGATGGTGCCAAGATCGCCCTTCGCGGCAGCAGCCTGGATCGGCGACAGCGGCGGCACATACCAGACCATCGGCAAGGTGCGGTATTCAGGGTGCAACGGGAAGGCGATTTTCCACTCCATCGCCATTTTCCAGATCGGCGATCTTTGCGCAGCCTCCAGCCAGGCTTCGGGAATGCCGTCAAGCCGGGCCTGCGCCTGCACGGCAGGATCGTGCGGATCAAGAAACACCTTGAGTTGCGCTTCATAGAGGTCGCCCTCGTCCGGCACGGAAGCGGCTTCCTCGATGCGGTCGGCATCATAGAGAATGACACCGAGGTAGCGAATCCGGCCAACGCAGGTTTCCGAGCACACAGTGGGCTGGCCAGCCTCAATGCGCGGATAGCAGAAGATGCACTTTTCCGATTTGCCCGACGACCAGTTGTAGTAGATTTTCTTGTAGGGGCAGCCGGAAACACACATGCGCCAGCCACGGCACTTGTCCTGATCAATCAGGACGATGCCATCTTCCTCGCGCTTGTAGATGGCCCCCGACGGGCAGACGGCGGCACAAGCCGGATTGAGGCAATGCTCACAAAGGCGCGGCAGATACATCATGAAGGTATTTTCAAACGCGCTGTAGATTTCCTTTTGCACGCCTTCAAAATTGCTGTCCTTCGAGCGATGGGCAAATTCGCCGCCGAGAATTTCCTCCCAATTCGGCCCCCATTCGATCTTTTCCATCCGCTCGCCGGTGATCAGCGAACGCGGGCGGGCGGTCGGCATGACCTTGCCTTCAGGCGCGGTCTGCAGGTGCCCGTAATCGAAGGTGAAGGGTTCGTAATAGTCGTCAATTTCCGGCAGATCGGGATTGGCGAAAATATTCGACAGGATACGCCACTTGCCGCCGATTTTCGGCTCGATCTTGCCGTTCACGCGGCGCTTCCAGCCGCCCTTCCAGCGCTTCTGGTTTTCCCAGTCCTTGGGATAGCCGATGCCAGGTTTGGTTTCGACGTTGTTGAACCATGCGTATTCCATCCCTTCGCGGCTGGTCCAGACGTTCTTGCAGGTGACCGAGCATGTGTGGCAGCCAATGCACTTGTCGAGGTTCAGCACCATCGCGATTTGCGCGCGGATTTTCATGACACGACCTCTTTCTGGCGGGGCGACTGCTGCGTGACGGGCGTTCCGTCCAGCCAGTCCACCTTGTCCATGCGCCGGATGATGACAAATTCGTCGCGGTTGGAGCCAACCGTGCCGTAGTAATTCAGGCCGAAACTGAGCTGGGCATAGCCGCCGATCATGTGCGTCGGTTTGAGCACCACACGCGTCACCGAATTGTGGATGCCACCGCGCAGGCCGGTCACCTCGCTCCCCGGCATGTTCACGATCTTCTCCTGCGCATGGTACATCATCACCATGCAGGGATTGACGCGCTGCGAGACCACGGCGCGGGCCACCAGCGCGCCATTGGTGTTGTAGGCCTCGACCCAATCATTATCGACAATGCCGACCTGCCTGGCATCTGTCTCGCTGATCCAGATGCACGGCCCGCCGCGGCTCAGGGTCAACATCAGCAAATTGTCGGTATAAGTGCTGTGAATGCCCCATTTCTGGTGCGGGGTGACGAAATTCAGCACGATCTCGGGATTGCCATTGCCGTGCTGGCCCTTGAGGGCCGCTGTCCCCTTGGTGTCAACCGGCGGTCGCCATGTCACCAGCGCCTCACCGAAGGCGCGCATCCACAAGTGATCCTGATAGAGCTGCTGGCGACCGGTCAGTGTGCGCCAGGGAATGAGTTCATGGACGTTGGTGTAACCGGCGTTGTAGCAAACCTTGTCGCTCTCAATGCCCGACCAGGTCGGTGACGAGATGATCTTGCGCGGCTGCGCGACGATGTCGCGGAAGCGGATCTTCTCGTCTTCCTTCGCGCGGGCAAGGTGGGTGTGATCGCGACCTGTCATCTGGCCCAGCGCCTCCCAGGCCTTCACGGCCACTTCGCCGTTGGTTTCGGGGGCGAGACTGAGGATCGCCTCGATAGCGTCAATGTCCGTTTCAAGCCGGGGTTGCCCCTCGGCCGCGCCGGAACTTACCGTGCCATTGAGGCTGCCGAGGAAGTCGATCTCGTGGGCGGTATTCCAGGCGATGCCCTTGCCGCCATTGCCCGAGGCTTTCAGCAGCGGCCCCAGCGCGGTGAAGCGCGCAAAAGTGTTTGGATAATCGCGCTCGACCACCGCGACCGCTGGCATGGTGCGACCGGGCACCGGGGTGGCTCCACCGCGCTTCCAGTCTTCCACGCCATAGGGCTGTGCCAGTTCGCCGGGCGTATCGTGCTGCACCGGCGTCAGCACGACGTCGGTTTCGCGGCCAAGGACTTCCGGACAAATCCGGGAAAAGGCTTCAGCCAACCCCTTGTAGATGTCCCAGTCGGTGCGCGACTCCCAGGCTGGATCCACCGCCGCCGTGAGCGGATGAATGAACGGGTGCATGTCCGAAGTGTTCATGTCGTTCTTCTCATACCAGGTGGCGGTTGGCAGAACGATGTCGGAATAGACGCAGGTCGTGGACATGCGGAAATCCAGCGTCACCAGAAGGTCAAGTTTTCCTTCAGGCGCCTTGTCGTGCCACTTCACATCCTGCGGCTTCTCGCGACCCTCGACGCCAAGGTCTTTGCCGAGTACGCCATTGCTGGTGCCAAGCAGGTGCTTGAGGAAATATTCATGCCCCTTGCCCGATGATCCCAGAAGATTGGAGCGCCAGACAAACATGTTGCGTGGCCAGTTCGCCGGATCATCGGGATCGTGGCAGGACATTTCAAGCTCGCCCGACAGCAGGGCCCCGGCTACATAATCCTTCGGCTCCTGGCCCGCCGCCTTTGCCATGGCGGCAATAGCCAGCGGGTTCTGCCTGAGCTGCGGGGCGGAGGGTAGCCAGCCCATGCGTTCAGCGCGCACGTTGTAATCGATCATCGATCCTGACCAGTCGCCTTCGGGGGCTGTCGGCGAGAGGATTTCCGAGATTTTCACGGTCTCGTAGCGCCATTGGTCGGTATGGGCGTAGAAGAACGAGGTGCCATTCATCTGGCGCGGCGGGCGGCTCCAGTCGAGTCCGAACGTCACAGGCACCCAGCCGGTTTGCGGGCGCAGCTTCTCCTGCCCGACATAATGCGCCCAGCCACCGCCAGACTGGCCGACACAGCCGCACAGCACCAGCAGATTGATGATGCCGCGATAGGTCATGTCCATGTGGTACCAATGGTTCACCCCGGCGCCGAGGATCACCATCGAGCGGCCTTTGGTCGTCTCGGCATTGCTGGCAAATTCGCGCGCGACATGGATGATGTGGGCGCGCGGCACCCCGGTCACGCGCTCGGCCCAGGCCGGCGTATAGGGCTCGTCCTGATCATAGCTGGTGGCAACGCCTGTGCCGCCGAGACCACGGTCAAGACCATAGTTTGCGCAAAGCAGATCAAACACGCTCGCGACTGGTGTTGCCCCATCTTTCAGCGCCAGCATGCGCACCGGCACGTTGCGGGTCACAATATCGGGGTGTTCGGTCGCGACAAAACCATGGGTCGCCGCCCCGCCAAAATAGGGAAAGGCGACCGCTTCGGTGGTGCCGCTGTCAATCAGGCTGAGTTGCAGCACCGTGTCCGCGCCATCGCTGCGCCGCTGTTCGAGGTTCCATTTGCCATGCTCGCCCCAGCGAAAGCCAACCGAACCCAGCGGCACGACCGGGTTGCCATCGGTGTCAAAAGCAACTGTCTTCCATGCAGGATTGTTCGCTTCGGCGAGGCCGTCGGCGAAGTCGTCGGCGCGCACCAGGCGTTCAGGGATGAAGCGGCCATCCTTGCGCACCAGGCGCACCAGCATCGGCAGATCGGAGTATTTGCGGATATAGTCCTGAAAATAGGGCACAGTCCGGTCAAGATGGAATTCACGCAGGATCACGTGGCCCATGGCCATGGCCAGCGCGGCATCGGTGCCCTGTTTGGGATGCAGCCAGAGGTCGGCGAATTTCGTGGCCTCGGCGTAGTCTGGCGAAATGACAGCGCTCTTGGTGCCCTTGTAGCGAACCTCGGTGTAGAAATGCGCGTCGGGAGTGCGGGTCTGCGGGACGTTCGAGCCCCAGATCAGCAGATAGGCAGCATTGTACCAGTCGGCGCTTTCCGGCACGTCGGTCTGCTCGCCCCAAGTCATCGGACTGGCGGGCGGCAGATCGCAATACCAGTCATAAAACGACAGGCAAACGCCGCCGAGCAGCGACAAGTAACGGGCACCGGCGGCGAATGAGACCATGGACATGGCGGGGATGGGCGAGAAGCCGATCACGCGGTCAGGGCCATATGTCTTGATGGTGTAGGCATTGGCGGCGGCGATGATCTCGTTGACCTCATCCCAGTTGGCCCGCACCAGCCCGCCCAGCCCGCGCTTGCTGGTATAGCGCAGGCGCTTTTCCGAGTTTTCGACAATCGACGCCCATGCCGCGACAGGCGATAGTGTCAAGCGTGCCTTGCGCCACATCCGCAGCAAGTGCCCGCGTACCATCGGATGCTTCACGCGATTGGCCGAATAGAGATACCAGGAATAGCTGGCACCACGCGCGCATCCGCGCGGTTCGTGGTTCGGCAAGTCAGGCCGCGTGCGCGGATAGTCGGTCTGCTGGGTTTCCCACGTCACGATGCCGCCCTTGACGTAGATTTTCCAGGAACAGGAACCGGTGCAGTTCACGCCATGCGTGGAGCGGACAATCTTGTCGTGCTGCCAGCGCTTCCGGTAACCGTCCTCCCATTCGCGCGGCTCCTGCGTCGTTATGCCATGCCCGTTGGAAAACGTGCCGGTCTGCCGTTTGAAGAAGGTCAGACGGTCGAGGAAGTGGCTCATTGCTGAATTCCTGCGGTTTGGTTTCACCCCTCAGGGCGGGGTGGCGTCGTGTTGAACCCAATGTGCAGGACGATGGAGGGGTTTGCATTGACCAGGATCAATGCGTCGCGTGATCTCATGCGTCATGTGATGTGATCTGAAGCAACTCGAAGGCAATTTCGCACGCGAGAAACGTGCGGCAACGGAGTTTGAGCCGATGGCACCCGTCTTGAACACCGCTCAAACCAGCAGCCAGATTCCGGCTGTGCCCGATCCGAAGGGGCGAACCGCCACGCGTGAGGTGCTTGGGAGCATCGCCTGGCTGGGGCAGGTTGCGAGCGCGACTCTGGATACGCTGGCAGCCCAGGCCATGTTGCATCGACTCCCGGCGGGAAGCATCGTGTTCGAACAGGCCGACACCCCCGTGTTTGCGCCGTTCCTGCTCGCTGGCAGTATTGAATTGCTCGGGTTGCGTGATCAGACCGAGACGCTGGTTGAGCTGTTGCACCCGGTTGATCTGGTTGTTCCCGCGGCGGTTCTCGGCCACCAGCCCTATCTCGTGCGGGCGCGGGTCTACGAGGAAGCACACCTGCTTCTGGTTCCAGCCGAGACTTTCCGCGAGGCCGTCGCATCCGACCATGCGCTGTGTTGTGCGGTGCTGGGCTGTCTGACTGCCCAGTATCGCCGTCAGGTGCGCTTGCAGAAAAACCTCAAGCTGCGTTCGAGCGAGGAGCGCGTCGGCTGCTATCTCGTGGCTCTAATGGGATCGTCTGACACCGATATCACCGTGCGGCTGCCGGTCGAAAAGCACCTGATCGCGTCGCACCTTTGCATGAAGCGCGAGACATTCTCGCGTGCCCTCGCCGGCATGGCACGATTTGGCATGTCGGTTCGTGGCGATACCGTGCATGTCGCGGATGCTGCGGCAGCCCGTGCCTGTTTCCCGCTCGATCCACTGATTGACGGTGTGGAATCGATCTCATCCTTTCAAAACAAGAAAGCCTGATCATGGACAATGCTGTTCCGATTTCATCTGGGGTCGCCACGCGGGTGCTGCTGGTTGCCACGCTGGCTTTTGCAGTCTGTTTCGCTGCCTGGTTGATGTTTGGGGTCACTGGCATCCCGATCCGCAAGGAACTCGGGCTCAACGCCTCCGAATTCGGGCTGCTGACGGCAACGCCGGTGCTGACCGGCGCTTTGTTCAGGTTGCCGCTCGGCATCTGGACGGACCGGTTTGGCGGTCGCATCGTCATGTTCGTCCTGTTGGTCTTCTGCGCCGTGCCCCTCTGGATGTCATCTTATGCCACGGCGCTTTGGCAGTTCCTGCTGCTCGGCCTTGCCCTTGGGCTGGTTGGCGCGTCGTTCGCGGTCGGCACCCCCTACACGTCCCGGTTCTTCCCGAAGGAGAAGAAAGGCCTTGCGATGGGGATTTTTGGCGCCGGCACGACCGGGGCCGCCATCAACATGTTCATCGCGCCGCCCCTGGTGGCGACCTATGGCTGGCAGAGTGTGCCCCGTGTCTATGCTGTTGCCCTGCTGATCACTGCAGTGCTGTTCTGGTTCCTCTCCGCCCCGGATCCGGGACTCTCGGGGAAAACCATGCCGCTACGCCAGCAATTGGCGGCGCTGCGCGATCCGCGTGTCTGGAAATATTGCCAGTATTACTCGATCGTGTTCGGCGGGTTCACGGCAATTTCCGTCTGGCTGCCGCAGTATTTTGTTAACGAATACCATTTCCCGCTGGGTCAGGCAGGGCTGATGGCCATGAGCTTTGCCCTGCCTGCGGGCGTTCTGCGTGCCTTTGGCGGCTATCTCTCGGCCCGTTTCGGCGCCCATAATGTCACATGGTGGGTCTTGTGGGTCGCCTGGGTCTGCCTGTTCCTGTTGTCCTATCCGCAAACCGACTTCACGATCCACACCATCCACGGGCCGCTGGCTTTGCACATCGGGCTACCTGCCTGGGGCTTTGCGGCGCTGCTTTTCATCCTTGGCGTTGCGCTCGCCTGCGGCATGGCATCGACTTTCAAATATATAGGTGACGACTTCCCCGCCAATATGGGGCCGGTGTCGGGCATCG
>VFSW01015160.1_pt1 | contig 10617 bp, 6 predicted proteins | sample 5358111 | NCBI WGS metagenome assembly VFSW01 (sample SAMN11554181, study PRJNA540505) | mine drainage metagenome | isolation source: sediment from site ElyBrook_90M | place: USA: Ely Copper Mine, Vershire, VT | collected 2017
CGAAGGGCAGTCCGATGTGGGCAAAGCGGCCAGCGCCAAATTCGCCGGGGAAGATGAACTTGAGCACACCTTCGGTCATGAAGACGAGGGAGACCAATACCCGGATCAGGATGATGGGAAGGGACTGGCGCATCTTCTACCACGTTCCTCTCGCGGCCTGCCGGGGAGCGCCCAGGGGAGTAACGAGTGGCTGGTCCAGGAGAGGTTCTATCTCTCGTGCCAGGGAATCTGGTTTGGCTGCCGGTGCGAACAGTTTCACTGCGCGACCGTGGCGGTCGATGAGGAACTTGGTGAAGTTCCATTTAATTCTTGTGGTGCCGAAAATTCCGCGCCGGCTTTTCTTGAGGAAGCTGTAAAGCGGATGTTCAGAAGGGCCGTTCACATCGATTTTGGAAAACATGGGGAAAGTGACGCCATAATTGCGTTGGCAGAAGGCGCCAATCTCTTCGGCTGAACCGGGCTCCTGCCGGCCAAACTGATTGCATGGGAAGCCCAGGATGGCGAAGCCGCGAGACTCATACCTGCGCTGAAGTTCTTCCAGCCCGGCGTACTGGGGAGTGAAACCGCATTTGCTGGCGGTATTCACGATGAGCAGGACCTTGCCCTGGAACGAATCAAGGCTAATGGCGACTCCATCGATCAGGGTAGCGGAGAATTGATAGAGGGTCCCATGGGTCTCTTTCATTCGCAAAAACCTCTCAGTTGCAAGGATGTCATGTTCAGTCTTCCTGCGTCTAAGACGCATGCGATTGATAGACGGGGTGTATAGGAGTGCCGCCACCCCGGGTCCGTCCGTTAGACTGGGTAGGGTCCTTAGGTGGGCCTGGCCCAAGGCCAAAGGCGGCAACGCGGGCATTCTTCAAGGATGTAGAGCATTTTGCAGTCGACGATCGGCACTTCTTCAAACGATGCCGGTTGTACTTGCCTCCAGAATGGGCTCCAGTCGATGAGGAACCGCACTTGCACGGCAGGGAATATCTGGGGAAGATACGGTTTCCAAGCCGACAGGCAGCCCGGGGCGTTTGGGCGGGATGGCTGCGGTCCAATGGCCAGGGTTCCCGGCGACGGGTCCTCGTCGCTGGGATGGTAAAATCAGTCTTTCCACGAGGGCAGAACCAGATTTTTCGAGCAATGAGGGTGTGCATATTTTTCCCGTGAATCTGAACCAAGGACCGCACCATGTTTTCTTGTGCTCGCCGCGGGGCTCCCGCCCGGTGAAGATCAAGCACGCTTCCATTGACCGCACAATGCGGACCGCGACCCGTTTTGCTCGCACGATGCTCCTGCTGGTGCTGGTATTGACTGCCGTTGCGGCGCTTGCCCAACAGCCGCAGACGATTGAACAGATTCGAGTGATCGGCAATCGCCGTATCCCCAAGGAGACGGTGGTTGCCCGCCTTTTCACGCATGTTGGCGACACCTATGATCCGGTTTCAATCGAGCGCGATTTCAATTCTCTCTGGAATACGGGTTACTTCGAGAACTTGCGTATCGAGCGCGAGGATACCGAAAAGGGCATCATCCTGAACGTTTTTGTACAGGAGCGGCCGACCATCCGCGAGATCAATTACAAGGGCAACAACTCCATCTCGCAGTCGGACATTCTGGACCGGTTCAAAAAGGAAAAAGTCGGGCTTTCTCAGGAAGGGCAGTACGACCCGACGAAGGTCAAGCGGGCGGAGTCGGTGCTGCGCGAGTTGCTGGCGGAGCACGGACACCAGTTCGCGACCATCAAAACCGAAGTGAAGACCATTCCGCCGGCCTCCGTCCAGATCAATTTCAATATCAAGGAAGGCCCCACGGTTAAAGTGGGTCAAATCCGCTTTACGGGAAACCAGCATCTCAGCGGGCTGCTTTTGCGCCGTGCCATGGTTAACCTGAAACCGGTCGGCATTCCGTATTCGCTGATCTTCGAAGACCTTTTCGCGAAAACATTTGACGCCGGCAAACTCGAGGAAGATACGGAACGCGTGCGCCAGGCCTACCGCGACAAGGGCTACTATAACGCGGCAGTTGAGGAACCAAAGACCCAGATTCGCGATGAAGGCGGCCTGAACTGGTTTACCTTCCGGCCCAACAAGGGCAAACGCATTGACATATTGATGCCGATTGAAGAGGGTGCCCGCTATCGTTTGGGCACGATCACCTTCACCGGCAACAAGGCGGTTACCAACGAGAAGGCCTTGCGCGCCACCTTCGCAGTCAAGGACGGAGACTGGTTTAACGCCACGCTGATAAGCAAGGGGCTCGAAAACCTGAAGAAGGCTTACGGCCAGCTTGGCTATATCAATTTTGGCGCGATCCCAAGGCCGCAGTTCGACGACCAGAAGAAGACCGTTTCGCTGGTCATCGACATCGACGAAGGCAAACCTTTCTATGTGTCGCGTATCGAGTTTCAGGGCAACACGATCACTCGCGACCGCGTCATCCGTCGTGAATTGATGCTTGACGAAGGGCAGGTTTACAACTCGCAGCTTTGGGAATACAGCTTGCTGCGCCTGAACCAACTGGAGTACTTCGAGCCTCTCAAGGTCGATCAGGACTCCGAAGCTCACCAGGATGCCGATGCCGGCACGGTCGATCTTCTCCTCAAGGTGAAGGAGAAGGGCAAGAATTCCATCGGCCTGAACGGTGGAGTCAGCGGCCTTTCCGGCGCCTTCCTCGGCGTCAACTACCAGACCAACAACTTTCTGGGTCTGGGCGAGACGCTCAGCCTACAGGGGAACCTGGGCAACGTAAGCCGCCAGTTTACGTTTGGGTTCTCACAGCCGTACGTACACAATCGGCCGCTCAACGTGGGCTTCCAGCTCTTTAACACCAAGCAGGACTTCAACGCGGCCAAGAACTACCAGTCGACCACGGGCGAATCGGTGAATCTGAGTGCGGCGCAGCAGTCCCTGACGCAGAATTACAACCAGGCGTCCACGGGGCTGACTTTCTCTCTGAGCTATCCGCTGAAGCGGCATGCCTTCCAGCGTGTCGGCATGACATACTCGCTGAGCAAGTCGTCGATTACGGCATTCAGCACTGCGTCGCAGACGTTCTTCCAGACGATTAGCTTCCGGTCGGGCATTCAGGGGTCCAACGCCCTGAACGGCATTGTCAACAGCGCCGTCTCGTTCAGCTACATCTACAACACGGTCAATAATCCGTTGCGTCCGCGGAGCGGCAAGGAATACACGGCGGCCTTCCAGTTTTCGGGTATTGGCGGCAACCTCAGGTACGTCTCGCCTGCGGTTGCCTATAAGAGCTTCCGGTCGATGCACTACCTTACGCCCTCCGCCAATGGGCGCAACGTTCTCGGGCTGCGCGCGCAGCTTGGCTACGTGCAGGGCTTTGGCGGCGATGTGGCTCCCCCCAACAATCGCTTCTATTCCGGTGGCGAAGCTGAACTCCGGGGCTTCGACGTCCGAGGTGCTACCCCGTACGGCTACGTTCCGAATCGCATCAGCGTACAGCTCACCAATCCTGACGGAAGCTGCGTTCCACGCGATCCCACGAACCCACAGCTGAACCAGTGCATCCAGGTGCCGCTGCCGATTTACGGCATCGCCTCGATTGGCGGCGATACCAGCTTAACCACCAACGCCGAGTACCGGATTCCCATAGCGGGACCGGTTACCGTCTCAGTCTTCGACGACTTCGGTATTGACGTGGCATTGAACAAAGGACAGTTGAAGCAGAGTCCCGAGGGGTTTGCCTCGCTGACGGCTCCGCTATATGGCTGCCCGGTTTACAACAATGGCGCCTGCCAGGGAGGCATACCGGGATCGCAAGTGGGCTTCCTGCGCGACATCCGGCCAGTCTCGGGCACCAATTTTGTGCCGCGCATGTCGCTGGGCGGGGAAATCTCGGTGATTATGCCGGTGGTCAATGCGCCCTTCCGGCTCTACTACGCTTATAACCCGCTGCGGCTATACGAGCGCCCATATTGCAACGACGTGCTGAAGACGGGAATCAATCAAAGCTGCACGGCCCAGCTCATCACGCGCGACCTGTTCCCTCCGGGCGGCGCAGGCGACTACACCTACCAGGAAGCCATCCAGGCCTACGGCGCGCGCAATCTGTTCCGCGAGCCGCGCAAGACCTTCCGCCTTACGGTTTCCACAACGTTCTAACTGCAATCAGTGTCGATGATGGAGAGGCCGCTCAAGGGAGCGGCCTCTCTGTTTCTCCAGGAAAGGCGGAGCGCATTTGATGAGCGGCGCCAAGGAATTCCTGCACAGGCCTGATCAAGATGTCGCAAAGAGCCGCATTAAGGATTCCCAGCCTCAATGATGCACTCAACTACGGGGGCTAAGACGGTCTTCAGAATCACCGAAACGCGGGCAATCTGGCCGGTTTTGTTGCGAATCTTTCGGGCCGGACGGTTTGACGCTCCGATTTTGGACCCCTATAATCCATCTAGTTCCTGCTGACGTCTCCGTTCGCGTCTTCTTCCGTTCTGCTCCGGTCTGGAGTGGGACTCCCCCCAAGGATGACGAGAGGTTTCTCAGGAGGCACGACTTTGCTTTCGCGACGAAGCGGAAGCAGTCTAACAGGAATCCTGAAGGAGTTTTCGACTCGAATGAAGCACTCGCTTGTACTCGCTGTATTGATGGCCTCGGGCGTCGCCCTGAGCGCTGCCGCCCAAACACCTGCCGAGCCCGCCGCAGCCGCGCCTGCCGGTGCTACGGCCTCCGCGCCAGCCGGGCCCCCCAAGATCGCAGTCGTTGCCTTCCAGGTGGCCGTGAGCCAGACCAACGAGTTCCAGCGGAACTTTGCTGATCTGCAAAAGAAGTACGACCCCAAGAGGCAGCAGCTCAAGACGCTCAGTGATGAGGTCGATAACCTTACCAAGCAGCTGCAGACGCAGGGGGACAAGCTGAGCGATGGTGAGCGCGCTACCCGCGCCAAGGCCATTGACGATAAGAAGAAGCAGCTCCAGCGTGATGGAGAGGACGCCTCCAACGACTTCCAGAACGAGATGCAGGAGATGTATACCGCACTCGCTTCAAAGGTATACGACGTTCTGTCGGCATATTCGCAGCAGCACGGGTACACCCTGGTGCTCGATGTTGCCCAGCAGCAGACGCCGGTTCTATATGCTGTCGACTCGACCAACATCACCAAGCCGATTATCGACGCCTACAACCTGAAATCGGGCGTGCCTGCACCGCCGAATCCACCGGCTAATACCGCGATGCCGAGCACGGCACCGAAGGCTCCCGTGGCAAGGCCCCCGGCGACCCACTGATCCCGAGCAAGCCACTTAATAGAGCGGCCCCGCAAATCGCGGGGCCGCTCTATTTTAGAGACGTATGAAAGGCAATGTGACGGCCTTGCCAATGCCGGCGACCACCAATTGACGCCTTGATCCACATATAGGCCTGCGCCGGTCGTGGGCGGACCAGGGGATCTGGAATAGGTCAGTGAAAATATTTCCTCCCTCAGAGCGCCAGTCTGTGGAAAAAAATGTGGATTACTCAGAACAACTCAACGTTGTCTCTGCTTTTTTGCCCCTTGCCAAACATATGGCGATTTTGTTAGCTATAGCAAGTCTTTTATTATCAACACTTAGCGATCAGTGTCACGCATTTATTCGGCCTCGCTCGCGGGGAGGTTGCGTAAGTGCCTGAAACAGCAGCTTTCCACAGTCCGCTATTAACAGGCGGTTACTGTTTAGGTGCGCTGCGTCACCCGAGGCAGGTTACTTCTGCTGATCTTCGCCGACGCGAAGAACTGCCAGGAAAGCTTCCTGAGGGATGTCGACCTTACCTATCCGCTTCATTCTCTTCTTGCCTTCTTTTTGCTTTTCGAGCAGCTTCCGCTTTCGCGATATGTCGCCGCCATAGCACTTTGCCAACACGTTCTTGCGCAGGGCGCTGACGGTTTCGCGGGCCACCACTTTGGCGCCGATGGCAGCCTGGATGGCGACCTCGAACTGCTGGCGGGGTATCAGCTCGCGCATCTTGGAGACAAGGGCCTTGCCGCGCTCGTAAGCAAAGTCGCGGTGGACGATGATGGAGAGTGCGTCAACAGGTTCGCCGGAAACGAGGATGTCCATCTTGACCATCGGGGAGACCCATTCGCCGGCCAGCTGGTAATCCAGCGACGCATAGCCCCGGGAGATGGATTTGAGGCGATCGTAGAAGTCGAGAACGATCTCGTTCAGCGGCAGTTCGTAGGTGAGCATGACCCGCGTGGGCGTCACGTACTCGAAGTTGATCTGCCGCCCGCGCTTTTCCTCCACCAGTTTCAGGATGCCGCCAACGTATTCTTCGTTGGTGAGGATCTTGGCCGTGATGACGGGTTCGCGTATGGCTTCGATGTTGGTGGGCTCGGGCCAGCGCGAGGGATTGTCCACCTCCAGCACCGTACCGTCGGTAAGGGTAATGTGGTAGCGCACACCGGGAGCGGTGGTAATCAAGGCCAGTTCGTATTCGCGCTCGAGGCGCTCCTGGATGATCTCCATATGGAGCAGGCCGAGGAAGCCGCAGCGGAAACCGAATCCCAGAGCTACGGAACTCTCCGGCTCGAAGAAGAAGGAGGAGTCGTTGAGCCGGAGCTTTTCAAGGGCATCCCGCAGCAGGGGGTGCTCGGGGGAGTCTACCGTGTAAAGTCCGGAAAAGACCATCGGCGTTATGTCTTCAAATCCGGGTAGCTGCGAGGTTGCAGGGCGCGCTTCTTCGGTGACGGTATCGCCGATCTTGGTATCACTCACCGTCTTGATGGTGGCCGCGAAGAAGCCTACTTCTCCGGCGCGCAGCTCGGCGATCTCAACGGGCTTGGGCATGAGCACGCCCATGGATTCAACCTCAAACGACTTGCCGTTGGACATAAGCCGGATGCGCTGTCCTTTGCGCATCACGCCTTGCATGACGCGAACCAGCACGATAACGCCGCGGTAAGCATCGAACCAGGAGTCGAAGATAAGCGCCTGGAGCGGGGCGTCGGGGTCGCCTGTCGGCGGTGGCAGACGATGAACGATAGCTTCGAGAACATCGTCTACACCCTGGCCGGTCTTGGCGCTCACGGGGATGGCATCGGTGGCGTCGAGGCCGACCGCTTTTTCGATGGCTTCCTGCGTGCGCAGGATGTCAGCGGATGGCAGATCGATCTTGTTGATCACCGGAATGACTTCCAGGCCGTGATGGATGGCAAGGTAGGCGTTGGCGAGGGTTTGCGCCTCGACGCCTTGGCTGGCGTCGACTACGAGCAAGGCACCCTCGCAAGAAGCAAGAGAACGCGAAACCTCGTAGCTGAAATCCACATGACCCGGAGTATCGATCAGGTTGAGCTGGTAAGTATTGCCGTCCTTGGCCTTGTACATCATGCGCACGGCGTGGGCCTTGATGGTGATGCCCCGCTCGCGCTCGAGATCCATAGCGTCGAGAATCTGGGCTTGCATCTCGCGGCCGGTGACGGAGCCGGTATATTCGAGAAGGCGGTCGCTCAGTGTCGACTTGCCGTGGTCGATGTGAGCGATGATGGCGAAATTGCGTAAGAAGCGAGCGTCCATTGGAGGTTGGCGACGGTGGATTTTCTTGCGGATTGCGCGCCCGTCGCGGCGGCCCTCCCATGGCATAGCTTATCATCGGCATAGGGTCTTCCATTCAATTCGCGAGGCCTTATCGCCGCCGGAACGGCCGCGGCTCGAATACGCATGAGTTTGAATCAGTATCGTTATCTCGGCTTCGCCGTGCTTGCATTGTTCCTGGCAGGTTGCGATCCATCACGACCGGCGAAGTCATCCTCCGGCTCGCAGCCGCAAGCGACGGCACCGGCATTGCCAGCCGCACCGCGGACTGCGGAGCCTGCGCCCCTGACAAACGAGAGCCAGCAGCAAGAGCGTGTGCAGTTACTGGTGCAGCAGGTGGAGAAGGCGTACGCGCTGGGCGACGCCGATTACCGCAAGGGCCGGTTGCCTGAAGCGAAGGAAGAATTCGACCGTGCCGTCGATCTCATGCTCACGAGTGGAATTGACATCAAAAGCAATCCACAGTTGCATGACGAGTTCGACCGCATCGTGGACCAGGTAAATTCCCTCGAAATGGAAGCCCTGAAACAGGGCAACGGATTTGCCCCCAAGGTGGAACCGTCTCCGGCAGATGTAGCGAGCGACGTGACGTTTCAGGTCGATCCGAATATTGTGGCAAAAGCGAAGACGGAACTGGCGACGACCAAGTCGGATCTTCCCCTGATGGTGAACGACTATGTTGGCGCGTTCATTAACTTTTTTGCCAACTCGCAGCGCGGGCACAACACGCTCTTGCATTCCTTCCAGCGCTACGGACGGTACAAGCAGATGATCGAGCGGGTCATGGCGGAGGAAGGTGTCCCGCACGACCTGATTTATCTCGCTGTGGCCGAGTCGAGCTTTCAGCCCCGCGCTGTCAATGCGCGTTCCGGCGCCGGCGGCATGTGGCAGTTCATGCCATACGGAAATTACGGACTGACGCGCAACGGCTACATGGATGAGCGCTTCGATCCGGAAAAGTCGACCCGCGCCTACGCGCGCTACATGAAGTTTCTTTACGATCAACTGGGCGACTGGTACTTGGCCATGGCTGCTTACGACTGGGGCGCAGGCAATGTGCAGCGCGCAGTACAAAAGACCGGATATGCCGATTTCTGGGAACTATACAAGCGTAATAATCTTCCCGCGGAAACCAAGAACTATGTTCCGGAAATCCTGGCCGCCATCATTATCGCCAACCATCCCACGCAGTACGGCTTCGATGACATTACCCTCGATCCCCCGGTGCTTACCGATACGGTGACGGTCAATTATGCGGTGGACCTGCGGCTTGTTTCAGATCTTGTAAACGCGCCGATCGATGAACTGATGGCGCTGAACCCGAGCCTTTTGCGGCTTGCTACCCCTCCCGACACATCGTTTGATCTACACTTGCCGGCGGGCGCGGCTACGCTGTTCGAGCAGCGCATCACGGGCATACCAGAGAGCAAGCGCACATCTTGGCGCTATCATCGCGTGACTGCGGACGACACGCTGGCATCGGTGGCGCGCACCTATCGCGTGACGGTGGCAGAACTGGCCGATGCGAACAATCTGCGGGAAGACCAGAGCGTCTCCGGCATTGAGGCGCTGGTAGTGCCGGTGGCTCCGGTGGCGGCTCCTTCGCTACACACGCTGCTCTATACCACTCGCCGTGGAGACACGCTGGTTTCGATCGCGGATCGATTCGGAGTGTCGCTCGATCAACTGCGACGCTGGAACAGGATTCCCGGCGGCATCAAAGTGGAACCGGGCCGTCGTCTTCATGTGGCAGAGCCAGCTACGATGCGCCGCGCCTCGAGCAGTGGCCGTCGTCATGGCACGAGTGCGGCCCACCCAGCCAGTGCAAATGTCCCCGCACATCCGTCGGTGGGCAGCGCACACACCGCCGCAGGTGCTTCAACAAAGAAGAACCCCGATGCAGCAAGGGGTTCAGCATCGCGCAGCCCGAAGCATGACGCGCAAAAACTGTATGCGAAGAAGCAAAAATAGCGGGGGAGCCTTACTACATACTTGTCTTTCGTAGCTATTGAGTGCAAGCTATTGCTACAATGGCTTCCGCATGCGGAGCACTCAAGTCCGCAGCGTCAAGCAACAACGCACAGCGCGAGTCGCTGGAGGCAATGCGATGGATGAAGTACTGAAGATGTATGCGATGAGTGATGGCGACAGCAATGCTGAGCCAGAAGAAGTGGATCCAGATCACGACGAAGATGTCGACGATGAGGACGAAGAAGTAGAAACCTCCAGCGTACTTACCTCCTCGGACGACGATGAGGGAGTTCCTGAGGAAACCTCAGTCGTGGTCTCTGAGACTCCCGAACCCAAGCCGGCCAAGAAGGCCGCGAAGAAGAAAGCTTCAGCAAAAAAGGCTCCCGCGAAGAAGGCTGCAGCCAAGACAGCTCCCGCGAAGAAGGCAGCCGCCAAAAAGCTGTGGCCAAAAAGGCCGCAAAGAAGTCCGCCGCAAAGAAGAAACGTACTGGCGCAGGCGGCGGAAAGGCCGTAGCGAAGAAACGCTCGGTCGGAAAGAGCGCCAGCAAAATCACCAGACGAGGTAAACCGTTGGCCGTTAAGAAAGCAGCAAAGAAGGCGCCCGCCAAGAAGGCAGCAGCGAAGAAAGCTACTGCAAAGAAGGCTCCGGCGAAGAAGGCAGTGGCCAAGAAGGCCCCCGCAAAGAAAGCCGCGAAGAAGGCCCCTGCCAAAAAAGGAACCAAGTAACACCGGCAACTGTACGATCAAGGCAAGCAAAAGAGCCCGGCATCCAGCCGGGCTTTTTTGCGTGTGCAGGAAGCATGACTTCAGTCGGCTGTTGGCGGCGCCTTGATCTGCCGGAGATGCCACTGCTGGTGTTCGATATAGCTTTCAATCAGGTATCGGAGGGTTGCAGGAGCCTCGCCGTCGATCTTGCAGGTGGAGTCCAGGCGTTCTGCGGGGATGCGGTCGACGATCGCCGTGAGAATGTCGTGCTCGACCTGCCACCAGTGCAGAAGGGTGTCCCAGGCCTGGTCTGCGTATCCGTGAAGAGCGACCCAGTGCTCCTGGCCATAGGTGGGGCCGTTATATACGCCATCAATGGCTGCGCGTACGAAGCGCTGGCGGTTGTTCGCTGCGGAGTCCAG
>VFSW01015161.1_pt1 | contig 10616 bp, 9 predicted proteins | sample 5358111 | NCBI WGS metagenome assembly VFSW01 (sample SAMN11554181, study PRJNA540505) | mine drainage metagenome | isolation source: sediment from site ElyBrook_90M | place: USA: Ely Copper Mine, Vershire, VT | collected 2017
ACATAAGCTCGAGATCCGGCCCGACCTGCAGTCTTCCGTAAGGATGAGGGATGGCCCTGGTACCCTCTATCAAACTTTCAACCCCTGTAGCGGCGGCGTTAGAGAGATCATCAAGTGGGATGATGAGCACGTGGTTCCTTGTTCCAATGTGCCCGTTTTCTCTTTCATACCCTAGTACGGCGGTCATTTTCTAATTCCCCCACCTCAAAGACTTGATGTTATGAACGTGCACGTGACTCCCCTTTGCTATGTCTTGAGTTGCTACTCCGATTTGCTCACCATATTCGATCACTTTTTGTCCCTTCTTGATATCGACAAGCGCTAACTTATGGCCTAATGGAACGGGGTTCCTGCTCTTGATTGGAATCTTTCCACCATCGTCCATGAAAACACCTTCGACTTCTTCACCGTCAACAATGTCGTCAACAGCAACGCCGACGAAATCTTGCTTGGCATGCACCAAGAATTTTCTTTTCATAGACTCGCAGGATTGCATGAGAGAATTTAAACGTTAAGAGAACAAAGAGCAGCTTGGGAAATGCCTGCAAAGGTTTCAAATTGGGAGCGTTTTTCATTCTTCCTGATTTCTATTACTGTAAGAGCAGCTGAATTAATAACTGCGACGATTCTCGATTGCGCTATTAGTAATCTAATTTCCGCGTGAAGAATCTACAATGATCAAAGAAATCAATTCGATAAGTGGTTCGATACCTCTTACAAAAACGGAGCCCGAGCAGCTCTGGGTAGCGGAATGGAGCAATCAGATATTTGTCAAAGTTCAGACCAGTGACGAACTTACGGGATGGGGCGAAGTTCTCCCCGCAGGCGGCAACACGCGAGATCCCTACATTGCCTTGATCAATCGAATGAAGACGAGTCTGATTGGGATGGACGAAACCGAGTATCGGAACATCTGGAACCTGATGCGAAAGATGACTTTCACTGGCGGATATGGAATAACCACGGGTGCCATCTCTGGCATAGATATTGCACTATGGGATATTCTAGGTAAAAGAGCAAACCTTCCCATCTGCAAGATACTCGGTTCTCAACCTTCAAAGGTAAAGAGATACGTGTCTCTCTCAAGATACGCGAAACTCGATGATTTGAAAGAGCTGTTCAAGAATCTTCTTGGCCAAGGATACGAAGCTATCAAGCTGCACCAGTCCTCAACAGATACCCTCGAAAGTGTGAGACTTGTTCGTAAGGAGTTTGGGAACGATTTCGAGCTAATGAGTGATTTGAACTGCGGATTCACTTACAGTAAGGCTAGAGATTTCATGAACAAGGCACAACGTTACGAGTTGAAATGGGTCGAGGAGCCCCTCTGGCCCCCTGATGATTTTGAGCTATTGGCGGAGCTCAACAAGCTCGGGCCAGTTGCGGCAGGTGAAAATTTCTTCAGCATTTACGACTTTAAGCGACTTTTAGAAGCCGGCGCACTTACCTACTATCAGCCTGATGTGGCAAAAATAGGCGGAATCACTCCAATGGTAGAGTTGCTTCACCTGTTCGAAATCTATCAGGCAAATGTGGCGTTCCACAATCGCCCCCACAACGGGTGGGTCGGAGCTACAGCAAGCGCACACGTTGCTTCTGCCGCGAAAGTGAGCTGCATCGTAGAAACTCCTCCAAACGAAATCCCAGCTCAATACTTTACTCTATATCCAAACGTCGCGAAGAATGAGATAGAAGTGAACGGCCCGGGACTGGGAATTGCATTGACAGAACCAGTGCCAGAATCCAGCGATTCGAAACTGCTCAAATTCCACTAGATTTGACCTAGTCGAGGGTATATTCGACAATCTTGGATTCGGTCATTTCAATCATGGTGTACTTCGTGCCTTCCCTACCAATCCCGCTTTTCTTGAATCCTCCAAAGGGGAGACCATCCCATCTGAGTCTTGTGGTGTCGTTTATCATGACGGTTCCTACCTTCAATTTAGCCGCCATGCTGTACGCCCTTGAAAAGTTCTTTGTGAAAATAGCGGCGTCCAGTCCGTAGTCCGTCGAGTTTGCAATCGATATAGCGTCTTCGTCTGATTTGACTTCAACCAAAGGAAATATCGGCCCGAAGACCTCTTCCCTCATGATCCTCATTTTGTCATTCCCTTGGATAATCATTGGAGGAAAGAAATAGCCTGCTGTCCCGTCAGGGACATCTCCTTCAAAGATGACTCTTGCGCCAGAACTCTTAGCCTCTGCTACGAATCCACGCATCGTTTCTAAAGCATCTCGTGAGATTAGCGGCCCTACAGACGTGTTCTGGTCCATGGGATCCCCGACCTTGAAATTTTTCACCTGATCCTTGAGCATCTCTTCGAATTTGGACGAAATCTCTGACCTTACTATGAGCCTTTTTGTGGAATTGCAGAATTGACCAGCGTAATCAAATCTTCCGAAGATTGCGGCTTCAGCTGCTCGAGTCAAGTCAGCGTCTTCGAGAACAATTTGAGCGTCGCTCCCTCCAAGCTCCATGATCACACGTTTTCCTCTTGCGACGGCTTTGCTCGCGAGATCCAGCCCCACCTTCTCTGATCCTGTAAACGAAATCATTGCTATCTTGGGGTTCTCGACAAATTCCTTTCCAATCATGCTGGAATTGCCAGTGATAAAAGATACCGAGCTCTTTGGGAATCCAACATGCGCGATAAAATCTGCGATTTTCATTTGGGTAAGGGGTGCAAGCACCGTTGGTTTGTGGACGACTGTGTTTCCCACTGCGAGTGCAGGGGCAACCTTGTGCGCAAAGCTAGAAGCTGGAAAGTTGAATGGGGTGATCGTTCCCACGACGCCGATGGGTTCACGCTTTGCAAATGCTATCCTCTTCTTGTTTCCTAGAGGATATTCATAAGACTCTAGAGGTACGAATTTCCCCTCAAACACGCCCCTTACATCAGAGGCTGCGAGATCGAAAATCTGTGCTGACCTCGCGATTTCGCCTTTTGAACTCTTGATCGGCCTTCCTATTTCCTGAGTCATAGTCGTAGCAAGTTCGTCTATGTGCGAGCGAATCAGATCAGCGACCTTGAGGAGCATTGAGGCTCGCTCGGCAATGGTCAGTGATTGGATCGAGTCCAGGGCCGAATAACTCTGGTCAATGGCGGCTCTGACTTGTTCCAAGCTCAGGTTAGCTATCTGACCTACGGTTTGTCCTGAAGCAGGATTGATAACGTTCAAAGAATCACTAGATTTGAGCATGCTCTCTTCCATCATGCAGGCTACTCGATAATTCGAAGAAAGTGGTAGCGAGTATTAACTCTTCGCTCGCCTTGCTTTATTACTTGCATGATCTTGATTCTAGTTGACAACGATTGAGCGAATTGCCTGTAAAGTCTAGTAGTTACCAAGCCAAACTTGGAGAGTGTCCGGTTTACGATCAGAGGACCAACACTTTGTATTGGGTTGACATTTCTGCAAGGAGAATCCTGCGTAAAGACTTGGAAACTAATGAAGAAAGCTTCGTCGCTTCCCCAGATTTGATTACGTCGATCCAGCTCGCAGAGAAACCTGACGAACTTGTGGGTACTTTGAGGCATGAATTTTGCAGGATAAATCTCGAAACCAAAGAGTTCGCGTTGATAGGAGAAGCAGAAAGAGACAGCAACCACAACAGGTTCAACGACGGCAAGTGCGATTCTCTGGGAAGATACTGGGCAGGCACCATGAATCTAGATCTTGTTTCTCCCACGGGCTCATTATACGTTCTTGACTTGAACAAGACCATCACACGCAAAGCAGAAGGTCTAGCAATTTCAAATGGGCTAGCTTGGTCTAAAGATGACAAAAAGATGTACCTAATTGACACGCCGGTGAAAAAGGTGTTCCAATTCGATTTCGACACCAATACAGGGGAATTAGAGAACAAGGAGGTGTGCATAGATTTCAAAGATGAAACTGGGCGGCCGGATGGCATGACCATAGATTCAGAAGGAATGCTCTGGGTCGCTCATGCCCGTGGAGGGCATGTTTCAAAATGGAATCCACTTGATGGAAGAAAAATATCAGAATTTGTATTTCCAGTTAGAGCCGTAACATCACTGACCTTTGGCGGAAAGAGGCTTGATAGCTTGTATGTAACTACGGCAAGCGAACTGATGAACGAAAGAGACGCTGGCTACGTTTACATGTTGCGGCCCGGAGCTAAAGGATCGGCCCAGAGCTTTTGCAGAGTATGAGTCTACGCATCGAAGGCTCTATGCACTCACCACAAATTTTGGTTTGCCCTTCTCCTCAAGCACTTTAATGACATTGCTTACACATACATCATCAATCCTGCCGAACGATTCCTTTGTCAGCCCGGCGATGTGTGGGGTTGCCACAACGTTCTCGAAGCCGAGCAGGGGCTCATGCAGCGGCGGCTCCTCATCGAATACGTCAAATGCCGCGCTCACTATCCGGCCCGACTTGATGGCATTCATCAAATCGCGGTGTAGGATTACTTTGGATCTAGAAGTATCGACAAGATAACTGCCCTGTTTCATTTTGTTGAGGTACTTCGAGGTGATAAGATGCGTGGTTTGTTCAGTCTTAGGGAGGTGGACAGAAATTACATCTGATAGAGCAAAGAGCTCAGAAAGGTCAACAGACTTGAATTCTTTGGAGTCAACATAAGGATCGTAATAGATCACTCTTGTTCCAAAAGCTGACATTATTCTTGCAACGATTCTCCCTATATTACCAAGTCCAATTATTCCCACAATCAATCCTTGAACATTTCTTCCGATGAAAACTTCGCGGGCCCATGAACCCTTCTTCAGGGAATTGCTAGATCGCGTAACATTCTTGGTTACGTCGAGTATCAGGGCGACAGTAAATTCCGCAACCGCTTGATGTTCCTCATGGACTGGAGTATTTGTGACAATGATTCCTTTTCGTTTACAGGCCCCTAGATCTATATTGTCGTATCCTATCCCTCTTCTAGCTATTATCTCGAGCCTTTCAGCCTTCTCAATTACTCGCTCGGTGAAAGGATCCAATCCGGCTATAACGGCATCGTAATCATTTATGATCTGGATCAGCTCATCTTCGGTGAACCATCTCTTCAAAGTGTTTGAGGTTATGGGAAATCGTTCTTTCAATTGTTCAAGTGATTCTTTCGTAAACCAGGGCGGGGTGATTAGAACTCTAGGCTTTCGTGCTGCAGTCAGAGTCCTTCCACGTTCCTTTTACAACCCACAGAGGTTCATCTTGAGACACCGGTTCCTCGCCTTTGAATTGACTTTCTTCAACAATTCTCTCGTTTACTTCAATGCCGAGCCCCGGTTTCTCCAAAGCAGCGACGAAACCATTCTCTACAGGGGTGCTACTCCGAATCAAATCTCTTTTCCACGAGGGGAACCAATCGTAGAAGCACTCTTGAATAGAAAAGTTGGGGAGGGTCGTGTCGAGTTGGAGAGAAGTTGCATTTAGAATCGGGCCGTGTGCGTTGTGAAATGCCATATCAACGTCGAAAGCTTCCGCGAGAGCGCTCATCTTCTTTCCTTCGGTCACCCCGCCAATCCTGTAGAGGTCTATCTGGAGAAAGTCTAGGAGTCTCTCTTTGAGATATAGCAACGCTTGCGACTTGTTGAGTATGCGTTCCCCGAGAGCTACTTTGAGATGGGTGGCGAGCCTGTACTTCGACAATCCTTCGATATCTTCAGGATGCGTGGGTTCCTCTACAAAAAGAGGATCGTACTGTTCTAACATCTTTGCAATCTTGATAGCCGAACCATAGTTGAATCTCCCATGATGCTCTATCAGCAGCTCCACATCTTCGCCGACAGACTCTCTTACAGCTCTGACTCGCTCTTCTGAAATTCGTAGTCCTTCTCTTGTTATCCTGTTGAAATGAGGTCCAAACGGATCAAATTTCATCGCCTTGTATCCCTTTGAAATAACCTGTTTTGCAGCTTTTGCAAAATCGTCAGGAGTAACGCAGTCTTGATACCAGCCGTTTGCATAGACGAAGATCCTGTTCCTTGCTTTTCCACCCAAAAGTCGATGAATTGGGAGCCCGAGACTCTTTCCAATTATGTCCCAGCAAGCGATGTCAATTGCGCTCATAGCCGAACTCGATTCAAGAGAGATGGAGGAATTGAAATCCTGTTTGTACCACTCCATCCTATTAGGTTCGACATCGAAAGGATCTCTTCCGACGAAAAGCTTAGCCATGTTGCTTACCATGTTAATCATCGCTTTCGCCCTCAAAGCGGCAACTGTTTCACCCCATCCAACGATTCCATCCGAGGTAGTAACTTTAACTAGGATCATTAGCGAGGCCCATTTCGCGGAAGTGACTTCTCTTCCCAAGAGGAAAGGTTCTATGCTCGTGATCTTTGGCAATCTGATAAAATTCGGATATTTGTCTGAAGATATGTCTTTCGCAAAATACGAACAGGCAAATATATCCAAACTGATCTGCCCACCATGCAAACTTCCGACAATTCTATTCTAAGACAAGAATCGAGAGATTTCTAAATGAAAGAATGCACGATTTCCAATGAGTGGAAGTTTCGCGATATAGAGTCGGTAATTTTTGAAAACCGGGATCTGAGGATTGTCGTATTATCCGGGAAAGGCACTGACATGTCTGAAATCACTTACAAGACTCTTGGCCTAAATCTTCTCTTTAGGAATCCATACGGACCGAGAAGTCCGGAGAAATTTCCTCCAATCAACCCTCACGAAGAGTTGTTCCGCGATTACACAGGAGGAGGCTGGAGCGATATACTGCCTAACGCGGGAGCTGCCTCGCTATTTGAAGGAGTCTCATTTGGGTTGCACGATGAAACTCCACTTCTCAAATGGTCCTCAGAGATAACCGAGCGCTCTGCAAACAAGGTTTCTGCGTCATTTCAAGTGCGACTAGTCAAGTATCCGTTTCTGGTGAAGAAGACTCTCAGTTTGAATAGCCAAAATGTTCTGGAAATCAAAGAATCTGTCACGAATGAGTCGAACAAGGATCTTCCTTTCTCCTGGCTAATTCATCCGACATTTTCCAGGACCTTCGCAAGTCCCAGCTCTACAATTGACATAAAGGGACAGAAAGTTTATCGAGTGAAGGATGCCAAGATCGAGGATTGGTATTTTCCTTCCTTCTCGGAACCTGATGGAACGCTGCGCAACTTCCTAAAGATTCCACCTGACGATCCAATAGTCAACAACACTGTTGTGCTTGGAGGTCTGGATGATGGAAGATACTCCATCTACAATCCCGAACTTCGGTTGCGCTTTACGCTTTCATGGCCAAAAGAGATATTCAGATATGTATGGTATTACCGCAATTTCAAATCACCAGATTACCCATATTATGGCAGGTCGAGTTTCCTTGCCCTCGAGCCGTGCACCAGCATGCGAAGTGGTCTCTCGGCCCAAGTTCACAATGGAGACGCCATGTTGCTGCATGCTGGCAAATCGCTGGACGCGACTATCCATGCTAAAGTCGAGGCTGTCAGCTTTTAATTTTAGGTCAGAGCGTTCAGGCAAATTTTCCAATAGAATCGAGATTACTCGAGTCCCGTCTCCTGCCGAGCTTCAGGAAAACCAGGCTTAAGACGAGCACTGGTGCCTCGACATAGAGAAAGACAGATCTGAGTCCGAATGTGCCTACGATGGCTCCCATGATCGGCAAACTCGCGGACGTAACTATTTGATCTATCACTGTAGAAACTGAATTGGCGGTTGTGAATTTTTGTCTAGAAGCGGCATCGGCGATATAATTTGACGATGTGGGAAAGTAAAGGCCGTGGGCGTAGCCCAGCAAGGCAAAGCTCAGTGCAAGCTCCCCAAGGGAAGAAGAGTCATAGATCAATGCCAATCCTACTATGGTTGTAGCACTTACGGTTATCACCAAGTAATACTTGGAAGCTCTGATTCGACTCAGAAAGATTCGTACGATAAAAGACGTGACAAAAAAGAGAGCAAACAGTGTTTCAATTGTGACGTAGCTTGCTCCGAGTTCATTCTTAGAAAATATTCCCCCAAATGTCAGTAGCAACGCAAATGGCACTGAGAAGATTTCATTGGAAAGAACTCCTAGCACATAGTTCCTATTCCGTAGAAAGCCGAGATCGAATCTACTCCGGATTGTGAGCTCGGCATCGTGTCTAATCAGCGAAAAGAACACGAGAGAAACGACAAGAATAGGCGCAAAGAGCGCCATTGAAAGTGCGAGATTGTCAGAAGAGAGGCTCAGAACGAAGCCCTGAAACGCCGGGCTCAAGACAAGGCTAGCGCTTAGGGCAGCCGTGAAGAGAATCACATTTCTTTCTCTTTTCTCTCCGGGACTAGTCAAGATTACGGATGCGAGAAGCAAAACTGACGCAGGTGCTGTCCAGAAATAGACAAAAGAAGAGACAACCGCTAGCATGAGAGGATTGCTTATGAAGAGGTAAACCGGAAGAGCTGCGGAGATTCCGACTAGGCTGAGTAGCAACCCGTTGCTCACGCTGATGCCCTTGACAGTTATGTATCCTAGCGACAAGATTGGAAAGATGCTCGACATGGCAACTATCAACGATACGAGAAAATCTGAGCTGTGAAGCACGTATTTTGCAAATAGAGGGATAGTCGTTTGCAACATGATGCTGGTGGCCCTATAGGCCATCGTAAGTACAAGCAGTATCACTAGCTTCGTATCTTGTCCTAGTCGCAAAACTGAGCTTTACACTCCGATTCGAGGGACAACTAATTCAGTGAAGATACTTTACGGATTAGCTGTGAAGGAAAAACAAACAGCTTGTAGATAAAAATGGGTGGCTAACTTACAACCTGACCGTTTCTGACAAAGCAGGAAACAAAGTGACCGGATTTCATCTCCACTAGTGTGGGTTCCTGCGGGATGCATATGTCAACTCCCAAAGGGCATCTAGGATAGAAGCGGCATCCATTGAAATCAAGCTTGACTGACCTGAGCGTAGTATCCTGCTTCGCAGACCAGCTTTGCGTGCCCTTCAGTCTCGGGGCCGATTTCAAAAGGAGTTCAGTGTACGGATGAAGTGGAGAACCAATCACTTCATCTGAAGCACCTATCTCGACTATTTTACCTCGATACATGACGGCTATCCTATCGCTTATGTATTGAGCGACCGCGAGATCATGCGTGATGAAAATAATTGTAAGCTTGTTTCTCTGGTTCAGGCCTTTCAGAAGCTCGAGGATTCCCGCCCTCAAGCTGACATCGAGCATGGAGACTGGCTCGTCTGCAATCATTATCCTGGGCTCTACTATCATAGCTCGCGCAACCGAGACCCTCTGCCTTTGCCCTCCGCTGAGCTGGTTTGGATACTTGCTCCAGACTTCCTGAGCATTCAGTCCAACGAGGGCTAGCGTTTCTTCTATCTTCTTGCGCGCCTCTTCATTGTTGTTGACAAGATTGAATTTTTTGAGAGGAATGTTCAGTGTATCGTAAACAGTCGAAAGCGGATTGAAAGTGCTGTAGGGATCTTGGAATATCATCTGAGCTGACTTCCAGAGTTTCTTCAATTTGCCTCTCTTTCCGAAGACAACTTCCTCACCTTCAATCTTGACTTTTCCTGACGTTGGCTTTGTTAGAGCGACAATTGCTCTTCCGAGTGTGGTCTTGCCGCTGCCGCTTTCACCGACGAGAGAAAGAACTTCTCCATGCATGACGTTTAGGTTCACTCCATCGACAGCTCTTACAAGGCGATCCTTGCGAAGGCCGGTCATGCCCATTTCATGGCTCGCCTTGAAGTGCACCTTTAGATCTTGTACCTGCACAAGATAATCTGAAGACAGGTTCACTTTGTCCTCAACCAGCATGATACTAGATCCTTTCCGTTATCTACGAGGGAAGGTTCTTTCTGTTTGCATCGCTCGAATGCGTAGGGGCAGCGCGGGTGAAATCGACAACCCAAGGGCGGGTTAAGCAGGTCAGGCGGAGAACCGGAGATTCCTTTTAGAACAGTCTTCCCCCTGCCTATTACCGGAACAGCGTTTAGAAGTGCTTCAGTGTATGGATGTTGTGGGTCAGCGATTACCTGTTTTGTCGGGCCTACTTCGACTAACTTTCCAGCGTACATTATAGCTATCCTGTCACTGATCTCGCTCATGATGGACACATCGTGAGTAATTAGAACAACTGTCAATCCAAACTTCTTTTGCAGCTCTCGAAGCGTTCTGAGTATGCCGGCCTGGACGACTACGTCAAGTGCGGTAGTGGGCTCGTCGGCGATGAGAATTGAAGGAGAAAGGCATAATGCAAGCGCAATTATCACCCTCTGTCGCATCCCTCCGCTCAGTTCGTGCGCGTAGGAATAAGCTCTCGAAGGATCAATGCTCACGATTTCGAGAAGCTCCTTGACATGTTTTCTGGCCTGCTCTTTTGTTATCGCGCTGTGCTGAATCATCGTTTCGACCATTTGAGACTCGACGGTCTTGACAGGATCAAGAGCATTCATGGCCGATTGAAAGATCATCGCAACTTTTTCCCATCGGAATCTTCTGAGAGTCTCACCCCGCATCGACAGGATGTTTTGATCATTGACCAAGACGGAGCCGTTTGTCACTTTGCCAGGAGAATTCATTCTGAGGAGAGTCATGGCGAGCGTCGTCTTTCCGCAGCCCGACTCGCCAACAAGGCCCAGAATTTCTCCTTTTAAAATATCTAGATT
>VFSW01015162.1_pt1 | contig 10615 bp, 8 predicted proteins | sample 5358111 | NCBI WGS metagenome assembly VFSW01 (sample SAMN11554181, study PRJNA540505) | mine drainage metagenome | isolation source: sediment from site ElyBrook_90M | place: USA: Ely Copper Mine, Vershire, VT | collected 2017
CTGTTCTTCGCCATAGTCGTCCGTTCGCGGTGCCAGTCTTGGACGATAGTTTGCGCCTCGTGTACCGAGTCGGCCGACACGAGCGTATGAGTCGGCAAGGTAAATAGTCGCGCGGCAAGGCGCTTGGCGTTTGGAAAAGGGCCCTGCGTCCGTACGGATTCAGGAATTCCGGATATTAGAGGTAACTCGCTACCGTAAAGACGCGAAGCGCCCAACCCCATGCGTTGGAGCGCAGTTACGATCACGTCTCGGCTTGCTCGGTCGGGGCCGAGCAACGCAAGTCTTACTGGCTCCGGCTCTGGTCTTTGGTTGCTCGATCGCAGTTCGTCGATCCCCCATTGATGCCAGTCGCTAAGCACGGGCTCCCAGGGCTTCCGTAGATAGGCGGGTACACGGCGATACAGCTCGAATGCTGCGCTCACCCGCCGCGCTACCCGATCGGGTAGGGAGAATACGCCGTCTAGGGGCTTGTATGCGACGGCCCCGAGGCCGGTCCAAGGCAACGCGGACAGGAGTCCGTATACCTCGGGACGTGTGAGGGCGTTAAAAGCGGCTGCGGCGAATCGACTCGCAAGGAGTCGAGTCTTAAACGGGAAGCGATGAGCCGCAGCGGAAGCCGGATCCTCGTGTGGCTCTGTAGTGACCAGTGCGCCTCCGTGCAGGAGGTTCAACGGCTTGCCTCGGCCGAAACTGAGCACGACGTAATCACCCGGCCATTCCGTGTCGGCGCGTGGGAGATGTTGCGCGCTGTCTTGAATGAGCGCGATACCCCGCGACCGACAGAACGAGCGCAACACCGCGGCGTCATCACCGACACCCAAAAGGTTTACCGCGACAATCGCGACGGTATTTTGAGTGGCGCCGCGTTCAAGGTTTTGTTGGCAATAACCCCAGCCCCGCGCCGAAACATCGACGAGCCGCGGGAGCACGGACGCATGGATACATGCGGCGACGAGATCCGGGCAACCGTACGCAGGCAGAATCACCTCAGGGGCCCTGGTAGAGGACCGCGCAGCACACTCGCGAATCGCGTGAGACAGCGCCGCGGTTCCCGAGGCGTAAATCGTAACGCGGCGATTTCCAAAAAAATGCGCCATCGACTGCGCATTGGCAAGCCTTCCCGTCGTCAGGGGCACGGCTCGACGGACCGGCGGGAGGGCGCGCAGTCTCACCGCTTGGACGGCTCCCAAGTGAGAATCGTGCGACCCGATAGGGTCAAGAGGCTCGCGTGGAGAATGGCGACGTTGACTTCGACGAAATATGCCCCGATCCGGAATAAGCTAATTTGTCGTAGACCCGGTGCGACTCGGGACGCCACCGGGAGGAGGTATAACGCGATTTGGGCGCCCAAGGTCACTCGATACAGGACGCTGCTCAATGCCAGCACGGCGTTAATGCAAAGCGCGCCAATCAAGAACCAGGGGGTCGCCCAGCGCATGATCTTGTGGCTGAACACCTCGAAGGAAAATCGGCCGTAGCGAAGTGGGTTGAGTACCCCTGCCCGGACACGCAGCGCGTTCATCCCGCGTGTCACCGTGCGTACCTTGCGTTGGTACTCCTTGCGGTCGTCAACTATGTTCTTGTAGTAACCGATGACACGCCGATCTGATACCGCTTGCAGGCCGAGATCAGCACAGCTCAGCGCCGCGCCAAAGTCACTCGGTACGCGATTGTCCCAGCGTTGGCAGACGTTGCGACGCACCGCAAAGAACGAGCCGCTGAGACCAACGAGGGAGTGGAAGCGGGTTTCCAAGTCGCGTAGCCACATTTCGTAGCGCACATACGTCCCTTCGCCTTGCAGTGTGCCATCCGCGGTGATGAATCGATCGACGCTCGAGACCGCGCCGACGCTTGGGTGGCTAAAGGCGTCCAGAACATGGAGTAGGGCATCCCGAGGCAGGATGGTGCCAGCATCCGTGAAGACTATGAGATCCGCATCGGTTGCTTCGACCGCCAATTCTTGCGCAAATTCCTTTCCCTTGCGCACCGGAGACCGCACCAAGCGGATCCCCTTGCAGGCGTAACTGCTTACGATCACGTCCGTGGCGTCATCCGAGGCATCCGAGGCGACCATCACGTCAAGCGCCGCACCAGTGGCCTGCAATTCGAGAGTATTGTCGAGTTTCGCGGCGATCTTGCTCGCTTCGTTTCGTGCGGCGATCACCATCGCGACCTTGCGTACCGGAATCGGGTTCGCGGGCTGGATTTGCCGGCGCGGCAGGATTAACAGAATGACCGGATACCAGAAGTAGCTGTAGGAGGCGCCGACCACACACAACCAGAAAATCGCAATCATCACGCGGATCCTGTTGCAAGTGTCGAGGGCTCTTGAGTCGTTGAACGTGTCCACGCGGATAGCACGACTAGCGTCCAGATCTCGTTCGCCGAGGGGCCGCGTTCGGAAAGGTATTGATCCCAGAGCGCGCGAATCGCCGCGGGGCCGATCGGGAATAGCTCGTGGAACGCTGGATAGTTCAGCATGTCGCTGGCCCAGTCGCGTAAAGGTCCGCGGAGCCATCGGTCGATCGGCACGGTGAACCCCATCTTCGGCCGTTCGATCAACTGGCGCGGTACATAGCGATCCAGAATCGCTCGCAGCAGCCATTTGGTGGTTCTGCCTCGCAATTTCATCTGGTTCGGTAGCCGCCAGCTGAACTCGACCAGGCGGTGGTCGAGAAGCGGCAGGCGTGTCTCCAGGCTCTGGGCCATGCTTTCTCTGTCGAGCTTGGCCAAATTATCGTCCGGTAGGTAATTGATCTGATCGGCGAGCAACATCGACGAGAGATCCGCATTGAAGTTCGCTGGCCATTCGCGCGGGGGAAGATCGGGGTTCCGTGTCAGTAGCGACGGAGTCACCCACCAGGATGTCAATTGCGAGTAGGCATCGCGAAACTCCGCGGCGCTTAGCATCCGAGCAAGTTTTCGCCGAGTCTCCGCCGTACCGGCCTGGCTGCCCAGGTGGGCCAGGTGCCTGACCCACCAGGACGACCCGCCGGAAGGACGCGTGTCCAGAAACTTGACGATTCGCCGGCGCAGCGGCAGTGGAACCCAGCGTGTACGGCGCCAAAGATTCGGTGCCAACGTATAGCGATTATATCCAGAAAAGAGTTCGTCTCCACCGTCGCCGGAGAGCGCCACGGTCACCTGAGTTCGTGCCAGCCGGGAGATCAGGTAGACTGGGAAGAAGGAGCCGTTAGCCGTCGGTTCATCCATCCAATGTACGATCGACGGTACCTGCTCGACGATCTCGCGCTCGCTCAGCAAAAATTCCTCGTGATGCGTGCCGAGGTGATCGGCGATCGCCCGGGCGTGCCGGGATTCATCAAATTGCCGGTCATCGAACGCGACCGTGAACGTGCGGACCGGCTGGGTCGACTGGCTCTGCATCAGTGCGGTGACCAACGAGGAGTCGATCCCGCCGGAAAGAAATGCGCCCGTGGGAACGTCCGCATACGATTGCATACGTATCGAGTCGCGTAACAACGCTTCGCATTGGTCGACCGTTTCCATCTCATCCGTGACCAGTGCTTGCAGCCCGTCAGCCGCAGCGGCTGTACAGCTCCAGTAGCGTCGAGCCTTGAGCTCGCCGGGAGAGGTGGTTTGCTCCGGATGCACCCAATCCTGCGTAAGGTAGTGATCGCGCCCGACACGAACCGTGAGTACGTGCCCTGGCGGCAGCTTGTAGACACCTTGGTACATCGATAGATGGCCTGGCACGCAGCCGTCGCGCAAATACGCGTTGACGGCGCCGCCGTTGATCCGGCGTTCGAAGCCGGGTATTGCTCGAAACGCTCGCAGTTCCGAGGCGAAATACAGGTATCCCGAGAGCGTGCTGATGTACAGCGGCTTCTCTCCCATTCGATCCCGTGCGAGATGTAATGCTTGATCCCTGTCGTCCCACACGGCAAAGGCGAACATGCCAACACAGCGCGTGAGCGCGCCGTCGACGCCCCATTCCGCCACGGCCGCGAGGAGCACCTCGGTGTCGCTCTCGCCGCGGAAGCTGTGACCCATGACACGCAATTGCGAGCGCAAGTCCTTAAAATTATAAATTTCGCCATTGAACGTCACCCAGAAGCGTTCAGCATAGCCCATCGGTTGCCGTCCCGACTCCGTCAAGTCGATGACTGCGAGCCGACGGTGAGACAAGACAGCGCGTTCCGAAGCCGACGTCCAGAGTCCGGCCGCATCGGGACCACGGTGGATCATCATTTGGGCCATGCGTTCGACGACGTGATCGAGCCGATCGGGCAATCCGTCGAGGTTTGACTTCAAGACAACGGCCCCGGCTATTCCGCACATAGTGTTTAAAATCCCGTCTGAGAATCAAGTTGCGAGTAGGGTATTGGACTTCTGGCTATGATAAACACGAGCGTACTATCTAAGAATTGGCGACATCCTAAGTCGTTGGCAGAGTATTGCAATGAAATCCATCTTGATCTTGCTGCCTGGTCAGTCCAATACGGGCTATGCGATCGGACCGTTGGATGGGACTTTCGTGAAGCTCCCTCTGTCGCCTCTATTGGCTACTGTTGAGTATGTGCATGATTTCGAATCCTGGGTCGTCGACTGCCTTGTCATTTGAACGTGACTTTTGGGGTACGCTCGAATCCAATTGAGGTCATCATTGATGGACGATAGCAAAGAACGAATGTCATCCTCGCCTCTGGGCGTTACAGCGACACGGCCGATTTCTGAGCGCAGGGTTTATGACGCAGTATTTTTGACCTGGGAGCGACATCGTCGAACAATTGGCATTGCCGATTATTTTGATATCCCTGTATTGGAAATAATCAACGAGGGGTCACGTTGGCGCCGATATCCGCGGCAGATCTGGCGAACGTTTAAGGCGCTCGTTCGGTCATCGGTAACCAGGATACTGGTCCAAAATCCCTCGCTCGTGCTAGGTATCACGGCCGTGCTGTGGCGCGGAATTTTCGCGCGCACTCGGCTTTTGGTGATCGACGCCCACAACCAAGCGGTCGTGCCCTATCTGTCCAACAATTTTTTGGTGCGAGCACTTTCTCAGTTCGTGCTGAGGAAAGCAGATCTCACGTTGGTGACCAATCGATTCCTTGCCGATATTGTGGAAAGCTATGGTGGTCGCGCGCTGGTGCTGCCAGATCGACTGCCAGCCGTCTTGCCGCGTCCGGCATTACCCCTGGAATCAACCCAGCCAATGCGCATATTGGTGATCGCCACATTCGCCCCGGATGAGCCGATTGAGACGATATTACAAGCAGCTCGGCAAGCCGGATCGTTGATGCAGCTTTCCTTCACTGGGGATTTTCGCAAACTCCCGGCTTCCTCGCTCGCACGCGCGGGGGACAATGTGCATTTTTTGGGATTTCTCGAGGAGGCCGCGTATTGGCAGGCCATGGCCGAGACGCATGCGGTGCTCGATCTAACGCTGATGCCGGACTGTTTGGTGTGCGGTGCGTATGAATCGGTTGCAATCGGCCGTCCAGTTGTACTATCGGACACCTTGGCGCAGCGCGAGTATTTCCGAAGTGCTGGTATTTATGCTGAGCCAACTCCCAAATCGATCGCCGAAGCGCTGACGTCACTACGCGAGAATTACGTCAACGCGGTGGCGGCCGTGACGCAGCACCGCGAGCTTCTCGCGCGTGAGTGGGAAAGTCTTGCCGCCCAAGCGGCCGAACGGATCAACGCGCTCGGTTAGCCCCGCTACTATATGTTCGATCCTCGCCTGAGGGGTCTGCTCCGCCTCTGTCAATCAGATGCAGGGTTGGCCTCGACGAGCTTCGAATATAGTTGCTCAAACCGTCCCGCGACCATACGCGGATGATAATAGTTGCGTACTTTATCCTGGCCCTTGCGTCCCATTGCCTCTGCGAGTTTTTGATCGAGGATGAGGGCCGCAATGACAGACGCCATGAGTTTGGCATCTTCGGGGTCGACTAGAAAACCCTCTAGGCCATCGCGGATGATCTCGGTGGCGGCCCCGAAAATGGATGCGACCACCGGCCTGGCTTCCGCCATCGCCTCGATCAGCACCATGCCGAACGGTTCGGGCCACGTCGAGGCGTGAACGACGACCGTGCATTTGCGGTAGAAGGCCCCAACGTCGGAGACGCGGCCGGTGAACTCGAAATTATTCGGGTAGGCGGAGTTGCGAGCGATTTCGACGCACTCATCGAGATATTTCGGATCGCCGTCCGACGCATCTCCGACGATGTAGACCCGTAGGGTTGGAAATTGCGCCAACACCTGTATTGCCGCCCTTAGAAACTCCTTCTGTCCCTTCCAGTCCGTCACTCGACCGAAGATGCCGATCGCGGGCTCCGCCGGTAGGGGCGGCGGCGGACCACTTGGGATCTGCTCCACGAAATTCGGAATCTCGTGAATGCGTCCAGGATCGATGCCGGCGCGGATGGCGGATTCGGTCACCGCGTGCGAAATGGAAACGAACGCCCTGACATGGCGAAAATTGCGTCGCCCGCTACCATCCATGTGCGGGGAAACGAAGCCGTGAAGGTGGTAAATGATCGGGATTCCGAGGAGTCGCGCCGCCCACATCGGTTCCATCGTGTAGTTGTTGACGTGCACGAGGTCGACCTGGAGTTTGCGGTAGAGGCCGATGAGTCGGAGCAGATACGGGAGATTGGCGATCAATTCCGCGGCCATCACGAGGATCTCGAGGCCTCGCCGTAGTGGTGCCCAGCGAACCCGCCGGTGGATTGCCCCCTTCCATCGCCCCATGGTCACGTAATCGAGCCGGGGCGCGAGTAGACGCACCGGCGCGGCACCCGCGAATCCGGGGGTGACGAATCCGTCCTTGCAGGCGCTCACGAGCGAGGCCTGGACGCGCCGCGGATCGAGATGTTTGAGTAGGTTTCTCGAGACCACGAGTGTCCCGCCGAAGGCGCTCGCGGTGTCCACGATCAACACCCGAACCGGGCGCGCCACGAGCGAAGCCGTCGGATCGGCGAATCCGGGAGAAGACGATCCCGACGCGGGCATCGTAGGTTCATCGGGTGACTCGGGCGTCATCGGATAATGCGATCCTGGGCCTCTATCGCCGGTCGAGCGCCGTACGTGCGGTGGCGATCGGGCGAGCCGTCGCCCATTCCGGAAAGTCCCGTCCGAGAAGACGCGAGAGGTCCTCGATTTGGCGCCGCAAGGGCTCGGCGATCTCACGGCGCAGTTCCGGTAGGGAGCGTTGCGTCTCGTGCTCATCGACGGAGGTGTACGCGCGTCGCTTTGCCCAACCCTTGAGCGAACCGGGAACGTACGGCGAGATGCGGTCCCACACAGTCGAATATTCGATCCGATTCAGGATTCCGAAACCCGCGACGCCTGCCATGGCCTTCGGCTTTTGGTTGTGGGCGGTGGACTTCTCGCGGGCGATCGGTGCCGGAGGCAAGCCGAGCCACTGACAGAGTCGATCGAGTTCGCGTTGGGGATCCTCGATCAAGGCCTCGAACGTCAAGGTATAGAGCGCCTGCGGACCGAATCGGTCGAGGTAGGGTGCGAGCTGCATCGCGTAGTCGCTGAATGCCAGGTAATCCGGGCGTTCCTTGACCGCCTTCAACAACGGCCGGAGCTCGCCGCCGTGCACGGCGTCGCGAACGTTGTGCCAGTAGTGGCTCACGAGTCGCTCGAACGGGTCTCTCATGATGTAGATCAGGCGGGCGTCCGGATTGAACCGATGGAGGCGCTCGGCGACCCCCCGATAGACCGGGAGCTTCGTGTAATGCGTGCTCGACTCGCCCCGATACCGGCAGCGGTCGTCCTGCGCGAACAGGCTGAGGTACCAGTCCTCCCCCTTGGCGAGCGAGAGTTCCTCGACGAAATAGCCCGGTTCCTTCGTTTCGCTCATCACGATCTGCGGGTGCGTGTCGAGGTACTCGTGCAAGGACGTCGTACCGGACTTCATCGCACCGATGATGAAGAGATTCGGCCGATCGAGTACCCGGCTCATCGGGCGCACTCCGTGTCGGCCGGGTGCGCTCGCGACGCTTCGTCGATGAGCCGGTGTCTGTCGACCTTGCCGTTGGCGGTTCTCGGCAGGGTTTCCCGGAAAATGACCTGACTGGGTACCATGTGGGGCTCGAGGAGTGTTCCGCATCCGGCGCGTATCGACTGCAGCGTGAGGCCGAGCGCGGGGTCCGCGACGATCACGGCGCACACGGCCTCGCCGAGGAGCGGGTCCGCGATGCCGATGACTGCGGCTTCCTGCACGCCCGGGATCCGGTGCAACGCGCTTTCGACCTCGACGGGACTCACCTTTTCCCCACGGGTCTTGATGATGTCGTCCGTTCGGCCGACGAAGTAGAGCAATCCTTCGTCGTCCATCCGAAACAGATCGTGCGTGCACAGCACGCGCTCGCCCGGGAACGGGCCGGGTTTCAGCATTTCGTCGCTCAAATCGGGCCGGTTCCAGTAGCCCGCCATCACGTGAGGCCCTCGAACGTAGAGGATGCCCGTCTCGCCGGGTGGAACCGGGGTGCCGTCGCTGGAGAGTAAATAGATCTCGGTGCCCGGGATCGCCTTGCCGACCGACCCCGGTTTGGCGTCGACGAGTTCCGGTTCCAGATAACTCACGCGCTTGCACTCGGTGAGGCCATACATCTTGTAGAGTAGCGCCTGAGGGAAGATTTCGCGCAAGGCCCCGATGAATTCGTCGGGTAGCGCCGCGGCGGTGTTGGTCACGCGCGTGACCGAAGGGAAGCGCAAGGGCTTGCGCCGATGGGCGGCGATGAGCGTTGCAAAGATCGTCGGAACGCCCGGGAACACCGTGATGTGCTCGCCCGAGAGTCGCTCGAAGAGTTGCCCGAGGAACGTGAACGATCGCTCGAGCACGAGGCAGGCGCCGAGCGAGACCGCCATCAGGAGTTGGTAGAGTCCGTAGTCGAAGGACATCGGAAGCACGCACAATATGCGTTCCGCCGATGTCAATCGCAGGTACTCGACCAGGCTGCCGACGGTGAATACCATCGATTGGTGCCTCTGCATCACGCCCTTCGGTGTGCCGGTGCTGCCCGAGGTATACAGGATCGCGGCCAGGTCGAGCGGGATTACCGGTGTCGGAGCGGCGAGTGGCGCAGCGCTCGCCAAGGCCGCATCGAAGGATTCCGCGGGAGCGTTCCCCGTAGGGCCGGTCGCGAGAGTCGCCGGTCGGACGTCGAGCCGATCGAGTGCCTGTGCAACGAGGGTTCCGTGTCGTCCCTCCGCGATCAACGCGCGGGCGCCGCTGTCCCGCAGAATGACGCTGAGCTTCTCCGCCCGAGTCTGGGGGTGAATGAGCACGATCACGCCCCCGGCGATCAAGGTCGCGTAGATCGACACGACGCAGGCCCAGGAGTTCTCGAGCGCGATCGCGACCCGATCGCCGCGACCGCCGCCGCGCTCGCGAAGCGCCGTCGCGAGGCGCCGCGCATCGGCGAGGAGTTCGCCGAACGTGTGGCGCCGGCCTTCCGCGATGAGCGCGGGTCGCGCCTGCGTTTCCGGGGATTCGCCGCGCTCCAAGAGCGCATCGTGCAACAGGCGCTGGGCCTTCATGGGTCCTTTCGGGTGTGCCAAACGAGTTGGAAATTCTCTCAAATTTGGCGAACGCGGAACCGTGATCTATATCCGCTGGCGCTCAAACGATGAGGATATACTTTCGTACCAGCGCTTGATAGGGAGTTGCTCGCATGGACTTGCGTGCCGAGGTCAGGCACTTTATCGGTGAGAATTTTCTGCTGACGAGCGGTCCGATCGATCTGGCGGACGCCGAGTCGCTGACGTCGCGGGGTATCCTGGATTCGACCGGCGCACTCGAGCTGGTGGCGCATTTGGAAGCACGCTACGGGATCGCGGTGTCGGACGAGGAACTGCATCCCGACAACCTCGACTCGGTCGACCGGATCGCGGCGTTCATCGAACGCAAGCGCGCCTGAGTGCCGGGGAGGACTGGTCTGATCCGCCCGCCGGCCGAGGGGTGATTCGCGATGTGCGGCATTGCCGGAGCTCTGATCACGGATGAGGCGCGCAGCCGGCCCGATCTCGATCGGATGATTCGAACCCTGCGTCATCGGGGACCGGACGGGTTTCGCGTGCTCGATCTCCCGGGGTGTGGACTCGCGCACGCGCGGCTCAGCATCATCGACCTCGAGACGGGCGCCCAGCCGATCGCGAACGAGGACGAGACGGTCTGGACCGTGCTGAACGGGGAAATCTTCAATTACCTCGAGCTTCGCGAGGAACTCGAGGCGCTCGGCCACCGCGTCCGCACCCGCTCGGACACCGAAGTGATCGTCCATGCGTATGAGGCGTTCGGCGATCGGTTCGTCGAGCGGTTGATCGGGCAGTTCGCGATCGGCTTGTGGGACGAGCGACGCCGACGGCTGTTGCTTGCAAGGGATCGGGTCGGCATCCGGCCGCTGTTCTTGGCGCGAACCCGGGGATGGCTCCTGTTCGCGTCCGAGGTCAAGGCCATCCTGGCGGTGGCGCCGGAGGTCGCGCATCTGGACGGCCGGGGGTTGGCGCAGGTGTTCACCTTCTGGGGAACGGTGGGTGAACGGACCGTGTTCGAAGGGGTCCGCAGCCTCCCCGCCGGCCATCGGTTGGTGGTCGAGGGCAGCCAGGAGCGGCTCGAGCAGTACTGGGA
>VFSW01015163.1_pt1 | contig 10615 bp, 12 predicted proteins | sample 5358111 | NCBI WGS metagenome assembly VFSW01 (sample SAMN11554181, study PRJNA540505) | mine drainage metagenome | isolation source: sediment from site ElyBrook_90M | place: USA: Ely Copper Mine, Vershire, VT | collected 2017
CTCCCTGCGGCGGAGGCCAGGGGGTGCGCCCCGTGGCACCCCGCCGCAGGGCCGGGTTCAGCCGACGCGGCGGATGCGCCCGGTATGGGTGTTGATCGTGAAGCGGGCGATGACGCTGTTATCGGCCGTCGCGTAGGCGAAGCCGATCTTGTTGTCGCCCTGGGCCTTCACGTCCACCACCTTCCAGGTGTGGTTGCCGTTCCAGCGCAGAAACCCGGTGGCGATCGCGGTGGCGTCGGCCGACGTGATCTCGCGGTTTTTCGGATGGAACAGCAGCGCGAAGGTGCCCGGGGTGATCAGCGGGCGATGGTGACGTCCCCACATGCCGGGATGCGGCCCCCATGGATGGGGATGCGGCCCGCCGGGGCCTCCCATGGGGCCACCCATCATGCCCGGACCACCCGGCGGCGGAGGCGGCGGGGCGGCATGAGCGATGAGGCTGCCGGCCGTGCCGCCGGCAATCGCCAGCGCCGTGGCTACCGCAATCAGGGATTTGCGCATTCTGTGGTCTCCTTGTTGGCCGCGCCGTGTGGGCGGTAGGAGGGAGATGGGTCCCGCCCATCCCGTCCGCACGACACGCACGCGACGAAGTGAAACCGAGTGCAACAGGGGCTTGGGGCGACGCGGCGCGCGTGCCTATGATCCTGCAATGGACAACCCGCCCCATATCCTGGTGGTCGACGACGACCGCGAAATCCGCGACCTTCTGGCGCGCTTCCTGGAGCGCCACCAGATGCGCGTCACCGCCGCCCGTGACGCGCGAGAGGCGCGGCGGGCCTGGCCCCTGGGCCATTTCCAGCTGGTGGTCCTGGACCTGATGATGCCGGGGGAGAGCGGGCTGGATCTGGCGCGCTTCCTGCGCTCGCAATCCGATGTGCCGATCATCATGCTGACGGCGATGGGCGAGGAGACGGATCGCATCATCGGCCTGGAACTCGGCGCCGACGATTACCTGGCCAAGCCGTTCAACCCGCGTGAACTTCTGGCCCGGATCCGCGCCGTGCTGCGTCGCGCCGGCGATGCGGGGGCGGCGCGGGTCGAGGTGTCGGCCCGCGCGCTGCGTTTCGCCGGGTGGGAACTGGACCCCGCCCGCCGCCGCCTGCTGAACCCGGAGGGCGCGGAAGTGCCCCTGACCGGAGGCGAATACGACCTGCTGCTGGCGCTGGCGGAACGCGCCAACCGGGTGCTGACCCGCGACATGTTGCTGGACCTGCTGCGCGGGCGCCAGGCCGGACCATTCGACCGCGCGAGCGACGTGGCGGTCAGCCGCCTGCGGCGCAAGCTGGAGGATGACGGGCGGCGCGCGCAGCTGATCAAGACCGTCCGCGGCGGCGGCTACGTCCTGGCGGCAACGGTGGAGCGCGGATAACCGCCGGGCTGATCTGGACCTGAGCGCGGACCCAAGCGAGGTTCCATCGGGCCGGAAACCGCGCGGCATCTATGCTTCGGTCCGGAGGACGCGGTGACGTTTGCACCGGGGAGAGCCGGCGGCGGCGCGATCCTATTCCGCCGCCAGCACCTTGCGCGGCTTCGTCTGCACCACCGGCGTCAGCTCCGCCGCCCCGAACGAGCGCGCCCGCCGTTCGTTGCCGATCGGTCCATACAGCGTGCTCCGCTGCGCGGGCACCCGCCCGATGCCGCGGATCAGCCCCTCCATCGCCTCGGGCGGGAATTCCTGCCCATGCTCGGTGCCCGCCGCGCGCGAGATGCTTTCGTTCATCAGCGTCCCACCCAGATCGTTGGCACCGGCTTGCAGACATGCCGCCGCGCCCTCTGGTCCCATCTTCACCCAGGACGTCTGGATATTCGGGATCAGCGGATGCAGCGCCAGGCGAGCGACCGCGTGCATCAGCACCGCCTCGCGGAACGTCGGCCCCTTGCGCGCCAGGCCACGCAGATACATCGGCGCTTCCATATGGACGAACGGCAGCGGCACGAATTCGGTGAATCCGCCGGTTCGTTCCTGCTGGTCGCGCAGCGCGAGCAGGTGCCGCGCCCAGCTATCCGCCTGTTCCACATGCCCATACATGATCGTGGCGGTCGTACGCAGCCCCAATTGATGCGCTGCCGCCACCACGTCCAGCCATTGCTGCGTCATGATCTTATCGGGGGCGATCACGCGGCGGATCGGATCGTCCAGGATCTCGGCCGCGGTGCCGGGTAGCGTGCCCAGGCCGGCCGCCTTCAGCCGCGACAGAAACTCGGGCACGGACAGGCCCAGGGTCGCCGCACCCTGCGTGACCTCGAGCGGCGAGAACGCGTGGATATGCATCCCCGGCACTGCGGCGCGGATCGCGCGGCAGATGCCCAGATAGGTCTCGCCGGTGTAGTCGGGATGGATGCCGCCTTGCAGGCAGACCTCGGTCGCACCGCGGTCCCAGGCTTCGCGGGCGCGGCGCGTGATCTCCGCCAGATCCAGATCGTATGGGATGCCACGCAGTGCGTCATGCGTCTTACCCTTGGAGAACGCGCAAAACTTGCAGCGATAGTAGCAGATGTTCGTATAGTTGATATTTCGGTTCACCACGTAGCGGACGGTAGCGCCCGACACCGCGCGGCGCAGCGCGTCCGCTGCGGCGGTCACGTGCGCGCAGTCGGCATCACGGGCAGCGAATAGGCGGACGATATCGGCCGTATCCAGCCGCGCCCCGCCGGCGGCGCGGTCCACCGCCGCGGCCAGGGTCGCATCGGCTACAGCCAGGCGCGGAGCCGGCATCGCCGGGGCCAGCGCGCGGCCGGGCGCCCAATCGTCCTCGCGCGCGAACCCTTCCGCGTCGATCCCGCGCCGGACTGCGGTGGCGAGGGCAGGCGCGCACCAACGATCGGCGGTGAAGGCGAAGGCGGGATAGACCGGCAGGCGCGGCACCAGGACCTTGCCCGCCGCGGCGCTGCGTTCCGCCAGCGCGGTGATCTCCGGCCACGGCGCTTCCGGGTTCACATGATCGCGCGTGACCGGAGAGATGCCGCCCCAGTCATCGATCCCCGCCGCGATCAGCCGCGGATACACGCCCGGCGACAGATTGGGCGGCGCCTGCAGATGCACCTCCGGCGGCAGGATCAGGCGCGCCGCGGCCAGCGACCACAGGAGCTCGTCCAGATCAGGCTCGGGCGCGGCGTGCATCTTCGTGCCGGGCTTGGCACGGAAGTTCTGCACGATCACTTCCTGGATATGACCATGGGCAACGTGCAGGTGCGCGATGGCGCGCAGCGCGTCCAGCCGTTCGGCGCGAGTTTCGCCGATGCCGATCAGAATCCCGGTCGTGAAAGGCACCGCGGCCTGCCCGGCCAGACGGATGGTTTCCAGCCGCCGTTCCGGGCGCTTGTCGGGGGAGCCGTAATGCGCCCCGCCCGGCTCGGACAGACGCGGCGCGGTCGCTTCCAGCATCACACCTTGACTGACCGACACGGAGCGTAGCGCGGCGAGATCCGCCGCAGTCATCACGCCGGGATTCACATGCGGCAGCAAGCCCGTTTCCTTGAATACCAACGCGCACATAGCGGCGAGGTAGGAGATCGTGGTACGGTGGCCCAGCGCGTCCAGCGCCTCGCGCGCGGCGCGGTAGCGCAGTTCGGGTTTGTCACCCAGCGTGAACAGCGCCTCAGTACAGCCGGCGGCGGCGCCGGCGCGGGCGATCGCCAGCACCTGATCTGCGGTCAGATACGGGGCGTGACCGCGGCGCGGCGTCTGCGCAAAGGTGCAGTAATGACAAACGTCGCGGCACAGCTGCGTGAGGGGAATGAACACCTTGCGCGAGTAGGAAATCACACGCCCGAACGCGGCGTCGCGGCGTGCGGCGGCCTGCGCCATCAGCTCGGGGAGTGGCGTGGTCAGCAGGGCGGCGTCGTTCATCGTGGGCCGATCATGTCGGTGGCGAAGCGGTGCAGGCGTTCGGTGGTCTCGGACAGCGTGGGCGCCTGCAGTACCACGACAATCTGGCTGGCGCCGGCAGCGGCGAAGCCCGCCGCGTCGGCGCGCAACTGGTCGGCCTCGCCGGTGCAATACTGGCGCGTCCCGTCGGCAAGGCGTTTCGGCGCCCATTCGATCGGCTGGACCCACAGCAGGACCGTCGCCAATGCCACTGGATCACGACCGGCGGCCACGGCGGTTTCCCGCAGGCGGGCAATGCCGCCAGCCAGGCGCGCGGGGGTGTCGAACGGGGTTTCGTGGTTGTGGGATGCGGGCTACCAGGCGTCGCCGAACCGGGCGGTACGGCGCATCGCGGCGTCGGACTCCCCACCGACCCAGATGGGAACGCGGCGCTGGACCGGTTTCGGGCGGAACAGGAGCTCCTGAAAATTCACATCGCGGCCGGCGATGCTCGGCGCTTCCTGTTCCCACAACGCGCGCATCGCGGCCAGATAGGCGTCCGTCACCGCGCCGCGGCGATTGAACGGGGGGGCGCCGAGGGGGCCATACTCCTCCGCCATCCAGCCCACGCCGACCCCGGCGATCAGGCGGCCCTGGGACAGCACGTCGACGGTCGCCAGCATCTTCGCCGCCACCACGGCCGGGCGATAGGGCACCACCAGCACGGACGGGAGAAGTTTCGCCCGAGACGTGATGCCGGCCAGGTAGCACAGCGCGCCGAGGACATCCAGGCACTCCCCGGTCTGCGTGCCAACCCAGATACCGTCTTCCGTGTACGGGTAGCGCGTGGCGACGCCGCGCGGCAGCACCAGGCGGTCGGGAATGCCGATGGTCGCGTAGCCGAGGTCATCGGCGGCGCGCGCGACCGCACCCAGGCCCTCCGGCCCCGCCAAAGCGCCGCGGGCGCCGATATGAATGCCGAACTGCACCGCCGTCCCCCCGGGTTCCTGGTGTCCACGGTATCCTGTGCTACCCTGCCCGCCAACGCAAACCATGGCCCACCCCTGGGCGGAGGAACTCCCATGCAGATCGGATGCAGCGCACCCACCAGCGGCGCCCTGACGGCCCCCGACACGATCGCGCGCATCGCCACCGAGGCCGAGATGCTGGGCTTCGCCTATGTGACGGTCAGCGATCACATCATCATCCCGACCGATATCGGCTCGCGCTATCCGTATTCCGACAGCGGCGAATTTCCGTCCGGCGCCCGTGTCGATCGGCACGAACAGTTGATGACGGCGATGTTCATCGCGGCGAAGACGTCCCGGCTGCGGATCGTCACCTCGGTGATGGTGGTGCCGCACCGCCCGCCGGTCCTGACCGCAAAGCTGGTAGCGACCCTGGACGTGCTGTCCAAAGGGCGGATCACGCTGGGGATCGGCGCGGGCTGGATGGAGGAGGAGTTCAACGCCGTCGGCACGCCGCCCTTCACCGAACGCGGCGCGGTGACGGACGAGACGATGCGCGCCTGCCGCGAGCTGTGGACCAAGGAAGACCCGGTGTTCGACGGCAAATACGTGAAATTCAGCAACGTCGTGTTCCAGCCCCGACCGGTACAGCAGCCGATCCCGATCTGGGTCGGCGGCGAAAGTGGCCCGGCGCTACGGCGGACGGCCGCATATGCCGATGCGTGGTACCCGATCGGGACCAATCCGACGCATCCGATGGACACGCTCGGCCGCTACAAAGCGGGCGCGGCGCGGCTGCGGGCACTGACCGAAAAAGCCGGGCGTGACCCGGCAACGGTCGGGCTGGCGTATCGCGTGTCCTCCAACCCCGAAGCGCAGCCGAAGGGCATGGTGGATGGCGAGCGCAAACTGTTCACCGGGGGGGCGGCGGACTTCGCCGGCGACATTCGCGCGCTGCGCGACATGGGCGTGGGGTCCGTGGATTTCGGCCTGTTCGGTCCGACCCTGGCGGCGACACTCGACAACATGCGCCGATTCCGCGACGACGTAATGGCGCACGTATAGGAGACGCTCCAATGCAACTCGGCATGACCTTGAAGATGGGGGGTGCCACACCGCATCCGGACATGGACGTGGTGCTGGAAGCGGAGCGGTTGGGATTCGGGCAGGTCTGGGTGGGGGAGTCCTATTCCACCGACGCGGTCTCGCCGGCCGCCTGGGTTCTGGCACGGACCTCGAAGATCAAGGCCGGGACGGGAATCATGCAGATCCCCGCGCGCACGCCGGCTTGCACGGCGATGACGGCGATGACCTTGGCGGCGCTGTCGGGCGGCCGGTTCCTGTGCGGCGTGGGTATGTCCGGCCCACAGGTGGTGGAGGGCTGGCACGGCGTCCGCTATGGCAAGCCGATGACGCGGACGCGGGAATATATCGCGATCCTGCGCCAGATCCTGGCGCGGGAGCGACCTCTCAGCTTCGCCGGCGAAGAATACGCCATCCCCTATGACGGCGCGGATGCGACCGGGCTGGGCAAGCCGTTGCGTTCGATTATCCATGGCGATCCGGGTCTGCCGATCTACACCGCCTCCATCACGCCGGCCGGGCTGCGCACGGCGGGGGAAGTGGCGAACGGAACCCTGCCGATTTTCTATTCACCCGATCAGCCGGGGATCGTGTCCGATCCGTTGCTGGAGGGGCGCAAACGCGCCGGGCACGCGGACCTGGCTGGGTTCGACGTGGCGCCTTATGTGCGCACCCGCATGGGCGAGGATGTGGCGGCGTGCCGCGACGCGATCCGCCCGGAACTGGCGCGGTATATTGGCGGGATGGGCGCGCGGGCGAAGAACTTCTACAACGACGTGGCGCAACGCCTGGGCTATGCTGACGCGGCACGCAAGATCCAGGACCTGTATCTGGACGGGAAGAAGACCGAGGCGGCGGCAGCCGTGCCAGATGCGTTGATCGACGAGATCTCGCTGGTGGGTCCCGCCGCGCGCATCCGCGACCGGCTGGCGGCGTGGCAGCAGGCGGCCAAGGCGGGGCATGTTGGCACGATGGTGCTGTCCGGCGCGTCGATGGCCGCGATGCGGGTGGTGGCAGAGGCGGTGCTGTAGCGCGCTCGCATCGGATCAGTCCCAGCCGACCGACCGATAGTCCATGGGCGCCGATACCGGCTACATCATTGCGTTGTGGGTCGGACTCGGGGCCACCTGGGTGTTCATGGCGATGGGCCTGACGCCCAGCGTTCCCGCACGGGGACGCGCTGCTCTCCGCCTGACGCGCAGGATCGCCATGGTCCTTTTGGTGCTCCTGCTGGTGGATCGGCACGGCGCCCGGATGATCGCTGCCACGGCCGGCTCAAGCACCGCCATTGGCGCGCTTGGCGTGGCGATCTGCGCACTCGGCGTAGCCGTGGCGGTACAGGCGCGGGTCGTTCTCGGACGGAACTGGGGCATTCCCATGTCGCGCAGGGTGGACCCGGAGCTGGTGACGTCCGGGCCGTACCGCTTCGTGCGCCATCCGATCTATAGCGGAATCCTCCTGGCCATGGTCGGCTCCGCGCTCGCGACCGGTCCCATCTGGATCGGCGCGCTGGTCCTGAGCGGCAGCTACTTCCTGTACAGCGCAGGACGAGAGGAGGCATTCATGCTGGAACGATTCCCCGAGCAGTACCCACCGTATCGGCGGCGGACGAAGATGTTGATCCCGTTCGTTCTGTGAGTCGCGCCAGGCCAATGCTGTTGCGGGACGCCGGGACCGCGAAGCAGGAGATCGTCTCGCCCTCAAGCACCGCGCAGGTCAGCGCCCCGCCCAGACCGGCGCCGGTATCAAGGCCGATGCGCTGCGCGGTGATCTCGGGTGCCGGGGTCACGCTGTGGCCGTGGACCACGACAGCACCGAAATCCGTCTCCGCCGTCAGGAACGGGAGGCGGATGGTCAGGATGTCGGCGCGGCGCTGCCGCGATAACGCCACGCCGGGACGCAGGCCGGCATGGACGAACAGATAGCTGCCGGCACGATGCGACAGCTTCAGGCTACGCAGGAACGTCAGCTGCGCGGCGGGGATGCGGGCGGACCAGTCCGAAGCCGGCACGTCCGCGGCGATGCCCCAGCTCGCCAACGCCACCTCCCCACCCTCCGCGCGGAAATCGGTGGCGTCCGGGGCGCTGCCGGAGAGGGCATCCAGCAAGCGCTGCTCGTGATCGCCGCGCAGCGCGATCAGCGGCGCCGGGCCGCCCGTGGCCAGCAAAGCCAGCACGCCGGCACTATCGGGTCCGTATCCGATGTAATCTCCCAGCAGCACGATCTCAGCCGCGACGGGTCGGGCGGCGAGGTCGGCGGTGATGCGTGCGAACACCGCGCGCAGCGCCTCCGCACTGCCGTGCACGTCACCCACCGCATACACGCGCCGGCCCGGCGGCAGCCAGCCCGGCGCGGCGCCCGCCGCGCGCGGGGCGGTGTATTCCGCAACCGAAGGCGGACGGACCAGGCGCCTTACCACCCCTGGCCGCCGCCGGAGGGGGCTGATAGGCTCGCACCCGCCGGCAGCAGGAAGCGGAGGACAACGTTGACCACCATCACTTTTCCCGTCGAAGCGTCCCACATCATGATGTTCGCCCGCGCCGTGGGCGACACCAACCCAGTCTATCACGACGCAAGCGCGCCCGGCGGGATCATCGCACCCCCCACCTTCGGCCAGGCCGTCGCGCAGTTCGACCCTGATTACCATCTGCGCCCGAAGCCGGGCCAGCCCTGGTTCGGATCGGGCAAGACCAAGTCGGGCGTGGACAAGGCCCCCTCCGCCGGCGGACTGCATGCCGAACAGCATTTCGAATATCTCCGCCCGCTGCGTCCCGGTGACGTGCTGACGGTGTAGATCAAGCCGGGTGCGACCTGGGAAAAGGAAAGCAAGCGCGCCGGTAAGCTGACGTTCCGCGAGCGCATCGCGGAATACCGCGATCAGAAGGGCGAACTGGTGCTGATTGCGCGCGGCGTCGGCGTGACCACCGAACGCCCCGTGGATCAGGGCTGAGAGGAACCGCAGATGGCACTCCATGCAAGCCGGCTCAAGCCCGGCGATACCCACAGCGAAACGGTGGTCGAGAACCTATCGCGCACGCAGATCGTGCAATACGCGGGCGCGTCGGGTGACTACAACCCGCTCCACTCCGATGAGGTGTACACCACCCAGGCCGCGGGCTACCCGTCCGTGTTTGCGCATGGGATGCTGACCATGGGGCTGACCGGCAAGATGCTGACCAACTATGTGGGCGATGGACGGCTGACCAAATTCGGCGTGCGCTTCACCAACCAGGTCTGGCCGGGGGACACTCTGGTTTCCACCGCGACCGTCACCGAGGTGGGCGATGGAATCGTGAAACTGGACGTGGTCACGACCAACCAGGACGGCAAGGACGTGGTCCGCGGCAGCGCGGAGGCGCGGATCGACCCGTGAGCGACCCCCCCGGCACCAGATGAGCTTGCCGGATCCGACCGGGGCCTCCCCGGTCATGGCGCAATGGTTCGCGATGAAAGCAGCGCATCCGGATGCGTTGCTGTTCCTGCGCATGGGCGACTTCTACGAACTGTTCTTCGCCGACGCGGAAGCCGCCGCGCAGGCGCTGGACATTGCGCTGACCGCGCGTGGGGAGCACGCCGGCGCGCCGATCGCGATGTGCGGCGTCCCGGTCCATGCCGCGGACGCCTATCTGGCGCGGCTGATCCGGCGCGGCTTCCGCGTCGCCGTCGCGGAACAGATGGAAGACCCGAAGCTGCGCACCGGCAAGGCACCGATCCGGCGCGAAGTCGTGCGGCTGGTCACGCCGGGGACCGTGACCGAGGAATCGCTGCTCGACGCCGCACGGCCGAATCTGCTTCTGGCTCTGACTGGGCGCTCCGGAGCGCTGGGCGCGGCGTGGCTGGATGTGTCCACGGGGTTGTTCGAAACCGCACCGGTGCCCGACCTGCCGGCGCTGCTGGGCCGGCTGGACCCGGCCGAGATCCTGGCTCCGACCGCGCTTGCGTTGGGGGAATGGGAACCGCGGCGTGGCCCGGAACCAGCCGTCCCGGCCGACGGCGCGGCGCGGCTCGCCGCTGCTTTCGGCGCGGCCAGCCTGGAGGCGTTCGGCAGTTTCACGGGACCCGAAATCGCCGCCGCGGCGGCGGCGGTGGACTATGTGCGCCTGACCTCGGCCGGAGCGTTGCCGCGCCTGTCGCGCCCCACCCCGCGCGGGACCCACGGCGTGCTGGCGATGGACCCGGCGACACGGGCCGGCCTGGATCTATTACGAGATCGGGACGGCGGCACGCGCCACAGCCTGTTCGGCGTTACCGACCGCACCCAGACCGCGCCCGGCGCACGGATGTTGGCGGCGTGGATCGCCTCCCCGCTGACCGCGCCGGCGGCGATCGGCGCACGCCAGGATGCCTGGTCCTGGTTGGGGGCAAACGCACCGGCCACGGCCGGGATACGTGCGGCGCTGCGGAGCCTGCCGGACATGGCCCGCGCGCTGGGGCGGCTCTCCGCGCAACGCGGCGGGCCGCGCGACCTCGCCGTGATCCGCGCCGGCCTGGCCGCGGCGCGGGCGGTCTCCGCCGCGCTGTCCGGCCCGCTGCCGGCGCTACTGGACGCCACGTCGATCGCCCTGCGACGCGACCCGGCGCTGGAACAGCGCCTGGAAGCGGCGCTGGCGGAACCCGCTCCGCTGCGCCTGGACGATGCGCCCGCGATCCGTCCTGGCTTCGATCCAGAACTGGATGCCGAACGCGGCCTGCGCGATGACAGCCGTCAGCTGCTCGCCCGATAGCAGCTGGCCTACGCGCAGCGCTTCGGTGTCGC
>VFSW01015164.1_pt1 | contig 10615 bp, 10 predicted proteins | sample 5358111 | NCBI WGS metagenome assembly VFSW01 (sample SAMN11554181, study PRJNA540505) | mine drainage metagenome | isolation source: sediment from site ElyBrook_90M | place: USA: Ely Copper Mine, Vershire, VT | collected 2017
TTCGGACCGGCGTCGGCCGCGAAAAATCCGGCCACTACGGAAAAAGTGAGGCTCACAAAGCCTGACGACTTCGTGTGACTGCAATCTGACGACAACAGCAACATCTAAGAGTGGCCATGTTTCGAAGACGTGGCCACTCTGTAACGCCCATTAAGCGGCGTTCACCTCATCGGCATTGCAACCATCGACAACGGGCTCAACTTTGATGTGACAGCACGCCCGGCCTCGTCCGAGCCTCGGCCCAATTAGACTGGCAATGCCTTCGAGCGTGGCGCTCAAATCTTTGGGCTCGATCAACTTTAAGTCCACCGTGATTTCCAAGTCATACAGCACGATGTTCTTGTCTTTTTGGGAGCACTCAGCCTCCCGGGACAGAGTGCCGCCTACAATCCTGGCAATACTGAGGAGCGAGCGGCTGCCGCAAACTAGGCATTCATCGGATCGACCGTCAGTGACACACTCGCAGTCAACACATAACACTGCACTTTGCAGCGGGACTGCGCCTAAATCTGCTTGTTTCTTGACTCCCTGAAGCATACGACCACCCATGGCAAAGACGCTGCCTACCCATTACAGAGGAGGGATGCATAGGTCAGAGTTGCCCGGACTCCCAACATTACACCCCGATGTCTTCGTTCCATAGCGCGGGATTTTGTCGGATAAATTCCTCCATCAGCCGAATGCATTCCGCGTTCTGGAGCACCTTGACGGAAATATTCCGGGAGCGAAGAAGCTCCTCCTCGCCCATGAACGTACGGTTCTCGCCCACCACCACTTGTGGAATTCCATACAGCAGAATGGCTCCTGAGCACATAGCGCACGGTGAAAGCGTCGTGTAGAGAATGCACTCCCGGTAGACCGAGGCAGGCTGACGCCCTGCGTTCTCAAGAGCATCCATTTCACCGTGAAGTATCGCACTCTTTCGCTGGACACGGCGGTTGTGACCTCTGCCAATGATCTTGCCGCCATATGCGAGAACTGAACCGATCGGGATGCCGCCTTCTCGCATCCCCTGCCGTGCTTCCTCGATTGCAACTTCCAGAAACGGGTCGTCCATGAAAACCATTGTCGTCGTTGTCTGCGAAGTTGGGAAGTTTGTATTCACCTCCTTGCGCCGCGCATAGACGTTCACGGCCGAACTACAGAGCAGAGTCTCTGACCTTAGTTGCTGCTGTTGGGAAACGCCGTTGCGGTAATTTAATAAAATACCTTAGTCATCTAACCGTCCTATTATTAGTAAGTTGATGCATGACACTTAGAACTAGGGCAGACTTAATTATTCAGAATCTTAGAACATCTCCTGATGTGAGAAGCTGAAGCCAAACCGTATCGTGGTTTCCATGAAACGACTTCTCGCATTAGCTGGCCTTCTGCTTCTCACTGCGCTCATCACAGGCTGCGGAACCGGCTCTGCCAAGGTTCAGTCCCCAACAGCGTCGACGCCGAAATCGGCCCCGACATCGACCTCGACAGTCTCCACCCTGCAACTTGCGAGCTCTTCTCTTCCTAAGGGAACCGTGGGCAGTGGCTATTCGCTGACCTTGCAGGCGACCGGCGGAACTGCGCCTTACACATGGAGTGTTGCCTCCGGTTCTTTGCCCGTGGGATTGACTCTCTCCACCAGTGGTACGATCAGCGGTACAGCGACCTCCAGCGGAGCCTTCTCCTTCAGCGTCACGGTGAAGGATGCGGAGAGTACGCCCCAGGCGGTTACGTCCGCCCTTAGCCTCGCCGTCGTGGCCGTTTCGACGACCTCGACCTCAGCACCTACACCTACATCTACATCTACACCTGTGTCTGTACAAGCTCTGCAGCTTACCAGCTCCACGCTTACGAATGGCACGGTCGGCATTGCCTACTCAGCGAGGTTGTCGGCCAGTGGCGGAACTGCGCCTTACAACTGGAGTGTGGCTTCCGGCTCCTTGCCCGCGGGACTGGCTCTCTCCCCCAGCGGCACGATCAGCGGTACAGCGACATCCAGCGGATCCTTCTCCTTCAGCGTCACGGTGAAGGATGCGGAGAGCACGCCCCAGGCGGTTACTTCCGCCCTTAAACTCACCATCGTTGCCGCCCCAACTACTTCAGCCACTCCGCCGCCGGTGTCGACCGGGAGCGCCACGTTCAGTGCTGCTTACGCCGCCTACATCGCCGCCAATTACGGCTCCGCGCAGGGGTACACCAGCGCCAATACGTACTATGTTTCTGCTACCGGTAGTGACAGCAACTCGGGCAGCGCATCCTCGCCTTGGAAAACTCTGAGTCATGCGGGAAGCGCAACGCCAGCCTGTGCGTTAATCATGATCGGCTCGGGAAGTTGGACATCCACGAGTCAGGTGGTTAGTTTGTCCAGCAGCGGGACATCGACCTGCCACAAAGCTTTCGTCTCTCAAACCTATGCAGGAGCTGCGTTCTCATCCACGGGAGATACAGGTAATGGAGGTGCCGTATTCTCCTTAAACGGAAACTACGTCGATATCGCCGGCATAGATATCTCAGGTACGGCGTGTGCGGGGATGATGCCGAGCGGGACTTACAACAATCTCGTTTACAACCGCGTGCATGATGTGGCTCCGAACGCGTCAGGCCAAGCATCCGGATACTGCGGTAATGGCACCGGTGGTGGTGGAATCCAGTTTCCGGGAGCTTCGACGAACACCGGACAGCATAGTAATGTGCTGAATAACGTGATCTGGAATATCGGTTACAGCGGCGACGTGTGGACCCATGGGATCTACATTGTGAGCCAGTACCAGGCACTGCAGAACAATATCATTTACAACGTATCTGGCGGCTGCATTCAGGCCTATCACTACCCTTCAAACGATGTCATCACCAACAACGTGCTGGTGAAGTGCAACTGGGGATACATTGTGGGTGCAGAATCCGGATACGCGGCCAGCAACATGACTTTCAACAACAACGCGATGGCCGGAAACGTAAGCAATGACATTCAGGAGTGCGGCGCATCTTATTGCGGGGTGGCGATGGGCAGCGGGAACACTTATTCCAATAACGACACCTCCTCGACTTCCGCGGGCAATCACCTTGAAGGTGGCACGTTGGTAAATAACATTACCTCTTCGCCCAGTTTCGTGGACGAAGCTTCCCCTGCCTCGGGCGGAAACTTCGACGTGAACTCCGGCTCGCCGCTGATCGGCGCAGGAACCTCCTCAAATGCTCCGGCAGCAGATATCCTCGGTGTAAGTCGGCAGGGCACCGCGGTGAACATCGGAGCGTTTCAAGAATAGAAGCTGAGTCACCTGTCCCGGTAACCGATTCGGAGTGCCATGATTTGTGTCGCTTGGCTTTGCGCCTGGATTTGTGGAAGCCGCCCTATGATGGCAACCCATCATAGGGCGATGCAGCCATTTACTTGATCCTTTCAAGCAATTGGCTTGGGGACACCCGCAAAGCAAGTGCGATTCGCACAATGTTTTCCAGGCTGACGTTTCGCTCTCCACGCTCCACACCTCCGATATATCGCACGCGAAAGATTCGGTCTTCCTAAGTCTTCTGGCGCGCCTTCACCCTATCCCCCGCCCGCGCTGCTAAGTTAAACTCTCCTTTTCCCCTCTGGAGAGCTCTGAATGCTGCGCCGCTTGCTCATTGCCACAATCCTGCTCGCCTCGTTCTCCGCCTTCGCCCAGAAGCGCCCATTCACCTTTGAGGACATGATGAACCTCAAGCGGATCGGCGATTTCACCATCTCTCCTGACGGCCGCTGGGTCGCCTTTTCTGCCGTCGATGTCTCGCTTGCCGACAACACTCGTCAGTCGCATCTCTGGATCATTCCTTTCGCCGGCGGCCAACCCCACCGCCTGACCGAACCCGGCCAGGGAACCGAAGACCGCCTCCGCTTCTCGCCCGATGGCAAGCACGCTCTCTTCACCGCCACCCGCGACGGAGTCTCGCAGCTCTACGTGCAGCTCTTCCATCCCGAGACCGGAACCCTCATCGGCTCGCCGCGCCAACTCACCGCCATCTCCACCGGGGCCGACGGTGCCATCTGGTCTCCGGACGGCAAGCAGGTCCTCTTCCTCTCCGCCGTCTGGCCTCACTGTCACGACGACGCCTGCAACAAAGCCAAGGATGATGCTGCCGAAAAGTCTCCGGTCAAGGCCAAGCTCTTCGACCAGTTGCTCTACCGTCACTGGAACGCCTATGACAGCGGCAAGCGCTCGCACCTCTTCCTCATCAGCGCCGCGTGCGCTGGCTCGCAAACCTGCGCCGCACGCGACCTCACCCCCGGCAACCACGACGTTCCGCCCTTCTCCCTCGGCGGGCAGGACCAGTACCAGTTCTCTCCCGATGGCCGCGAGGTCGCCTTCACCAGCAACCTCGACGAGGTGCAGGCTATATCGACCAATAGCGATGTATTCACCCTCTCCCTCGCCGCGCCCAACGCTCGCCCCATCAATCTCACCGCCGCCAATCACGGCTCGGACTCCACGCCCCTCTACTCGCCCAACGGACGCTACCTCGCGATCCGCTCCCAGTTCCGCGCCGGATATGAGAGCGACCGCTTCCGCCTCCAATTGATCGAGCGCGCCACCGGACGCATCATCAACCTCACCGAGAAATTCGACCGCTGGGTTGAGTCCGTCTCCTGGGCTCCGGACTCTTCCAAGCTCTACTTCACCGCGGGCGACACCGGAGAGTCTCCCATCTACAGCATCCAAGCCCCCGGCGATCAGCCAATCGATGCCTCCGGCGGACAGCCCAAGGAAGTCGTGCGCGGCTACAACGACTCTCCCACGCCCACACCCGACGGCAAGTCCCTGGTCTTTGCCCGCAATTCCGTGCGCTTTCCCGCCGAGTTGTTCACCGTCTCCACCTCAGCCGGCACGCCTCTGCCTCCTCCCCCTCCCAGCGGCGGAAAGCATCCCGCGCACTCCAGCACGCCGCGTGCCGTGTATTCAGAGAAGGATGATGCCTTCGCGCCGGACTCCGGGGCCCGCCCTCTCACCCACATGAACGATGCGCTCCTGGCGCAGGTCCAGATGCAGCCCATCGAGTGGTTCTGGTTCACCGGGGCGGAGAAAAAACAGGTGCAGGGCTTCATCCTCAAGCCGCCCGGCTTCGACCCTTCCAACAAGTATCCCGTCAAGTTCCTCATCCACGGCGGCCCGCAGGGTGCATGGGGAGACGAGTGGAGCTTCCGCTGGAACCCTAATCTCTTCGCGGCCTCCGGCTACGTCGTCATCATGATCAATCCGCGCGGCTCCACCGGCTACGGTCAGCAGTTCATCGACGAAATTAACGGCGATTGGGGTGGCCGTCCCTTTGACGACCTCATGCTCGGCCTCGACTACGCCGAGCATGAATATGGCTTCATCGACCGCACGCGCGAGTGCGCTCTCGGCGCCAGTTATGGCGGCTACATGGCCAACTGGATTCTCGGCCACAGCGACCGCTTCAAGTGCATCGTCTCGCACGACGGCATGTTCAATACCGAAAGCGCCTACGGCACCACCGAGGAGCTATGGTTTAACGAGTGGGAGTTCAAGGGAACTCCGTGGTCCAATCGTGAGCTTTATCGCCGCTGGTCGCCCGCGCTTGCCGCGCCCAACTTCAAAACTCCAACCCTCGTCATCCACGGCCAGCTCGACTACCGCCTCGATGTCAGCGAAGGCTTCCAGCTCTTCACCACCCTGCAGCGACTCAAGGTTCCCAGCCGCATGCTCTACTTCCCCGACGAGGGACACTGGGTTCTCAAACCTCAAAACTCTCAGCTCTGGTACAAGACCGTCAGCGAATGGGTGGACTGGTATATCGCGAACCCCGGCAAGCATCCCTATGACGCTCCGCCCGCCTCGGATTAATGGAGTTGCCGTAATGACGAAACAGGCACCCATCCCAGGGTGCCTGTTTTCGAGGTGCCTATTGTCGACCTGGCCAATCCTCACGAACGGTTGACTAACAACTAACTTTCCTGTTTCCCATCGATTGCCTTACGAGTCAATCGATGCCGCCGTTGCCTTCGCCGGCTCCGGTGTCATTAGTGACTGTCTCTGTGCCGTCCTCGAGTCCTGGGCCGAGAGATGCGCTCCTGCCAGCAGCAGCAGGCCGGAAAAAAACGCCCAGAATATCAGTGTCACAGAAACATAGAAAGGCCCGTATGCCTCATGAAAATCCAGCAACGGCAGGCACGCGACAAAGATGATCTTCGCAACTTCCCACGCCACGCCCGTAATGATTGCCGCAGGTAAGACCGCGCGATATGGCACCTTTCCATTCGGCAGCAGCCAATAGATAAGGAAAAAGATCAGCACGCTGGCAATCATTCCAAATATTTTCAGCGCAATGAATTGAACGGTCACATTGATCTGGTCCACCAGCGAGTACACCAGGCCGGTGCCAATGTGATTGCCAAGCCAAACCTGCGCCTGTGCTGCCGGAGCCCATACTCCCGCCGTGCCCGCAACGCTCAACAGCGCCAGGATGCCGCAGCCCAGCGCCAGTCCTAGCGACACGAGTTGGTTCATCAGGTAATTGCGGGACTTGAATCCCCACACCGAGTTCAGGGCCACTTCCAGCGGCTCAAACACCCCCGTGCAACTGATGAACAGCATGATGATCGAGAACAGTTGGATCTTGTGCGTCGCCGACATGGCATCCACGGTCGAGACAATAAATCCCTGATTGCTCGGCAGGTACGCGGCCAGCATCCGCTTGATCGCACTCACCATCGATGGCGAATGAAAGCAACGCCGGCTCAGCGTCAGCAGAAGGACAGCCGCAGGAAAGAAAGAAAGAATTGCGTTTGCAGCCACTGAAAAAGCATAGGTGTGTACTTCCGTTGTGCCCAGATATTTCAGCGTGGACCAACCGTTGCGCCGCAAAGTCTTCAGCATTGAACTACGCAATTCTTGCAGGGGATCGCCGCTATTGGAAGAAATGCCGGTGGCCACGGCAGGTGCCGCGGCGGCAGATGTGCTGTCGGTTGTCATGATGTCTCTTCCCATTGTAGCGAAAGCGGCTGGTCTTGATCGCTTTCTCCAGATACTGAAACACTCGCTTGCGCCGCCAGCGTGCGATCCGCAGTTTAGTTTCTCCCCTTTTGGGCCATATCCCCAATAAAAAAATCACAGTCTTGTAACATTCACTTGTCAAGCTGGCCAGCTTGGGATAAACATGCGACACCTACTAAAACGAACGGTTTGGTGGGTTGTTGCAATGCGGTATAGGAAATAAGTAGATGTGCAGTCGGCAGTCAGCGCAGCATTCAAATCCGGATTCCAGCATTTTTCTCGCGAGCCACGGCCCTTGGCAGGTTGCGAGAAAAATGCTGGAATCCGGATTTGCTTGATGGGCGTGTTCGGGCTGCAACGGACGCTTGAAGCTATTCGTGGTACGGGAGATGAATACTGTTTCGTTGCAAGGTGTGAAAGGAGTGAGTCGTGAAAGAAAAAGGTACGGTCAAGTGGTTTAACGGCGCGAAGGGCTATGGCTTCATCCAGCGCAGTACGGGTGAAGATGTATTCGTGCATTATTCTGTCATTCAGGAGAACGGTTATCGCACCTTGAACGAAGGTGAAACCGTCGAGTTCGAATGCGTAAAAGGACCTAAGGGGCTTCAGGCTCAGAACGTGAGCCGCGGCTAGTCATCATCATTGTTCGTTTTGAAGCTGGCCCTTGTCCAACCAAGGGCCATTTTCATTTTCAAAGATTTTTCTTTCATTCACATTGATCAGTTTGCGAAACCAGGTCCCCTGGAGCTTACCGCTTCGCTTGTAGTTGATCGGATGCCGCCTTGTCCGGCTCAGGCATAGCAGAGTTCAACGAGCAGCAAGCGTTGCTCGGCGGTAGGTTGCACAAAGCGCAGTCCAGCCCGGAATCCGTGGCCGCGCGTAACAATCGCGTGCAGGCAGAGCATTTTCCCGTTGGTGGGAAGCCGAAAACAGAGCACCACTTCGCTTCCCAAAGGCACTTCGCGCGTGAGCGTCAGTCCGGCGCCGCTGAGCGAAACGTCGCGGGTGCGCGCGTGGACCACGCCGTGCCCAACGCCGTTCTCGACGCTATGCACTGCGCCGCTCTCGCCCGTGGAGTGTAGCGGTAACAGGCGGGCACGCACATCCAGACGGCGGCGGGAGAATAGTCGATTGGCGTAGATCGCAGAACGGTCAAAGCGTGCGGTCGGCATCGGGTGTCGTCTCCAATCTCGCAATCGCCCAGCGCGCGTGTTCGGCTATGGCCGGGTCTTCATGCTGCGCCAGTTCGCGCAGGCGTGGCAAGTGTTTTCGTTCTCCGCTGTTGCCCATCGCAATGGCGGCGTTGCGTAACAGTCCATTGAGTTTGGCGCGCTTCACCGGCGATCCGCGAAAGGTGCGCTGGAACTCTTCCATCTTCATACCTGAGATCCACTCCAGAGAGGGATTGACGAGTTCGGTACGCGGTGCAAAGGCCGGGTCCGGCGAGGCCGGAGCGCGGCGATTCCACGGGCAAACATCCTGGCAGATATCGCAGCCGAATAGATGCCGGCCCATCTTCGCGCGCAGCTCTTCCGGCGCCGCCCCGTGCTGCTCGATGGTGAGATAGGCGATGCAGCGGGTGGCGTCGAGTTGGCGTGGCGCCACGAATGCCGCAGTGGGGCACGCGTCCAGACAAAGCGTGCAGGAGCCGCAACGGTCGGCTGCGGGCAAGTCGGGCGGCAGCGCATGACCGCTGAGAATCACTCCCAGAAAAAGCCACGAGCCGAGCTGCTGATTGAGGATGCAGGCGTTCTTGCCGATCCATCCGATGCCGGAGTGCTGGGCCAGCACGCGCTCCACGACCGGCCCGGTATCGACATAGCACCAGGTGCGCGGACTAGCGTGACCGTCGGCAACGATGCGCTCCACCATGCGGCGTTCGATGCGGCGCAGGCGCTTCAGCAACAGCTCGTGATAGTCGGACTCGACGAAGGCATAGCGCGAGATCCATCCCCGCGTCGGGTCGGCGCATTGCGTTGAATAGGGCGTGGCCGAGTTGTAGTTTGCGGCGCAGACCACCACCGAGCGCGCCCACGGAGCGACGTTGCCCAGCGCCGCCCGCCGCAGCTCGCCCGCATCGTTGGTCTTTGCCAGGTAATCCATCTCGCCGTGGAACCCGGCCTCAATCCAGGCAGGGAAGTAGTCGAGCTCGCCCAGCGGCGCGGCGGGTGCAATCCCGGAGAGCGAGAAGCCCTCATCGAGCGCCGCCTGTTTGACGAATTCCGCAAGCAAGGACATCTACCCTTTCAATCAACCCGGCTCAGGCGGCCACTTTGCGCCTTCTTGCCACAGCGACGATGGCCGCAATCTCAGTCAGCGTTATGATTCCCGCCGAGCTTACGCACCAGATGCAGTAAGTCTCCAGGATTCGCGCCTCGATGTAGGTGAGATACATGGAGAAGCCGAGAGCTCCAGTGGTGAGCAGCAGCACGATCCACCAGCGCCGTGCCAAGGCGAAGCCAACGATTGCCGCATAGCCCAGAATTCCGACGACCGCCACTTGAACGTCGGCGATTTTCGCGAACGGGCTGCGGTTGACTGCTTGAGCGATCGGGGGACTCAAGGCGAGGAGTCCGCCGATCTCCGCGAACGGGCTGTGGTTCACCGCGCCGCAATCCCAGCGTTCATTGATACTGCACGGCGAGGGTTCGGTGCGGAAGTGTTCGCGCAGGGCAAAGCAGGAAATTACCAGTCCGGCCAAGGCAAGCAGAGCGATAAGATAGCGCATGAATCTATTGTATGCAGAGGCAGCCTCTTCCGGATAGGGTCACGCTTGCCGGCGCTACTGCGAAGGGCGCGCAGCGTTACTCGATCTCTCTTCGCTACATGCCGGTTGCCGGGGCCAATTTTCGCTCTCCGCAGGGCTTCTGCGTCCAAAGTCGAGCCAGCGCATCGAATCGAAGTGTTACGATATCGTTTTAGCCGTCACGCCCCGGCGATTTCGCGGCAAGAAGCTTTCGTACAAAAGGAACTGGAGGAAGAATGGCGAGCGATGGAATTCTGGAAGTAACCGACGCAAACTTCGATCAGGAGGTGCTCAACAGTGAGCAGCCTGTGCTGATTGATTTCTGGGCCACCTGGTGCGGCCCCTGCCGCGCTCTCGCCCCGGTGGTGGATGAGATTGCGAAGGCATATCAGGGCAAGGTCAAGTTTGCCAAGATGGATGTTGACCGCAACACGGCGACGCCGCAGCGTTATGGCGTGCGTGGCATTCCAACCCTGCTTGTCTTCAAGGGCGGCAAGGTGCAGGAGCAGATTGTCGGCTACGTCCCCAAGGAAACAATCGAGAGCGCGTTGAACAAACTCGCCTGAGTGGAACCTGACCTCCGCACATTCAGCCCGGCCATGGCCGGGCTTTTCTTCAAGCTTTTCCAAACTGCGGCGGAGCCGAATCGGAGAGCGATATGCGTAGGACCACAGTCCTCGTCCTGTTGCTGCTTGCATTGGCCGGTATCTGTGCGATTGCCGGCTTGGCCTATCTCGCGATCTCGTCGAAGGGGTTTAGCGCCCGCTCGCAGCCCACGAAATTGGAGGCGGAAGTCGCAGAGTGGGCGCGCGCTCTGTCCATGCCTCGCTCCGCCAGGACGATGAGGAACCCGATTCCGCCCTCGGCCGAAGTTCTTGCTGAGGGGCGAGCGCACTTC
>VFSW01015165.1_pt1 | contig 10614 bp, 9 predicted proteins | sample 5358111 | NCBI WGS metagenome assembly VFSW01 (sample SAMN11554181, study PRJNA540505) | mine drainage metagenome | isolation source: sediment from site ElyBrook_90M | place: USA: Ely Copper Mine, Vershire, VT | collected 2017
GAACCCACGTCTAAAGCTTGGGAAGCTCTCGTTCTACCATTGAACTACGCCCGCGAAAGCTGTTAATTTTACGAGAGAATTTGAATGATCGGAAGGGTTTCACAACCCCGTCATTCTAGCTTTTTTGTCGACTTTTCTGTCGAGTTTTCAAAAAACTCAATCGAAAGATTCGTCAAGCGGTCCATCCGATGGCGCTCAGATGAGGTCGCTGTTTTACTAAGACCGACTGTAACCATGGAGTCTTCTCATGGTAGAAAGCGAGCCGCACGGTGGTGCTGGCGATGCGTCGATTGATTTCCTTTACGAACTGTTGCGGGACTGCCAGAAAGGTCAAGCTGCCAGATCGCCCCTGCCAACATCCATGTAACGCGCGTGTCGACGACAGCGGAAAGCATAGCTCGTTACTCCTGAAAAAGTGATCAAAAAACCAACCAGCGTGGCGCGGCACTCGTCGGCGAGGAGACACACCTCGCCCCTTCTCCCTCCGTCGGGCGACGTGCCCTCCGGCCGCTACGGACTCCGGCCGAACCGGTATAGATTCGCCGCGATCACGACCCAGCCGACCCATATCCCCGTCCCCGCGTCGCCTCGGAACATGCTCCGCTTGAGCCCGAACTTGCGATTCAAGAAGCTGAGCGAGCCTTCAATGCCCGCGCGGAAGGCCATGAGCGCCTTGAACCACGCGCGTTGCTGTTTTGCCCGGATGTCCGGCGGCGCGTTGCCGCGCCAGGCCATCCCGATGCGGCGAACGCCGCGGGCCTTGAGCAGTTTGTGTTTTTCACTCGACGAGAACCCCATGTCCGCTGCAAACACCTTGAGCGCCCTCGGAAACTGGCGTTTGTGTTTTTCGACGATGCCCGGAAGAAGCGTCACGTCGCCAGGATTACCGTTATGAACGCCGTACTGGGTGAAGTAGCCGCTCTCGTCCTGAGTGATCTGTCCGACGCGGCCGAACTCCACGGGATTTGCGAGTTTGCCTTTGACGATCGACCGAGCCCCAGGATCGGCGAGGCTCACGACTTTGTCCGTGGGTTTCCCGCCGGCAAGGCGTTCCTCGGTCTGCCCCGCCACCCTGTCGGTGAGGCCCAATGTCGTTTCCAAATGTCCGCGCATCTTCGGATCTTTGACCCTTCGCAAGACGCGCTTAACCTTGATGACCGTCTTGCGCACGATGCGCAGGATCTTGCGGTTGAGCCGCTTGACCTTCTCCCTGGATTTCGCGTCCGGCTTGCGCAGCGCCTGGGCGATGGAGAAGATCATCTTCTTGGCCTTCGTCATCGTTCGGCCCAGCCGCAGCCCGATGCCCGGGACCTTGATCAGCTTCTGCCGCAGGCGGCGCAGGCCGTCAAACAGCAGGCCCGCGTCAGTCGGGTAATGAATGTCCGAGGCGATCACCGTCGTGTCAGTGCGAATCTTGCGCCCGCGCACCAGCTTGCGCTGTCGAAGGTTGTCGATGACGAGGCGATTGACCTCGGCGATGGTCTCATCGCCGAATTTGTGAGTGAGCTTGATCAGCGTCGTGGCGTCAGGGACGCGCTGCTGGTAGCCGATGCCGCAGAACCGGCGCCACGCGATCGAGTCGGAGACTTCAGCGACGAGGGTTTCGTAGCCGAGCTTGTAGCGAAACTTGAGGTACATCAGCCGCAGGTACGTCGAGATCGGCACGCCGGGGCGTCCCTGCGTCTGGTTGAAGCGCCGCAGGAACGGTTCCATGAGCCGCTCGTCTTGGAGCAGGACATCGACGCGGGCGAGTTCTTCGGGGAGCTTGCGCAGTTCTTCGGGAAGGATGCTGTCCCACAGGTCCGGGGTTTCGGGCTTGAGCTGGAGCATGGGGATATTTTACGTCGAAGCGGCCCGCGACAACGAATCGCTTCTCGTCGAGAAAATCAGCTGCGCCCGTCGAGAACGGGGTCAGATTTCAGAATGACTTTTTCAGGAGCAACTAGCTCAGCTTCCCTACGCTTAAGCCCGTACCCTTCGAATAAGAACACTGGATTATCGCTCGTGATGAAGGACTGAGATCCGTGGGATTCCATGACGCGCCAAACCATTCGATGGATTGCGTCGAGCATCTCGCCGCTTGCCCAAGGGCGCTTGATCTCTTCGATTAATCCCGGAGGTCTCTCTTCCTGAAACTTTTTTTCGATCACGTCGACATCCGCCAAACGGCGTGCAGCTACTTGCGGATCAATGCCAGGGCTTTCAATTGCGCGCTGACGGATATGAACACGAAGTTCCTCTACGGTTTCAGACAATACCTTCGGGTACAGTTTATCGGCCTTCAATCTCTGGCGCGGGCCGCGCTTCAGCATCGTAGCTATGTAGTTCGAAACATGCGATCGCTCGTCTTCTTTTAGTATCTCACTACGGAGCAGTTTTGTGATGGCTCGGTTGGCAGGAATTTCGACCTGAGTGTCTAGGCCGAAATAAGGGGATGCGACGGTGGGGAGCAAAAAATCGAATCTTCGCGCCGCATCCGCGCAGTGTTGTCGAGGTAGGATTGAACGGACGTTGGGTCCTCGTGTCCGAGCTCCATCTGGAGTTGCCGGAAGTCCCGAACAACGATGGCTCGGTGCATGGAGAACGTGTGGCGAAGATCGTGAGGGCGAAGCCAGGTGAAGCCGGCGTTCTCGGCTCCCGTCATTAGATGCTTGTACACCCACGAGTAATGCAACGGGCGACCGCGACGGCCGGCGAAATAGAATCCGCTCTTGGGGTGGGGCTTCAAGCGCCGCAGAAGGGCGACGAACCTCGGGCCGAGCGAGTCGATGGAAAGATAGCGGTAGACCTCCTCGCGCCCCTTCCCCCTCTTCTTGAAGGTGATGATCGCGACTTCGCGCCGCTCCCAGTCAACGTTGCGGCAATTGAATAGCAGGGCTTCGCCGATGCGGGCTCCGGTCAGGACCAGGAACTCGGCGAGGTCGTGGAAAACGGTCGAGTCCTCACCCGAGAAGTCCGTCCCGTTCGGAATCTTAGCGAGGAAGATGGCGATCTCGTTCCGGCGGAGCCAATACTGCTTGCGCGCCAAAGTCGGAAGGCGCCCGCAGTTCACGATCGGATTTTCCTTGATGAGCTTGAGACCCACCGCGTACTCAAACACCTGGTTGAGGCCTGAGAGTTCGCGATTGATCGTCCATGACGAGGCTTTCTGCCCTGGCTTCAGGCGGCGTGCGCGCGTATCCAGCGGCTGTTCCGCGATGCGCTTGCATCGGGCGGCGACGACGCCGTTCGTCATGCGGAGCTTCTTATACTCCTCCCAATCCATCGCTTGGATTCGGTGGAGCAGAACGTCGCCGAAATAGCCCGCCAGCGACTTCATCGTCACCCGGTCCGTCTGATAGACCTTCGTTTTCTTGCTCGCCTCGGAGTGGAGCGGCAAGTAGTAGTTGTAGACGAAATCGTAGAACGAGATCGGCTCCTTACCGGCTTCCAGGTTTGCGTCCAATTCGGCGAAATCCCCGCCCTCGAGGAAATGGACGAGTGCTGCGCTGTCGATCGTGCGCCGTACCCGCCGTCCCTCGAAGGTGAAGTCGAACTCGAACTGTCCGTTGATCTTGTGGACCTGCATCGGACTCCTCTAGTAACCTACGCCTTGACCCCCTATTTTGTTCCCACCATTTTTTCCCGCATCGCGGACCGCCGGGGACGACCGCGGCGCGTTTTCTGGCGTTCACGAAGCGTCCGCTCCACATCCAGGCGGTTGAACCGCAATTTGCGTTGGGAGGCCCGGCTCGGGACGAGCCCAAGATTCTCGTAGACGTGATAGAACCGCGAGACGGAGTAGCCGAACATCTGCGCCGCTTCCTCCAGTGAGATCCACAAGGACGGCGGCTGTGGTGGCGCTCCAAGGCCGTTCTCGCGTAGTACGCGCGCGACTTCAAGTGCGAGAAGCGAGGCCTCCTCGACCGACGGCCAAGTTTTAGGGCGTGGTGTCTCTGTCTGGATGGGTGAAGCGTCAGTCATTCATGACCCTCCTAGATGCGGCCAAGTCAGTATTCGAGGCGTTGCGGGATGTAAACCCGCAGTCCGGTCTCGGCGTCGATCGAAATGCTTTCTGTGACTTCCTGGCGCTGGGCGTCGAGCGAATTGTTGGCCTCCTGCGCCAGTCCCGAGGTCGCTCCGGCGACGATGGGACTGACGCCGCTCACGGTGAGGGCCGTTTGCGCGCCGCCCAGGAACGAGCTGAGGACGGTGTTGGCGACCGAGGAATCCTTGTGCGTTTCGACCTTGCCTTTCACCCCCGCCGAGCCGTCGAGGGACAAGGCCATACCCGAGAACGTCACTTCGTCGCCGGTCTTGAAGACCAGCGTGTGGAAGGTGATGAGAACCCGGTCGTGGCTCTTGACGACCCCCACCGTGCCGATGACCCGCGTGTCGGCCGGGATCACGACGCGTTGGAGATAGACGACGTCCTTCTCCACGACGGCGATCGCCGGCGTTTCGACGTTGTACGAGTAGACGGCGTTCTCCAGCCTGACCGGAAACGTGAAGCCGGTCGGCAGGAAGTAGCGAGTCTTGGACGGCGTCTTCTGCGTGACGCCAGCCCACTCCGCGGGCGCGTCGGTCTTGCCCCCTTTCTCGCGAAGGAGGTAGTCCGCGGCGGGCCCCTGAGCCGCGGCGGCCGCGGCGATGAGCATGACCGATGCGGCGAGGTATTTAGAGCAGGTCATTGATGGCGAAGTGAAAGAAGGCCTTTCTCATGATCTCTTTGGCGAGGCCGTCGCGGAACTCTTCGGGATTGCCCAATCTCGCCAAAGCGACGGGATGCTCGAAGGCAAAGTCGAGCGCCGCGTTCACCACGTCCGACATGCTGAGCACGGGCACACGGCGCTCGCGCGCCTTGTTGTACTCCGCGGTGACGCGCTTCAGTTCGGCGACGTGCTCCTCGCGCAGCACGAAACGCTCATGGCGGTTGGTGTAGAGGCCGCCGTAGCGACGCTTGAACTCGAAGCCGAAGAGCGGGACGGTGGCCGGCTTGAGGCCCAAAGTCGGCATGATCGTCCCGTCGTTACGATGCGGATGCGGCGTGGTTTCTGTTTTCATTTTTAGAAGGAGTACGGAACGGGCAACTCGACAACCCTTCCGTTCTCCCGATCCTCCTTGAGTGCGACATGCACGTCCGCCCCGGCGCGGGGCCTTTCAAAGGTGATGTAGGCGGCGCGCGTGCGCCCGGGCTCGACGAAGAGGCGCGCGTAGAACTTCGAGGGTATGAACAGGTGGCCGTCGCGCACGGTCAGTTCTTTAATGAAGAAATCCACGTCGCCCTGATTGGTCACGGAGACTTTGAGGATGACCGGGTTCTTCGATTGGCTCAGCCCGCACAAGCTCAGCGTAACCGGCCCCTGGGCGACGCTGCGTTCCATCGGATACTTGGCAGCGTCGTCGTCATAGTCTTCCGCCACGGAATCGAACGTCATCGGTCTCGGCACGGCCGGCGCGGCGGCGTCGGGCGTCTTTCCCGCCGCCGCGGTCGTCGTCGCCGCGCTGACGGTAGCCGCGTCCACCGATGCCGACGGTCGCGGCACGGCAATCTTCGCCGCGGAATGACGCGGAGAGTCGGCCAGGGCATCCTTCAGTCTGCTTCGCGCGCGGACACGTCTCATTTTCTCCAGTACGGCGACCGGCCTCTGTACGTCCACTTGCTTCATTCGATTTGGAACCGCGCTTTGCACCGCCGCAGGCGCGGGGCGGCTCTCCGCCTGAACGGGAGCGGAATCCTGGCGCACCTGGAATAATGCGCAGAAGCCTTCGAGGCTTTTGTAATTGGTCTGCGAACGCCGCCGTTCGCGGCCGACCGGCACGGAGAACGTGATCGCGAGGATCACGCTCGCGAGCAGCAGCAGGAGCGCCGGGGCTTTGTCTTTCAAATCGGATAGCCGCATTTTCACTCGCGCTTGAACACGCTCTCCTTGAAGTCCTGAACGAGGATGCCGTTCGGAGCAGCTTCCGAGCGCGGGACCTTCTTGAGGATGATGTCGTGCTCGAAGACAACCTCGCCCGTGGGCCCGTCCTGTTTGTACGAACTCGTCTGCCGGTAGCCCTTCACCTTGCATTCGATCACGTCGGGCGTGTCCGCGACGATCTTGAGCTCCGTCAGGAAGAGCGTCGTCTTGATCTGGTTCGCCTTGAGGAGTTCGACGACGCCGTCGCGCTTGAGCATGTCGTTGGCTTTGGTCTGGAAGTCGGGAGTCATCATGTTGAAGGCGAGCTTCAAGTCGGAGGCGTAGGTGTAGGCGTTGAGCTCGGTGTAGAAGCGCTCGAAGATCGTCAGGAAGTTCTTGACCTCCGCCTCGCTGACGGGCGGCTGCTGGGGATCGAGGACGACCTGCGCCTGTCCGGCGTCGTCCACCCGGATGACCACGGGCGGACGGCGGATCACGACTCGCACCATGATCAAGGCGAGCATGGCGACGGTCGTCGAGAACCACAGCGCCGCCCACAGCGCCTTATTCGCGCTCTCAAGGCCGCCCCACACTTCGTAATAGGCGGGCTCGCCGAGCGGCAGGGTCTCCGGGACGGGATCGGTCGTGTTCACGCGCCCTTACCTCCCGGAGTCATGGCGGGTGCCGGCGGCGTGGCAGCGGCCGGCGCCGCCGAGCTCTTCTGGCCTTTGCCAAACATTTTCTGAAAAGCCGCCGTGGCGGTATGCGGCAGCGGATGGTTCATGAAGTTCTTGTCCTGCGGCATGGCGGTCCGGTATTTGTCGATGCCGCGCGCCACGGACAGTCCGGCACCAAGCTTCTTGGCGACCATCATCGTCTGCACGCCGGTCATCGCGGCCTGGCCGAGCATGGAGATGTTCTCGCCCGATAGGAGCCGCGCCGTGAGGCTCGGCGTGCCCAGGACCATGAGGAGAAACGAGACGTTGACCGTGAGAATGCCGAGATAGTCGTTGGCCGTTCCCGTCCCGGTGGTCGTCGCCATCGGGTCCAAGGTCAGCCACACTCTCACGACCAGTCTCAGAAAGAAACTCCAGAAGGCGACCTGGATCGTGCTCGTCAGCCACCCGCGCGCCACTTGGGCGGACTTCTGGTTGATGCCGCAGACGATGGCGATGGGGCCGAAGGCGTAGAGCAGGCTCAAGAAGCAGGCCTGGAGCATGACGACCACGTCGCGGGAGGTCACGGCGATCAGGCTGCTCAGGAACAGGAGAATCTCCTGGAACGAGTTGGTGGGGTGCATGAGGATATTGAGCGTGGGAACACCGGTAGTGACCCCGTGGAAGCTCTGGACGAAGAAGTTCCCCCATTGATCCTCGCTGAGGACCGCGAAGGACATCATCTGCGAGGCATTCAGGATGAAGGCGAAGAGCCTTTGGTAGCCGATGAGCGCCAGCATCGTCATGATAACGCGGGCGAAGAATCCTCCGAAGTCCGGCCGCTCTTTGGACTGCAGGCCGGCCACGTTCATATCGAGGATGGTGAGCGGAATGATGAAGGCGAGCAGGGCGACGGCGATGGCGCTCGTAACGGCGGCCAATCCCCCGAGCTGGCTCGGAATCTGTGTGATGTCGAGAAGCACGCTGTTCATTGTCCGCCTCCTTGTCCGGCCTCGATCGGCGCTTGATAGCCGGGGATGCGGCCCTTGATGCTTGCGGAAATGTCGCTCATCGTCCGCGCTTGCCCGGCGGGGGTCCGGATCGAGCCCGCGAGCTGCATGGACAGGAGCTGGATGATCCGCAGGTTGTCGGCGTGGATTTCGGTCAGCATCTGGACCATGATGCCCGAAGCCTGCGCGGAGAGGTTGGCGGCGTCCTTGGGCGAGAGGCCGTTGGCGTTGCCGGCGATGGTGACGCCGATCTTGTGGTTGTCGACCGCGTTGGCCGCCTCGTCGGTCGCGTACTTCAGGTTGTTGTAGATGCCTTGGTTGACGTTGTTGACGAACTGATCGACCGCCGTGTTCGTGTTGGGCTGCATGAAGGTCTGCGTGATCTGCGAGTTGAGCTGCTGAGCGTCGGCGGTCACGGCGGTCTTGATCTGCGCCGCGACGTTCTGGAAGTAGCCCTTGCCCGAGTTGAGCTGCTTGAACTCGGCGTAATAACGGACCGAGGCGTCGTAGTTCTGCTTGAGAACCAGCAGTTCCTGAACCACCTGGAGGTGCATGAAGGTGTCGTAGGTCTTCTGCTCGGCGTACGCCGCCGCCTGGATCGCGGCGCCGGCCTGGGCGTGCGCCGGCGCCTCGCCAGACATGAACATCAGCAGGAAAATGGGAAGGGAGCGTCTCATTTGGCCTCCGTGAGCTTCAGCAGCAGGCTCGCCTCGGAGATTCCCGGGTTCTCGTCCCGTATTTTGCTCTCGTAGACGTGGTCCTTGGCGTCGGTGGTGCAGATCCAGTAGTCGAGCGGGCAAGGCTCGATGCGCGCGACCAGCGAGTGATTGCCGTACTTCACGAAGAGGTCCGAGAAGACCCGAGGCTTGGACTGCAGGAGCTTGATCGCCTCGATCTCGTTGGCGTTGAGCTCGAACTGGCTCAGCAGCTCGTGGCCCTTGGTCAGCTTGAGGACGTACTTGATGTAGCTGTTGGTGATGATCGCGTTGGCGGCCTTGGTGTCGAGGAAGTCCTTGGGCGACTGGGAGATCGAGAACACCGCGCCGTTGAACTTGCGGGCCGTGCGATAGAGGTTCTCGATCAGCTCGGCGCCCACGTCGTCGTTGAAGAACTTCCAGCCCTCGTCGATGACGATGATCTTCTTGAGCTTGCGATTGAGGAGCTTGCCCCAGATGATGGAGCGGATGACGAAGAAGTAGACGCCCTGGAGGTCGGGATGGTTCTCGAGGTTCTGGAGGTCGAAGACCACCAGGCGCTTCGAGACATCGAGGTTGCCGGAGCGGTTGAAGAGACGGCCGTACATGCCCGTGGTCCAGAGTTCGAGCGAGTCGGCGAACTTCTTGGCTTCGGGATACTGCGAGGCCAGGTTCGAGAGTTCCTGGCGCACGTCCGAGAGCAGGACCTCGGCCTTCTTGGCGTAGGCCGCCTTCACGGCCTTTTCGAGGAAGCCCTTTTCGTAAGTCGAGATGACCTGCCCGGGAGCAGCGGCCATTCGCGAGATCAGGAGCAGCAGGTAGGCGACCGCATCGTCGTCGTATACGCCATCCGGCGCGATCAGTTCCCGACGCGGGAAGGGGTTGAAGCCGTACTTGTCGGAGAGCGTCACTTCCAGATATTCCCCTTCGAAGACCTTTGCGAGCTTGCGGTAGGAGCCGCCGATGTCGATGATGATGACGTTGTTGTCGGAGGCCTCGACCATGAAGTTGTTGAGGAGGTAGTTGGTGGTGAAGCTCTTGCCCGAGCCGGTCGTCCCCAGGATCAGGCCGTGCTTGGCCGGAAGGTCCCCGTCGAACGGGTCGAGGCCGACCAGCTCGCCGAGCGGGGTTTCCACCAGCATCTTCTTGTCCTTGGAGCCGCGCCACGAGCCGGTGAGAGGAAGGAGGCCCGCCAGAGCGTTCGTCTGGATATAGAACTGCCGGTCGTTCAGCTCGCCGTGGCCGGGGATGCCTTGGAGGTAAAGGCGGAAGTGGTTCATGTCGTCCGAGACGGCCTCGGCCGAGGCGAAGTCCCGGAAGGCGCCCAGAACGGGGTTCGTCTTATCGCGCAGCTCGTCCAAGCTGTTCCCGCGGACCAGAACCGAGAGCGAGAACTTGAAGAGCCGCTGCGCCGAGCCGCGGATCTCGGTGATCATCTCGTCGAGTTCTTGGTGCTTCTGCTCGGCCTCGTAGTTCTTGCTCATCGTCGTGAGCGCGAGGGTCCGGGTGATGTTGTTCTTGAGCTTGAGGCTTGAGATCGCCGCCTCGGTGTCCAGCGTAAGGACAGTCAGGATGAGATCGCAGTCGGGCCACAGGCTGTTGAGAAGCCGCTGGGTGTAGCCCAGGTGCGCCGACTCGGGCAGGCGCAGGAGGCTCAAGCCCCGGAAGTAGGTGTCGTTGACCTGGACGTGGTCGAAGTCCTCCTTCAGCGGACTGTAGACCACCTGCTCGCGCAGCGTCCTCAGCGGCGACAAGCGCTTGAGGTCCAAGCCGTGCAGGCGCTTTGGGTTCAAGTGCCGGAAGACAAGATTCACGGCGTCATGGGGCGAGAGCTTCTTGAAGCGGAAGCCCATGCTGTGCAGCCTCTCCGTCACGACCTGTTCGAGCGCAGAGTGCTCGCGCAGCAGCGTTCCGTGGAATTCCTTCGTCACTTCGCGCCAAGGCTTCTTGTAGACCGGGACGATGGCCGTCATCGGCTTCTTGCGGTCTTTGGGATGGCTCGTCACGAACAGGAAGCAGCGCCGGCGCTGGGTGAATTTGCCCTCGATGAACTGCGTCTTCTTGTCGGTGATGAGGCGCGCCAGGTCGTCGGCATTGCTCAGGACGTTCTCGCGGTATTCGCGGATCGCCTCCGGGTCGCCCGTCCTCACCTGCACCACGAACTGAAGCGTCATGCCGGGCGGCAGGGAATTAAGGAACGCGCGAGCCTGCGCGCCGAAGAGATCGACGCGCGACGGGTCCATGAGGAACACATCCTCGGGCTCGAGCTCGTAGACCGAGGAGAAGTCCAGGTTCACCCCCACGAGAGCGCCGTCAGCCAGGCTCCACAGGTTGAGGTACTGCGCGAGCGGCGGCAGCCGCGGGCCGTGGA
>VFSW01015166.1_pt1 | contig 10613 bp, 7 predicted proteins | sample 5358111 | NCBI WGS metagenome assembly VFSW01 (sample SAMN11554181, study PRJNA540505) | mine drainage metagenome | isolation source: sediment from site ElyBrook_90M | place: USA: Ely Copper Mine, Vershire, VT | collected 2017
CGCTGGTGCGCGCCGCCAGCCCGCATAGCATCTTGATCCTCGGCGGCTGGCCCGCGCCCTTGGCCCCGAGCAGCCCGTAGATCTCTCCGGGACGCACCGCGATCTTCACGTCGCGCCCCGCCTGAAACGCGCCGAATCGCTTGTTGAGGCCATAGGCGCCGATGGCGACGTGGCCGCGGTCTCGTACCGGCGCCGCCGAATAGGGAAAGGCCGGCGCTTCAAGCTGTCCGCCCAATCGCCGCAGCAGCGAGACGAAGGCGTTTTCGAGCGTCGGCGCGGCCTCTCGGACTTCGGACGGAACAATCCCTTTCGCTTCGAGAGCGCCGCGAAGCAGCGCCTCTCCTTCGTGCGGATCTTCGACCATCACGTCCAGCCGGTCGCCGAAGCGCTGTGTTCCGGACAGGCTCGGGAGCGACGACAACAGGGATTCGGCGCGGCCCAGATCCGGGGCCCGCACTTCGAGACGCCGCAGGCCGAGCCCTTCGCGAATTTCGCGCGGCGTGCCCTGCTGCCGGATGCGGCCCTCATGCATGAGCGCGACGCGATGGCAACGCTCGGCCTCGTCGAGGTACGGCGTCGCCACGACCATCGTTATGCCTTCGCTCGACAACTGCGCGAGCGCGTCCCAGAACTCGCGCCGCGAAAGTGGATCGACACCTGTGGTCGGCTCGTCCAGCAACAGAATGCGCGGTTCGGCGACCAGCGCGCAGGCCAGCGCGAGCTTCTGCTTCATGCCGCCGCTGAGTTGCCCGGCGAGGCGGCCCGCGAACTGCGCCATGCCGAAACGGGCGAGGTAGTACATGCCACGGCGCTCGATCTCGTCGGCGTCCACGCGGCGGAGGGCGCCGATGTAGTGCAGGTTTTCCAGCACCGTAAGATCCAGATAGAGGCTAAAGGCCTGGGTGAGGTAGCCGACCGATTCGCGGGCCTCGCGAGCGGGGCGGCCGAGCATCCGGGCCGTCCCCGCGCTCGCCGCCATCACGCCGCCGAGCACGTGGAAGATCGACGTCTTGCCGGCGCCATCCGGGCCGATCAGGCCAAAAATCTCGCCGGGGCGGACGTCGAGATCGACGCCTTTCACCGCCTCAAGCCGGCCATAACGTTTGATAAGCCCGCGAACTCGGATGGCCGGATCGATGCCCGGCTCCAAGGCCGCGAGGGGCGGCGTCATACTCTCACCGCCCGCCCGGCCAGGCGTCCCCGGAGACGAGGATCTCCCCGTCGGCCGGCATGCCCGGCTTGGCGAACCCGCCGGGCGACAACAACTGGAGCTTCACGCCGACCACCTGTTTCACGCGGTCATCGCGAAAATACGTATTCTCCGGCGTGAACGAAGCCTCGGGATCGATGCGCGAGACGAAGGCGTCGAGGGGCCGGTGGGGGGCCGAGTCCAGATAGACGCGAGCCTTCTGTCCCAGCCGGACGCGCCCGATCTGGCCTTCGGGGATGAAGCCCCGCAGGTAGACCAGATGGAGATCGATCACGGTCATCAGCGGCGTTCCGGCGGCGATGACCTCGCCGGGCTCGGCCAACCGCGTGGCGACGACGCCATTGAACGGCGCGACGATATCGAGGTCGCGGCGATTGGCTTGCGCTTCGGCCAGTTGCGCGCGGGCATGCGCGGCCCCGGCGCGGGTCTCGTCAATTTGGGCCTGCTGCTGCACGAGCTGGCGGCGGATGGCGTTGGTCTGCGCGGTTCGGATATCTGGGTTAACCAGGGCCGATTGCGCCGCCTCGAGGGCGCCGCGGCTCGCCTCGACCTGGCGCTCGGCCGCTTCGATGACCGCCGCTTGCGCGTCGGCGGTGGTCTTCATTTGCAGCGCCTGTTGCTCGGAGACCTCGTCTTTCTTGAGGAGCTTCGCGTACGCATCGGCGTTGAAGCGGGCGATCGTGTAGCTGGCCTTGGCCTGGGCGAGCGCCGCCTGCGCGGACGCCACTTGCGCCTCGGCTTCCATCACGCGACCCCCCGCGTCGCGTTTCGCCTGGTCGATGCCGAGGCCGCTCTGGATCAGTTGCTGGTTCAGGACGTCGACCGCACGGTGCGCCAGCAGCACGGCCGCCACGGACTGTTCGACCGACGCCTCGGCCTGCCTCTCCCGCGCGCGAATCTGGTCGTCATCGAGCAAGGCCAGCACGTCGCCGGCGGTCACGCGGTCGCCCTCGCGGAACCGGATCTCGCGAATGCGCCCACTGGTCTTGGCGGCGATGGCCGAGTCGTCCCCTTCGATGCGTCCGCTGAGCGCGAGGACGGCGTTCGAGGGCGCCGGCGCGAACCACACAAAGCGCGCCAGCGCAGCCAGGACCACGGCCACCAGGGCGAGCGCCAGAACGACCGGCCACCTGCGACGCTTAGGATTTGCGCCGCCGCGATTTTCCGCCGCGTCCAGCCCGCTCTCGCCGTGCTTCGCCTCGTCGGGCCGTGCGATCATCCCGGAGTCTCCCAGATCCCTCAGATGCTGATTACCGGGCACGGCGAGTGCGCCACAATACCATGCACGTGCGAACCGATCCGATTGCCGCCGGGCCGTGTCCGTCCGATGACCAGCATATCCGCCGCCCAGCGCTGGCTCAAGTCCGCCAGTCCCCAGTGTACCGGCCCTTCGACAACTTCGATTTCGGCGTCCAAATTTTCCGACGCCACCTGCGCCACCAGCGCCTCTCGCGCCAGGGCGGCGAGCTCGCCGCGCCAGTTCGGCGCCCAGGTGCCTTCGAACGCAATGCTCATCCAGGGAATCGCATGTCCCACGCAGAGGATGGCTTTGAATTCCCGCGCCAGTTCGGACGCGTAGCGCAAGACCTCCGCGCTTCGCGGACCGAAGTCCACCGCGCAGAGCACGCGGCGAATCGGAAGAAACGTGCCGGCGTCAAAATGTTCGAGATGGGCGCTGGTCCAGACAGGGCTCGGCGTGTCATTGAGCACCTTCGCCGTCACCGATCCAACAAGAAAGCGGCGGAAGATGCCGCAACCCCGCGTCGGCATCACCACCAGGTCGAAGTTTCCCGCATTCGCTTCGGCGGTTGTGCTCCCGGCGGGATCGCCAACCGTCACCAGTTCCCGCGGGGGCCGGCAGTCGAATTGGGCCAGGGCGAATTCGTGCAAGGCGGCCTCGGCTTGTGCGACCGCCTTCTCGGGCACGGCGGACCGGAGGTTAGGCTCGACGACATGCAACAACGTGACCTCCGAACCAAAATGGCCGGCCAGATACCGCACGGCCGGAACCGTAGCCCGGCTGCGGACCGAGTAATCGACCGGAAAGAGGATCCTCTCCATCTTCAACATACCCTCTCGCCTCCTTTTCGACCATGGCGTGCAGCGTCATCGGCCGGCGGGCAAGCCAGGTGGCGTCTGAACACCGCCTTACTTGCGCCTCCCGGCGCAAACGGATTGCGCCGGATGCCCCACGCGCCCCGCCGCTCCGCCGAAGGCGGCAACTCAAAAACTGATGACAGGACAGGGCGCATCGCGGATGATCGAGTAAGTATTGGTCCGCAGACGTCCCAGCTTATGTTGAAGCACCCCGCGTGCCACCACCAGCAGGTCCGCCCCGAAATGCAAAGCTCCCTGCCGCACGACCTTGGGCACTACCCCCGCTTGCAGGTGGACCTCGAACTGCTTCCCGAGCTTCTGGTCGAGCGCCTTGATCTCTTCCTGCACGGCGGCGATCAGGCGGGGCTCAAACTCGGCTCGGAAGTACTTGTCCAGATGCGCCTCGGCGCTCGGCATGCAATGCACCAGGTGCAACGTGGCATGGTGCTGCTCGGCCAGCTCCATGGCCTTCCGGACCAACTGCGGCGTTTCGGGCTCCAGATCGATCGCGCAAACCATACTCGATATCGGTTTGTGCCCGTCCGGAGGCTCTTCCTCCACATGAACGCCGGTCCACACCGCGCAGTGCGTATCGTGCAGCACTTTCGCCGTGACCGAGCCGAGCAGCAGACGCCGGAAAAACCCGCATCCGTGCGTCGGCATCATGATTAGGTCGATCTGGCGCTCGGCGGCGAACGCATCGATTGCCGCCGCCGGTTCGCCCGGCTCGACGATCACGCCGGCCGATGTGCCCCGGAAATGGCGCTCTTTGAACTTCTCCAGTTGCTCCCCTGCCAGCGCCACCATCTCGCCCGGATTGAAATCGATCACCGGTACGCCGCCGTCGGATGGGTACCACGGCAAGGGAGGCCACGCGGCGTGGTAGAGCGTGACCTGCGCCTGGTGTACCGCGGCCATCTCCAGCACGTAAGGAACGGCGGCCGCGGCCTGCGGAGAGAAATCCACCGGAAACAGGATGTTGTTGAATTTGTCCATAGTTGTCCGCTCCCAAGTGAATTCCTTGCAATCCGATCGCCGCCGGCATGCAGCTAAACTATTGATGTTGTGAGCCACCGGGACGCCCCACCTGGCCGGCAGCGCCAAATCACCCACTGCGTCGGTTGCGTGGCCGGCCCGTCGCGAACGGCCGCGTAGGGGCGTCGAAGGCAATCCGGGGATAATTAGTACGGACATGCGGCGCGATTCCCTGAAGGCCCTGTTTTCGCCCGAGAGTGTCGCGCTGATCGGCGCGACGATGCAGCCGGAGAGCGTCGGCGCGGCGCTGGTGCGGAACCTTACGAGGAGCGGTTTCGTTGGCGCGGTGCATCTGGTCAATCCGCATCACGATCGGATCGACGGCCGGCCCTGCCTGCCTTCGATCGCCCGCGTCGAGGCGCCGGTGGATCTGGCGGTGATCGCGACGCCGGCGCCGGGCGTCCCGGGCGTCATCGGCGAGTGCGTCGAAGCGGGGGTCGCCGCGGCGGTCATCATCTCGGCGGGGTTCCGCGAGACGGGCGCGGCGGGACTGGCGCTGGAAGAACGGATTCTTGAACAGGCGCGGCGCGGCGGCATGCGCATCGTCGGGCCGAACTGCCTGGGCGTGATGAACCCGCATATCGGCCTGAACGCGACGTTCGCCACCGCCATGGCGCGTCCAGGCAACGTGGGCTTTCTCAGCCAGAGCGGCGCGCTATGCACGGCGATCCTCGACTGGAGCCTTCGCGAGATGGTCGGCTTCAGCGCGTTCTGCTCGACCGGCTCGATGCTCGACGTGGGTTGGGGAGATCTGATCGACCACCTCGGCGATGACCCGTCCACGCGCAGCATCGTAATTTACATGGAGTCGGTTGGCGATGCCCGCTCGTTCCTTTCCGCCGCGCGCGAAGTGGCGCTTACGAAGCCGATCATCGTGTTGAAGGCGGGACGCACCGAGGCCGCCGCGAAGGCCGCCGCCACTCATACCGGCTCGATGACCGGACGCGACGAAGTGATCGAAGCCGCCTTCCGCCGCTGCGGCGTTCTCCGCGTCAACAACATTTCCGACATCTTCTACATGACCGAGGTGCTGGCTCATCAGCCGCGTCCCGCCGGTCCCCGGCTGCTGATGGTGACCAATGCCGGCGGCCCGGGCGTGTTGGCCACCGACACGCTGCTTGCCAATGGCGGGGAACTCGCCGAGCTGTCCGAGCGGACCGTCGCCGCGCTCGACGCGTTTCTTCCCGCACATTGGAGCCATCGCAACCCCATCGACATCCTCGGCGACTCGGGCCCCGAGCAATACCGACAGGCGCTCGACGTGGCCGTCGCGGAAACGGAGAGCGACGGGATTCTGGTGATCATGGCGCCGCAGGGCGTGAGCGGCTCTGGGCCGGTGGCGGAAGTTCTCGCGGCGCACTCGAAGCTTCCCGGCAAGCCGGTGCTGGCCAGTTGGATGGGTGGCGCGAGCGCCGATGCGGGAGTCGAGATCCTCAATCGCGCCGGCATTCCGACGTTCTCGTTTCCCGACTCGGCCGCGCGCGCCTTCGCCTATCTCTGGCAATACAGCCAGAACCTGCGGGCGCTTTATCAGACGCCATCGCTTGTCGAGGACTCGGGCGCCGGCGAGCCGAGCCGCGCGGAGGCCGAGAACATCCTGGAACGAGCGCGCGGCCGCGGGCGCATGCTGCTCACCGAGACCGAGTCGAAGGCGCTGCTGGCCTGCTACGGGATTCCCGTCGCCGCCGCGGAGGCCGCTTTGGACGAGGATGCCGCCGTCGCCGCCGCGGCCCGCATCGGCTTCCCCGTGGTGCTCAAGCTAAATTCGGAAACCATCGTCCACAAGAGCGACGTGGGCGGAGTGCGGCTGGACCTTCGCGGCTCCGGCGAAGTGCGCGCGGCGTTTCGCGCCATTTGCGATTCGGTGACGCGCCTGGCCGGCCCCGGCTCGTTCGGAGGCGTTTCCGTGCAGCCGATGATCCCGCCGGGCGGCATCGAGCTGATTCTCGGCAGCAGCATCGACCCGCAGTTCGGCCCGGTGCTTCTGTTCGGCGCCGGGGGCATCGGCGTCGAGGTGTTCCAGGATCGCACGCTCGCTCTTCCGCCGCTAAACACGACGCTCGCGCGCCGGGCGATCGAACGCACGCGCGTCTTCCGCGCGCTGCGGGGCTTTCGCGGCGCGGGCGCGGTCGATCTCGCGGCCCTCGAATCGCTGCTGGTGCGGTTCGGCCGGCTGGTCGTCGAACAACCCTGGATCCGCGAGATCGATATCAATCCGCTTCTGGCCTCGTCCGCGCGCCTCATCGCTCTCGACGCGCGCGTTCTGCTGCACGAGCCCGCGACCGATCCGGCGACCATCCCACGGCCCGCCATCCGTCCTTTTCCGGCGCAGTATTCGTGGCCGTTCACTCTGCGCAATGGTTTGCCGGTGACCATCCGGCCCATCCGCCCCGAGGACGAGCCGCTGATGGTTGCCCTGCAGCACACACTCTCGGACGAAACCGTCCATTTCCGCTACTTTCACGGCATGAAACTCGAAGCTCGCACCGCGCACGACCGCCTGGCGCGGATCTGCTTCATAGACTACGACCGTCAGATCGCCCTCATCGCCGACTACGCCGGGACGACACCGGGAGAGCGGGCGGCGCTCGGCGTGGGGCGGATGTACAAATCCCGCCACGGCCGCGATGCCGAGTGCGCGTTCCTGGTGAGCGACCCGGTGCAGCGCCAGGGCCTCGGGATGGAACTCGCGCGCCGTGTGATTGAGGTCGCCCGCGCCGAAGGCCTCGACGCCCTGTGGGCCGACGTCCTGGCCGCCAACTCCGGCATGCAGCGGATCTTCCGCAACCTCGGCTTCGCCGTGCGCCACGCCGACGGCGAAGTGGTGCGGTTTCATCTGGACTTGAAGGCCTGTGGGTAGCCGTCAATGCCTCTACGTTGAGCGGCGCGTTTTCTTTGCGATCGACCGGATCGACTCCGATTTGACAAAAACTTCTCCTGTTCGCTAGACTGAGAGGGTTTGGCGAGTTAAGCTGCTGTTCCTGTGCTACCACTCCTTGCGAGTCGAGGAGTCCGGCCAGGAGCCGGCCCCGAGGTTCTCCGGGATTCCACGCCCGGGCGAGCATGGGCTAGTCCATAGTAAGTGCCCTCGCATTTTCGGGAAACGGACATCCGTTCTCCTGGGTTTTGAGTGAATTTTCCGCCCATCGCTTGGTGCGCGTGCGCGTCGACGTAGCGGAAACAGTTGCCCAGCTTACGTTTTTGTTCCGAGAGGAGATCTGTGCCGACGTTCAATCAGCTCGTGCGTAAGGGACGCAAGCCGACACGTTACAAGACGGCTAGTCCAGCCTTGCAGTCCTGTCCGCAGCGGCGCGGGGTTTGCACGCGCGTTTACACGACCACTCCTAAGAAGCCGAACTCGGCGCTTCGCAAGGTCGCGCGCGTCCGGCTGACCAACGGCATCGAGGTGACGACCTACATTCCCGGCGTGGGGCACAACCTGCAGGAGCACTCAATTGTGCTGATCCGCGGCGGGCGCGTGAAGGACCTGCCGGGCGTGCGCTATCACGTGGTGCGCGGCACGCTGGACGCCTCGGGCGTGGCGGACCGCAAGCAGGGCCGGTCGAAGTACGGCGCCAAGCGGCCGAAGGCAGCGGCGAAGTAAGGGAGGGTGGAGTAGAGAGACTATGCCACGCAGACGCAGAGCCGAAGTTCGGGAGATCCTGCCGGATCCGGTATACAACTCGACGCTCGCCGAGAAGTTCATCAACTCGATGATGTGGGACGGCAAGAAGGCGACGTCGCAGGGGATCTTTTACGGCGCCATGGAGACGCTGAAGGAGCGCTCGGGCGACGATCCGCTGAAGCTGTTCAAGAAGGCGGTGGAGAACTGCAAGCCGCTGCTCGAAGTGAAGACGCGGCGCGTGGGCGGCGCCAACTATCAGGTGCCGGTCGAGGTGCCGCAGAACCGGCGGACATCGCTCGCGATCCGCTGGATCCTGCAGAACGCGCGCTCGCGGCCGGATAAAGGGATGCCGGACAAGCTGGCGAACGAGTTGAACGACGCGGCGAATCTGCGCGGCGGAGCGATCAAGAAAAAGGACGACGTACACCGCATGGCGGAGGCGAACAAGGCCTTCGCGCACTACCGCTGGTAAGAAGAAGAGGCAGTCATGGCTCGCACGGTTCCAATCGAAAAAATGCGCAATATCGGCATCATGGCGCACATCGATGCCGGTAAAACCACCACCACGGAGCGGGTGCTGTACTACACCGGGCGAACCCACAAGATCGGCGAAGTGCACGAAGGCACGGCGATCATGGACTGGATGGAGCAGGAGCAGGAGCGCGGCATCACGATCACCTCCGCCGCGACGACCTGCCAGTGGCGCGACATCACGATCAACATCATCGACACGCCGGGGCACGTGGATTTCACGGCCGAGGTCGAGCGCAGCCTGCGCGTGCTCGATGGCGCGGTGGCGGTGTTCGACGCGGTGGCGGGCGTGCAGCCGCAGTCGGAGACCGTGTGGCGGCAGGCCGACAAATACGGTGTACCGCGGATTTGTTTCATCAACAAAATGGACCGCGTGGGCGCGGACTTTTTCCACGCCGTCGAGACGATTGTCGACCGGCTGAAGGCGCGGCCGGTGCCGATCCAGATTCCGGTGGGCGCCGAGGATCAGTTCAAGGGCGTGGTCGACCTGATCACGATGAAGGCGCGCCTCTGGCACGACGAGACGCTGGGCGCGGAGTACGATGACGTCGAGATCCCGGCCGAGCTGGCCGAAAAGGCCAAGAGCTATCGCGAGCAGTTGATCGAGGCGGTGTCGGAGACCGACGATCGTCTGTTCGAGAAGTTCGTCAACGGCGAAGCGGTGACCGAGGCGGAACTGATGGCGGGCATTCGCAAGGCGACGATCGCGCAGAACATTTTCCCGGTCATCTGCGGGTCGGCGTTCAAGAACAAGGGCGTGCAGAACCTGCTCGACGCGACGGTGGATTACCTGCCCTCGCCGATCGAGATTCCGCCGGTGAAGGGCACGGCCATCGACGATCCGGCAACGGAAGAAGAGCGCAAGGCGGATGACACGGAGCCGTTCGCGGCGCTGGTGTTCAAGATCATGACCGACCCGTTCGTCGGCCAGCTCGCGTTCATTCGCGTGTATTCGGGCAAGCTGAACGCGGGCGAGAGCATTTACAACGTGGCGAGGGGCCGGCGCGAGCGCATCGGGCGGCTGGTCAAGATGCACGCCAACAAGCGCGAGGACATCCAGGAGATCCTGGCGGGCGACATCTGCGCGGCGGTAGGCCTGAAGAACGTGGTGACCGGCGATACGATCTGCGACGAGAAGGCGCCGGTGCTGCTCGAAAGAATCGTGTTCCCGGAGCCGGTGATCCAGCTCGCCATCGAACCCAAGACGAAGGTGGACCAGGAAAAGCTGGGCATGGCGATCCAGAAGCTGGTGCAGGAAGATCCGACGCTCCGCGTTTCGACCGACCCCGACACCGGGCAGACGATTCTGGCCGGCATGGGCGAGCTGCATCTCGAGATCATCGTCGACCGCATGCAACGCGAATTCAGCGTGGGCGCGAACGTGGGCAAGCCGCAGGTGGCCTATCGCGAAACGATCCGCAAGACCGCCGAATACGACTACACGCACAAGAAGCAGACCGGCGGCAGCGGCCAGTACGCGCGGACCAAGCTCCGCGTCGAGCCGGACCCGGGCAAGGGCTTCGAGTTCGTCAACGAAGTGACCGGCGGCAGCATTCCGAAGGAGTTCATTTCCGCCGTCGAGAAGGGCGTGCGCGAGGCGCTCGAGGGCGGCATCCTGGCCGGTTATCCGATGGTCGACGTGAAGGTGGCGGTTTTCGACGGCGCCTATCACGACGTCGACTCGTCCGAGATGGCGTTCAAGATCTGCAGTTCGATCTGTCTCAAGGAAGCCTGCCGCAAGGCGCGTCCGGTGCTGCTCGAACCGGTGATGCGCGTCGAAGTCGTGGTCCCCGAAGAGTACATGGGCAGCGTGAACGGCGACCTGATCTCGCGGCGCGGCCGGCTGGAGGGAACCGAGATTCGCGGCACGACGCACTTGATCAAGTCGATGGTGCCGTTGTCGGAAATGTTCGGCTATGCGACCGAGCTTCGCTCGCGAACGCAGGGCCGCGGAAGTTTCACCATGCACTTCGGCCAGTACGAGGAAGTGCCGAAGAACATCGCCGAGGAGATCGTGGCGAAGGTGCAGGGCAAGGTCACGAAGTAAGAGAGAGGAAGCCATGGCAAAGGAAAAATTCGACCGCAGCAAGCCGCATGTGAACATCGGGACGATCG
>VFSW01015167.1_pt1 | contig 10613 bp, 12 predicted proteins | sample 5358111 | NCBI WGS metagenome assembly VFSW01 (sample SAMN11554181, study PRJNA540505) | mine drainage metagenome | isolation source: sediment from site ElyBrook_90M | place: USA: Ely Copper Mine, Vershire, VT | collected 2017
GCCAGGGCGCGGGGCTCGTGGAAATCCAGTACATCATCGAGGAGCTGTCCGGGCCAGATAATGGGGAGTCTGAAATCTACTCGCAACAAATCGGCCACTTGAGGGAACGGGACCTCCCCGAAACGGTGCTGGCACTCGGCGACGAGGACGATTGCTTCGCATAAATTGGACAAGCAGTCTGCTGACGGCTGGCAGAGACAACATTGAGAACGGCTGGTTGTCAGGCGCCCCACCACCACTTCCGCCCGCGAGAGATGGCAATAGCGGAACCGAGCCGACAGGCTGCATACGGCTAGGACGTTGGGATTAGGTTTGCCGGAACCTGGATCGGATCAATCACCATCACCAGGCACATCCCACAGGACTTTCTGAGGGAAGCAGCCGCAAAAAGCAGCCCCAGCGATTTATACTGGTTAAGAGACCAATTGGCCGAGTATGAGTCGACCGCGAAGAATATCATTTTGGGAAACCGCAGGGCTGCTGTCCTTGGGCGCCATCACAGTTGTTTGTCTGATGCCGGCCCTGCAAAAGGACTACGCCGGATCCCGTTTGCGCACCTCGCTCTTCGCCATGATCGGCGCCTGCCTCATCTATCCGTCCGCAATCCTGGTTTATACCCGCAAGGCCATCGCGCAACGGCACGGGGACTGGAAGATAACCCTGTTCATCCTGGGCATCACGTATGTGCTGTTCCGAATGGTGCGGTAGCACATGAAGAAGCTCTTGCCATACCTCTTGGGCCTCACGGTGCTGCTGGTCGGCGCCTTTGTCAGCAGCCGCATGCTGCCAAGAAATGCAGCCGGGGCGTCATCCCGAAAACCAGCATTCCCCACCACGCAGTTGCAGCCGGTTAGGGTTGAGAAACCGCCGGAGGTCCTCTACTTCCTGGTGGCGCAAGCCCTGGTCGAGAAACTCAAAACGGGAGACCTGCTCCTGACCGTGCGTGAATACCAGGAGTTGATCCGCCAGACCTCGCTGCACCTGCGCGAAGATCTCGGATTGGAATTGCCTGCCGGGTTCATCCTTCCACCCAGCGTCCCCAAAAACTGGCTGGAGCATCCCCAATTCAACGACCCGGACCATTACACCTTTCTCCAGCAGGTTCAGGCGGGAAATCGGGATTACCTGCAGAAGATTGTCGGCCGATTGCTTGATGAATACGCGCCTCAAACGATGCAGCTCATGGTCGAACGCCTCGCCGCCATCCAGGCATTCCGCAAACCCGGCGACGCCGAATCCCTGTCCTTTGTCAAAGCGCTCTATGGCGAGAGCTTCGTCAACGACTACGCCACCTCGCACCGTCCCAAGGAGGATCAAGCGAAGCCGTCGGAGCGCAAGCGCAACCACCCAGAATCCAGCCAGGCCGTGACGCGCCCGGCCAAGGAAGTGGCCGCGGCCCAGGCGCAAGTGTCGTCCTTGTGGCGCACCGAATTCGGCCCGGAAGAACTTTCCGCCGTGCGGGAATACATCCTGAGCCAGAACCTGCGGGACAAACTGCGCGACGACTTGCTCTACAGCGATCTCTCGGCCGCAGAACGCAGCCTGATGGAAAAGAGCGTCATCGGCTGCCGGCTGGTCTTCCTGCACGACTTGACCTGCCGAGTTGTGTCCACACGCCAATAACCGCAAGCAACAGAACCACATGATTCTCAATTCCTATCTCGTCACTGTCAGGGACGAAGCCCAGCAGATTTCCAAGAGGCTGGTGTCGGCGACCAGCCAGGCCAAGGTTTACGCCCAGATGCAGCGGGAAAAGTGCAAGGTCATTGCGATCGAGCAGCGCCCCAGTCCGTTTCTCGAGGCGTTGAAAAAGGGGCGCCTGGAGATCGGGGATCCGGCCAGCAAGCGCGAACTCGCCACCTTTTCGAACAACCTCGCCTTGATGGTGGCCACCAAAGTCAACACCGCCAACGCGTTTCAGATTCTGGCTGAGTCCACGCCCAAGGAACGGTTTCGCAAAGTCATCACCGACGTGCGCCGCCGCATTACTGACGGCGAGAGCATCTCCCAGGCGCTGGCAAACCACCCGGAGGCCTTCGATGATGTTTATGTGGCGATCGTGCAGGCTTCAGAGACTTCCGGCCAGCTGCCGGTTGCGCTCCGGGAGCGGGCCAAAGCCCTGAAGCGCACCGACAAGGTGCTGCGCAAGGTCAAGAACGCGTCCATTTATCCGGCCATCGTGCTGGTGATCGCGCTGATCGCCGTGATGATCTTCTCCCTGCTGGCAGTGCCGGCCCTGGCGACCCTCTACAAGGGCACCGGAGTTCAACTCCCCTTGATTACGCGCGCCATCGTGAAGGTTTCCGAAATCCTGCGCAGCAGCCCGCTGGTCGTGATCGGGGTCTTCTCCGTCCCGGTGTTTCTGTTCATGCAGCGGAAGGTCATTCTGGGGAACAAGCGGCTCCAGCGTTTTCTGCTCAAGGTTTTCATCATCCGTGAACTGGTTGCCAAGGGCGCCTGCCTTCGCGTCCTGCAATTGCTCCAGCAGTTCTCCACCGCCAACGTGACCATGCCCAAGCAGCTCCATCTCTGCCAGAAGGTCGCCGGCAATGTGGTCTTCACCGAGGCGATCGAACGCATCAAGAGCGCGATCCAGACCAGCGGTGTGAGCTTGTCGGAAGCGTTCCGGCGGGAGAAGACCTTTCCCCCCATCATCGCCGGAAACATCCAGGCTGGGGAGGCCACCGGCAGTTTGCCCGAGGTGCTGGGAAACCTGACCGAATATTACATCGAGGACTTGGACGACGCGGTCACGCGGTTTACGGCCATCATTGAGCCGGTGATGATCATTTTCCTGGCGGCCATCATCGGCACCATGGTCATCGCCATGTACCTGCCTCTCTTCAACCTGGCCCAAGTCCTTAACAAGACCAGATAGGGTATGAGCGCGGTCAGAAGAGGAACCAAGTCAAGGTTGAGCCGCCGCGCGATCTGCCAGCTCGTTGCCCAGAACGCCGGCGTGGCCCCTGACCTTCACCATTTTGATCCTGGGACGAGACCTGTAAAGCTCCCGTATTTCGGCCACCAGTTCGGTGTTTTTGAGAACGTTCCAGCCCCGGCTGATCACGCCGCAGACATACTTGCTGTCCAGGTGGAGCTCGACCGGTTCGTCCTGGGGAGCCCAGCGCAGCGCCTCGCGCACGGCCAGCAACTCCGCCTGGTTGGAAGTGCCGTAGCCCATGGGCTGCGAAACCCGGTGCGCTACCGCCTCGCCGCGCAGGGCCACCACGCCAATGCGCATCTGGCCCGGGTTGGGGCGACAGCTTCCATCGGTAAAAATTCTCAGTTGCACCACCCCATTATACGGACAAAGGCAATGGCATGAAGGAGCAAAGCTGTCCTGGTACGACATCCAAAGCCGGCCGTTGGATAACGGGCCTCGTCGCCGCCCTTCTTCTCCTGGGCGCCGTTAACAAGGTTGTGGCCCCCGTCACCGCCCTCGGGCACATGCCTTTTGCATCAGCCCGGCCGCTGCAGTTGGCGACAGTTCTGGCCATGGAAGTTTGCGCGGCTTTGGGTCTGCTGCTGTTCCCCAGCCGCCGGGCCATTTGGTTGTCGGCCGTGTTGCTCACGGCATTCAGTGCGTACCTCCTGCATTTGATCCATGCCGGAGCAGCGAGCTGCGGCTGCTTCGACTCGCTGGGGATCGAGCGATCGCCCCGGATCGCTTTGGCCACGAATTTGGCAGCCATCGGCGGGCTGGTTTACTCGCTGCGCCGCACACAGCCAAGGACGTGGACGGGTTCGGAGGTAGCCATGTGCCTCGGGATCACCGTAATATCAGTGACCTTCGCCTGCGCAACAACCCGGGTGCCAATGAATCTTGCCCTGGAGCAACTGCTCGGCAGCCAGGCTGCCGGCCGGGACATCCTGCTGAAAATATCCCCTACTTGCGACGCGTGTCTTCAAACCACGCGGCAGGTGCTGTCCGAGTACCCCGCCCGCCGCGTGATTGCCATCACCTATGTCAACGCGGGTCGCTCCAACCGCGATTACATGGAACAGTTTCATATTCCGCTGGTCGTGTTGGGTGTGCAGAAGTTTTTCGCCCTGGATGGCACGCTGGAAGTGCCGCGCTGCTATCGCCTCCAAGGCACCCAGCTCATTGCCTGCCAAACAAGAACAAGCCGTGCACTCAGGAAAACACCATCCGCACGCAATTAACGGCGCGATCCAAGCCGCGACGGTGCTGGTGTTGGATGAAGGGCGCCGAGCGATCGGACAATTCCCGCTCAAGGAAGCGCTCGGCAAGGCCCGGGCCCAGGGCCAAGACCTGATCCTCATCGCCTCCGGGGGCAACCCTCCGGTCTGCCTGATGGCCGATTACGGCCGCTTCCTTTTCGAGCACAAGAAAAGGGTGTGGCACCGTAAAACGGTTCGGGAAAAGGAAATCCAGCTATCGGCCAACATCTTTGAGCACGACCGTGAGGTAAAAGCCCGGCATGCGCGCTAGTTCCTCGAGGGCGGGCACCCGGTGCGGGTTGTTTTGAAGTTGCGCGGACGGGAAAAGGCCCATCCCGAGCTCGGCCGGCGTCAGCTGGATCTGTTTCTGGCCAAACTGGAAGAAATCGGTGCCAAGCCTCGGCGCAACCAGGTCAACGGCTCGGTATTCGTCGCCCTGCTTCACCCCAAACTTTAAGCTAAGACCATGCGCATTCGACTCCTCACAACCGCAGATCTGCACCAATCCCGATTACATTATCGGAGTCTCGCGCTGGCGACCAAGGAACTCAAACCGGACGTGGTCGCGGTGGTCGGTGACGCTCTGCATTTCGGCGACATCGGCAAATACCAGTTCGCCCCAGCAGAATGCGCAAGAATGCTGGCCGATCTGCCGGTCCGGCACCTGGTCTTTGTCCGGGGCAATCATGAGGGAAGCAACTGGACGGACTTTGTTCGTGCGTGGCCCTTTGAAATCCGCCCTCTTACTGTTCTTTACGGCACCGCCTTTGCCGTCGGCCCGCTGGTTATGGTGGGCTTTCCTTGCATGACGGGACCGGAAGAATACTGGTGCGACACTCTCCCCAAGGAGGGGAATGAGATTCCGCAGGACCTCGCTCAGTCAGGACGCAAGCCCCTGCCTGCGGACACCGATTTTTGGCTGCCGAAACTTATGAAGCGTATCGGGCCGGCGGGCCGCACGGTTTGGCTGATGCATGAATGTCCCGTAGGTCTTCCTCTGGCGCGCCCGGCGGTGTTCAATCCGGCGTGGACAACGGCGATTGAGCGATTCTCTCCATTACTTACCGTGTCCGGCCACGACCATGAAACACCGATCGAAAACAGCACGTGGCACACACGCTGGCAACAAACGACCTGCGTCAATGTGGGGCAGGCGGAAATGGACTTCCACCATTGCATTATCGACTTCGAGTTCGGGGGCAGCCATCCGGCTCTGCCGACTAGAATCACCCTGCGCGCGTTTCCGCAGGACCAAACGGTGGAAATCTCGGGCCACGCCCGCCAGGGCCGTTAAGGAGCGCCCTTGTGCCCGTGAGGTAAGACCGCCCCGAGCGAACCGCAGCCGTCTGTCCAACCTCGAATCGATGCGGGCAGCAAAGGACTTTTCCCTCCCCGAAGGACGTTAGGAGATGCTCGGCGCCAGCGCGTTGGCAGGCGCCGACCGATGCTCGCGCACGGCCGGACGCGGGCGCGAAGGCTCGCGCGGACTCGTTCCGGTCATGCGAATGGACTGGCCATCCAGCGCCACCGAAAGATCCACCGCTGGCTCGCGCGGCTTGATCGCTTTCGGATCCCGCACCTCGTTGGGCTTGCCGGAGCTGCGCAGCAGATCATTGTTCCGATACAGGTTGGGCCAGGGCAGGCTGTAATAGGGAGACACATTGTATTCGAAGTAAGAGAATGTGGAACGCAGGCGGTTGGCCACCTGGACCGGGTCGGAGAAAAGTTCCGGCGCCTTTTCATCCAGATATCGCTCGAATTGCCGGCCGTTGGCGGGCAGGCCGTCGCGGCTGATATAATCGCCCCCGCGCACCAGCCCTTCCGGCCCATAGTGGAGATCCCCCAGGTACTGGGTCACCCCGCCCCAGTAGACGGCCTTGAGCTGATCCTTGAACCAGTTCGGCTCCTCCATTTGCTCGGTGACCCTGAGGACCGCCCCATCGAAGGTCTTGCGGCTTTCCGCGCCCAAGTCCTCCATGGCCCGGCTCAGGTTCAGATAGCCGTTGTTCCTGGCCATGTTCTCCTTGAACGCCGTGCGGAAAGGTTCCACCCGGGCCGCAAAAAGCTGCCGGGCGGCTGCCAGACGAGCAAAGTCGGCCGCCTTGTTGGAATACATTTCCTCAAACAAATCGTTGATGGTCGCGACCGCCTGGCCAATCAGCTGGCGGCCAGCCTGCGGCGGCACCTGCATGCGCCGCTCTGCAATCAGCTTGCGAAATGACGCCACTGCCTCCTTGCGGCAGGTGTCCTCAACCACGTCCTTGCCGATGGCGCCTGCGGCAAACCGCCCGAACAATTCTGAGCGCAACGCTTCGATCCGCTCCTGTTCCCTTTGGAAGCCAGGCTGAATCGCCGCAGTGAGTTCCTTCATCAACTGCATCTTGTCCTTGTAGCCGGGCGGAACGAGCTTCACCAAGGCGCTCTGGTTGGAAACTTTGCGCACGGCGTTGTCGTTGAAAATGCGGTTCATCACCGAGTCCAACGAGCCGTCCGACGCGAACGAGAAGTTCACTGCGCTGTTGGGGTCTCCCACACGGCCCAACTCCGCGTTGTGCCGCAGAATTTGCTGATGCTGCTGTTGGTTCAAAGCCAAGCGGTCCCGGCTGGTTTGGTAGAGGTAGGCTTGCTGCTGCCGGTCGTACATCACGTATTTGGCCTCGACCAGCGGCAGGCCTTTGAAAACCCCCTCCGGGATGGTCAAGGACGGGCGGTTCACCAGCTGGGTGTAGAAGTGCTCTTTGCGATCCAGCGCAAGCACCTTCGTCACTCCACCATCCTGATAGCTGTAGTAGAACTTCATCGGCAGGCCGTACGAGTCCTGGCTGGTCTGGTTCGAAAGACCGTAACGGGAAACCGAATGATGCCTCACTTGGACGCCGCGGGGCACGCCGTAACGCGCCGCCAAACGCTCCGGCAGGTTCAGAGGCCCGGGGCGCGTGGTCGTGGCGGAAAGCTGCCGCGGGCGGCTTAAGGCATGCAGAAACAACGGCGCCCGCATGCTCATGACGTAGTAAGGCATATACCGCATGTAGAACGGGCGGTTGGTTCCCGAGTAACTGATCGTGGAGAAAATCCGGTTCATTCCGCCTCGGTCCACGTCATCCAGGGAGTTGTCAGTCTGCACCCTGGCCTCCAGGTAGACCTCCCCATCCTCGACTGGCAGATTGAACACGGTCTGCATCGCCCGGCGAAGATGGTTGAAAGTCTGGACCGTCTCCATTTCCGCGGACGAAAGGCCGTTTTGCATGGTCGTTGCGTTGCCGACGGCTTCGAATACATATCGCCGGCAGTCCTCCGCCAGCAGGTCGATCGTCTTGCCTGCCGTCTGTTTGAACTGGTCATACCCATGGCCTTGGAGGGCAACCGCAGGGCGTTGCAGGTCGGCCACGAGGCCTTTCAAGCGGCAGAAATTGTCGTCCAAAGGGGTCCGGGAGAACGCCTCCTGCTTTCCCCCCGGTTCCGGAAGCTTTTGGATCAACTGTTCCACGAAGCCCAGAACGCTCGAGTTGGAATCCAGGAGCGCAGCGGCCAGATCGGTCTTTGCGTAAAGCTCATCGCGCGGCGAGACGGGATCCCCCGGCAACGACTGAAGACTGGCCAGGGCCGGGCGGCGGGATGCTGTCTGCACGGCCAGGTGACTGGCGCGCAGCGCAGGCGCAGAGAAGTAGGCTGAGCCCGTCGGATCCTTGCTGTAAGCCAGATTCGCCTGGGCCAGCTCCTCCGAGCGCAATCCTAGATTCACTTTCACATTTCCATTTTAGGGCCGCCGCGGGTGCCTCACACCCATATAAGCTCCAAAGCTACGAAATCTGTGCCCGGATTTGGAAAAAGAAGCCAAGAATTCGGTCACTCAAGCCCTGCAAACCTGGAATAAAAGAGCAGTTCGCGCGCCGCAGGGGCCTAACGCGTCGGTTCGATTCCGACTCCTATGTTAAATTTAACATAGGGGTCGTTATGTTGATTTTGGAGTTATGTGCACCAGACGGATCCACGTTCATCAATTTTTGATTTTTTCTTTGGACTCAATTTGGTAGGAGGAAGAATGGCGAGGTCTTGAAAACCGCTGGGTTTTTAGGCTTCGCTATGAACCAGAAGCTATGCCGTTGTGCCCGCGCTCGTGAAGCGATTGCGGGTTACCAAGTTCACATAATTTCCGAGGCCTTCGCCTGCGATCTTCGCAGTCGGGGTTACGCCATCAGTACGATTGGCTTGTACTGCCGAATCGTGGCGCACTTTGTACGATGGCTTTCGCAACGGCAGGTCGCGCCGCGACAGATTCGCCCACCCCATGTCGACGGGTTTCTTCATCACCATTTGCCCCGCTGCCATTGCGACCCACCCGTGGTCCGCGACACTTCGCTTTGTCGAGGGGCACTTCATGCTTTTCTGGATTTCCTACGTCGGGAACGATTAATCCCCGATCCGCCAACAAGAGCGCCTCGGTTGAGGGCGGCTGGTCGATTGCTCGTTGAGTTTGATCAACACTTGGACCGGGTTCAGGGTTTATCTGCTTTGACGCGGCGAGCTCGGAAGCGATGCGCCCGTGAGTTCCTGGAGGCGCAATTTGGCCGACGGCGACTGCAGCTACGAGCTATCCGGCTCAGGCACATATTGCGGTTTGTCAATGCGCGGGCTCTTACCTTGAAGCGGACCAGTCTGCACGCGCTGGTGGTCGGGTTGCGGAGTTTCCTTCGTTTTCTTGAGTTTTCGGGGCGTAACCGCCAAGGGTTAGCCGGTGCAGTCCTCTCGCCGACATGCCCGCCCCCGCAGCCGCCTCTGCAAGTCGTGGACGGGGGGGCGCGGCGGCGGTTTCACAACTCGGCGCGCCCAATCATGCGCTCATGGAAAGGTCAAAGACTGTCCTACATCTCATTCTTTTGCTCTGCGAATCAACGCACGAAACACGCCTTGAATCACCAGTTCCTCTGATGGGATGAGATCGGGATATTTCGGGTTCTCCGCTTTGAGGAACGGCTTGCCGTTCTTGACGAGAAATGTTTTTAGCGTGTTCTTTCTGTCAATCAACGCAGCCACAATTTGCCCTGGCCGTGGTTCTGGCCCGTGCTCAAACACGGCGATGTCGCCGTCGCAGATAAATTTTCCGATCATGGAATCTCCAGTGACGCGTAGTGCGAAAGTGTTTCGTGTCGGTTTGAAACCAATTGTTGCAACATCTATCGTGATGCACCTTTCAGCCTCTTGTTCACGGTCCTGACTTGGCCCGGCTGGGACTGAGCCGAAAATGGGGATGTCAACGGCATGGTTTCTGAGCTTCGCCAGCGGAGAAGTGAAGCGGAGTGATCGGGCCTTCCTCCGGTCGGATTCGAGAAATCCTTTGCGCTTGATGGCCTCCAGGTGACAGGCTGCTGCGCGATGACTCCTAAAATTGAAGCGTTCCGCGATTTCGCGCAAAGTCGGAACGGGTCGGCCAGATTCGAGTTCCGCTTGGACGAAATCCAGAATTCTCTGTTGTGCTGGCGTGAGTTCCTGCATATACTACCCACATGGATAGTATTTGCATTTCAAGATGTCAACGGCTTTTTGGAGCGCGAGGGCGTGAGAAGGGTTGCGTCGGGTTGGTTTTTCGCGACAGGTCGCAAGCGCTTGATCGGAATACTACTCGAAATGAAAATCGAGCTTCTGTAATCTTTGGCCAAGAAAATGGCAGCGTCGTTAGATAATTTGTTGACCGAATTGGGCTACCGGCAGTCCTCTTTTTACAGAGAGGATATTTCCGATGCTGATCCGTCGGTCGCGCACTTGCTACGGGATGCGCAACGTGCGCACGTCCGGGGCAGTTACTTCATTCGCACCGTTGGAGGAGATGCAGGAGCATGTCGTGAACGTCCGGCGGTTCATATTGCCGAGGCGAAGACTCCTGACGGAGCGCGAGAGATTCACAGGCAGCTCTGGAATCAAGGAACAACCCCATTCCTGCTGGTGTCTCTGCCAGGACAAGTGCGAGTTTACACGGGTTTCGCTTACGACGAGGCAAACGAAAAAGTTGGGCAGGTCGAGAGACCGCTCGATACCACAAGCCTGAGCCTACGCGAAATCGCTGAACGCTTGCAGTTTCTGCGTGCAGATTCGATTGATTCTGGCGACATCTGGCATACAAAAGGCAAGCACCTCGCGAAAGACAAGCGCGTTGACCGTTCTCTTCTCCGCACGCTTCGCTCTCTCAGCCATCAATTGGTCCGCCGACACCATCTTGATCGCGAAGTCGCCCATTCGCTGATAGGGCGATTCGTTTACCTCCATTACCTCCGCGAACGCGAGATTCTTTCCAACGAGTGGCTGAACGAAGTTGACGTTGACCCTGCGGCTGTGTTCACAGCAAATGCAAGATTAAATGCTTTTCGCCGCGTGACAGACAAAGTGGATGACAGATTCAACGGTCGCATCTTTCCAATCAATTGGTCCTCATCGTC